>Ga0335083_10008221_pt1 | contig 12767 bp, 17 predicted proteins | sample Lox_Sample_42_FD_206716 | JGI IMG/M metagenome (GOLD analysis project Ga0335083, IMG submission 206716) | Soil microbial communities from Loxahatchee National Wildlife Refuge, Florida, United States - Lox_Sample_4.2 | ecosystem: Environmental > Terrestrial > Soil > Wetlands | place: USA...
GCCCCGGAGGCGTCGCCGCGTTCGAGCTTCGTGTAGTAGGCGATGCTGACGCCGGCCAGCGAGGCGACCTCCTCGCGCCGCAAGCCGGGAACGCGCCGCGGCCCCCTGCCGAACGTGCGAATGCCTGCCTGCTCCGGCGTGATCCTTCCTCGCCGGGAAGTGAGGAACTCCTGGATCTCCCGCTTCGTGTCCATCGAAGAGACGGTAGCTCCCCCTGCCCGCGTGCAAGGGCTACTGCCAGTAGCCCCATCAGCCGGGTACGTCAGATCCTCGTTCCACGTGCGATCGTGGAGACACATGGATGTGGCTGCCGTCACCGAGCCGGCGCCGAGCCCCACCCAGTTCGCTCTTCCGATCGGAGGCATCAGCGTATGCGTGCAACAGTGATGTACGAAGCCGGCGATGTCCGTGTCGAGGACGTGCCGGATGCTCGGCTGATCGATCCGACGGACGCGCTCGTTCGCGTCGCCCGCGCCGCAATCTGCGGCAGCGACCTGTGGCCGTACAAGTCGATGCCGCACGACGACACCGGCCGCCGGATGGGCCACGAGTTCATCGGCGTCGTCGACGCCATCGGCTCGGAGGTCGAAACCGTGAAGACTGGTGACCTCGTTCTGTCCCCCTTTCTCTGGTCGGACGGGAGCTGCGTCTTCTGCCGCGAAGGGCTGCAGAGCGAGTGTCTGCACGGCGGCCGGTACGGCTCCGCAGACGTCGACGGCGGCCAGGGAGAAGCCGTGCGCGTCCCCCAGGCCGACGGCACGCTCGTCGTGCTGCCGGTCGCCGAAGACGACGCGCTGATGCCGTCGCTCCTGACGCTCACCGATGTCATGTGCACGGGCTATCACGCCGCCCTCACGGCAAGAGTCGGTGCAGGCAAGACGGTTGCGGTTGTCGGCGACGGCGCCGTCGGGCTCTGCGGCGTGATCGCTTCGAAGCTGCTCGGTGCCGAGAGGATCATCCTGCTCGGCAGCAATCCGGAGCGCGTCGCGCTCGGTCAGCAGTTCGGCGCGACCGACGTCGTACGCGAGCGCGGCGAAGAAGCAATCGAGCGCGTCCGCGAGCTGACCGAGCACGGTGCTCACTCCGTGCTCGAATGCGTCGGGCTCGAGCAGGCCGTCGAGACCGCCCTCGCGATCGCGCGTCCAGGCGGTGCGATCGGGCGTGTCGGTGTGCCGGAGCAGGACACGACCGCCACGGGCGTCGCGTTCTGGAAGAACGCATCGATCGCCGGCGGTCCCGCACCCGTGCGCGCGTACGTCGAGGAGCTGCTGCCGGATGTGCTCGAAGGAAGGATCGAGCCCGGCCGGGTCTTCGACCGCACCGGCTCGATCGAGGACGTGCCGGACGGCTACCGCGCGATGAACGACCGCGAAGTCCTCAAGTTCGAGATCAAGCCGTAGAAGGCTCGACCGATGCCGACAACTAGGAGGCACGACGCATGAACGCACGCACACTCGGGAGCAGCCTGAAAGTCTCGGAGATCGGGCTCGGGTGCATGGGCATGAGCCAGAGCTACCCCCCGATCCCAGACCGCAACGACTCGATCGACCTCATCCGCGCAGCAGTCGACCGAGGCGTGACGCTCTTCGACACGGCGCAGGTATACGGCCCGTTCGACAACGAAGAGATCGTCGGCGAGGCGCTCGAGCCGGTCCGCGACCAGGTGGTGATCGCGACGAAGTTCGGCTTCGAGCTCTCCACGGGCGTCGCCACCGGAGTCGACAGCCGGCCGGAGACGATCACGAGCAGCGTCGAAGACTCGCTTCGACGCCTCCGCACGGACTACATCGACCTGCTCTACCAGCACCGCGTCGATCCGAATGTCCCGATCGAGGAAGTCGCGGGGACGGTCAAGCGGCTGATCGACGAGGGAAAGGTGCGTCACTTCGGGATGTCCGAGGCGGGGGTTCAGAACATCCGCCGCGCTCACGCCGTCCAGCCGGTCGCCGCGCTGCAGAGCGAGTACTCGCTCTGGTGGCGCGAGCCGGAGGACGCCATCCTCCCGACGCTCGAGGAGCTCGGGATCGGGTTCGTCCCCTTCAGCCCGCTCGGCAAGGGCTTTCTCACCGGCGTCATCGACACGACCACCGAGTTCGCCGAGGGCGACTTCCGCAACACCGTCCCTCGTTTCACCGACCGGGAGGCACGCGAGGCCAACCTCGCCTTCGTCGAGCTCGTGCGCACGATCGCCGAGCGTAAAGGCGTCACGCCCGCACAGGTCGCGCTTGCTTGGGTGTTGGCGCAGAAGTCGTGGATGGTCCCGATCCCCGGCACGACCAAGCTGCACCGGCTGGAGGAGAACATCGCCGCCGCCGAGCTCGAGCTGACCGAGGACGACCTGCACGAGATCGAGGACGCGCTCCCCGAGGAGCAGGGCGCCCGCTACTCGGAGGCGAACCAGCGGATGATCGACCGCTGATGAGTCACGCTCGACAACGAGCCCCGCAGGGGCGGGGCCGTTGTCCGACGCTCGTACTGGAGAGCTTCGAGGAGCCGCTAGTCCTGCGCGTTCCTGAGTGCCGCGTCGTACGCGTACCAGGGGCTCGTCGGGAACCCGCCGTTCACGTGCTGCTGCCGCTGCTTCGCGCTCCTGAGTGCCGCGTCGTACGCGTACCAGGGGCTCGTCGGGATCCTGCTGGTCGCGTGCTGCTTCGCATTCCTGAGTGCCGCGTCATACGCGTACCAGGGGCTCTTCGGCTGCATGACGCGGCCGGTGGCGCCTGCGGCCGGCACGAGCGCGGCTGCGAGGACAACGACGACCGCGAGTGCCAAACCGATTCGGTTGCGGGAACGGAACATTGCTGCCTCCCTTGAAGTGGTTTGACGGTAAGAGCCGTACGGCCCGGCCGAAATACCCGCGTGTCGTCCGAGGTGGTCGTCGTCGCTGGGATGCGGCTCGACTCGCGGAGCGCCCTAGCTGACGACGCGGCGGTAGAAGGTCCGGAGCGCCAACGCGCCGAGGCCGATACTCCCGCCGACCAGCGCCAGACTGAACGCCCACACAGGCATGTGGGGAAGCTGCGGGGTCAAGCTCGCGCGCAGCGCCTCGGTCATGTAGACGAGGGGGTTCAGCAGCACGAGGTACTTGAGCCAGGGAATCGGCGACAACGTCGCCCACGGGTAGTAGACGCAGCCCAGGAACGTGATCGGCAGCACGATCACGCTGAACAGCAGCGTGATCTTCCTCGGCTCGATCAGCGTCCCGATCAACAGGCCGCCGGACGCGGCGAGGAAGGACGAGAAGACGAGTGCGAACACGAAGAGCGGCCAGCTGTGAACATGGATGATGGGTGCCGCGCCCCTCGCATGCACGAGGTCGACGATCGGGAAGACGACCAGGGCGGCGATGATCGCCTGGATCGCACCGGCGACGATCTTCTCGAGCGCAACTGCCCACACGGGCACAGGCGCGAGCACGCGATCCTCGATCTCCTTGCTGACGCTGAACTCCTGCACGAGCGGGATCGCGACCGACTGGATGCCCTGGAAGTTGATCGACACGGCGATCAACCCGGGAACGAGGATCGTGGTGAACGTCGCCCCGTGGCCGCTCGAGAAGCCCTGGCCGATCTTCGGGAAGACGTACGCGAAGACGAACACGAACAGGAGCGGCTGCATGATCGTCCGCAGCAGGAACTGGCCGAACTGGCGGCGGAGCACACGCAGATCGCGGGCCAGCATCGCCGTGAAGGTCCCGAGCTGGCGCAGCCGCGGACGCGGCTCCGCGGTCGGCAGAGCGACCTGGGTCATTCGCGGTACTCGCGGCCGGTGAGGGACAGGAACACCGTCTCGAGGCTCGGCGGCTGGCTACTCGCATCGCGGACCTCGAGGCCCACCGCGTGCGCTCGCTCGATCAGCGCGACGAGAACCCCCTCCGGTGGGTTCGCGAACACACGGACGGCGGAGCCGTCTGCCTCGGCGCGCAGAACGTTGTCGAGCCGCTCTGCTTCCGCAAGGAGCCGCGAACCCTCTCCGTCGACGGTGACGACGATCACCGTCTCGGCACCGTAATCCGCCTTCAGCTCCGCCGGGCTGCCGAGCGCGAGCATGCGACCCTGGTCGAGGATCGCGATCCGTTCGCAGAGCGAGTCTGCCTCCTCCATGTAGTGCGTCGTCAGCAGAATCGTCTGGCCCGAGGCGTGCAGGTCGCGCAGGATCCCCCACAAGTTGATACGTGTCTGGGGATCGATCCCGGACGTCGGCTCATCGAGGAAGAGGATCTCCGGCCGGTGCACGAGCGCACGCGCAATCATCAGCCGCTGCGCCAGCCCACCCGAGAGCTCGAAGACCATCGAATCGGCCCGCTCGGACAGCGAGAACCGTTCGAGCAGATCGTCGCTTCGCCGCTCCGCTTCGCCGCGCGACACCCCGAAGAACCGGCCGTGGTAGTAGAGGTTCTCGCGAACCGTGAGCTGCCGGTCGAGCGTGTTCGTCTGTGAGACGAAGCCGAGGCGTCGCTTGGCGGCGGCGGGATGACGCTCCACGTCGATCCCCTCGATGTACGCGTGGCCCGCGGTCGGCACCACCATCGTCGTCAGCATCCCGATCGTCGTCGACTTGCCTGCGCCGTTCGGGCCGAGCAGGCCGAAGAACTCGCCGCGCGCAATCTCGAGGTCGAGGGCATCGACCGCCTTGATCGCCCCGCTCCGGCCCCGGTAGACCTTCGAGAGACCGACCGTCCGGATCGGGGCACCGGCTTCGAGCTCCGAGATCTCCGCAACCTGTGCCATCACACTTCGCTCCGACCCTACCGGCGCCTCGCCCGGAGCGGGCGCGGGGTCAGCCGAGTAGCGTGCACACGGCAGGCCCAGAGACGTCGCAGCTTTGCCTTCTGGTTGACACAAACGGGCTCTTGTCGACGCGCGCGGTTACAGGAAACCTGTGTCACCGCCGGCGGTGCCGGCGCCAGGGCCGTGGATGCCGGCAGGAGGCTGTTCGTATGAGGTTGAGAAATCGCTTCAAAGCGCGGCGGGGCGAATCGCCCGAGGATGCGTTCGTACGCCTCTACGAGGAGCGATACGGAGATGTCGTGTCGGAGGAAAACGCCGACGAGCTCGTGATCGAGCTGCTCGACGAACCGTCCGCACGGTGGATCCTGCTCGCTCTCTACCCGGAGCTGGCGGACGACGACCACGACACCCCCGATCACCGCTGAGCCCGGACCGGCTGTCGGCATGGATGTTCAGGAGGCTCTGCGACTGCTCGAGCGCATGAGGCGAGAACGCGAGGTTCTCGAAAACTCGTATACCGACATCATCGACGACCTCGAGAACACCCCCGTTCCCGACAATCCGCTGCAGCTGTTCGGGTGGCTCTGCGGCATCACGACGAAGCTGGCCGACTACGAACAGATGGAGCGCGAACAGAACACGATGCTGATGCAGCTCCTCGGCCAGACGATCGCGAGGCTCGTGCAGGCAACGTCGACTTCGACCGGCTGACCCCGGTGCGCTGGGCGGCTGATAGGCTCGCGCCCCCCAGGAGTCGTCGATCGGAAGGAGCGACCGATCCGCAGCCTCGTCGTTGTCGCCACTGTCGCCGCTGTCGTCCTTGTCATTGGTGCCGGATCCGCCTCGGCCGGCGCCAAGAGCCCGTGCAAGCTCGTGACCGCGAGCGACGCGAAGAGTGCGCTCGGCGTCACCTTCGCCGCCGGCAAGCTGCAGACGGTCGGCCTCTACCAGTCGTGCCGGTATTCGAACGGCACCCGGTCGCTGACCGTCCTCGAGCGCCAGCTGAGCCGTTCGGACTTCGACAAGAGCGCGAAGAGGAATCCGGGCCCGGTCGTTCACATCACGGGCATCGGCAGCGATGCGTATTCGGTCGGCGGCGCCTCGACCGTGCTGCTCTGGAAGCACGGCACCGAGTTGACCTTGCTCGCCACCGGCGTCGCCAACCCGCTCAAGGCCGAGAAGACGCTCGGAAAGGCCGCCGCCGGCCGCTTGTAGGCGTCTCAGGTCGAGGCCCGTGCCGCCTCGGAAGCGCGGGAACACTTCGACGCGACGAGGGGGATCGCAATCCGGAGGACGAGGTCGCGAACCGGAGGACCGTGCTCGCAGTCGAGTGACCACCCGCGCCCGACGACACGTTGCCGCCCGACTCCGGTACCCTCGCGGCCAGATCCCTCTGGCGGCCGCCCCCACCCACCCAGCTGACTCGACCGCCGTTTTGGCGCCGCTCGACGAGAGATCGCTGCTCGCGGCCCTTGCGCCCTATGCGGTGTCGCGGCCCGGCAAGGGTGTCGCGAACATCCTCACATCCGTCGTGCCGTACCTCGCGCTGATAGCGGCGGCAGCTCTTGCCCTGCGTACCTCGGTCGCGCTCGCGTTGACGCTGTCGGTGCTCGCGTCGGGCTTCCTCCTCCGAACCTTCATCGTGTTCCACGACTGCGCGCACGGTTCGTTCTTCCCGTCGAAGCGCACCAACGCGGTCCTCGGCGGGATCCTGGGCGTGCTCGTCTACACGCCGTTCGCCGTGTGGCGACGCGAGCACGCCGTCCATCACGCGACTGCAGGCGATCTCGACCGTCGGGGCGTCGGCGACGTCCAGACCCTTACGATCGACGAGTATCTGGCTCGGCCGTGGTGGGGCCGACTCGGGTACAGGTTGTTTCGCAACCCGCTCGTGATGTTCGGGCTCGGGCCGATGTGGGTGGTCGTGCTCGAACCGCGGGTCGTCTCGTGGTCGGCGCCGCGCCGCCTGCGGCGAAGCACACTCGGGACCGACCTCGCCCTCGCAGCCGTGATCGGCGTGCTCTGCTGGCTGCTTGGCTGGCAGGGATTCCTGATCGTCCAGCTACCCGCCCTGATGGTGACCGGGAGCGTCGGGATCTGGCTCTTCTACGTGCAGCACCAGTTCGAGGACACGTACTGGCAGTCGAGCGGCTCGTGGCGCTACGAAGACGCAGCCTTGAAGGGAAGCTCCTATCTGAAGCTGCCGCGGATCCTCCGGTTCCTGACCGGCAACATCGGCCTGCACCACGTCCACCACCTGAGCGCGCGGATCCCGAACTACAACCTGCAGGCTGCGCACGACGACAATCCCGCGCTCCACGACGTCCCGACGATGTCGCTCCGCGCTGGGCTCCGGGCGACTCGATTGAAATTGTGGGACGAGAAACAGGGCAAGCTCGTCGGCTTCGCGGCGGCACGGGCGCGTCGGAGCGGAGCTGCTTCAGCCGCACCAGCCCGCTTGCCTGCGCGCTGACCTCCTTCGCCGGCGCATCGCCGCGACACGCTGGCCGAGCGAGGAGCACGTCAGCTACTTCAACGAGGTCGACCGGGGCGGGCACTTCGCCGCCTGGGAGGAGCCCGAGCTCTTCTCCGCCGAGCTGAGGGCGGCGTTCAACCCGTCCACTGAGACCGCCCGCTACGCGGGATCCCGTCGCCGGTGGGGCGAGAGCATGTTCGTCACGCGCACGCGACGGGTCCCGTCGGGGCGGTCGGCGAGGGTTCGGTTCCGGTAGGGCTCGAGGACGGCGGTCAGCGCAGCGGTCACGCGTCGTGACTCGTCGGGGGTCAGCCAGAGATCGGCGTTGCCGAGGGCCGCGACGTTCCGCCACTCCTCGGGCTCCTCGCGCTCGGTCGCGATGAACTCCTCCGCGACCGCCCGGCTGCTGTCCAGGAACGCCAGCCCGACGGTGATCGTCGCCTCTGCCCCGGCCGGGGTTGACGTATCGAGATCCAAGCTCGTCCCGCGACTGGCCGCGCGCCATGGTCTTTCGCGCCCGTCGCTCCGGGCCGGGGCCGGCTCGGCGAAGCCGTAGCGCTCGAGGAACTTCAGGTGGTAAGCCGTCGCGCTCGGGCTCAACCCGGTGAGCTCGGCGCACTCGGTCGCCGTCAGCTCGTCTCCCGACGAGAGCGCATCGATGATCGCCATCCGCGCCGGGTGGGCGAGCGCCCGGATCACGCGTGGATCCTTCAGGTGGCGCGTGCGGGACGATCGCTCGGCAGGCATGCCGTCCAAGGATAGGCCTTGACGCCAAGATGTTAAAGACTTACTGTTCAATAAATGCTGAACGTTGGTCAGGGACGTCGCGACCTCTTCATCGCACTCGCCGGACGCACGGTCTCGACGTTCGGCGACGGGGTGGCGGTCATCGCGCTGACCCTGCGCCTCCAGGGAGACGGCGCCCATCCCTACCAGGTCGGCCTGCTGCTGGCCGCCGGCTCGCTGCCGCTGCTGCTGCTCGCCCGCCCGGTCGGGCGCCTGGTCGACACCCACGACTCCCGGCGGCTGCTCGTCGGAGGCGGTCTCGCCGAGGTGGCGGCCACGACGCCGCTGATCTTCCTCCACGCCGTTGCGCCGATCGTCGTGCTCGTCGTCGCGCTGGGGGCGGCCGCCTCCGTGACCTCGGCCACCTGGTCGGCTCTCATCCCCCGCGTCGTCGGCGAGGAGCATCTGGCCCAGGCAATCTCGGCCCAGCAGTCCCTCGGCGTGCTCGTCCTGGTCGGCGCTCCCGCGGTCGGTGCGCTCCTCGTCGGGGCGTTCGGCACGGGCGTGCCGATTGCCATCGACGCCTTCACCTTCGTGATCCTGACCGTGGCCGCCGCCCTGATCCGCACCCGCCGCGTGCCCGGACGGGCTCCGGCCGCCGACCGGGCGATCAAGGCCCGGGGCGGATTCGCGATCCTTCGCGCCGACCAGCTCCTCGCTCCCCTCCTCGTGGGCATCGCCCTCGTCGTCCTCCTGGTCGGCATGGTCGACGTCGTGCTCGTCTACCTGGTGCGCGAGACGCTCCACGCCGGGGCCGTCTGGTACGGCGTGACCGAAGCGGCCTGGATGGCCGGAATGGTCGCCGGAGCGGTCGCGGCGGGCCGCGTCAGGACCGAACGCGGGCAGTCACGCGCCACGATCGCCGGGGCCGCCATCGCCTGCGGCGCCCTGGCCGGGTTCGCCGTGGCGCCGGCCGTCGCGGTCCTCGTTCCCCTCTCGGTGCTCGGCGGTATCGGCAACGGCTACGCCGGGACCTGCCTCTCCACCCTGCTCATGACACGCACCGCCGAGACCGCACGGGGCCGGGTGTCCGCCGCCGCCAATGCGATCCTCGGGGGCGCCCAGGGCGCCTCGCTGCTGCTCGGCGGTGCCCTCGCGGTCGTGCTCTCCCCGCGTGAGCTCTACGCCGCCGCCGGGCTGCTCGGCCTGGGCGCCGCTGGACTGCTCGCGATCACGCACCGCTCTCCCGAGGCCGTCCCCCAGGAGTCTCCATCCTGGCGGCCTGCGAGGCTCTCGGAACGATCGAGCTGAACCTCGTCCGCGACCGGCTCCTCTCCGACTCGAGCGGCGGCGCGGTCTGGCACGCCGTCTGGCATCCGCTGTCGCAGGGCGGCTCGGTCTTCTACGGGGGCATCGGCAGCGACCTCGGCGAGGTGACGCTCATCGCCGCGATCGTCGTCGCCTACCGTCACCACAACTGCTATGTGCCCCGGTGCCCACGGCTCGGTCACATCGACCCGGAGCACGGCCACCCGGCCTGCAAGCGGCACCACTCCCTCCGCGACAAGCTCGCGGTCCCGGCCCGGACCCCGGCAGCACCGAGCCAGGCGCCTAACCGCCGGTAGTGCGCGGGCTCACGGCTGTTGCCGCAGCAGAGAGACGAAGGCGTCCCAGACGGGGTATTCGCTGACGTCCCAGACCGACGCGCGAAACGTCTCGGCCTGCTCCGCCGTCCAGCCGAGGTGTCTCATCGCGTAGAGCCCGTAAAAGGCGGAGACACGAAAGTTCGCAGCGCAGTGCACCAGGGTTCGGCTGTCAGCGGGCAGCCCGGCCATCACCTGCTCGAAGGCGGCGAAGTCCCTCTCCGTCGGATTGGTCCAGACGACCGGCACGTGGTGGTAGCTCATACCGAGCGCACGGACCAGTCCTGCTTCGTCGGGGAGCGCGTTGTCGTTGTCGTGCGGGGCGAGGTTGATGACCGTGTCGTAGCCCTCGGCCGCGGCAGCGCGCAGCTGCTCCTCGGTCGGCTGGCCGCTCGTCAGCAGACGGTCGTCGACCTTGCGGGCGTTGTAGATGTCGCCGGTGCTCATCCGAACCGTGTTCTACCGCCTTTCGACCAGCTCGTAGAGCGAGCCATCGGGCGCCCGGAAGTGCGAGTAGCGGAAGCGGGCGTTCTCGGCGACCGGGCCTGGTTCGACGCCCGCTTCGCGCAGCGCGTCGACCGCCGCCGCCAGGTCGTCGACGAGGAAGCCGAGCGAGCGGGTCGTGCCGCCCGGCTCGCGCGGGCCGGCGACGGCGAATGTCGACCACCGAGGACGCGCATTCGCCGGAGGTTGCTTCGGCTTCGCCGGCGCTCCCCGGCTGCGAGGATGCCCGTCGCGGTGGTGATCGCGACTGCAGCGGAGCGGCCCGAGCTGCTCGAGCCGGCGTGGCAGCGGACCCGGGACACGATGCCCGAGTACAACAACCACGGCGACGTCCTCAACGAGTACTGGCCGCGGCTCACCGACGAGCGTCCGGACTTCCAGTTTCACCTCGTCGACGAGGAGGACGCGATCCTCGCCCGCGCACGATCCGTCCCGCTGCGCTGGGACGGCACGATCCGCGATCTGCCCGCCGGGATCGACGGAGCGATCGCCCGCGGGTTCGACGAAGGCGGCGCGAACGTCCTGTGCGCGCTCGTGATCATGGTCCCGAACGACGTGCAGAGCCGCGGCATCAGCCGTCTCGCGGTCCAGGGGATGGCCGAGATTGCCCGCCGCCACGGGCTCGGGTCGCTGATCGCGCCGGTCCGTCCGAGCTGGAAGGAGCGCTATCCGCTGGTGCCGATCGAGCGCTACGCCGGCTGGCGGCGTCCGGACGGCCTGCTCTTCGACCCGTGGATGCGCGTGCACGAGCGCCTCGGCGCGACGGTCCTGAAGCCGGAACCACAGTCACTCCGCATCACCGGCACGGTCGGCGAATGGGAGAGCTGGACGGCGATGAGCTTTCCCGAGAGCGGCGGCTACTGGTTGCCCCGCGGTCTCACCACCCTGCACGTCGACCGCGACGAGGACCGGGGCAGCTACTGGGAGCCGAACGTCTGGCTGCACCACCGGCTCTGAGCTCGTCGATCAGCGGGCTTCGTGGTCGGGCTCGAGCTGGGGCTCGTGCTCGACCTCTCCCACGTCGTCTGAGGGGCCTTCCGTGGCAGGCGAGGGCTCGAGATCCCGGCGGGCGGCGGCGATCACGTCGCGCATCGAGTCGCCCTTGCCGGTCACCGGGCGACCCTACAGCGCGTGACGATGTAACGCCTCGACCACCACCGGCGAAGAGCTTCCGACAGCGAGGATTGATGGAGGTGCGAGTGCACGAGCCGGCCGAGATCGCAACCGACCCGGAAGCGTTCGAGCGTTTCTACCGCGAGCACGTCGAGGCGGTGCAGCGTTTCGTCGCGCGACGGGTCGATGATCCGTATCTCGCCGCCGACCTGACGGCGGACGTGTTCGTCTCGGCGATCGAGTCGGCCCGGTCGTACCGGCGGAGCCGGGGCGCGCCCGCGGCGTGGCTCTTCGGAATCGCCCGCAACGTCGTCGCCGACGAGCGGCGCCGGAACGCGAAGGAGCTGCGCACGTCGGCACGCCTCCGGGGGAGAGAGCTCGTCGCCGAAGACGACCTGGCCGCGCTCTGCGAGCGAATCGACGGCGAGTCGGCGGCACGCGGTCTCTACCGGCGGCTGAGCGAGCTCCCGCCGGGTGAACGCGCGGTGCTCGAGCTGGTCGCGCTCGACGGGCTCTCCGCAGGCGAGGCAGGGCGGGCGCTCGGGATCGGCGGCATCGCCGCCCGCGTGCGCCTGCACCGCGCGCGACGCCGACTGCAGAGCGGGCTCGACCTCCCCGGCCTCGGCACCAACGACCTACCGGAGGTGACGACATGAGCAACTTCGAAGACCGGCTGCTGGTGGAGCTGCGGAACATGGTGGAGAGGGAGCCCGTCGAACGTGGACGAAGGCTGCCCCGGCGGCGGTTCGCCCTCGCCGGCGGACTGGCGGCGGTTGCGGCGGCAGCGGCGATCGCCGGTGTGCTGGTCCTCTCGGCCGGCACCCAGGCGGCCTACGCCGTGACCAAGAACGCGGACGGCACCGTCACGGTCGAGATCGACTCGATCACCGACGCAGCCGGGCTGCAGGCGAAACTGCAGGCAGCGGGGGTGAATGCGGTCGTCGAGTACCTGCCCGAGGGAAAGATGTGCGCGCAGCCGTGGTTCACACCGGCCGGCGCGGCAGCCCACGGGATGCGGCAGTCCGGGGTCGAGCGCACGAACGACGGCACCACCCGCTTCACGATCAGCGGCGACCAGCCGGCGGGCGCGACGCTGGTGGTCACCACGCAGACCGGGCCCGGCGGCGAACAGGCCCTCGGCATCGGTTGGGCCCAGGGAACCGTTCCGCCCTGCCAGGTCGTCGACGCCCCGGCGGGAAGCGGCCCGCTCGGCGGCCCTCCGGCCGGCTAGCCGGCCTCGAGCGGGCGGCGCAGAACCCAGAGGAACGTCGTCGTCACCGAGCCCGGCTCGGGGGCGTCGGGAGGATCCGTCTCCCCCAGCTTCGACACCGCCTGGGCGGCCTGCCCGAGCTTGCCGAGACCGGGGATCGGAACGCCGACGCCCCCGTCCTTACGCTGCGGCACGCTGCGCACGTCGGGCGCGACGCCGACGAGCTCCCAGCCCTCGGCCGCGTACCGGTTCAGCATCGCCGTGTACTGGCCCTCGGCGAACGACACGGCACGGTACTCCCAGCGCTGCACGGCCACATCATCCCCGAAGCGACCGAGCGCGAGACGCCTGGAAGATGAGCCGCC
>Ga0335083_10008222_pt1 | contig 12767 bp, 15 predicted proteins | sample Lox_Sample_42_FD_206716 | JGI IMG/M metagenome (GOLD analysis project Ga0335083, IMG submission 206716) | Soil microbial communities from Loxahatchee National Wildlife Refuge, Florida, United States - Lox_Sample_4.2 | ecosystem: Environmental > Terrestrial > Soil > Wetlands | place: USA...
GACCTCGATCGAGGCCACCTGCTCCAGCATCATGCGGATGCGCGGGCTCTGGTCCTGCTTGTGGAAATACGAGCCGACGCGCTTCTTCAGGTCTCCCGCCTTGCCGACGTAGAGCGCGTCGCCGCCGGCGCCGAGCATGCGGTACACGCCCGGCAGCCCGGGCAGGCCGGCGACGAAGGACTTGGCGTCGAACACGTTAAGTCATTATAAATCGTGTAAAATTCGCGCCTTTTTCGCAGCCCGAAACCCCGTCATGGCCAAGGTTGAAGCAGTCGAGATCCGCCCCGGCAACCTGCTGGAGTGGAACAAGCGCGTCTGGCGCGTGCTCAAGAGCTACCACGTCCACGTCGGCGGGCGCGGCGGCGCCTTCATGCAGGTCGAGATGAAGGACATCGAGTCCGGCACCAAGACCAACCAGCGCTTCCGCACCGAGGACAAGGTCGAGCGCGCCTTCGTCGAGCCGCGCGAGATGTCGTTTTCCTACCAGGACGGCGACAACTACGTCTTCATGGACAAGGAAAGCTACGACGAGCTGCGCCTGTCGGCGGAGTTCCTGGAGGGCCAGTCGGGATACCTGCTGCCCAACGCCGAGGTGCAGGTCAACTTCTACGACGGCCGGCCGATCGGGCTGGAGCTGCCGCCCTCGGTGGTGCTCACCGTGCAGGAGACCGAGCCCGGCATCAAGAACGCGACCGCGACCAACACCTTCAAGCCGGCCAAGACCGAGACCGGCCTGATCGTGCAGGTGCCGCCGTTCATCAACCAGGGCGAGAAGATCAAGGTGTCGACCAACGACGGCACCTACATGGAGCGCGCGTAGCGCCTCGCGGGGCTGCGGCCCGGGCGCCCGGACGGCGCCTCAGTGGCGCCGGTTCGGGAACAGCCGGGAAGCCTGCCACATGTAGAACGCGACCGGGTCGGACGCGGACAGCACCGTGCCGTTTGGCGACACGATCTGCGCGCGCAGCGTGTGGGTGCCGCGGTCGACTCCGCTCAGCGCGATGGTGTCGCCGGCCGCCGAGGCCACGCGCTCGCCGTCGAGCAGCACCGCGACGCGGTCTCCGGCGCGCAGCTTTGGAGAAACCGAGACCACCACTGCGACGTCGCCGCGATTGTCGTGCACGGTCTCGTTCTGGGTCGGGGCGACGATGCTCAGCGTATCGTAGACCGCAGCCTGCGCGCTGCCGATCGCCGGCACGGCGAGCAGGAACGCGAGCGTCAAGTGAATCGATTTCCTCATGCCGCCAGCATAGGCTAGCCGTCTTACCCCAGCCTTAAAGCCGGGGCTCAGCCCGCGGCGATTCGCTCCAGCGCGGCTTGCGCCTCGCGGTAAGCGACGCTCTTGCGCAGGTCGCGCCCGCCCTGGCGGTGCATGCGCTCCAGCCTCGCGGGCCTCGCGAGCGGCGCGTCGCTCAGGGATGCCAGCAGCCGCTCCTGGCCTTCGGGATCCTGGCACAGCAGCACCATGTCGCAGCCCGCGGCGAGCGCCGCCCTCGCCCGCTCCTGAATCCCGCCGGCGGTGCTCGCGCCTTCCATCCCTAGGTCGTCGCTGAAGATCAGGCCGTCGAAGCCGAGCTTGCCGCGCAGCACGTCCTGCAGCCAGTAGCGCGAATAGCCCGCGGGCTCGGCGTCGGCCTTGGGATAGATCACGTGCGCCGGCATCACCGCGGCAAGCCCCGCCGCGATCGCCGCACGGTACGGCGCGACGTCCTTATTCAGGATGGTGGCCGGCTCGCGCTCGTCGCGCGGCACGCCGACGTGCGAATCGACCGCCGCGAAGCCGTGGCCGGGGAAGTGCTTGCCGACAGCCGCCATGCCGCCCGCGGCGAAGCCCTTCACCAGCTCGGAGCCGAGCACGCCTACCGCGTTCGGGTCGTAGTGCAGCGCCCGGTCGCCGATAACCGCGCTGGTGCCGTAGTCGAGGTCGAGCACCGGCGCGAAGCTGAAGTCGACGCCGTGGGCGGCGAGCTCGGCCGCGGCGACGTAGCCCACCGCGTGCGCAGCCCGCAGCGCCGCGTCGCGGTCGCGGTCCCATTGCACGCCCAGCGCGCGCATCGTCGGCAGCGCGGTGAAGCCCTCGCGATAGCGCTGGATGCGGCCTCCCTCGTGATCCACGCAAATGAAGAGCTCGGGCGTCCGCAACCCTCGTATTTCATTCGTCAGATCATAAAGTTGTTGAGGGTTCTGGAAGTTGTGCGCGAAGAGTATGACCCCCCCGGCTGCCGGATGCTGCAGGCGGCGCCGGTCGTCCTCTGCGAGGGCCGGGCCCGCCGGGTCGAGCACCACCGGCCCGGGCGGCAGGCGCTTCCTCAAGCCGCCGCCTCGAGCACCACGGTGGCGGCCGCGATCTCGTCGCCGTCGGTCAGCGACAAGTGGGCGGAGCGGATCCTGCGCTGCCTGAGCAGGTCCTCCAGCTCCGCGGTGAACCTCAGCACCGGCCTGCCGGAGCTCAGGTTCTCGACCCATACCCCATGCCAGTTGGCCGGGGCGTGGATCCCCGTGCCGAGCGCCTTGGTGAACGCCTCCTTGGCGGCGAAGCGCTTGGCGAGGTACGCAGCCGGCTGGCGGTGGGCGCGAAAGCGCCGCAGCTCGGGCTCGCACAGGATGCGCCGGGCAAAGCGCTCGCCGAAGCGCTCCAGCGCGCGCCGGATCCGCCCGATCTCGATCAGGTCGGTGCCGATGCCGTAGATCATGCCGCCGCGCGCGCGGCCTCGACGATCAGGCGCTTCATCTCGCGCACCGCCTCGCGCATGCCGACGAACATGGCGCGCGACACGATCGCGTGCCCGATGTGCAGCTCGCGCACCCCGGGCAGGCGCGCCACCGGCTCGACGTTGAAGTAGTTGAGCGCGTGCCCGGCGTTGAACCGCATGCCGAGGGCGCGGATTCTCTCGCCGACCTTGCCTATCCTCTTCAGCTGCGAGACGACCGCTGGGCTCTCGGCGTCGCGGCCCCTGGCATGGAAGGCGTGCGCATACGGCCCGGTGTGCACCTCGCACACCGAGGCGCCGACGCGCCGGGCGGCCTCGACCTGCCCCGGGTCGGCGTCGATGAAGACCGAAACCACGATCCCGGCGTCGGCGAGCTGCGACACGAACTTCTTCAGCGGCTTCTCGCGCGCGACGATGTCCAGCCCTCCCTCGGTGGTGATCTCCTGCCTTCCCTCGGGAACGAGCATCGCCATCTCGGGACGGACGCGGCGCGCGATGCGCACCATCTCCTCGGTCGCAGCCATCTCGAGGTTGAGCTTGATGTGGGTCAGCTCGCGCAGGCGCCCGACGTCCTTGTCCTGGATGTGGCGCCGGTCCTCGCGCAGGTGCACGGTGATGCCGTCGGCGCCGCCGAGGTGCGCCTCCACCGCGGCCCACACCGGGTCGGGCTCGTAGGTGCGCCGCGCCTGGCGCACGGTCGCAACGTGGTCGACGTTGACGCCGAGCTCGATCACAGGTCCTGCAGCTCCGCCAGCACGGCGCGGGTATGCAGCGCCTGCGCGCCGAGGCGCTCGCCGATCAGCGCGCGCATCAGGCGGCGCGCCTCCTCGCGGGTCCTCGGATCCTCGTAGTTGTCGCTCGCCATGTCGATCAGGGTCCGGCCGCTGACCACGGCCTCGCCAGATTCGCGCCGCGTCTCCACCGGCCCGCGCTCCGACTCGTAGGCGTAGCGCTTGACCGGATCGATCGCCGCGCCGCTCTCCGCCTCGCGATCGAGCACCGGAGCATACCCGAGTTCCGCCAGCAGCCTGCGCTCGAAGCCGCGCAGCACCGCGGCATGCCTGGCCGCGGCCGCCAGCCCGGCGAGCGCGCCGCCGTAGGCGTCGTACAGCGACTCGTGTGCGTCTTCCCGCGGCAGCAGGCGCAGCAGCAGCTCGTTCAGGTAGAAGCCGCACATCAGCCCGACGCCGGCGAGCGAGCCGTGGCCGCCCGCCCACTCGGCGCCGACCAGGTTGCGCAGCTCGGCCGCGCCGGACCACGACAGGCGCAACGGGTGGAAGGCGAGCAGCACGCCGCGCAGCGCCGAGCGCGGGCGCCGCGCGCCGCGGGCGAGCAGCCCGAGGCGGCCGTGGCGCCGGGTGAAGACCTCGACGATCAGGCTGGTCTCGCGGTACGGATGCGCGTGCAGCACGAAGCCCGGCTCGTGATCGATCCTGCGCTTCATCGCGGCTACCCGTATCCCAGCTGCCGCAGCAGGCGCGCGTCGCGCGTCCAGTCGCGCTTCACCTTGACCCAGGCCCCGAGGTAGACCTTGCCGCCGAAGAGCCGCTCCATGTCCTTGCGCGCCGCGCTCGAGACGCGCTTCAGCATCTCGCCGGCGCGGCCCACCACGATCGCCTTCTGGCTGCCGCGCTCGACCCAGATCACCGCCTCGATGCGGCGCAGGGCGAGCCGGCCGCCGCGGCGCTCCTCGCGGAAGCTCTCGATGCTGACGTCGCAGCGGTACGGGAGGTCCTCGCCGAGGAAGCGGAACAGCTTCTCGCGCAGCAGCTCGGCGGCGAGGAAGCGCTCGTCGCGGTCGGTCAGCTGCCCGGCGGGGTACGCCGCCGGCGCCTCCGGCAGCAGCCCCCGCAGCACCCGCTCCAGTTCCGCCAGGTTGCGCCCGGTGCGCGCCGAGACCGGGACGATGGCCGCGAAGTCGCGCTCGCGCCGCAGCCGCTCGAGGAACGGCAGCAGCTCGGCGGCGGCGGGCACGAGGTCGACCTTGTTGACCACCGCCACCACCGGCACCGACGGCGGGATGCCCGCGAGCGCCGCGCGGTCGGCGTCGCCGAAACGCAGCGCCTCGACCACCAGCGCGGCGACGTCGCATTCGCGCGCGCCTTCCGCCGCGCGGCGGTTGAGCGCGCGGTTGAGCACGCCGCCGTGGCGCAGCTGGTAGCCCGGCAGGTCCTCCACGATCATCTGGCACTGCGCGCCGCTGACCACGCCGCGCACCGCGTGCCGCGTGGTCTGCGCCTTGGGCGAGACGATCGCGAGCTTCGCGCCCGCGAGGCGGTTGAGCAGGCTCGACTTCCCGGTGCTCGGCCGGCCGACCAGCGCGACCGTGCCACAGCGGTGCCCGCTCATGCGCCGAGCTGCTCGAGCACCCCGGCGGCCGCTTGCTGCTCGGCGCGCCGCCGCGAGCTGCCGCTGCCGGTCGCCGCGACCCCCAGACCGGGCACCGCGCACTCGACCTCGAAGGTGAGGCGCTGCTTCGGCCCGTGCGCCGACAGCAGGCGGTACTCCGGCATCGGCCGCCGCAGGCCCTGCAGGTGCTCCTGCAGGCGCGTCTTGGCGTCCTTCTCCACGGCCTCGGGGTCGATCCCGGAGAGCGCGTCGCCGAAGCTGTGGGCGATGGCGGCGCGCGCCGCCTCGTAGCCGCCGTCGAGCAGTGCGGCGCCGTACACCGCCTCGAGCGCGTCGGCGAGGATCGAGGGCCGGTCGGCGCCGTCGTTCACCGCCGCCGCCTCGCCGAGCCGCAGGAAGCCGGCCAGGCCGAGCTGGCGCGCGATCCCGGCGAGGAACGACTCGCGCACCAGGCTGGAGCGCGCGCGCGTCAGCTTGCCCTCGGGAAGCTGCGGAAACTTCCGGAACAGCTCCTCCGCGACCACGCAGGCGAGCACGCAGTCGCCGAGGAACTCGAGCCGCTCGTTGTGCGGCGAGCCGTAGCTGCGGTGCGTCAGCGCCTGCTCGAGCAGCGCCGAGTCGCGGAAGCGGTAGCCGATTCTCTTCTCGAGGGCCGCGTGGCGCGCCGCCATCACGCCGCGGGCGCTACGACCCCGAGCTGACGGCCGCGAAATTGATGTAGACCCCGATGTTGGCGACCAGCGGGATTTCCTTGCGGTAGTGCACCGACACGGTCTCGGTGCCGCTGTCGTCCTTGCCGATCTCGAGGTCGTTGGGGCCGACCGCGGTGAAGTCGTCGATCGTCTGGTGGGCCACGAACGACTTGCGGACCTCCGAAGGCGAAGCCCCGCCGCGCGCCTCGGCGCCGACTGCGTTGACCGCCTTCTTGATGGCGAAGAACTCGATGTACGACGGCGCCAGCTTCATCGCCAGCAGGCCGAAGAAGATGAAGAGGACGCCCAGAAAGAGCAACCCCACGAGACTCACTCCCCGCTGCGATTTGCGCATGCCTGACCTCCGTCGATTCGCCGCCGCCGCGCCGCTTAGTGGAACCTGCCGAAGCGGCCGAGCTCGTTGAAATTGAGCCAGATGAAGAATGCCTTGCCGACGATGTTCGCCTCCGGCACGAAGCCCCAGACGCGGCTGTCGCTCGAGTTGTCGCGATTGTCGCCCATGACGAAGTAGTGGCCCGCCGGCACCGTGCACGCCATGCCGTCGGTATTGTAGTTGCAATTCCCCGCCAGGGGGAATGCGTGCGACTGCGGCACCGCCGCGGGGGCGTCCTCCTCGAGGAGGATCTGGTGCTCGACGCCGTCCAGGTTCTCGATGTAGCGCCGCGTGTACTGCATGCGCTCGCGCGACAGGTAGTCGCCGATGCGGCGCTCCGGGATCAGGTGGCCGTTGATGATGAGGCGCTTGTCCCGGTACTCGACGTGGTCGCCGGGCATCCCCACCACCCGCTTGATGTAGTCGAGCGACGGATCCTCCGGGTAGCGGAACACCATCACGTCGCCGCGGTGCGGCTCGCCGATCGCCACCACCTTGGTGTCGATCACCGGCAGCCGGATGCCGTAGGCAAACTTGTTCACCAGGATGAAGTCGCCGACCAGCAGCGTCGGGATCATCGAGCCCGAGGGAATCTTGAACGGCTCGACCAGGAACGAGCGCAGCAGGAACACGATCAGGATCACCGGAAAGAAGCTGACCGAGTATTCGACCCACCACGGCTGCCTCGCCTCCTGCGGCCGCTTCTTGCGCAGCAGCGCGATCTCCAGCAGCCACACCAGCCCCGTCACCACCAGCAGCAGGAACAGGAACAGGGCGAAGCTCATCGCCCCTCCGTCCCGCGCTGCAGCACCGCGAGGAACGCTTCCTGCGGGATCTCGACCGCGCCCACCTGCTTCATGCGCTTCTTGCCCTCCTTCTGCTTCTCCAGCAGCTTGCGCTTGCGCGTCACGTCGCCGCCGTAGCACTTGGCGATCACGTTCTTGCGCAGCGCCTTGACGTTCTCCCGCGCCACGATGTTGGCGCCGATCGCCGCCTGGATCGCGATGTCGAACATCTGCCGCGGGATCAGGCCGCGCAGGCGCTGCACCAGCTCGCGGCCGCGCTGCTGCGCCGACTCGCGGTGCACCATCGCCGAAAGCGCGTCGACCCGCTCGCCGTTGACCAGCACGTCGAGCCGCACCACGTCGGCGGCGCGGTACTCCTTGAAGTCGTAGTCGAGCGAGCCGTAGCCGCGCGTCGTCGACTTCAGCCGGTCGAAGAAGTCCATCACCACCTCGGCGAGCGGCAAATCGTATGAAAGCACCACGTGTCTTGCGGCGTAGTGCATGCCGGTCTGGATACCGCGCTTCTGCAGGCACAGCGTCATCACCGGCCCGACGTATTCCTGCGGCAGGAAGATCGTCGCCGCGATGACCGGCTCGCGGATCTCGGCGACCCGGGAAAGGTCTGGCAGCTTCACCGGGTTGGAGACCTGCTCCGCGCCGCCGTCGCGCAGCTGCACCTCGTAGACCACCGACGGCGCGGTGGTCACCAGCGACACGCCGTGCTCGCGCTCCAGCCGCTCCTGCACGATATCCATGTGCAGCAGGCCGAGGAAGCCGCAGCGGAAGCCGAAGCCCAGCGCCTGCGAGGTCTCGGGCTCGTAGTGCAGCGAGGCATCGTTCAGGTGCAGCTTCTCCAGCGCCTCGCGCATCGCCTCGTACTGGTTCGCCTCGACCGGGTACAGGCCGGCGAACACCTGCGGCTTGATCTCCTTGAAGCCGGGCAGCGCCCGCTCCGCCGGGCGGTCGGCCCGCGTCAGCGTGTCGCCCACCTTGGCGGCGCGCAGCTCCTTGATCCCGGCGACCACGAAGCCCACCTCGCCCGCGCCGAGCGCCTCCTTCTGCCGCGACTTCGGCGTGAACACGCCCACCTGCTCGCAGCCGTAGGCGGCGCCGGCGCTCATCAGCAGGATGCGGTCCTTGGGCCGCAGCGTGCCCTCGACGACTCGCACCAGCATCACCACGCCGACGTAGTTGTCGAACCAGGAGTCGATGATCAGCGCCTGCAGGCGCGCCTCCGGGTCGCCGCGCGGCGCCGGCACGCGCGCGATGATCGCCTCGAGGATCTCCGGCACGCCGTCGCCGCTCTTGGCGCTGGCGCGCAGCGCGCCGTGCGCCGGGATCCCGATCACGTCCTCGATCTCCGCGATCGCGTTGTCGGCGTCCGCCGACGGCAGGTCCATCTTGTTCAGCACCGGGATCACCTCGACGCCGAGCTCGGTCGCGGTGTAGCAGTTGGCTACGGTCTGCGCTTCCACCCCCTGCGAGGCGTCCACCACCAGCAGCGCGCCCTCGCACGCCGACAGCGAGCGGCTCACCTCGTAGGAGAAGTCGACGTGCCCCGGCGTGTCGATGAGGTTCAGCAGGTACGTCTCCCCGTCGCGCGCGCGGTACTCGAGCGCCGCGGTCTGCGCCTTGATCGTGATGCCGCGCTCGCGCTCGAGCTCCATCGAGTCGAGCACCTGCTCGGCCATCTCGCGCTCCGACAGCCCGCCGCAGAGCTGGATGAAGCGGTCCGCCAGCGTCGACTTGCCGTGGTCGATGTGCGCGATGATCGAAAAGTTGCGGATGCGGCTCTGCGCCATGGATAAAGAAAGAGGGCGCCCCCGGACCGGAGGCACCCTCTGCGGATGCACCCGCTATTCTAGCTCACCCCTTGTCGCTCAGCCCGTGGATGGTGACGAACGCGGTCGCCTCGCCGCGGCGCACCAGCAGGGTGATCACCGCATCCTTCTCGAGCGAGGCGAGCAGCTTGTTGAACTGGTCCGCCGTCTTCAGCTCGGTATGCTGTCCCTTGTGCACCAGCGTCAGCAGGACGTCGCCGCGCCGTACGTCGGCGCGCGCCTCGGGCTTGACGTCGGTCACCACCACGCCGTGCCCGATCCTCAGCTCTTCCTTCTGCCGCGCCGACAGCTCGCCGACGACGAAGCCGAGCCGGTTCGCCGTCGTCTCCGGCGGCTGCTGCGACTTCGGCTCCGCCTGCGCCGCGATCCGCTCCTCCTGCAGCTCGCCCACGCCGACGGAGAGCGTGCGCATCGCGCCCTTTCTCCAGACCTGCATCTCCGCGGTCGAGCCCGGCCGCGTGCCGCCGACGATGCGCGGCAGGTCGCTCGAGGAATCGACCGTCTTGCCGCCGAAGCGCGTGATGATGTCGCCCGTCTCGACGCCCGCCTTGGCCGCCGGGCTGCCCTTCTCGACCGACACCACCAGGGCGCCGCGCGCGCGGTCGAGGCCGAACGAGGTGGCGAGGTCCTTGCTGACGTCCTGGATCACCACGCCGATGCGGCCGCGCGAGACGCGGCCGTTCTCGCGCAGCTGCTTCTGCACGTCCAGCACGACGTCGATCGGGATGGCGAACGACAGCCCCTGGTAGCCGCCGGAGCGGCTGTAGATCTGGGAATTCACGCCCACCACCTCGCCGCGCATGTTGAACAGCGGCCCGCCCGAATTGCCCGGGTTGATCGCGACGTCGGTCTGGATGAAGGGCACGAAGTTCTCCTGCGGCAGCCAGCGGCCCTTGGCCGAGACGATTCCCGCGGTCACCGTGTTCTCGAACCCGAACGGCGAGCCGATCGCGACCACCCATTCGCCCACCTTGAGCTTGGAGGCGTCGCCGACCCGCACCGTGGGCAGGGCGCTGCCCGGCTCGATCTTGATCAGCGCCACGTCGGTGCGCTTGTCGGCACCGATCATCCTGGCCTTGAACTCGCGCTTGTCGGTGAGCTTGACGTTGATCTCGTCCGCGCCCTCGACCACGTGCGCGTTGGTGATGATGTAGCCGTCCGGGCTGACGATGAACCCGGAGCCGAGCGAGCGGTTCTCCTGGCGCGGCGCGGGCTGCGGCACGCGCGGGATGAAGCGGCGGAAGAACTCCTGCATCTCCTCGTCCTCCAGGCCCGGGATCTGGGGCAGGCCGGCGGGGCGGCGCAGCGTCTCGGTGGTGCTGATGTTGACCACCGCCGGCCCCTCCTCCTCGACCAGGCGCGTGAAGTCGGGCAGCTCGCGCGTCTGGGCGCAGGCCAGCGCGCTGACGGCAAGCGCGCAGAGCGCGACGTAGGCTTGCAACCATTTCATGCGGTTTCTCCCTTACTGCGGGCGGCGGTACTCGACGGTATTGCCGATCCGCTGCACGCTCGCCGCCGGCGTCTCGCCGACGACGGTGACGACGTGGTCCGCCACCCGCCGCGTGTAGATGTTGAACGCGCCGAGCGTGGACAGGCCGGGGCGCACGGTGTGCGCGCGGCCGGCGAGCGGCTCGATGAATACCGACACGGCAGCGATGCCGTCGGAATAGACCACCTGCCCGACCGGGTGCGACGCGCCCAGCCGCCGCGTCACCTCGGTGACCTTGTGGAACCCGGGCAGCGCCGCGCCCACGGTCCAGCCCTCGCCCGCCAGGTCCGCCGGCGCCACCGCCGCGTCCTCGATACGCCAGTTGCCCGCGCGCGGGCGCGCCTCCACCTGCCGCCGCGGCACGCTGCCGATCGACAGTTGCGTGAAGACGAACTGCTCCACCGTCTCGCCCTTGCGGTTGAAGGTGCGCGCTTTCAGCAGCATGCCGCTCTTGCGGTCGCTCCAGAGCTTGTAGCCGTAGCGCAGGTCGTCCTTCGGGGCGAGCACCACCGAGTCGCAGTCGTAGCCGGCGATGCGGGTCGAATCGCCCCGCGTGATCGTGTAGCTCTGCTCCAGCTCCGACAGCCGCTCCGGCAGCAGCGCCGGGAAGGCGTGCTGCGTGCCCCTGCGCTCGACCCTGACGACGTGGCTGTCCGGCAGGTAGCAGCGCACGGTGTCGCGCGTGCGCACGATCTCGCGCGGCGCGCCGTCGAGCACCTCGACGCGCTCGACGCCGCCCTTGGGGCCCGCCTGCCGCAGGATGCGCGAGGTCTCGGCACGGTCGCCCTGCTGATAGACGAACGTCCCCGTGTAGGAGAGCTTCTCGGTCGCCTGGTAGATCCGCCGCAGCAGCGTCATGCCGTCGGCTGGCGCGGAGGAAGCGGCGCCGGCGGGGGCGCCGGCCGGCGCGGCGTGGGGCTGCGCCAGCACCAACCCGCCCCAGAGCGCCGGCACGACGACGAGCGCCCGGATCACTGCTTTCGCGCCTCCTCTTCGCTGGAGACGGTGCGCACGTAGGGCGCCATGCCCTGCAGGGAATTGAGCGGCGAGTAGCTCTGGTGCGCCAGCAGGTACTCGGTGGCGGTCTCGGGAGGCGGCACGCGCGCCGGCTCGGCTTCGGCCAGCGGCGCCGGCGCCGCCATCTGCACCGCGACCTGCTGCGGCGCCACGCCGCCCTGCGGCGAGAACGCCATCCATGCCACCAGCGCCACCGCGGCCACGCTTGCCGCCGCCGACAGCGCAGCCCAGCGCAGGCGCCGCGCTGGCGCGGCCGCCGCGCGAGGCGCGATCACCGTCGGCTCAGCGGACAGGCGCACGGCGACGCGCGCGGCGAAGCCCGCCGAAAGCAGGCGCGTGTCGCCCATGACGTCCCCGATCAGGTGGTACGCGCGCCAGGCCTCGCGCGCCTCGCCCTCGCCCCGCAAGGCCTCGAGCGGGCCCGCGGCCTCCTGCCGGTCCAGCTCCCCGTCCATCAGCGCCGAGATTTCCGACCTCATGTCACCACCTCTTGTCCTTGGCCGCGTTCAGCAGCGGCCTGAGGCGCTCCGCGATCGCCTCGCGCGCGCGGAAGATCCGGGAGCGCACGGTGCCGATCGGGCAATCCATCATCTTCGCAATCTCCTCGTAGCTCATGCCCTCGAGCTCGCGCAACTGTATCGCGCTGCGCAGCTCCTCGGGGAGCCCTTCGATCGCCGCGTTCACGGTCGCCGCGATCTCCTGCGACAGCAGCACGCTTTCCGGCGTGTTGATGTCGCGCAACTGCTCGCCTGCCTCGTAGCCCTCCGCATCCTCGGCCCCCACCTCGGTCGAGGTCGGCGCCCGCCGCCCCATCGCCACCAGGTAATTCTTGGCGGTGTTGATGCCGATCCGGTACAGCCACGTATAAAAGGCGCTGTCGCCGCGGAACGAAGGAAGCGCCCGGTAGGCCTTGATGAACGCTTCCTGCGTCACATCCTCGACCTCGCCAGGATCCCGGATGAGCCGCGACAGCAGCCGGGCGAGCTTGCGCTGGTACTTTTCCACCAGCAGCTCGAAGGCCCTCTTATCTCCGCGCTGCGCGCGCTCAACCAGCTGACGGTCTACCTCGCGCTCAGACACGGCGGCCGGACCCCCCGCCCGTCTTGCCTATGCGCAACAGACAGTTAGCCTCGAAAATAGTTCGGTTCACGGGTTGACCCGGCTCAAGACTGCGGCCCCTGGGTGGCCGCGCCGGCGAGCCGTCCCCACAGCGCCCAGACCCGCAGCCGGCGGAAGTCCTCGGCCGCCATCATGCCCCGCGTCACCAGCAGCCCGCGCCGGATACCGGCCGGCAGCCGCAGGGCCACCCAGAACCGGGTCACCCCGGCGCCCCTGACGGCGGCGACCGGGCGGCTGGCGCCGTCGGCGCGCTCGAGGCTGGCCGCGCCGCCGGGAAAGATGAGCAGCGCCCGCGGCGCCCGGGCGCCCTTCAGCAGGGCGCGGTCGCGCGCCGCGGCCAGCCCGAGCGCCGCCGCCAGCCCCGCCAGCG
>Ga0335083_10008223_pt1 | contig 12765 bp, 14 predicted proteins | sample Lox_Sample_42_FD_206716 | JGI IMG/M metagenome (GOLD analysis project Ga0335083, IMG submission 206716) | Soil microbial communities from Loxahatchee National Wildlife Refuge, Florida, United States - Lox_Sample_4.2 | ecosystem: Environmental > Terrestrial > Soil > Wetlands | place: USA...
GCCGGCCGCCGCTACGACCTGATCGTCTCGAACCCGCCCTACGTCGCGGCGCGCGACCCGCGCCTCGAGCTCCTGCGCCACGAGCCCCCGCTCGCGCTGGTCGCGGGTCCGACCGGCCTCGAGGCGCTGCGCGCGATCGTCGCGGGCGCGAGCGCGCACCTCGTGCCCGGCGGCCGCCTGCTGCTCGAGCACGGTGACGACCAGGGCGAGGCGGTGCGTCGGCTGCTGCGCGCTGCGGGCTTCGGCGCGATCGAGAGCCGCGCGGACCTCGCCGGCCACGAGCGCGCGACGGGCGGCACGCGAGGCGACTAGAATCGCGGCGCGGCGGATCGCTTTCCCGCCGGGAGATGCCCTCGTGCTCAAGTTTCAGACCTCGCTCGGCAGCTTCGTCGTCGAACTCGCGACCGACGATGCGCCGATCACCTGCAAGAACTTCCTCGACTACGCCGAAGCCGGGCACTTCAACGGCACGGTGTTCCACCGCGTGATCCCCGGCTTCGTGATCCAGGGCGGCGGGCTGACCGCCGACCTGCAGCAGAAGAAGACCCGCGCGCCGATCAAGAACGAGGCCGCGAACGGGCTCAAGAACCGGCGCGGCACGCTGTCGATGGCGCGCACCAACGACCCGCACAGCGCGACCTCGCAGTTCTTCGTGAACCTCAAGGACAACGCGTCGCTCGACGCCGGGCGCGGCAGCGCCGGCTACGCGGTCTTCGGACACGTCGCCGAGGGCATGGACGTCGTCGACAAGATCGCCGCGGTCGAGACGCGCACGCGAGGCCACTACGAGGACGTGCCGGTCGAGCCGGTTGTCATCGAGTCGGTGACCGTGGTCGAGCGCTGACCGCGCGCCGATGGCCGCGCGGGGCGGCGTGCTGCGCAGGCTCGCGACGTTTCTCGCCTGGACCGTCGGCGGGCTGGTTCTGGCCTCGGTGCTCGCAGTGCTTGCGCTGCGCTGGGTGGCGCCGCCGTCGAGCGCGTTCATGGTCAACGGCTACCTGCAGGCGCGGCTCGCGCACGATGCGAGCTGGCACCTCGACTACCGCTGGACCCCGTACGAGCGGATCTCGCGCAACGTCAAGCTCGCGGTGATCGCCTCGGAGGACCAGAAGTTCGCGTTCCATCCGGGCTTCGACTTCGAGGCGATCGACGCCGCGATCAAGGAGCGCGAACGCGGCAAGCGGCTGCGCGGCGCCAGCACGATCACGCAGCAGGTCGCCAAGAACCTGTTCCTGTGGCCGGGACCGAGCTTCGTGCGCAAGGGCCTCGAGGCCTACCTGACGATGCTGATCGAGCTGTGCTGGCCGAAGCAGCGCATCCTCGAGGTCTACCTGAACATCGCCGAGTTCGGCCCCGGGATCTACGGCGTCGGCGCCGCCGCGCCGCGCTTCTTCCACACCGACGCCTCGCGCCTCAACCGCGACGAGAGCGCGCTGCTCGCGGCGGTGTTGCCGAACCCGCACAAGCTGCGCATCGACCACCCGAGCGCCTATGTCTACCGCCGGCAGCAGTGGATCATCGAGCAGATGTATGCGCTCGGCGGCAGCGCCTATATCCACGATGTGGACGCCGGCCGGCGCTGAGCGCCGGCGCGCCGGCGGTACGGTTTTACTTTGTTATGCAAAGTACTTGACGATCGTCGGGCCGATCGCCTAGCATCGGCGTGCATGGGCAGCCCGCGTCCCGCCGGACCCGCCGACCTGAGCGATCGTGCCGCGCGCGACCTGCGCTACATCCGCGACACGATGGCGCGGGCGGGCGCCTTCACCGCACTGTCGGGCTGGGGCTTCGTCGCCGTCGGTGCCGGCGCGATCGCGACCGGCGCGCTCGCGATCGCGAACCCCGACCCGATCGCACGCGCCCGGCTCTGGCTGATCGACGCGGCCATCTCGGTCGCGATCGGGCTCGGCGCGACGCTCTTCAAGGCGCACCGCTCCGGGCAGTCGCTGCGCTCCGGCCCTTTCCGCAAGTTCGTACTCGGCTTCGGCCCGGCGGTCGCGGCCGGCGCGGTGCTGACGCTCGCAATGCTGCGCGACGATCGCGCCGCGTACCTGCCGACGAGCTGGCTCCTCCTCTACGGCGTCGGGCTGATCGGCGGCGGGGCCTATTCGGTCGCGGTCGTGCCGCTGATGGGCGGCGGGTTCCTGGCGCTCGGCGCCATCGCGGCCGTCGCGCCGGCCGCCTGGGGCGAGCCGCTGATGATCGCCGGGTTTGGCGGCGCACACCTCCTCTTCGGCGCGCTGATCGCCCGGAGCCACGGTGGCTAACGCACCGCGCCGCCGGGGTGGTACGCGCGACTGGGCCAAGGCCCCGGCCCGCGCGACGCCGCCGCTGACGGTGCTGCCGGGAGGCGCCGTGAACGCCCACGCCGCGGAGCCCGATGCGCTCCTGCACCATCACATCCGGCTCGGCATCGTCAGCGCGCTTGCCGGCACCGAGACGCTCAGCTTCGTCGAGCTGCGGGCGCTGCTCGAGACCACCGACGGAAACTTAAGCGTCCACGCGCGCAAGCTCGAGGACGCCGGCTACATCGCCTGCGACAAGCATTTCGCCGAGCGCCGGCCGCGCAGCGACTACCGGCTGACCGCCACCGGACGGCGCGCGCTCGAGCGCTACCTCGCGCACATGGAAGCGCTGATCGCCGCCACGCGCAGCACGCTCGCGCGCTGAGGTCCCCGACGACCGAATCCTGAGCCCCCACTGCGAGCAATAACTTTATGAATCAAAGTACTTATGCCGACGTCACCCCGCAGCCCCTGCGCGCGCTGCGACCGCCCCGTCCGACGGCCCTCGCCTGGCTCGGCGCGCTCCTCGTCGCGCTGCTCGCGACGCTGACGGTGTACGACGCGAGCCCCGGACTGAACTGGGCCGTCGTGTCGTGGTCGCTCGCGGCGGGTTTCGCGCTGCTGGACGCCTATCCGCTCGCCGAGCGCCGCGCGCTGCTCGCGCTCTCGGCGGCCCTCGCCGGCGTCGTCGCGGTCAGCGCGAACCTCGGCGTGCAGCTGCCGCTCGCGCTCGCGAGCGCCTGGGTCGGCGCCGTCGCGGTGCTCAGCGACGGCGTGGCGCCGCCCGGCGGGCTCGAGCTCTCACGTGCCCCATGGCGCGCCTCGCGGCGCGTGCTCGGCGAAGCCGGCGAGCGGCTCGGCGAAGGCGTCCGCGGCGCGAGCGGTCAGCGAGGACTGCCAATCGTGCGCGGTTCGGCGCTCGCGGTGCCGGTCGTCGCGGCATTCTTCGCGCTGCTCGCCGAGGCCGACCCGACGCTCGCCGCATGGCGTTCGCAGCTGATCGCCGCGATCCGCGACCTGTCGCTGCTCGGCCGGATCGCGTTTTTCGCCTGCGCGGCAACCGGCGCGCTCGGACTCTACGGCGCGGCGTTGCGCGCGTATCGACGAATCCCGCGGGACGCCGGATCGGGCGCACAGGTCCCCCGGCCGCTGACGCCGGTCGACCAGGGAATCGTCCTCGGCGCGGTCGCGACGCTGTTCGCGCTCTTCCTGCTGCTGCAGGTCTCGTACCTCTTCGGCAATCCGGGCGGCCAGGCGGGCAGCGGCCTGAGCTACGCCGAGGCGGTCCATCGCGGCTTCGTCGAGATCACGCTCGTCGTGACGCTGTGCGCCGCGCTCGTGCTCGCGCTCGAGCGGCGCACCGCGCCTTCCCACCCTTGGTCCGGGCGCGCGCTCGGCCTCGCGCTCACAGGTGAGTGCCTGCTGCTGCTCTTCTCCGCGGCGCATCGCCTCGCGCTCTACGCTGCCGCGTACGGCTACACGCGGCTGCGGCTGTACGTCGCGGCCTACATCGTCGTGGTCGCCTGTGCCCTGCTCGCGCTCGCGATCGAGCTTGCGACGCGCGTCGATCGCGCCCGCCTAACGCGGCGCGTCGCGCTGACGGCGCTTGGCGCGGCGCTCGTGCTCGGCTACTGGAATCACGCGGCGTGGATCGTCGACAGGAATCTCGAGCGCTACGCGCGCACGGGCGCCGTCGACCTCACGTACCTCACCGACGGCGCCGGAGTCGACGGGCTGCCGGCGCTCGTCCACGCACTGCCGGGACTCGATGCGCGGACGCAGAGCTGCGTGCTGACCGCGCTCTCGTCCCGCTACCGGCGTACGTTCGGGCCCGCTGCGCCGCGACCCGCGTGGTACGAATGGACGCTGCGCGGCGCAGCGGCGCGCGCGGCGCTCGCGAAGCTTGAACTCGCCGACGTGCCCGGAGGCCCCGATGCGTGCCGCTAGACACTGGAGCGTGCGCCTCGTGGTCACGCTCGAGGAACCGCGGCCGGCGCGCGCCGCGATCGAGCTCAAGCTCGCGTGCTGGCTCGAGCGTGTCGCGACGCTGATCGCGCGCCGCGACACGCCGTGCGCGGCGGCGCCCGCCCCGGCGCGCGCGGCGCCGGGCCAAGCGCCCCGCTAATCGGTCAGCCGGAACACGATCCGCAGGCTCGTCCAGCTCTCGACCGGGCCCGAGCCCGAGGTCGCCGGTGCGAACCACCAGCGTCGCACCGACGCGAGCGCCGCATTGTCGAGGCGCGGCGAGCCGCTCGAGGGCGCGACCTCGACGCGCTCGACCGCACCGTCGATGCCGACCAGCACGCGCACGACGACCACGCCCTGCTCACCGAGCCGGCGCGCGGCCGCCGGATACGGCGGCTCCTCGGAGTGCAACAGGCGTGGGCCGGTGGTCGCCAGCGGCCCCTGTCCGTCGGCGCGTGCGGGCGGCGGCACGGGCTCGACCTGTGTGACGGAGTTGTCGGGGATCTGCGGAAGCGGGATCCCGGGATCCGTCGGCGGCAGCACCAGATGAATGTTCCAATCTGGCCCGGTCGGCGAGACGTGCTTAACCGGCGGATCTTGGCGCGGTGGCGGGTGAGCCGGATTCGGCAACAGCGTCACCGGGATCGGCAACTGCACCATGAGCCCCGCGATCAGCACGGCCCCGAGCAGCACGTGCACGCAGATCGCGACGGCCGCGGCGGTCCCGCGGCGACCGAGCGGTACGGGGAAGGAGTACACGAGGGATGCGGACGGCATGGCGGTCCTCCATGGGTTCGGCGAACACTCACGGGACTTCGGCGTCGGCAGGCCGAGTCTAGCCATATGAACGGGAAACGAACAAGGACGGGGTCAAGACCCCCGCCGGCGGCTACTGCAGCGCCCGCGGCCCCGTGACCGACCCGCCGTCCGCGAACAGCCCCGCGACGTCGACCGCGTCGTACTGCCAGGCGCGGTTGCAGAACTCGCAGCGCACCTCGACCGAGCCGCGCTCCGCCAGGATGTCGCGGACCTCGCTCTCGCCGAGCGAGCGCAGGATGCCGCTGACGCGCTCGCGCGAGCAGGTGCACTGGAAGTACACGGGCCCCGGCTCGAAGAGCCGCACGTCCTCCTCGTGGAACAGCCGCCGCAGGAGCTCGCCGGCGGGCAGCGCGGCGAGCTCGGGTGCCGTCAGCGTCGAGGCGAGGTGCAGCACGCGATTCCAGTTCTCGTCGCCCGCGAGCGAGGAGTGCTCGAGTTCCTCGGCGGACGCGCTCGCGCCGCTCGGCAGGCGCTGCAGCAGCAGTCCCGCCGCGCGCTCGGGCGTCGCCGCGAGCCACAGCCGCGTCGGCAGCTGCTCGGAGCGCGCGAAGTAGGCCTCGAAGCAGTCGGCGAGCCGTTCGCCCGCGAGCGGCACGATGCCCTGGTAGCGCGCGTTGCGGTCGGCGTTCTCGACGGTCACCGTCAGCTGTCCGCCGCCCGACAGCGCCTCGAGGCTCGGCCGCGAGGCCGGCAGCTCGCCGCGCCAGCGCGCGACGCCGCGCACGCCCATCCGGTGCGTCGCCTGCACGACGAGCAGGTGCATCGGCCCCGGGCCCTGCATCTGCAGCGTCAGGAGGCCGTCGAACTTGAGCGTCGCCGCGAGCAGCATCGTCGCCGCGACCGCCTCGCCGAGCGTATCGCGCACGAGTACGGGGTAGTCGTGATGCTCAACGAGCGCGCGCCACGAGGCGTCGAGGTGCACGACGTAGCCGCGCACCGGAAAGCGCTCGAAGATGAACCGCCGCAGCGTATCGCCGTCGTGCAATGGGGCTCAGGGACCGGCGAGCTTCTTCTTCAGGAGCTCGTTGAGCTGGGCCGGGTTGGCCTTGCCCTGCGTCGCCTTCATCGTCTGGCCGACGAAGAAACCGAACAGCTTGTCCTTGCCGGAACGGTACTCGGCGAGCTGCTTGGGGTTCGCGGCCATCACCGCCTCGATCGCCGACTCGATCGCGCCGCTGTCGGTGATCTGCTTCAGTCCCTTGGCCTCGATCACCGCGTCGGCGGACGCCGCGTCCGCCCACATGAGCTCGAAGACCTCCTTGGCGATCTTGCCGGAGATCGTCTCGTCCTGGATCCGGCGCAGCAGCCCGGCGAGCGCCGCCGCCGGCACGCGCGCCGAGCCGACCTCGAGGCCGTCCCGGTTCAGGAACGCCGCGAAGTCGCCCATGACCCAGTTCGCGGCCAGCTTCGCGCTCGCGCCGCCGCCGCCGACCTCGCGCACCGCGGTCTCGTAGTAGTCGGCGAGCTCGCGGCTCGCGGTCAGCACGCCCGCGTCGTAGGCCGAGAGTCCGTAGTGCAGCATGAAGCGCGCCGCCTTCTCGTCCGGCAGCTCCGGGAGCGTCGACCGCACCGCGTCGATCAGCGCGGCGTCGATCGCGAGCGGCAAGAGGTCCGGGTCCGGGAAGTAGCGGTAGTCGTTGGCCTCCTCCTTGGAGCGCATCGAGCGCGTCTCGTCCTTCGCGGAGTCGTAGAGGCGCGTCTCCTGGACGATCGAGCCGCCGCCCTCGAGCACGTCGATCTGGCGCTCGACCTCGTAGTTGATCGCCTTCTCGACGAAGCGGAACGAGTTGACGTTCTTGATCTCGCAGCGCGTGCCGAACTCGGTCTTGCCGAGGCGGCGCACGGAGACGTTGGCGTCGCAGCGGAACGAGCCTTCCTGCATGTTGCCGTCGCAGATCTCGAGGTAGCGCACCAACGTGTGAACCTTCTTCAGGTACGCGATCGCCTCCTTCGCCGAGCGCAGGTCCGGCTCCGAGACGATCTCGAGGAGCGGCGTGCCGGCGCGGTTGAGGTCGATGCCGCTCGAGTTCGCGAGGCCCTCGTGCAGCGACTTGCCGGCGTCCTCCTCGAGGTGCGCGCGCGTGATGCCGATGGTCTTCTTGGCGCCGTCGTCGAGCAGGATCTCGATCGAGCCGTCCTCGACGACCGGACGCTCGTACTGGCTGATCTGGTAGCCCTTCGGCAGGTCGGGATAGAAGTAGTTCTTGCGCGCGAAGATCGAGCGCGGCGCGATCGTCGCCCCGGTCGCGAGGCCGAACTTGACCGCCATCCGCACCGCCTCGCGGTTCAGCACCGGAAGCGTGCCCGGGTAGCCGAGGTCGACGAGGCTCGCCTGGGTGTTCGGCGCCGCGCCGTAGGCGGTGGCGGAGCCGGAGAAGATCTTGGATTTGGTCGCGAGCTGGGCGTGGATCTCGAGGCCGATGACGACCTCCCAGCCTGCGCGAACGGCAGCCTCGCTCATCGCAGCCCCCTCAGGCGTAGGCCGCCGGCACGCGGCGGTGAAAGTCGGTCTCGCGCTGGTAGGCGTGTGCCGCCGTCAGGAGCCGCGCTTCGCCGAAGTGCGGGCCGATCAGCTGCAGGCCGACCGGCAGGCCGCCGACGAAGCCGCACGGCACCGACATCGCCGGGAGCCCCGCGAGGTTGGCGCCGATCGTGTAGATGTCGTTCAGGTACATCGTGATCGGATCGTCGACCTTGGCGCCGATGGCGAAGGCCGGCGTCGGCGACGTGGGGCCCGCGAGCAGGTCGACCTCGGCGAACGCGCGGCGAAAGTCGGCGGTGATCAGGCTGCGCACCTTCTGCGCCTTCAGGTAGTACGCGTCGTAGTAGCCTGCCGACAGCACGTAGGTGCCGGTCATGATGCGCCGCTTGACCTCGGCGCCGAAGCCCTCGCCGCGCGAGCGCTTGTAGAGGTCCATCAGGTCGCGCGGCCGCTCGCAGCGGTGGCCGAAGCGCACGCCGTCGAAGCGCGACAGGTTCGAGGAGCACTCGGCCGGCGCGACGACGTAGTACGTCGGCACCGACAGCGGCAGGTTCGGGCAGCTCACCGCGGCGATCTCGGCGCCGAGCGCACGCAGCTGCGCGATGCCGGCCTCCACCAGCGCGCCGGTCGCGCTGTCGAGGCCCTCGGAGAAGAATTCCTTGAGCACGCCGATTCTGAGGCCCTTCAGCGGCGCGCCGAGCGCGGCGACGTAGTCCGGCACCGGCGCGTCGACCGAGGTCGAGTCGCGCTCGTCGAATCCGGCCATCGCCGCGAACAGCAGCGCGCAATCCTCGGCCGACGGCGCGAGGATGCCCGCCTGGTCGAGGCTCGAGGCGAAGGCGATCATCCCGTAGCGCGACACGCGACCGTAGGTCGGCTTCAGCCCCGAGATGCCGACGAGCGCCGCGGGCTGGCGGATCGAGCCGCCGGTGTCGGTGCCGGTCGCGACCGGCGCGAGGCGCGCCGCAACCGCGGCCGCCGAGCCGCCCGAGGAGCCGCCCGGCACCTTGCTGCGGTCCCAGGGATTGCGGACCGGCCCGTAGTAGCTGGTCTCGTTCGACGAGCCCATCGCGAACTCGTCCATGTTGGTCTTGCCGAGCATCACGGTGCCGGCGGCGCCGAGGCGCGCGACGACGGTCGCGTCGTACGGCGCGACGAAGTTGTCGAGCATCTTCGAGCCGCAGCTCGTCTTGATGCCGTCGGTGCAGAAGATGTCCTTGTGCGCGAGCGGGATGCCGGTCAGGGGCCCCGCCTTGCCGGCGGCGCGCACCGCGTCGGCGCGCGCGGCGTCGGCGAGCGCGCGCTCGGGCGTCACGGTGACGAAGGCGTTGAGCGCGCCGTTCTCCTTGTCGATGCGCGCGAGGAAATGGCGGGCGAGCTCGACCGCGGAGAATTCCCGGGACTGGAGCCCGGCCGCGAGCTCGGCGACCGAGCGCAGATGGATGCTCACTCGATCACCTTCGGCACCACGTAGAGCGCGGCGCTCACGAGCGGCGCGTTCGCCTGGTACTTCAGGTGCGCATCGCGCTCGCTGACCTCGTCCGCGCGCAGCCGTTGCACCTCGCCCTCGAGCGGGTGCGCCATCGGCTCCACGCTCGCGGTCTGCGCGGCGTTCAGCTGCTCGACGAAGGAGAGGATTTTCGAGAGGCTGTCGACGTAGACCGGCAGCTCGCCCTCGGTGATCTCAAGACGCGCGAGGTGGGCGATTCCCTCGACGTCCCTGCGGGTCAGACTCATGGTTCAATGGGGGGCGTGCGCTGCAAAATTTCCTTATCAATCATACACGTCGCCTTGTGAATTGTCGTCCTCGTTGATAAATTAACCGAATTGCCGATACAGGTTATGTCGGCCCGTCCGGGTCCCACCGCCCTCACCATCCGCTCACCGATCGAGTACCCATGTTCAAGAGCCTGCGCGGCTATTTTTCCAACGACGTCTCCATCGACCTCGGCACCGCCAACACGCTGATTTACGTCCGCGGCAAGGGCATCGTGCTCAACGAGCCCTCGGTCGTCGCGGTGCGCGACGAGCCGTCCCGCGGCGGCAAGACCATCGTCGCGGTCGGCGCCGAGGCCAAGAATATGCTCGGCCGCACGCCGGGCCACATCACCGCGGTGCGACCGATGAAGGACGGCGTGATCGCCGACTTCACCTACACCGAGAAGATGCTGCAGTACTTCATCAACAAGGTGCACGGCAACCGCTTCCTGCGGCCGAGTCCGCGCGTGCTCGTCTGCGTGCCCTACGGCTCGACGCAGGTCGAGCGCCGCGCGATCAAGGAGTCGGCCGAAGGCGCCGGCGCCCGCAGCGTGTTCCTGATCGACGAGCCGATGGCGGCCGCGGTCGGCGCCGGGCTCCCGGTGCAGGAGCCGCGCGGCTCGATGGTCCTCGACATCGGCGGCGGCACCTCGGAGGTCGCGGTCATCTCGCTGAACGGCATCGTCTACGCCGCCTCGGCGCGCATCGGCGGCGATCGCTTCGACGACGCGATCGTCAACTACGTGCGCCGCAACTACGGCATCCTGATCGGCGAGGCGACCGCGGAGCGCGTCAAGATCGAGATCGGCTCGGCGTACCCGGGGCAGCAGGTGCGCGAGATGTCGGTCAAGGGCCGCAACCTCTCCGAGGGCGTGCCGCGCAGCTTCACCCTGAACTCCAACGAGATCCTCGAGGCGCTGCAGGAGCCGCTGCAGGGCATCGTCGGCGCGGTCAAGCAGGCGCTCGAGCAGACGCCGCCCGAGCTCGGCGCCGACGTCGCCGAGCGCGGCATCGTGCTCACGGGCGGCGGAGCGCTGCTGAAGGACATCGACAAGCTGCTGATGGAAGAGACCGGCCTGCCGGTCATCGTCTCCGAGGATCCGCTGACCTGCGTCGCCCGCGGCGGCGGGCGGATCCTGGAGCTCTCCGAAGAGCATCCGGGCGCCTTCGGCCTGCAGTGATGCCGTGAGCGGAGGCCCCGGTTGCCGGCCCTGAGAGAGCCCGGTGCCCGCTACGCTCCGCCGCGCGTCTCGACGCTCGGCCTGCGGGCCCTGGTGCTGGTCGCGTGCGCCGTCGGTCTGATGGTCGCCGACCACCGCCAGCAGGGCCTGACGCGGGTCCGCGCCGGGCTCTCGGCCGCGGTGTGGCCGCTGCAGATGCTGGTGCACTCGCCGGTGGCCGCGTGGGACTGGGCACGCGACACGCTGCGCACCCGTAACGAGCTGCTGAGCGACAACGCGGCGCTCAAGGACGCGGCGCGCGAGAACGATCTCAAGCTGCTGCGGCTCGAGGCCATCGAGCAGGAGAACCAGCGGCTGCGCGCGCTCGTCAACGCCGCGCCCCGCGACGCCGAGCGCGTGCAGGCGGCGGTGGTGATGCGCGTCGACTTAGACCCCCTGCGCCACCGCGTGCTGATCGACCGCGGCTTGCGCGATGGCGTCAGCCGCGGCCAGCCGATCATCGACGCGCGCGGCGTGTTCGGCCAGACGATCAACGTGGGTCCCATGGCGGCCGAGGTGATCCTGCTGTCGGATCCGACGCACGCGGTGCCGGTGCAGGTCGAGCGCAATGGCCTCAGGACCATCGCGGTCGGGACCGGCGATGCCGAGCGGCTCACGCTGCCGTACCTGCCGCGCAACGCCGACGTGCAGGTCGACGACCAGCTGGTCTCCTCCGGGCTCGGCGGCGTGTTCCCGGCCGGCCTGCCGGTCGCGCGCGTCGTCGAGGTCAAGCGCGACCCGAGCCAGCCGCTCGCGATCGTCACCGCCCGGCCCGCGGCCTCGCTCGATCGCGACCGCGAGGTGCTGGTGCTGTGGGTCAAGCCGCGCGTCGCGCTGCCCGCGGCCGAGCCGCCGGCGCCGGCGCCGGCGGCCCGCGAGACGCGCGCCAAGCCGCGTCCGGCCGCCACGCCGTGAGATTCCGGCAGCCCGCGCCTGACGCTGCTGGCGTTCGCGCTGGCGGCGCTCGTGCTGTCGGCGGTCCCGCTGCCGCACGTGCTCGACCTGCTGCGGCCCGACTTCCTGCTGCTGACGATCATGTGGTTCGCGCTGATGATGCCGCGCACCGCCGGGCTCGCCTTCGCCTGGGCCGCAGGCCTGGCGCTCGATGCCTTCCACGGCGTCGCGCTCGGCGAGAACGCGCTCGCGTTCGTGGTCATCGCCTACCTCGTGCACCGCTTCCACCTGCGCATGCGGATGTTCCCGCTGTCGCAGCAGACGCTGGTGGTCGCGGGGCTGCTGCTGATCGACCAGATCCTGTTGTGGGCCATCGACGGCTTCACCGGCCATCCGGTCAACGACTGGGTGCGCTGGCTGCCGGTCGCGACCGGCGCGGCGCTGTGGCCGCTGCTGACCGGCGTCCTCGGCCGCGCGACCGTGAGGCGCTGAGCCATGCCGCGCTCGGTCCGCATCAAGGATCACTGGTCGGAGCAGCGGCTGTTCTTCGGCCGCATGCTGGTCGGCGCGATCGCCGCGGCGCTGCTGCTGCTCGTCGTCGCCGGGCGGCTGTTCCTGCTGCAGGTGATCCGGCACGACTACTACGTCGACCTCTCGCAGGGCAACCGCGTGCGCCTCGAGCCGTTGCCGCCCGACCGCGGCCTGATGTACGACCGGCACGGCGTCGTGATCGCCGAGAACACGCCCGCCTACACGCTCGAGCTGACGCCGGAGCAGGTCGCCGACGTGCCCGACACGCTGCGCCGGCTGGCGGCGATCGGCCTGCTCGAGCAGGAGCAGGTGCCGGCGCTCGAGCGCCTGATCCGCTCGGGGCGCAAGTTCGAGGCGGTGCCGCTGCGCCTGTCGCTGTCGGACAGCGACATCGCGACCTTCGCGGTGCGCCAGTTCGAGTTCCCGGGCGTCGAGATCCAGACCCGGCTCGCGCGCTGGTACCCGTACGGCGACGCCGGCGTGCACGCGCTCGGCTACGTCGCGGCGATCTCCGAGGAGGACGTCAAGCGCATCGACCGCGACCAGTACGCCGGCTCCTCGGTGATCGGCAAGATCGGGCTCGAGGGCACCTACGAGCAGGAGCTGCACGGCACCGCGGGCTTTCGCCAGGTGCTCGTCAACGCGCAGGGCCGGCGCGTCGACCGGCTCGGCGGCGGCACCGTGACGCTCGAGACGCGCTCGCCGCGCGCCGGCAACGACCTGTTCCTCGGCCTCGACATCCGCGTGCAGAAGGTCGCCGAGGAGGCGCTCGCCGGGCGCCGCGGCGCGGTGGTCGCGATCGAGCCGGACA
>Ga0335083_10008224_pt1 | contig 12764 bp, 7 predicted proteins | sample Lox_Sample_42_FD_206716 | JGI IMG/M metagenome (GOLD analysis project Ga0335083, IMG submission 206716) | Soil microbial communities from Loxahatchee National Wildlife Refuge, Florida, United States - Lox_Sample_4.2 | ecosystem: Environmental > Terrestrial > Soil > Wetlands | place: USA: Florida...
GGGCAGCTCGGCGGCACGTCGTCGAGATCGTTCGGGATGGCGGTGCTGACCGTCCAGGGGCCGTTCGGATCGTCGGCGATGTACCAGACGCCCTGGTCGCAGAGGTAGTAGTGGCCGTCGTCGAAGAGCACCTCGGCGTCGGTGTTGACGCCGTACTGGAGCTGCGTGCCCCCGATCGACTCGAACTGCGGCGGTCCGTCCCACGCGACCGTGACGTCGTGGTCGTCGCGCTTGACCGCGGTCGTCTGCGGGATCTCGTCGTCGGCGAGCGCGTCGTCCGCCTCGTCCGTGCCCGCGACGCTCGCGAGCAGCGCGCCCTTCGGCGAATCCGACGGGATCTTCCAGAACACCTCGGGCAGCTCGTCGGCGGCGACGTACTTCCACGGACCGTCCTGGTTGGGCGCGGCGTACCAGCGGCCCGAGAGCAGCACGAAGATCTGCTGCGTGTCGACGAGGCGGAGCACGTCGCTCTCGGTGTTCGTGACGTAGAGCAGCTGGTCGCCGACGAGCGGCGCGAGCAGCGGATCGCCGTCGGTCTGCACGAGCTCGGTCGGAGAAGTTGCGGTGATCACCTCGGGCGCGGCGCCGGAGACGACGTCCGACGCCGACGTGTCGGGCGGCACGACGTCCGCGACCTGCGCCGGCGGCGACGGGATCACGCTCCAGGGCCCGAGCGGATCGCTCGCGCGGTACCATAGGCTCCCGCCGCTCAGGTAGTAGCGGCGCGCGCCCGGATCGTAGACGACCGCGTACGGCGTGTTGGTCACGCGCTGGAGCGACGAGCCCGGTATCGGCTCGAGCATCGGATCGCCGTCGTAGGTCACGAGCAGCGCGCGGTGGGTGCGGAAGACGATCTTCGGCGGCGTCGAGTCGAGGTTCTCGATGCTCGCGCGCTCCTTGGCGCTCGCGGCGAGCCCCGATTGCAGCTCGTCGAGCGAGCCCGAGAGGTCCCAGTGCCGGGCCTCGCGCTCGACCTCCTGCTCGTAGGCGGCCGCGGCGTCCGGCGTGGCGCCCGGCAGCCGGACGCGCGTGACGTCGAGCTGGCTCAGGCGGACGACGTCGGCGTCGCGATCGACGTCGGCGCGCGCCTGGAACCACAGCACGCCGAAGATGGGGTTGGCGTCGGTGCTCTTCTGCACCGAGAACGCGGCGCGCGCGGTGAGCTGCGTGCCGCTCAGCTCCTCGGGCTGCGGCTGGTAGAGAATGAAGGTGCCGTTCGGCGTCTCGAACTGGCGCGGCCAGCTGTTCGATTGTGCGCGGACGGGCGCGGCGAGCAGCGCGAAGAGGAGCGAAACCGCGAGTGCGCGAGCGGCGGCCGCCCGGCATTTCGTGGCGAGAATGGCGAGCATGAGAGTGGACTCCCGGGGATCGCTGCGACGGGAAGCATCGGGCCGTGGCCCGGAACGGACGTTACACCCGCGCCCTGCGCGGCGCATCCGCACGACCGCGACCCGAAGCGGTCGCCCGCCGTCGACGCATGCGGTACGCTCGGCGCGACGTTTCGCGATCGCTCGGCCCCGTGAGGCCCGTTCCGGGCGGCGCCCGCTCCGGCGGCCATCCGCGCCACCCCTCGAGGAGTGAAGCCATGCCGCGCAAGCTGATCGGCGGTCTCATCCAGTGCAGCAACCCGCTCAACGACGAATCGCAGCCCGTGGCGAAGATCAAGCAGGCGATGTTCGACAAGCACGTGCCGTTCATCGAGGACGCGGGCCGCAAGGGCGTCCAGATCCTGTGCCTTCAGGAGATCTTCAACGGGCCGTACTTCTGTCCGGGGCAGGACAAGCGCTGGTACGACGCGGCCGAGACCGTTCCGGGCCCGACCACCGATGCCGTCGCGAAGCTCGCCGCGAAGCACAAGATGGCGGTCGTCGTGCCGGTGTACGAAATGGAGATGCCGGGCGTCCTCTACAACACCGCTGCGGTCTACGACGCCGACGGCACTTACCTCGGCAAGTACCGCAAGAACCACATCCCGCACACCTCGGGCTTCTGGGAGAAATACTTCTTCAAGCCGGGCAACATGGGCTATCCGGTGTTCCAGACCCGTTACGCGAAGGTCGGCGTCTACATCTGCTACGACCGCCACTTCCCCGAGGGCGCGCGCGCGCTCGGACTGAATGGCGCCGAGATCGTGTTCAATCCGAGCGCGACGGTGGCCGGACTCTCGCAGTACCTCTGGAAGCTCGAGCAGCCCGCGCACGCGGTGGCGAACGGCTACTTCCTCGGCGCGATCAACCGGGTCGGCACCGAGGCGCCGTGGAACATCGGAAAGTTCTACGGCTCGTCGTACTTCGTCGACCCGCGCGGCAACTTCCTCGCGCAGGCGAACGAGAACGACGACGCGCTGGTCGTGGCGGAGATGGACCTCGACATGATCCAGGAGGTCCGCAACGTCTGGCAGTTCTTCCGCGACCGGCGGCCCGAGACCTACGAGCGGCTGACGGCGCTCTGAGCGCATTCGTCGCGACGGCCCGCGCGCCCGCGAGTTTCCTGAAGGTGCGCCAGCGCTTCGAGATGGACGAACGTGCGGGCTTGCCGCGCCGGCGCGCAGGTGGTGTGATCGCTTCGCGTGACGGCCCAGAACCTGACCCAGCAGATCGCGCCGATCTGGCGCATCGAGGCCGGGCGACCGATCGCCGGCCTCGCGCGGCTCGTGCGCGGCATCGGGCTCGCCGAGGGCCTCGCGCCGGACGCGCTCGTGCTCTCGCGCGCTGCCGCGTGCGCCGCCGAGGGCGCGCCATGACGCCGCCGACGGTCCGCCGCGTCGCCGAGACCGCGCTCTACGTCGACGATCTCGCGCGCGCCCGCGCGTTCTACCGGGACGTGCTCGGGCTCGCGCCGATGGGCGCGGACGGCGCGCGGCTCGCGAGCTTCGATGCCGGGGCTGCGACCGTGCTGCTCCTCTTTCAGCGCGGCGCAACCGTCGAGGGCTTCGACTTCCCGGGCGGGCGCATTCCTCCGCACGACGGCTCCGGCCCCGCGCACGTCGCGTTCGCGATCGAGGCCAGCGACGTCGAGGCCTGGGCGGAACGGCTCGCCACGCACGGCGTCGCGCTCGAATCGCGCGTACGCTGGTCGCGCGGCGGCGAGAGCCTCTACTTTCGCGACCCCGACGGCCACTCCGTGGAGCTTGTTACGCCGGGTACGTGGCCGAGCTATTGAAGCTCGCACGCCCGGGTCGATACCGCACGCCGCGCGACCCGCACGTTCACCTCACCACCGCTGCCCGCGCCACGCGCTGCACGCCCGCGCGGGTCAAGCGCACGAGGTAGAGGCCGGGCGGAAGCGGCGTGGCGGGAGCGAGAACCGCAGCGTGCCGCCCTGCACCCAGCACGCCCACCTCGCGTTCCGCCAGTCGCCGCCCCGCCACGTCGATCAGCTCGAGCGCCGCCGGGTGCGCATCCGGCAGCTCGAACTCCACGCTCACGTTCCCGCCCACGCTGGGATTCGGGCTCACGCCCGCGAGCGCGAAGCGCGCCTCGCCCGGATCCACCGCGGTCGTGTTGCCCGGGCCGAGGCGCGAGAAGCCGCTCTCGTTGCCGTTCACGTCCACGGCCGAGAGCGCGTAGTACGCCCCCTCCTGGCCGGCGTCGACGAAGCCCGTGTCCGCGAGCGAGGCGATGCGGTTTCCCGCCGAGGGCGTGAAGCCCGCCGAGCTGCCGCGGTAGACGTTGTAGTACCAGAGGTCGGGCTCGGTGTTGGGATCCCAGTGCAGATCGGTCGAGCCGCCGGCATAGGCCGCGGTGAACGGCGCGGGCGGCGCGGGCGGCAGGTTGTCGACCGACCAGCCCGAGTCAGGAGCGGAGTCGAAGAACGTGCCGCCGCCCGTCACCGCGCGCACGAAGAACGTCGAGAGGTGGTTGCCACCCGAGTTCGAGTCCGCGAGCGTGGGCGCGACGAGCTCGTAGGGGCCGTCCATCGTCGCGGGCAGGCTGCCGACGTAGTCCCAGCCCGCGAGCTGGGCCGCCGCCGGCGCCAGGCCGTGAGCGCGTTCGGCAAGATGGGGCGCCGGAGCCGCGGCGAATCCGGTCACGATCCTGCGATAGACGTCGTAGCTGGCAATCGGCGTGGACGAGCCGACGTAGTCGAACGCGCTCGCGCTGAACTGCAATCGGACGAAGCGTCCCTGGTCGTTGCCCACGTCCGCGACGCTGGTCAGCGCCGCGGCGGCCGTGGCGGCCACGCGCTGTGCGAACGGCGCCGAGGCGCTGGCCGAGAACTTCGCGTCGCCGCCGTAGACCGCGGTGATCGAGCGCGGGCCGAGGGCCGAGCCGAACAGTGAGAGACTCGCCGCGCCGCCGCTCACCGGGGCCGCGCCGATGGGCGTCGCGCCGTCGTAGAAGCTCACCGTGCCGGTCGGCGAGCCCGTGCCCGCGGCGACGGCGAGCGTCGAGGTGTAGGTGACCGGCCCGCCCGCCACGATCGGGCTCGCGTCGGCGGAGAGCGTCGCGTGCGTCAGCGTCGGCGCCAGCAGCACGGAGACCGAGTTGCCGCCGTAGTTGGCGAGCGCGAGGTCGGCTCGACCGTCGCCGTTCCAGTCGCCGATCGCGACCGAGTTCGCCTGCGAGCCCGCCGCGTAGTCGGTGTGCGTCGCGAACGAGCCGGCGCCGTTGCCGAGTAGCACCGAGGCGGCCGAGGAGCCGCCGCAGGCGAGCGCGAGGTCGGGCTTGCCGTCGCCGTTCACGTCACCAATCGCCACCGAGTAGGGCCACGTGGCGGTGGCGAAATCGGTCTTCGCACCCAGCGCGCCGCCGCCGTTACCGAGCAGCACCGACGCGGTGCTGGCAGCCACGTTCGCCGTGACGACGTCGAGCCTGCCGTCGCCGTTCAGGTCGGCAAGTGCCACCCACGCGGGCTGCGTGCCCGTGGCGAAGTCCGTCTTGGCGCCGAACGCGCCGCCGCCGGTGCCGAGCAGCACGGAGACCGTGCTCGCGGACGCGTTCGCGACCACGAGATCGGGCTTGCCGTCGCCGTTCAGGTCGCCGATCGCGACCGAGCTTGGGTTGCTCCCGGTCGTGAAGTAGCTCGTGGCACCGAACGTCCCCGATCCGGAGTTGAGCAGCACGCCGACGCTGCTGGAGTTGGAGTTCGCGATCGCGAGGTCGGGCCTGCCGTCGCCGTTCAGGTCGGCGATCGCGATCCCGGATGGATAGTTCCCGGTCGGATAATCCGTCCGCGCTCCGAACGTTCCGTTGCCGTTGTTGAGGTACACCGAGACGCTGTTGGCGTAGTTGTTGGCGACCGCGATGTCGGGGAAGCCGTCGCCGTTCAGGTCGGCGATGGCCACGCCGAGCGGCTCGCTGCCGGTGGCGTAGTCGGCGTGCGCGGCAAACGAGCCGCCGCCGGCCCCGAGCAGGACGGAGATCGTGTTCGAGACGGTGTTGACGACCACGAGGTCGGGCCGGCCGTCGCCGTTCAGGTCGGCGCTCGCGACGGTGCTGGCCTGCGTGCCGGTCGCGTAGTCGACGTGCGCGCGATAGGCGGGCCCCGCGGCGACGAGCAGCGAGAGCACGTTCGTGCCGTAGCCGGGCGCGACGATGTCGGGCCGACCGTCGCCGTTCAGGTCCGCGACCGCCACCGAGTAGGGCACGCCGGTCGTGAAGTCCGTCTTCGCCGCGAACGCTCCCGTGCCGGTGCCGGGCAGCACCGAGACCGTGCTCGAGCCCTGGTTCGCGACCACGAGGTCGACCTTGCCGTCACCGTTCACGTCGGCGACGGCGAGGGCGATCGGGAAGCTGCCCGTCGCGAAGTCCGTCCTGGCGCCGAAGCCGCCGGCGCCCGTGCCGAGCAGCACCGACGCGGTGTTCGCGCTCGCGTTCGGCGTGAGCACGTCGAGCCGGCCGTCGCCGTTCACGTCGGCGAGCACGACCGCCTCGGGCGAGGCGCCCGTGGCGAAGTCGGTCCTGGACCCGAACGTTCCGCTGCCGGTGCCGAGCAGGATCGAAACCGTGTTCGAGCCGGCGTTCGCGACCGCGAGGTCGGGCACGCCGTCGCCGTTCACGTCGCCGACCGCGATGCCGACGGGCGTGCCTCCGGCCGCGTACTCGACGTGGGCCGCGAAGCCGCCGCCGGTCTTGCCGAGCAGCACCGAGGCGTTCGGTCCGAACGAGTTCGCGGTCACGATGTCGGGACGGCCGTCGCCGTTCAGGTCGGCGACCGCGACGGCCGATGGGCTGGTGCCGGTCGCGTAGTCGGTCCTGGTCCCGAAACCGCCGCCGCCGTTGCCGAGCAGCACTGAGACCGTGTTCGCCGCGTCGTCGGCCACGACCAGGTCGGGCCGACCGTCGCCGTTCACGTCCGCGACGGCGACCGCGATCGGGCCGCTGCCCGTGGTGTAGTCGGTCCGCGCGCCGAATCCTCCGCCGCTCGCGCCGAGGAAGACCGAAACGGCGTTGGAGCCATTGTCGACGACGACGAGATCGGGCAGGCCGTCGCGGTTCAGGTCCGCGACCGAGGTGGCGTACGGGTGCGAGAGCGTCGTGAGATCGGCGCGCACGCCCAGCGTGAAGGCCTGCGCGTGAGCCGAACGCGCGAGGAGACCGGGGAGCGCAGTCAGGACGAGGGCGGCGGCGAGTCGGACGGAGAGGGTGCGGCGCATGAGAGTGCTCCGGATGCAGGGGGTCCGCGCGGCCGCGGGCGCCGTGCGCGCAGGGCGCGGCCGTCATCTGCTCATGCGCGAACGGGCGCCGGATCGGCTCACCGCGTCCGCAGCTCGTGCTGCATCTTTCGCAGGGCCGCAGCTGCGGTGTATGCTTCGCGGGCCTTGCGGCCGGCCTCCGGCGCGTACGGCGCGCGGCATCACCCGCCGCGCTCGGCGGTCCGCTCATGACTGCCGGGAGACACGGGTCCCGAGAGCCCCGACTTGGCCGGCGTTTCGTACAGGCCTTCGGGAGAGCCCATGGGTCTCGTCATCAAGAACGGCGAGGTCGTCACCGCCACCGACCGTTTCGTCGCCGACGTGAAGGTCGAGGGCGACACGATCGCCGACATCGGCTCGCGGATCGCGCCCGGGACCGGCGACGAGGTGATCGACGCCGCGGGCAAGTACGTCCTGCCCGGCTTCATCGATCCGCACGTGCACATGGAGCTCGGCTTCATGGGCACGGTGAGCGCCGACGACTTCGAGACCGGCACGGCCTCGGGCGCGGCCGGCGGCACGACGTGCATCATCGACTTCTGCATCCCGGCGCCCGGCGAGTCGATGCTGACCGCGCTCGAGGCGTGGAAGCGCAAGTCGGCGAAGGCCGTGACCGACTTCTCGTACCACATGGCGATCACGTCCTGGGGCCCCGATTCGCCCGCGCAGATGCGCGAGGTGGTCCAGAAGCACGGCATCACCAGCTTCAAGGTGTTCATGGCCTACAAGGGCGCGCTGATGGTGGACGACGGCCAGCTCTACGAGGTCATGCGCAACGCCGCCCAGCTCGGCGCGGTCGTCACCGTGCACGCGGAGAACGGCGACGCCGTCTACCTGCTCCAGAAGGAGCTGCTCGCGCGCGGCTGCACCGGCCCCGAGTTCCATCCCGTCTCGCGGCCAAGCGTCGTCGAGGGCGAGGCGACCGAGCGCGCGCTGATGATGGCGCGACTCCACGGCGCGACCGCCTACATCGTGCACATGACCTGCCGCGAGTCCGTGGAGGCGCTCGAGCGCGCGAAGCTGCACGGCCAGCACTGCTACGGTGAGACGTGCCCGCAGTACCTGCTGCTCGACGATCGCGTGTTCGACCAGCCCGACTTCGGCGGCTCGGCGTACGTCATGAGCCCGCCCATCCGGCCCATGAACGCCGGCCACCACGACGCGCTCTGGAACGGGCTCGGCAACCGCATGCTCGACGCGGTCGGCACGGATCACTGCCCGTTCACGCACGAGCAGAAGAAGATGGGCGCCGCCGACTTCACGAGGATCCCGAACGGCGCGGCCGGGATCGAGGACCGTCTTGCGCTGCTCTACAGCCACGGTGTCGTCGGCCGGCGCTTCGACCTGACGCGCATGGTCGAGCTCGGCAGCGCGGCGCCGGCACGCATCTTCGGGCTCGCGCGCAAGGGCTCGGTCGCCGTCGGCAAGGACGCGGATCTCGTGATCTTCGATCCCGCAGGCGAGCGCACGATCAGCGCGCGCACGCACCATTCGCGGGCGGACCGCAGCATCTTCGAGGGCTTCACCGTCCACGGCCGCGTCGCGCGCACGATCGTCGGCGGCCGCACGATCTGGGATGGCGGCAAGCTCACCGTCACCCGCGGCGCGGGGCGCTTCGTCGCGCGCAAGCCCACCCATTTCGCCCACCATCCGGAGGTGAAGCCTTGAACCCGAAGACCGCCGTTCCGTCCGATACGACGTCCGCCGAGGTCCGCGCGAAGCACAAGGAGTACCTGTTCGCGACGGCCAACTACTACGCCGAGTCGGTCGTGCTCGCGGAAGGCAAGGGCATGCGCGTTCGCGACCTCGACGGCCGCGAGTACCTCGACTTCTTCGGCGGCATCCTCACGGTCTCGGTCGGGCACTGCAACGATGACGTGAACGCCGCCGTCAAGGCGCAGATCGACCGTCTGGGCCACGTCTCCACGCTCTACCCCACGGTGCCGATCGTCGAGCTCGCCGAGAAGCTCGTGAGCATCGCACCGGGCAAGCTCAAGAAGGCCTTCTTCACCGCGAGCGGCACCGAGGCCGACGAGACCGCGGTCGCGCTCGCGCAGGTCTACACCGGGCGGCTCGAGGTGATCGCGCTGCGCCACGGCTACTCCGGCCGCTCGATGCTCGCCCAGTCGCTCACGGCGCACTCGCCGTGGCGCGCGGTGCCGACGCAGATCGCGGGCATCAAGCACGCGCTCTCGCCCTACTGTTACCGCTGCCCGCTCAAGCTCACCTACCCGAGCTGCGGCGTGCAGTGCGCCAGGGACATCGAGGAGCTGATCAAGACCACGACCACCGGCCAGCCTGCGGCGTTCCTCGCCGAGCCGATCCAGGGCGTCGGCGGCTTCATCACGCCGCCCAGGGAGTACTTCCCGATCGCGGTCGAGATCGTGCGCAAGTACGGCGGCCTGTTCATCTGCGACGAGGTGCAGACAGGCTTCGGGCGCACCGGTGACAAGTGGTGGGGCTGCGAGCAGTACGGCGTCGAGCCCGACATCATGACGATGGCGAAGGGGATCGCCAACGGCATGCCGCTCTCGGCGACGCTCGCGACGCCGGCGATCGGCGACTCGTTCACGAAGAGCACGATCTCGACCTACGGCGGCAACCCGATCACGGCGACCGCGGGCAAGGCCACGATCGACTTCATCGAGAAGCACGACCTCAGGCGCAACGCCGCGGTGCAGGGCGCGCGCCTGCGCGCCGGGCTCGAGCGCATCCAGCGCAAGCATCCGCGCCTCGTCGGCGACGTGCGGGGCATGGGCCTGATGCAGGGCGTCGAGATCGTGGTCGACGAGACCGCCGGCGACCGTACCCCCAATCCGCAGGCCGTGAACGCGCTGTTCGAGGAGACGAAGAAGCGCGGGCTGCTGATCGGCAAGGGCGGGCTGCTCGGCAACTGCCTGCGCATCGCGCCGCCGATGACGGCGAGCGCGGCGGACGTGGACGAGGCGCTGGCCAAGCTCGAGGAGAGCTTCGCCGCGATCACGGCGTGAGGGCCGGCGCGTGACGCCGGCTCCGGAAGCGCGAATCGTCGCGGGGCCACTGCTCGAGCGCGCGATCGCGGACGCCAAGCCCGACTACTCGCCCGGCGAGGCCGTGGCCGAGGCGAACCGCTGCCTCTACTGCCACGATGCGCCGTGCGTGCAGGCCTGCCCGACCGGCATCGACATCCCGACGTTCATCCGCAAGATCGGCACCGGGAACCTGAACGGCTCCGCGCGCGTGATCCTGTCGGCCAACCTGCTGGGCTACTCGTGCGCGCGCGTCTGCCCCGTCGAGGTGCTGTGTGCCGGCGCGTGCGTGTACAACGCCTGGCACCGGCCCGCGATCGCGATCGGGAGGCTCCAGCGCCACGCGGTGGAGTCGGCGTTCGCGCGCGGCGCGGCGGCGGCGCTGCTGCCGCGGGCCGCTGCGAACGGCCGCAGGGTCGCGTGCATCGGTGCGGGGCCGGCTTCGCTCGCGTGCGCCGGCTACCTGGCGCTGGAGGGTTGCGCGGTCACGCTGTTCGAGAAGCGCCCGCTCGCCGGCGGCCTCAACGCGACCGGCGTCGCGCCGTACAAGATGCACGGCGAAGGAGCGCTCGCCGAGGTTCAGTTCGTGCGCTCGCTCGGCGTCGAGATCCGCACCGGCGTCGAGGTCGGCCGCGACGTCGAGCCCGCCGCGCTGCTGCGCGACTTCGACGCCGTGTTCCTCGGACCCGGGCTCGGCGCGGACGCGCGGCTCGAGATCCCCGGCGCGGACGGCCCCGGCGTGATCGGCGCGGTCGACTGGATCGAGCGCCTGAAGACGCAGCCGGGCTTCTCGCTCGGCGGTGCGTCGCGCGCGGTCGTGATCGGCGGCGGCAACACCGCGATCGACGCCGCGCGCGAGCTCGCACGGCTCGGCGTGCGCGACGTGGCGATGCTCTACCGGCGCACCGAGGCGGACATGAGCGGCTACCGCCACGAGCTCGATCTGGCACGGCGCGAGGGCGTGCGCCTGATCGAGCGTGCGGTGCCCGCCTCGTTCACGCGCGAGGGCGGCCGGCTCGCCGGCGTGACGCTGGCCGACGGCCGCGCGTTCGCGTGCGACCTCGCGATCGTCGCGATCGGCCAGGGACGCGTGCGCTCGCTGCTCGCCTCGTTCCCCGGCGTCGCGCTCGACGACAAGGGCGATGCGCGTGTCGATGCCGCGACGGGCGCGACCGCGAATCCCAAGGTGTGGGCGGGTGGCGACGCCACGGGCGGCGAGCTGGTCGTCACCGCCGTGCAGGACGGCAAGCGGGCAGCGCGCTCGATCGCGCGCGCGCTCGGCATGGCCGTGCGGCCGGAAGCCGCGATGAACGCCGGACACGCCTGATCCCCCACCCGAGGCCCGAAATGGCAGACCTCAGCATCGATTTCGCCGGCATCCGCTCCCCCAATCCGTTCTGGCTCGCGAGCGCTCCGCCCACCAACACGGGCGACCAGATCATGCGCGCGTTCGACCATGGCTGGGGCGGCGCCGTGTGGAAGACGCTCGGCGACCCGATCGTCGACACCTCGAGCCGCTTCGGCGCGCTCCACGTCGGCGAGCAGCGCATGGTGGGGTTCAACAACATCGAGCTCATCACCGACCGGCCGCTCGAGGTCAACCTGCGCGAGATCCGCGAGGTGAAGCGCAAGTACCCGAAGCACGCCGTGATCGTCTCGCTGATGGTCGAATCGAAGGACGACTGGCGCGAGATCGTCAGGAAGACGGTCGACGCGGGCGCGGACGGGCTCGAGCTCAACTTCGGCTGCCCGCACGGCATGTGCGAGCGCGGCATGGGCTCGGCGGTGGGTCAAGAGCCCGAGGTGCTGAAGGTGGTCGCGGGCTGGGCGGTCGAGTTCTCGACCGTGCCCGTGCTCATCAAGCTCACGCCCAACATCGGCGACATCCTCGAGCCCGGCGTCGCGGCGGTCGAAGCAGGCGCGCACGGGCTCTCGCTCATCAACACGATCAAGAGCATCACCGGCGTCGACCTCGACCGCATGGTGCCCTACCCCGTGGTCGGCGGCCGTTCGACCAACGGCGGCTACTGCGGCCCCGCGGTCAAGCCGATCGCGCTCCACATGGTGTCGGCTCTGGCGCGCGACCCGCGCGTCACGATCCCGATCTCCGGCATCGGCGGCATCTCGACTTGGCGCGACGCGGCGGAGTTCATCGCGCTCGGTTGCACGAGCGTTCAGGTGTGCACGTCCGTCATGCACTACGGCTTCCGGATCGTCGAGGACATGATCGAAGGGCTCTCCGACTTCCTCGACTCGCGCGGCATGAAGTCCGTGAACGAGCTGCGCGGGAAGGCGATCGGCGCCTACACGGAATGGGGCGATCTCGACCTCAATTACAAGGTGGCCGCGGCGGTCGACCCGGACAAGTGCATCGGCTGCGACCTGTGCTACGTCGCGTGCCGCGACAGCTCGGTGCACTGCATCCACACCGGCGAGCACCCGCTGCCCGCGGGGCATCGTGCGCCCTCGCGCGACGCGGCGATCGCGCGTTCGCAGGCGACCGGCATCCACGTCACCTGGGTCGACTGGGACGAGTGCACCGGCTGCAACCTGTGCTCGCACGTCTGCCCCGTGCCCGGATGCATCACGATGGTCGACGACACGCGCGGCAAGCCGTTCGAGAGCTGGAACGACCGGATCGCCAAGGGCACCGACAAGGTTCCCGGCGGCCTTCACGGGTAGAGACGGGAGCGTCGCGCCGATCGGAGCGGAGTCGGCCGATCGAAGCCGGGGCGCACGAGTCGCTGAGTTGCGGCGCCTCACGATCTTCGCACTGCGTGGCTCTGCGAGCGCCGAAACCGCCCATGCGATGATGCGCGCGCCCTCACGACCCGCCCCCGAAGCGGAGTCGTACGATGTCGCGCTACTCGCTCACGCACCTGGCGGATCACATCCTGCTTCGCGATCTGGGCGCGCTGGTGGCGCTGGATCGCGCCACCACGGCGGACCTGCTCGCACATCTGGCCGAGGTTGATGCCCGCAAGCTCTACCTGCCGGCCGGCTATCCCTCGATGCACGCCTGGTGCGTCGGGGAACTCCATGTCTCGGAGCGGACAGCGTTCAAGCGGATTCGCGCCGCGCGGGTGGCGCGGCAGTTCCCCGCGACCTCGGAGATGTTG
>Ga0335083_10008227_pt1 | contig 12761 bp, 10 predicted proteins | sample Lox_Sample_42_FD_206716 | JGI IMG/M metagenome (GOLD analysis project Ga0335083, IMG submission 206716) | Soil microbial communities from Loxahatchee National Wildlife Refuge, Florida, United States - Lox_Sample_4.2 | ecosystem: Environmental > Terrestrial > Soil > Wetlands | place: USA...
TGAAATCGCCGGCGACGAGCAGCTTGAGCGGCAGTTCAACTTTCTTCTGTGCGCCGCCGGTGTGCAGGTCCAATGTAATTGAGACACGCGATTTAGGAATTTCTCGCTGGAAACTGTCCATCAGGACTCCTTATTAAAAATATCCGAGATTCCCGCTGAATTTTCCCGCAGCGACAGGGTGTCTGTCATCGCACCCGCGCGATCATCCTTCACAACCTTGACGACAAAGTCATGCTGGCTACGCCCCATTGTGTGGTCTCCATTCATGCGGCTTGGTTTACCCGCAGCCTATTGGAACGGATTGTTTTCCGGATGTCAAAAGGAATTGGCGACGTAATGAAAAATCTGACACACATTAACAGGACAGGGATTCAGACTACACGGAATCTGAAATTTTCTGATATCCAACACGCCATCAATCGCCACAGTACTTCGCAACGAAAGCTGCATGTCCACAGGAGTTTTCTTGATTGTCATCAAAAATATATTAGATATACTTATAAATTTCACGAATCATGCGAATTGATTAAATCTAATATTTGTTAATTTTTAATTGACATATTTTCCGCATGAAATCATCCATGCATGGAGTATACATTCCGCCGATGTCGCGTTTAAAATCAGACGACTGATAACAGTAAAAAAATGCGCTGGCGACCACACACATGCGAATAGACAAACCCCTCTGGCACGACGGCCTCATCCTCACGCAGCAGCATTTCCAGCAACAGGACCGGTGGACGGAATTCGCCCTGCAGCAGTTCGTCTCCGCGGCTTTTGCGGACCCGTGGGGAATCCTCTCCGCCGAAACCGACGAGGAAGCGCTGGCAACCGGGCGGCTGAAGCTCACCCGCCTCAAGGGTCGTTTCCCGGACGGCACGCCATTCGACACGACGGTGGCTGATGCGCTGCCCGGCGCGCGGGATCTGAACCAGAGCATTCCCGCCGACCGCCAGAGCGTTGTCGTGTTCGCCGCGCTTGCGCTGCTGGATGCCAACGGCAACAACTGCCGCTTCGACGAGGCCACACTCGCGCGGCCGAGGCGCTCATACCGGGAATTCACGAAAGTCACGGACCTGAACGGCGCGCACGAAGCCGAGATTGCGGCCGAGCGTCACGCGATCCGCCTGCTCTTCGATTTCGAGCCGCACGCCGATGACACCGTCTGCGCCATCGCACGGCTCACGCGCGCGACGAACGGCCAGTTCCAGGTCGATCACCGCTTCGTGCCGCCATGCCTGACGCTGGGCGCACACCCGCTGCATGGTGAACGGATCAACCGCATCGCCGACATCCTGCACGCAAAGAGCCTGGCGCTCGGCTCGCGTCGCAGCGAACGACTCGAACAGGTCGCGGAATATGGCGTTGCCGATGTGCAGCTGTTCTGGCTGCTGCACTGCATTCATGCGGCGTGGCCGCAACTGCGGCTCTATGCGTCCCATCCTGCGCGGCCGCCCGAGCAGCTGTACGTCACGCTCGCCCAGCTCGCCAGTGCGCTGATGACGTTTTCAACGCTCGCGCAGCTCACGGATATCCCGCCATACGACCATGCCCGCGCCGATGAGGTCTTCGGCAAACTCGAAGCAACGATCCGCGAGCTGCTGGACGCCATCATTCCGTCGCGTGTGGTCTCGATCGGACTGACACGCAGGAGCCCGACAACCTGGACAGGGCAGTTTCTGGACGAACGCATCATCAGGGGAACGGTGGACTGGTATGTGTCGGTCAACTCGGCTTCGCCAGCGTTCGAACTCGTCGAGCTGTTCCCGCGGCTGTGCAAGATCGGCTCGCCGGACGATGTCGAACTCATCGTCAATTCTGCACTCCCGGGTATTCCGCTGAAGGCTGTGCAGCGCGTACCCGGTGCCATTCCGGTGCGTCTCGACAACCAGTATTTCGCGCTGGACGCCACCACTGAAGCGCACGCCAGAATGCTCGCGGCTCGCGCGTGCCAGATCTATCTCCCGGCGTCGATACCCGACGCCTCGCTTGAACTCTACGCGGTGCTGCGCACATGACGACTCTCGCCCCCCCGCGCAGCCAGCCTGCCGCTACGCATGTCCTGCACGAAGACGATCGCCCCGTTGGCAGTGGTATCCGGGATCTGCTGCGCGACACGGCCCTGCTCGTCACCTCGCTCAGCGAGGGCGGGACGGTGCCGGATGCGAATGCGTTTCGCGAACGCTGCCGCCAGATCATCACCACCTTCTCGGACGCGCTCACGCGGCGCGGCTATCCTGCCGACGTGCGTCGGGAAGCCATGGTTGCCCAGTGCGGCCTGCTGGATGAAACGGCGCTGGGCCATCTGCCGGCTGACAGCCGCTCCAGCTGGGAACTGAATCCGCTGCAGGTCGAACGGTTCCAGATACACGACGCCGGCGAGCAGGTGATTGCCTGTATCGAGGCGCGCCTGCGTGAAACGCCGGCCAATGTCGACCTGCTCGAATGCCATGCCGCCATCCTTGGCATCGGGTTCAAGGGTCGTTATGCACGCGATGGCGAGCCCCAGCGCGCCGCCCTGCTTTCAGCGCTCAATGCACGTCTGGTCAAACTTCGTCCAGCGGCAGGGCAGCCGTTCGTCACGGACCAGGCCGGACGCAGGCTGTCCGACTGGTTCTACCGGCTTTCGCCGTGGGCCGTGGCGGGGCTGGTGTGCATCGTTGCCGCGATCGTCTGGAGCGCGGGCCGTGTGGCACTCGATACCCGGATTGCCCATATTGCACCCCTTGCACCCGCGAAGGCCGGCCAGCCGTGAAATCCGATCTGCCTGTGCTGGATTCCGGGCCAGCCCGCGTGCGGTCGACCCGCCATGAAGGACTGGGCTACCCGTTCCGGCTGATGGTCGTAATGGCCTGCGTACTCGCGCTCGTGGTGATCTGGCTCGTGGCGCAGCCGGGCACCGGCATGGCCTGGGTGCTCACGGGTACATCCGTCACCGTTGCTGCGCTGCTCGTGGTCTGGCGTACGAGCCGGCTTTCCGTGTCACGCAGCCAGGGTGCCGACGTGCTTGCCGAACTCGGAGAAGCAACGGCCGATATCCCGGTCGGGCTGCGCACACGCATGCCGCTCGTGCTGGTGATGGGTGACGAACTGCCCGCGCTGTTCAACCGGGACGGGGAGGGGCGCTTCGTCTATGTTGGCGATGGCGCGATCTGGCTGCGTATGGACCGGGTGCAGGATGTCCCGCGCCTCGCTGTCGCCGTGAAGCAATGGCGCGATGGCCGGGCACCGGACGCCGTCATGCTGTCGGTCGTACCGGCCCGGTATGCCGATGCCGACGTGCTCATCCAGTCGTTGCGCCTCGCGCGGCAGGCCGTGGCCGATGCCGCCGGGCGACTGGGCTCCCGGCCCCTTCCCGGGTACGTTGCTGTCTATCAGCGGCTCACCGCTGCTCCGGCGGATCTGTCGGTCCCGCAGTGGTACGGCGTTTCGTCAGCCACGCGTCTGGTCGACTCACAGCGTATCGAGGCGGTCATCCGCGCGGCGGAAGATGAGGTTGGCCGCACTGCCGAAGATAGCCGTATATCGGCTGCGCGGGCCGCCGCGCTCTCGTCGGTCGCAGGCTGGACGCAGCGTGTTGTCTTCCACGCACTCACCGACCGGCAGCAACCCGCCCGTCCCTGGGCGCTGTTCGGTGCCGGCTGGATCGACTGCGGGCCGCAAGGCGGTCCGGGCAATCCGTGGGAACGCGATGCGCGGATGTGGACCCGCGTCGACCGGGCGGCGGCCAGTGCCTCACCGAAGCCGTGGCCGCTTCCCCAGCCACTGGTGCAGGCTGTGCCCCAGCGATTCTGGATGTCGCCGCGCCTTCTTGCATTCGCTCATGGCGTGGCGTTGCTCGCGTGCGCTGGCGCCGTCGCATTCTTTTTTTCGGCCCGCCACAACCAGAGACTGCTCGATCGCATCGAAGCCGATCTTGGCCGCTATTCGATGATCCGGCCTGACCACGATGCAGCACGACACGATGCGTTGAAGGTGCTCGTTGCCGATCGCGATGAGCTTGAGCGGTACGCGCGCAACGGTGTTCCTCTTCCGCTGTCGTTCGGCATGTACCGCGGCAGCAGATTGATCCCGCCACTGAACAATGCGATCGCCTCGTACCAGCCGCCACCCCCACCGCCCGCGGTGGTGACGCTCGACAGCATGTCGCTGTTCGACAGCGGCCGCGCCCGGCTCAAGGACGGCTCGACACGGGTCATGGTGAGCGCGCTCGAAATGATCAGGGCCCATCCCGGCAAGCGGATTCTCGTCGCGGGCTATACCGACAACGTGGGCGCCCCCGACAGCAACCTGGCGCTGTCCATCGCGCGCGCCGAGGCCGTGCGCGACTGGCTCGTTGACGCGTCCGGCATTCCTGCCACGCAGTTCGCCATTCAGGGCTACGGCGACACGCGCCCCATCGCGGGTAACGATACCGACGCCGGACGCGCAAGAAACCGGCGCGTGGAGATCACGCTGGTGCCGGATGTCGCACCGCAGACGCCCCTCAAGGATGGCCAGCCCGGATAACACATTTCAGGTCCCCGAAGCCCCGGCTTCGGGATTGTGTCGCCCGGGGACTGACTCCGGGCGAGTGTCGCTGCAAGAAGAAGGGAGTGGTAAATGGCAATTCCGTCATACATGTGGCTCAAGGACGATGGTGGTGCGGACATCAAGGGCTCGGTCACCGTCCAGGGCCGCGAAGGCAGCATCGAGATCACCTCGTTCGATCACAGCCTGCATATTCCGACCGACGGCAATACGGGCAAGCTTACCGGTACACGTGTACACGCACCGATCACGCTGATCAAGGAAACCGACGCCTCGACGCCCTATCTGTACAAGGCCGTGACGAGCGGCCAGACATTGAAGTCGGCCGAGATCAAGTGGTACAAGATCGACGACGCGGGCAAGGAAAAGGAATACTTCAACACGAAGCTCGAGAACGTGAAGATCGTCGCGGTGCGTCCGAAGATGCTCGACATCAAGATCCCCGAGTTCGAGAAGCACAACCACCTCGAGGAAATCGAGCTGCGCTACGAGACGATCACCTGGTCGTACAAGGATGGCAACATCATCCACAAGGACACCTGGAACGAGCGTTCCTGATTACCGCGTGTGGTGGAGGCCGGCCCACCCTCCCCGGTGGGTTCCTCTTCCGGATTGACTGGCCTTCCTTTGCCAGTCCGCCTGTGCGGACAGGCCTTTTTCTTGCCGGGGGCGGGCCGCTTCCAGCCGCCCGCCCCCTCTCTCCAGACGTGCGAACAGCCCGACCATGACCGTGCCCAACGACCGAAACCTCCGCTCCCGTGACACGGGCCAGCTCCTCCAGCGGCTCAACCCCCACTGTGCCAGTACGCTTGAAGCCGCGGCGAGCCTGTGCCAGGGACGCCTCTCGGACGAGATCACGGTCGAGCACTGGCTGCTCAAGCTCATCGAGGCCGGTGATGGAGACATTCCGGCCATCATGAGCCACTACGACCTGAACGTCGACGCGGTCTGGGATGCGCTGCTCAGGGCCATCGAACACACGCCCCGCAACCTGCGTGGCCGCCCCAGCCTCTCGCCGCAACTGGCCGCGGTTCTCCAGGACGCCTGGATGTATGCGTCGACGGGCGACACGACCGGCGATCCGGTGATCCGTTCGGGCCATGTCCTGCAGGCCATCATCGAGGCGCCGCATGTGCTTCGTGCGAACAACGCGTGGCCACTGCTGTCCATCAGCAGCGCACAGATCCCGCGCCTGCTCGCGCGCCTCGGGCTGCGAACCTGCGAGCACCCGCAGGAAGAGCCGGAAACACTGCCGGAATCCGCCGACGCTGCAACGGGCGCGGCAACAGGCACAACTGCCGTTGATCGCGCGCCTGACGGGAAAACGACGGGGCAGGCGACGCAGGCAGTCAAACGGAGCGTGGAAGGCGACGCCCTCGCCCGTTTCGCGATCGACATCACGGCGAAAGCGCGTGAAGGCAAGATCGATCCCGTGTTCGGCCGCGATCGCGAAATCCAGCAGATGGTCGACGTACTCGCACGCCGACGCAAGAACAATCCGATTCTCGTCGGCGAGCCGGGCGTGGGCAAGACCGCGCTCGTGGAGGGTCTCGCGCTGCGCGTGGCCACGGGCACGGTGCCGAACGTGATCCGCGACGTGCGTATCCTCACGCTCGATCTGGGGCTGCTGCAGGCGGGCGCTGGCGTGAAGGGCGAATTCGAGCAGCGCCTGAAGAATGTGATCGATGAGGTGCAGGCATCGAGCGTGGCAATCCTGCTGTTCATTGACGAAGCCCACGCGCTGATCGGCGCGGGCAATGCGGCAGGTGGCGCCGACGCGGCCAACCTGCTCAAGCCCGCGCTCGCGCGCGGCGAGCTGCGCACGATCGCCGCGACCACCTGGGCGGAATACAAGGAATACTTCGAGCGCGATGCCGCGCTTGAGCGCCGCTTCCAGATGATCAGGGTCGACGAGCCCGACGATGCGGCCGCCTGCCTGATGCTGCGGGGTCTCAAGGACCGCTATGCGAAGTACCACAACGTGCACATCCGCGATGAGGCACTGGTGGCCGCGGTCAGGCTCTCGCGCCGCTATATCCCGGCACGGCAACTGCCGGACAAGGCTGTCGACCTGATCGACACGGCGGCCGCGCGCGTGCGCATGGGTCTCGAATCGCCACCGGCGGAACTGCAGCGCGCCCGCGCCGCGGTCGCGGCGATTGAGCTGGAACTCACCACGGTCGAGGACGATGCGCGTGCCGGTATCGCGGATGCGGAAGGCCGTCGCGCGGCGCTCGATACCACGCTCACCGAAGCGCAGACCCAGCTGGAGACGCTGCAGCAACGATACGGACAGGAACTCGCCCTTGTGGAGGCCCTGCTCCAGCAACGCGACACCAGGGCACCCGGCGACGACACCTCACTGGCGAAGACACGTGAAGCGCTCGCGCACGCGCAGGGAAAGACGCCGCTGATCTTCGCGGATGTGGACGCCCAGGCCATCGCGCGCGTGGTGGCTGAATGGACCGGCGTGCCGGTGGGCAACCTGCTCGAGGACGAACTGCAGGGACTGCTCTCGCTCGAGACCGAACTGGCGAAACGCGTGGTTGCGCAGGACGAGGCGCTGGCCGCGCTTGCGGAAAGTCTGCGCACCGCGAAGGCAGGGCTGAAGAGCGAGCACGCGCCGCTCGGCGTGTTCCTGCTCGCGGGGCCTTCAGGAGTCGGCAAGACGGAAACCGCACTTGCACTGGCCGACCTGCTCTTCGGCGGCGAAGCCGCGCTCACGACGATCAACATGTCGGAGTACCAGGAATCGCACACGGTTTCCCAGCTCAAGGGGTCGCCCCCGGGCTATGTGGGTTATGGCCGGGGCGGCATCCTGACCGAAGCCGTGCGACAGCGCCCGTACAGCGTCGTACTGCTCGACGAGGTGGAAAAGGCGCACCGCGACGTGCTGGATATCTTCTATCAGGTGTTTGATCGCGGCACGATGCGCGACGGCGAAGGCCGTGAGATCAATTTCCGCAACTGCGTGATCCTGATGACGTCCAACCTCGGCAGTGCGACGATCGACGAGGTCACAACCGACAGCCCGGATATCGCGCAGGCGGCGCTGCTCGAAGCGATCCATCCGCAGCTCGTCGCGCACTTCCAGCCGGCCCTGCTCGCCCGTTTCCAGACACTGGTGTACCGGCCGCTCGATGTGGCCGCGCTTGCTGCGATCGTTCGCATGAAACTGGCGAAAGTTGCCGAACGCCTGCGCCGGCAGCATGATGTCGAACTGGTCTGCGATGACTCGTTGATCGCCGCAATGGCAGAACTGTGCCTCGCTCGGGAATCTGGCGCACGTAACGTCGACGCGTTCCTCAACCAGCGCATTCTCCCGGCAGTCTCGCAAGAACTGCTGACGCGTATGGCCAACGGTACAGCACCGGCAAAGATCACGCTGTCCAGTTCGGCCGAAGGCAACCTGACGATCGATTTTGTCGATCATGGTCAACCCGAAACCGTTGCGTCGGCAGCACCGGTCGTCTGAGGAGAGCAACGCCATGCCTGCCGGACCATCCCTGTATGACATGCTGCTTGGCCATATCGATGGCGAGCCGCTCGAAAATCACAATGACAGGACACTCGAAATCCTGAGCGTCCAGGCAAACATCAGGCGGATCCTGAATACACGGGCCGGCGCCCTCAAACACGTGCCCGACTACGGATTGCCGGATCTGACCAATGTCTACCGGAACCTGCCCGCCTCGGTAAATGACCTGCGCAACCAGATGGAGAGTGTGCTGCTCAAGTTTGAACCCCGTCTGCGTTCCGTCGAAATCGAGATCAACGAGAATCCGGATCCGGGGTTGCTCGTGAGCTTCACAATGGTCTGCACCCTGAAAAAAGCAGGGCTGGTGAGATTCGGAACCTATTTCGAGCCGCCCGCACGCATGCGTGTCGAGCGGCTCACGAATCCTGAGCGCAACCGGTAACCAATCGCAATTCGCGAAGGCTGATGCCCGTCGCGCTGGCGACTAACACCGCGAACGTTTGCGCAGCATATTGCGAAAAATGGTTGAGCCAGCAACAGTGAAAACAGGAAGAAGCCATGGCACCACACGGCAAATCATAGTGGGGCCTGCCGTGCCTGGTGAAACTCCAGGCGGAATGAGTGGCGATGGAGCCGGACATGCGGTACGCGTGCACTGGCGTAGGGACCATTTCCGCCCGCAACATCATGGACCCGGCCGCTCCCGGTCACGCGTGATCTTCATCATGCCGGTGATCGTCCGGGCCGACCGTCTGAAATCCGACAACGCCCACTGAGCACCGTTGCCGGCCCGCAAACGTTCAGCCAGATCAGGCACCCCGTGCCAGGGGCGAGAGATGAACTGCGCTTCGCCCACTGGCGAAGCCAACAGCAGGACGAAGAAAATGAAGCAGCGTTACATCACGACCGGAATCATTCTGGGCCTGCTTGCGATGCTGGCCAGCGGTGCCCATGCTGCATACAGGGAAGAAGTCCTGAGCCCCCAGGCACTGGAGAGGGAAAGAGCCGCAAGGTCCAGCCATCACACCCCGGCCTATATGTGCAAAAACACCGCCACCCGCTGCAGCCACATTCGATCGAAGACCGCTTCAACAAAGCTGCGTGCCAGAATGCATGACCGTAATACAGTCCAGGAAGAAGATCCAATCGCGGCCCTCGTTAAAAAGCACGAGGTTTCCCGTTCCGCACGTCGCAAGGCAGCCTCGCCCGGTGCATCGATCAAGCCTTCTGCCGTTGCCCGGACTGAAATCCACAACCGACACTGCCGTTGCGTCAACTACGGCCGCCAACACCCGGACCCGGTCTGCCCAGGCAGCGCGTGCTCTTCATCACGCCGGTCATCGTCCGGGCTGACCGTCTGACTGCTGAAGGGACACACTGGCACGAAGCGGCGAAACGGCGTCTCTGATAAAATCAGTATTCCTTAATTTCTTCACCCTCATCCGGCTTTTCCTCTTCTTTGTCTTTCTTCCAGGCTCTTCCGCCTCCTGCGGCGTGGTCTCGTCGCATTCCGCGCCGTTGCCGAAGGCCGATGGCGTAGGCGCCGTCCCATTCTCGTTCCCGGTTTCCCCTGCACCCATACCACCGAAGCCTTTTCCGTAGGTTCTGTCGCGCTAATGCCCTGGGTTGGCGTAGACCGTATTAAAAGCGTCACCGTTGCGACATTAATTGTGTCACCACGCCACCAGACAACCGGCCTGGCTCCGTTGGGCACCGTCATCGCGGCAGTATCGGCCCGCACCCGTTCGAAGCGGTCGGGGGTGGCCCGTTTGCTTGCCGACAGTCAGACGCCGAACTGCCGGTGGCGTCCATGAGGAGTCGTTCGTCGATATGTTGCAAACGACGTTTGAATCCGCAACTACATTGCGGCCCGAGCGCGGCCATTGAGCGTCGACGAGCCCCTTCGCTGCTGGACCGGCGGCTGCTTCCTCCTGTTTCGCAGCCGAAGGCACTTGGTTGCAGTGTTGGCTCCCCCCTAACGGCTGAAACCCACGACCGCCTCCGAAGCGCCGTTATGCCTGGCGTCGCGATATGCTTGGAGGGTGCTCGGCGCATGTCGCGCCCGATCTAGGCAGCGCGCACCCCAACCATCGCAGACCACGCCTCACGATGACACTCGCAGCCAAACCTCCCGCTGACGCCGCAAAAGCACTGCCGACCACAGACCGCGCGACAGGACTTGCGTCGGCCGAGGCGCAACGTCGCCTGCAATCATTCGGCGTCAATGCTATCGAAGAGGTTCGCACACCGCGATGGCGCCAGCTTCTCGGCAAGCTCTGGGGACCCGTGCCATGGATGCTGGAAGCGGTGATAGTGCTCCAGGTGATGCTTCATCGCGGCCAGGAGGCGCTGGTCATCCTGTTTTTGCTCGCCTTTAATGCCCTTGTTGCCTTCATACAGGAGCGGCGCGCGCAGGACGCCCTGACTTTGCTGCGACGGCAATTGCAGGTCAACGCGCGCGTGCTGCGCGATGCGCACTGGAGCCGTCTTCCTGCCGCGCAACTGGTTCCGGGAGATGTGGTGCACGTGCGAGCAGGCGACATCGTCCCGGCGGATCTCGTTTTGTTCGATGGAGCAGTGACGCTGGATCAGTCGGCATTGACCGGCGAGTCTCTCGCCGTCGATGCGGGCCCTGGACAGCCCGCGTACACCGGGTCGATCGTCCATCAGGGCGAAGCCAGCGGCGAAGTAATTGCCACCGGCTCGCGAACCTATTTCGGCCTGACTGCGGAACTCGTGCGTACGTCCAGCGCGCCCAGCCATATGCAACGCACGATTTTCTCGATCGTCAAACGCCTCGTCGCATTTGACCTCGTGCTCGTGGTACTGGTCATCCTTTACGCCGCGACACATGACCTGCCACTGGGCGATACCGTGGTGTTTGCGTTGTTGCTGCTCGTCGCGTCTGTTCCGGTCGCCTTGCCGGCGACCTACACTTTGGCCACGGCTATCGCGAGCACACGCCTTTCAAAACAGGGGGTTCTTGTCACAAGGCTGCCTGCGGTAGAGGAAGCCGCAGCAATGGACACCCTTCTGTCCGACAAGACCGGTACATTGACGCAGAACACGCTGTCTGTCGCCGGGATCAAGGCATTGGCGGACATCGACGAGGGCACCGTCTTGCGCGCTGCAGCGATGGCCAGCGACGACGCATCGCAGGATCCGCTCGACCTTGCGATCCTTTCCGCTTATCGCAGAGGTGCGCAGGCTGCCCTTCTGCCCGCGCGCGCGCATTTTCGGCCCTTCGATCCGGCAACCCGGTTCAGCGAAGGCATCTATGTCGTCGATGGAGAGGAGTGGCATGCTCTGAAAGGCGCGACCAGCGCAGTATTCGAACATTGCGGTGCCGACGCTGCGCAGCGCCAGGCCGCGCAAGACACCGGGAGGGAGTTGGCCGCTGGAGGCGCGCGCGTGCTCGCGGTTGCTGCGGGTCCAGTGGGCGCGATCCGACCAGTCGGCCTGGTCGGCCTTTCCGATCCGCCTCGGGACGATGCTGCCGAACTCATCGCAAAACTCGGCCAGCTTGGCGTGAGAGTCTGCATGGCCACCGGAGACGCGCTGGAGACAGCGCGGGCAATCGGAAAACGACTTGGGCTGGGCACGCGTATCTGCGTTCCGCGCGAAGACGACCTACGACGACCCGAAAAATGCGACATCTTCGCTCGCGTCCTGCCTGAAGAGAAGCATGCCATCGTCAGCGCGCTGCAACGGGCAGGACACGTCACGGGGATGACGGGCGACGGCGTCAATGACGCGCCCGCGCTGCGACAGGCGGAACTCGGGATCGCCGTAGCCAGTGCTACGGATGTGGCCAAGGCCGCAGCGGGCATTGTTCTGACCGATCCAGGCCTGAGCGGTGTCCTGACCGTGGTCGGTACGGGGCGAGAAGTGCACCGGCGCATGCTCACGTATATTCTCAACAAAATAGTCAAGACCCTTGAGATCGTCGTTTTCCTCACCATCGGTCTCTGGCTCACCAAAGGCTTTGTGATCTCGCCGCGGCTGATCGTGCTGCTGCTGTTCGCCAATGACTTCGTTACGATGAGCATCGCAGCCGACCGCGTTCGACCGGCAGCCCAGCCACAACGTTGGCGAGTCAGGCAGCTTGTCGGCGCCGCGGCCGTGCTCGCAGCAGTTTCGCTTGCGTTCACGCTATCGCTGTATGGCGGAGCGCGCGCACAGTTTGGGCTAAGTGCCGAGCAGATGCAGACAATGGTGTTCCTGCTGCTGGTATTCACGACGCAGGCCAATATCTACGTGCTCCGCAACGACGGGCGAATGTGGGCGTTCGCTCCGGGGAATCTCATGGCGTGGGCCAGCGCCATCGACGTCGTTCTGGTGAGTTTGATGGCCGTAACCGGAACGCTGATGGCAGCTATCCCACTGGAGCTCGTCGGAGCCTTGATCTGCGCCGTCGCCTTGTTCGCTCTCGTTCTCGACCAAACCAAGAGTGTCGTGTTTCGCCGTTTCAAGCTCAGCGGCGTGTAAATGATGGTCGCAGGTCTTCGACATGGCGTACGGATACCCCGATTTGAAGACACACTCGCCTTACTCCTGGCCCGTGACAGCCAATACATCTGCCAATTCGTGACCTAAAATACAGGCACGATTCGGTGATCGCACAAGAGCGCGATCGTATGGGGGCAAGCTCGTCCCCAGCTCGAAGGTAAGAGGTCGCGGTATGAGACGCGCCGTTTTCCCCTTGTTGCTGTTGCTGTTGCTGTCGCTGTTCAGGAGCATTACTCCGAGCCAT
>Ga0335083_10008228_pt1 | contig 12760 bp, 11 predicted proteins | sample Lox_Sample_42_FD_206716 | JGI IMG/M metagenome (GOLD analysis project Ga0335083, IMG submission 206716) | Soil microbial communities from Loxahatchee National Wildlife Refuge, Florida, United States - Lox_Sample_4.2 | ecosystem: Environmental > Terrestrial > Soil > Wetlands | place: USA...
AGCGCGACACGTCGCGGCGGATCTGGTTCTCGAAGTACGACGCAAGCAGGCCACGCGCCACCGGCAACGCACGCGTGTGCGGACGCGGGATCACCAGCGTCAGCGCACCATCGCCTGCTTCCACGCGCGGATACGGACCATCGGCCCAGTCCAACTGCATGGTTTCGCCGCGAAAGGGAAAATCGGTCGGCACGCCGACGCGCAACGACGGCAGCGGCTTGACGATGAGATGCAGCTCATCGAGCTTGCGCTCCAGCCAGTCGGCGTGATGACGAAGAAAGGCGCTGACCTGCGCCGGATGCGTGCCATGCGGATAAGACACGCGCGCACCCTTGGGCGTCACGGTGAGGCGCAGGCGACGCGCGCGCGGATGCGCGGCCTTGAGCACGCGGATCGTGCTACCGCTTGCGGTGGCCAGTTCCAGCCAATCGCCTTCGAGATGCTGCGTCATGTCCCGCCCTGCTGCGACCAATGGCGTCCAGGCCGACTAGTGTCCCTCAAGGAATGTGGGGGGAGCATGCAGGCTTCGCAAGAAGGGCCGGTGACCGGCCGGGGCTGGCGCCCTCTCCCGTCTCAGCGGGAAAGGGACGCCGAACCCGGATCAGGCCTCGGCCGGACGCGGCAGGCCGAACCACTCCTCCAGCTTGCCCAGCAGGCGCTCCAGCTCCAGGGTCAGCAGGGCGAAGGTGGCGTCCGCTTCGGCGGCGGCGTCCGGGTGGCTGTCGCCCAGTTCCTCGGTGACCACGTCCAGGAACTTCAGCTTGCGCACGATCAGGTCTTCGCCCAGCACGAAGCTCATGCGCTCATCGAAGGTGAGACCCAGCTGGAATACCTGCTTGCCGTTGCGCAGGTGTTCCTTCACCTCTTCGCTGTCCAGGTCCTGGCGGCGGCACTTGGCGATGGCACCGGTGGCACTGGCGGGGTCGCGCAGCTCCACCTCGTCGCCCAGCGCCAGGCCGGGCGGTAGGTTACCGTTGGCCAGCCAGTCGGTCATCAGCACGCGCGGGCCCTCCTCCGGCGCCAGCGGAACGGCCGGGAAGCTGCCCATGGCCTCGCGGATCTGGGTCAGGGCGTTCTCGGCCGACTTGCGGCTGGACGTGTCCAGCACCAGCCAGCCGTGCTTCTTGTCCACATAGGAGCGCATGCGCGAGCTGCGGATGAAGGCGCGCGGCACCAGCTCGTTGAGCACGTCCTCCTTCAGTCGCTTGCGCTCCCGACCGCCGACCTTGCGGCCTTCTTCTTCCGCGATCTTCTGCACGCGGCGCGCAAGTTCGTCGTTCACCACGGAACCGGGGAGCAATTTGTCCTCGCTGCCGACGGTAACCATGGTGCAGGCGTTGACCACGTGGGTCAGCGCGGCTTCCTCGCCACGGCCTACCGGCGGCACGAAACCCTTGGTGCCCATTTCCATGGGGCCACAGGGGCGCAGGCGATGGTCGCCCAGCACTTCGTCCAGGCGGTTGAGGTCATCAGCGACGGCAGGGGAAAAGCGGAACAGGGTGAGATTGCGGAAGAACATTCGGTATCCGTGGTTGTTGCTTGGCCGTTATCCCCGCGTCCCCGAGGGACCTGGAGCGGGGATCGGGCATCGTCGATCGGTGCACAAGGCACTGGATCCCCGCGTCCGCGGGGATGACGGTAAGGCAGCCTGAAGGCTCAGCGGCTAACCGCGGCGACGGCGTTCACCACCGTGTCGAGGTTGGCGCGGTTGAGCGCGGCCACGCAGATGCGGCCGGTGCCGACCGCGTAGATGGCGAACTCTTCGCGCAGGCGATCCACCTGGGCCTTGCTCAAGCCCGAGTAGGAGAACATGCCCGCCTGCTGCTGGATGAAGCCGAACTGCGACGCACCGGCCGCGGCCAGCTTCTCCACCATGCCAGCACGCATCGCGTGGATGCGCTCGCGCATCTCGGCCAGCTCCTGTTCCCACATCGCCTTCAGCTCGGCGCTGCCCAGTACGCCCGCCACCAGCGCGCCGCCGTGCATGGCCGGGCTGGAATAGTTGGAGCGGATGGTGCGCTTCACCAGCGACTGCACGCGCAGCGCTTCTTCGCGATGCTTGCCGACGATGGACAACGCGCCCACGCGCTCGCCGTACAGCGAGAACGACTTGGAGTACGAGTTGGCCACCACGAACGCGTCGATGCCCGACGCCGCGAACAGGCGCACGGCCGTGGCGTCGGCGTCGATGCCTTCGTCGAAACCCTGGTAGGCCATGTCGATGAAGGGCAGCAGCTTGCGCTCCTTCACCACGTCCACCACCTGCTGCCACTGCGCGGCGTTGAGATCCACGCCGGTCGGGTTATGGCAGCACGCATGCAGCAGCACCACCGTGTCCGGCTCCAGCTTGCCGAGGTCGGCGAGCATGCCGGCGAAATCCAGCCCGTGCGTGGCCGGGTCGTAGTACGCGTAAGTCAGCACCTCGAAGCCCGCCGAACCGAACACCACGCGATGGTTTTCCCAGCTCGGATTGCTGATGGCGATCCGGGCGGTGGGTAGCACCTGCTTGAGCAGGTCCGCGCCGATGCGCAGCGCGCCGCTGCCGCCGATGGTCTGCGACGTCGCCACGCGGCCGGCGGCCAGCAGCGGCGAATCTTCGCCGAACACCAGCTTCTGGGTCACCGTGTTGTAGGCCGGCAGGCCGTCGATCGGCAGGTAGCCGCGCGGCTTGGCTTCCAGCGCCAGCGCCTGCTCCACCTCGCGCACCGCGCGCAGCAGCGGGATGCGGCCCTGCTCGTCGTAATAGATACCCACGCCCAGGTTGACCTTGCCCGGGCGGGTGTCGGCCACGTAGGCCTCGGAGAGTCCCAGGATCGGATCGCCCGGAACCATTTCAACGGATGCAAAGTGCGACACGGCGTTACTCGACTGGTGGGGGTTGAAGGTCACGACTCGTCCGCGTTACCGGCAAGCCACTGCTGCGCATCGGCGCGTGGAGCTTCTTCGCGCGCGCCCAGCGCGGCGAAATCAAACAGGTTGCGGTCCGCGAGCTGCGAGGGAGACACGTTGCCCAGCGCGCGGAAGATGTTCTCGGCACGGCCCGGCTGGGTTTCCTCCCAGTCTTCCAGCATGCGCTTGACCGCCTTGCGCTGCAGGTTTTCCTGCGAACCGCAGAGGTTACACGGGATGATGGGGAATGCGCGCTGCTGCGCGTAGGCGGCGATATCACTTTCCCGGCAATACGCCAGCGGGCGGATCACCACGTGACGGCCGTCGTCCGAACGCAGCTTGGGCGGCATGGCCTTGAGCTGCGCCTGGTAGAACAAGTTGAGGAAGAACGTGCCAAGGATGTCGTCGCGATGATGGCCCAGCGCGATCTTGCTGATGCCGTTGGCCGCCGCCCAGTGGTACAGCGCGCCGCGCCGCAGGCGCGAGCACAGGCTGCACATGGTCTTGCCCTCGGGGATCAGGCGGGTGACCGTGCTGTAGGTGTCCTGCTCGATGATGTGGAATGGCACGCCACGCGCGGTGAGGTAGTCCGGCAGCACATGCTCGGGAAAATCCGGCTGCTTCTGATCCAGGTTCACCGCGATCAGCTCAAAGCGCACCGGCGCCCTGGCCTGCAGCGACAGCAGGACATCCAGCAATGTGTACGAATCCTTGCCGCCCGACAGGCACACCATCACCTTGTCGCCGTCCTCGATCATGTTGAAATCGACAACGGCCTGGCCCACCTGATGACGCAGGCGCCGGGCCAGCTTGGCGACCTCGTACTGCTGCTTGCGGTTGGTCTCGGGCTGGGCGGACATGGGCGATAACGGGCGGGTCGGCCTCCCATTGTAGCGGCCTGGGCGCCCCGGGTCCGGCAGCAGTACACTCGTGGTTCTCAGTAGCTGCCGTCGTATCGCCCATGCAGGTCCAGGACCAAGCCGAGATTGCCCATCTGCTGGCCGAGCTGCGCGTCGAACACCGCGACCTCGACGTGGCCATCGAGCATCTGGCCGTTTCGCTCAGCCGCGACGAACTCCAGATCACCCGCCTGAAGAAGCGCAAGCTGCTGCTGAAGGACCATATCGCCCGGCTGGAAAGCCGGCTGATTCCGGACCTGGACGCCTGAGCGCAGCCTCCGGAGGCCATCCCGAGTGGATGCCCGGACGCAGCTGCGAGCGATTTCCCGCGTTGCCCTGACCGACCGTGGCAGATTCAGCCCGCCGGCACTACGCCGTGCGCATTGGCGGGTTGACGCCGTCGATCACCGTCGCCACTGTCCTTGGCAGCCGTCAGTACGCGGATACTTCGTGGGGACGCTGGACGGCGCGGACCGGACGCGGCCGATGGCCACGCGCATCGGCTGGTTCAGCCATCGGTTGCGACGGGCGGGAAAAGGGTGTGGCGCGGCTTGCCGAGACCGGGGTAGCAAAGCCTCCTGGCTGGCGATTCGGCACAGATCCCTCCATCGCCGCGACACAGGGAGAAGCGTAGTGAGGCCGGCCGACGGACCCCATCAGACAAGTCTGAGAATGCGTAGGACATCGCCGTCAGGGACTCGGGTTTCTTCGACAGGAGACGTGGTTTGCGCCGGGCTGCTTTAATGCCGCTTCCCCGTTGAAGGACCTGCCATGGCCACGCTCACGCCCGTCACGCTGGAAGACGGTCACGTATCGCTCGAACCGCTGGTGCCCGATCACGCGGCGGCACTGGAAGCCGCCTCGGCCGATGGCGAGCTCTGGAACCTGTGGTTCACCAGCGCGCCCGCCCCGGGCCAGGCGGCCGCTTACATCGCCAGCGCGCTGGAGGGGCAGGCGGCCGGGCGCATGCTTCCGTTCGCCGTGCGCGAAAGGAGCAGCGGAGAGATCGTCGGTACCACGCGCTATTACGACTTCGTGCCCGAGCTTCCGCGTGTCGCCATCGGCTATACCTGGTATGCGCGGCGCTGGCAGAAGAGTCATCTCAACACGGCGTGCAAGCGCCTGCTGCTGCAGCACGCCTTCGAAACGCTGGGCTGCGTCGGCGTGGAATTTCACACGGACCATCGCAACCTCGATTCGCAGCGCGCCATCGAGCGCCTCGGTGCGCGTCGCGAAGGCGTGCTGCGCAACCACAAGCGCCGCCCGGACGGCACGCTGCGCGACACGGTGTGCTTCAGCGTGATCGACAGCGAATGGCCGGATGTTTCGCGCTGGCTGGCCATGCGGCTTGAGCGGCTGTCGGGTTGAGAGTTTCACGAGGCTTCGCCCTGTGGCGCATTCCGCGCGAGTCACGCACAGGGTGCACTCCCACAAAAGCGTGAAGTCGCCCCGCACTTTGAGGGAGCGCGCACTGTGCGCGACCGGTGACGCGGCCATCCGCAATCGCGAGCGATCATTTTCATCGCGCGGCGCAGCGTGCGCCTGCGCCGTTTCGCAGCCATCCAACATGGCTCGCGCACTGGGTTCGCTCCTACAGTCGAGGGTGCACTACAGCAACCGTCCGATCAGGCGATCCAGCCGCACCCGACGCAGCCGCTTGAACAGGCGGCGCACTTCCGGCGGATAGCCACGCGTGCCCGGCAATTCGCGGTAGTGCTTGAGGCGATGCGCGTGCTTGCGCAGCGTGTCCCACTCCTTCGCGTGCTGCGCCACCAGCAGATGCGACGGGTCGCGCAGGATCAATCCGTTCTCCAGGTCCAGCGCCCAGGCGCGCGGATTGAGGTTGTTGCCGGTCAGCACGGCCCATTCCTCGTCCACGAACATGCCCTTGAGGTGATAGCTGTTGTCGCCGTCGCGCCACAGCCACAGGTTGAGCTGCCCGCTGTCGATCGCACCCTGGTGCAGCCGCGCGAAGCGGCGCAGGTTGGCTTCGTACAGATAGGGCAACAGGCCGATGCGGGTGAACGGCTGCTCCGGCGGAATGTAGAAATCGTTGGCGACCTTGTCGCCCACCATGATGTCGAGCTGGCAACCCCGCCGCAACAGCTGGCCGATCACCGCGCGCACCGGGCGCGGCAGGTTGAAGTACGGCGTCAACAGGATCACCCGCCGCTGCGCGCCGCGCAGCAGGGCCAGCAAGGTGTCGTTGAGCGCGTTGTCGCTGCGCCCGAAGCCGGCCAGCGGAACCACCGAAACGTCGCCCCCGGCCGGCGTTTCGCACGGGCCCTGGTAACGCGCCTGCTGCAGCGACTGGCGCAGCCTGCGGATCGGTTCCTGCAACTCCCTGCCTCGCGGCAGCGGTCGCTGGTCGAGGCGCGGCACCGCGTCGCTGGCGGCGAATTCGCGTGCCACGAAGCCGGCCATGCTGTCCGCCAGCGCGCGGTGGCGAATGAGGTGGTAGCGGTCGAGCCGATACCTGCCATGCCGTGCGAGGTAGACGTCGTTGAGGCTGGCGCCGCTGTACAGCACGGCGTCGTCGATGATGAAACCCTTCAGGTGCAGCACGCCGAACAGCTCGCGCGTCTCCACCGGCACGCCGCGCACGACCACGCCCTCGCCCTCGCCCAGGCGCTGCGCGTAGTCGCGATACATCGCCGCGTTGCCTTCGCTGACGCCCTTGCCGATCAGGCCGCGCCGCGCGCGATGCCAGTCGACGTACACCTCGACGCGGAGCGACGGGTTCGCGGCACGTGCCGCATACAGCGCGTCGAGGATCTCGCGACCGCCATCATCGTCCTGCAGGTACAGCGCCACCAGCACGATGCGTTGACGCGCCTGCCCGATCATCGAAAGCAACGTTTCGCGGAAAGCAGCCGGCCCGTCCAGCGTCGTGATCGCCGTGGCGGGCACGGCGAAGTCCGGATGATCGGCTAAGTCGAGTCCACGCCGGCGGCGCAGGGACAGCAAGCGGCGCGCGAGGGCCCGGGGCGAAGGGAGGGGTCGATTCATGGGGCCACATGTTAATCAACCCGACGCCGCCGTAGGAGCACACGCCGAGCGCGACCGCTCGTGCTGCGTGCGGCTTCACGACATCTTCGCCTGGCGCCGTCACCAACGTGACAGCCGCCCCCCCTAATCGCTGTCCCGATCCAGCACGCGCCGCGGCTGCACGTCGATGCTCGCCGTCATGCCCGCCGCCAGCACCACGCCCTTGGGCACGCTGGCCTCGTCGATGGTGATGCGCACCGGCACACGCTGCGCCAGACGCACCCAGTTGAAGGTGGGATTGACGTCGGCCAGCAAGTCCTTGCCGGTGGGATTGTCGCGGTCGGTGATGCCGCGCGCGATGCCGCTGATATGGCCCTTGAGGTGCGTGCCGCCGCTCATCAGACGGATCTCCACCGGATCGCCCACGCGCAGGTGCGGCAGCTTGGTTTCCTCGAAATAGCCGTAGATGTAGTAGCTGTGGCGGTCGATCAGCGCCAGACGTGGCGCACCGGTAGCGGCGTAGTCACCCACGCGCACATCCAGGTTGGTCACATAGCCGTCGACCGGCGCACGCACTTCGGTGCGCTGCAGGTCGAGCTTGGCGCGATCCACCGCGACCTGCGCCTGCACCACCGCGGCCTCGGCCTGCTCGCGTGCGGCACCCGCCTGGTGGCCGCTGGCCTGCGCCTGTTCCCACACGGCACGCGCGGTCTCGGCGGCGGAGCGTGCGTCGGTGCGCTCTTCCTTCGGCACCACTTCGGCCAGTTGTTCGCGGCGCCTGGCCTGCTCCTGGCGCATGTCGTATTCGGCCTTGCGCGCGGCGGCGCTGGCGAGCACGGCGTCGATGTTGGCGCCAGCGGCACGTGCGCTTGCCTTGGCCGCGGTCAGGTTGGCCTCTGCCGTTTGCAGGGCGATCTGGAAACGCTCCGGATCGATCTCGAACAGCACCTCGCCCTTCTTCACTTCCTGGTTGTCGAGCACCGCCACCCGCGTGACCAGGCCGGACACGTCCGGCGCAATGCGCACCACCTCCGCGCGCACGCGACCGTCGCGTGTCCAGGGCGAGTACATGTAGTGCCGCCACAGCGCGTGGCCGAGCAGCAACGCCACGATGACGACCACGGCGGTAATGGCGAAACGAAGCAGGGCTTGGGGTTCGATCTTCATAAGGACTCAGGGATACAGCAGCAGGCCGACGGCGCCGAACAGCACGAAGAACACGGCGACACGAAACAGGGAGGGATGCCAGACGAAGCGATACAGGCCATAGCGGCCGACGATGGTGTCGATCAGCCAGAGCACCAGCAGGCAGCCGAGATAAACCAGGAGGATGCTGGGCACCAGCGCGTCGGCAAGGGCGATTTCACGAGGCATGATCAGGCTCCGCAGGCTTGACGATGTAGGGCGCCAGCGCGGATTCGTCATCGCGCAGCGCGGTTCGCAGTTGCAGCAGGTGCGCCAGCGCGGGCTGGCAGCTTGCACGCGCTTGCGGCAAGGTCTGGGTAGTCAGCGTGATGGCGTGGTCAACGGCGCGATCGGCCTGCCGCCAGCGCGCGTTGTCCGGTGCGTCGTACAGGCGGGCCAGCGAGTCCACGGCCCGATGCATCACCTCCATCAACGGCGGCGGCAGATCGGCATGGGACATGTCCTGGCGCAGCTCGATCACCGCGCGTCCGCTGTCGTGCACGGCCAGACCCCAGGCCAGCAGGCTGCGCGACTCGGCGCTGTGGGGCTGGGTGAATTGCACGATCTGCTGGAACAGGTCGCGGTTGGCGCTCTCGAAGCGATACAGCAGGCCTTCCATCGGCGCGGTGGCCGCAAAGCTCACCTGGCGGCGCAATTGCGCCAGCTGGCGGCGGCGCAGCCATCCGGTGCCGATCACGGTGGGTATGACCATGAACGCGGCGCCGCTCATCATCAGGCCAAACAGCGAGGCGATGGCGTCGTTGAGGAAGTGCTCGGGGTTGTAGACCATCGGGTTCTTCACCGCGAGGATGTACACGAAACCCAGCGTGTAGCCCGCACCGATGCCCGGCAGTGTCGCGTTGCGCGTAGTCAGGTAGGGTCCGATCAGCAGCAGCGGCATCGTGCTGAGCACGAACATGGTGAAGCCATCGCTGCCGGGCATGATCCAGAACACCACGACATAGGCGGCAGCCATGCCCACCGCATAGCCGATCCAGGTGTTGGCCGTGGCCGACAGTGGCGAGGGCGACGTGGCGAGCAGCCCGCTGAAGATGGTGGCGAGCAGCATGGCGCTGGGTCCGAACGGCCAACCCGTGAGTATCCAGAACGCGCTCAGCGTGATCATGGTGAGGAAAGTGCGCACCACCGCGATGAGTGGCGCGGCATAGTCATTGGCTCGCTTGAAGTCCACGCGCTCCACCGTGCCCTGCAGCCGGCCCTGCGTTTCCCGCAGCGTGGCCTCCAGCGAGGTGAAGTCCCGCAGCTCGCTGACGAAGCGATACAGCAGCGTCGCGCCGCTGTCGAACTCCAACAGCAACTCCGGATCCTGGCGCAACGCTTCGCGCAGCTCGGCCGCCAGCGGCGGAAGCTGCGCCTCGCAGGCTTCCAGCCGCGTCGCGATCAAGCGCGGCACAGCTCGCTCCGATGGCGGTGGCGAGAGCGCTTCGCCGACGGGCGCGTAGAGATGGATCAGCGCGCCCGCCGTGCGCGGATGGTGATTGCGTTGCAGTCGGTTGATGAGGTGATGCAGCGACTGGAATGTCGTGGCCGCCGCCATGTAGCGCAGATTGAGCAGCTGCATGCGACTGCTTCGCGCGCGCGCCTCGGGGTCCTCGAAAATCACCGAGGCCCGCAGGTCCTCCAATTGAACCGCCGCGCGCACGAACTGCAGGTGCGCCTGCTCCATCTTCTCGCGCGGGATCGCGCCGCCCAGGCTGCCGCGCGCAAACTCGATGAAATGCGCATAGTGCTGGCGCGCCGCGCTACGCAGCACCTGGCGCAATCGCTCGGGCAGCACGGTATCGCTGATCAGCCCGGCGACCACGATGCCAAGCAGCACTTCACTCACGCGCATCATCGCCGAATCGAACACGTTGTACGGATTGTTGATGGCGGGCAAGGCGACGATGGCAGCCGTATAGCCGGCCAGCACGAAACCGTAGGACATGAAGTTGCGGTACAGCACGGCGCCGCCTGCACACAGTCCCACCCACAGCGAGAGGCTGAGCAGGAACAGTTCGCGCTGCTGCGGAAACGCAGCCATCAGCAACACGCCGCAAAGGCTGCCGGCACAGGTGCCGATGGCCCGATAAAAACTTTTGGCCAGCACCATGCCGCTGTGCGGGTGCATGACGATGGACACCGTGATCATGGTGGTGGACGGCTGCTCCAGTTGGAACAGCATCGACAGCCAGGCAGCGATGTAGAAGGCCAGCAGGCACTTGACCACGAAGATCCACGCCTGGCGTTCGGTCGCCAGGAACTCGCCCAGCCATGCGAAGCGCCGGGTCGAGGGGATGTCCGCGCTTACCGCCGACATCACCTATTCCCGCTCCAGCTGCGCAAGGAACTTCTTCAGCAGACGCTCGAGCTGCGCCGTCTCGCGCGGCTGCATGTCACCCGCCTGGCGCTCCAGCAGCGCGCACACGTCGGGCAGGAAGCTCTCGATCAGGGCGACGCCTTCGGCGGTCAGCACCAGCGTCACCTTGCGGCGATCCTCGTCGCTTGCCTCGCGCGCGATCAGCCCCTTGTCGCACAGCTCATTGGTCAGCCGCGTGATGTTGGCCGACTTCTCGCCCGCCGCATCCGCCAGTTCGGTGGCGTGCAACGCATAGCCCTCCGTGCCGTACAGCATCATCAACAGGTTGTATTCGGGATGGTTGATGCCGTACGGGCGCAGCATGGCGTTGGCGTCGTCATGCACGCGCTTGTAGATGTGCTTGATCAAACGCACGAGCACGGCCGGATCCCGTGGGAACGCGGGGTGGCGCTGGCAGGTGATGGCCAGTCGTTGTTCCGTGGGAAGGAAGCTGCTCATGGCGTGCGGCCTAGATAGTACATATATGTAATATATATATGTGAATTTTATGCCCACACCCCAGGACGTGCAAGAGCGTCAACCCGCGCACGTGAAAAAGGCGCCACGAGGGAGCCCGCTACCAGCTCGCGTGGGCGCGCACCCTGTGCGCGACAGCGACCGGGCAAGGCCAAAAGCAGAAAGGCGCCCTTGGGCGCCTTTCACGTAAAAACCTTATGCCTTGCAGGAGCGCGTCCATTGCGCGATGGGGTGGCGAGATGCCGAAAGAGGCCGTCGCCGACCACCACCGCCTCTATGCGCCCGCCCCGTCAAACCGAGCGTCTGTCGCGCACAGGGTGCGCTCCCTCAGTTGTTCTTGACCGGATAGGTCTGAAACCCGCTGGGCGCCGAAGCCGGGCTGGCAGGGTTAGCCGGATTGGCAGGAGCGCCCGGGCGCCCAGCCGGCGCGAGCTGGGCGTTGCCGCACTGATAGGCACCCCAGGGCTGCGAGCCGTCGGCGGGATCGCCCAGCGGCTTGATAGTGTCGGCGTGCATCTTGGCGGCTTCGTTGCGCGCCATTACTTCCAGCTCGTCACGCACCTTGATGTCGTTGCGGTTCATCGGGCCGACGTGATCCATCACGGACACGGTGACCTTGCCCAGGTCACGGCAGGAAGACATGTCGCCACTCCAGGCCGTGCGAACGTTCTTGCCGGCATCGTCCAGCGTGATGCCGTAGGTGCAGGCGCCGAGCAGCGCGATGGGAACGAGCAACAACAGAGTCTTGCGCATGGATGGCTCCGCAAACGTGACATGAAAAGGCCGGGCGGTTACCCGCCCGGCCTCCATCCTAACCCGGGGACGTGAACCGGTCCCCCTATGACATCAACATTTACTTCGACGGTACCGGCTTGCCGTCGCCGTCGATCACCTGGATCTCGCCCAGGTTGAGTGCACGGACCGGCTGCTCGATCTTCTTGAGGTCGCCCACGATCACCCAAGTCAGTGCCTTCGGCTGGATGATCTCCTTCAGCGCGCTTTGCGCATCGGGCTGGCCGATGGCTTCGGTGCGGGCCTTGAGCGTCTGCACGTAATCGTCCGGACGTCCGTACTGCACGATCTCGCTCATCGCGCCCAGCACTTCCGCGCTGGTCTCGAAGCTGCCCGGCAGGCCGCGCACGTTGGAGTCCTTGATCTTGTCGACCTCCTGCCCGGTGAGCGGACGCGTGCCGACGACCTCGGTGGCCTCCTTGTCGATCTCGTGCGCGGATTCAGCCGTCTTGTCGGTCTGCACCGGCGCGTACATCAGGAACGGACGCTGCCCGATCGCATCGCGCATGAAGCTGAAAGCACCATAGGCCCAGCGCTTGTCCTCGCGCAGATTCATGTTGAGACGCGAGGTGAAGCTGCCGCCGAAGGCGCCGTTGGCGACGTCGATGGCCAGCTCGTTCGGCGCCTTGCTGGACGGCGCCAGCAGGCCGGCGAGGATCAGCGACTGCGGAGCGTCGGGCTTGTCGATGAGGAACACACGCGGCTTGGCCTGCGCCGCCACCGCGGTGATGTTCTTCTTCGGGATCGCGCTGGACGGCGCCTTCCAGTCGCCGAACGCGGCATCGAGCTGCGGAATGATCTGCTGCAGCGTGGTGTCGCCGGCGACGAGGATCTTCACGTTGTCCGGGCGCAGCCAGTCACGCTGGAACGCCGACAGATCCGACGCCTGCATCGACTTGATGGCCGCCTCGGTGCCCGAGCCGGTGAACGGAATGCCGTAGGCGTGATTGGCGCCGTACAGCAGCGGCGGCAGCGTACGCAGTGCCAGCGCGGTAGGCTGCGTCTTCTCCTGCGCGATGCCGGCCAGCCACTGGCCGCGCACGCGTTCGATATCGTCGCTCTTGAAGGCCGGGTTGCGCACGATGTCGGCGAACAGCGCCAGCGATGGCTGCAACTGGTCGTTCAACGCATTGAGCGAGGCCGAGCAGGCATCCAGCCCGCAACCGATGCG
>Ga0335083_10008229_pt1 | contig 12759 bp, 12 predicted proteins | sample Lox_Sample_42_FD_206716 | JGI IMG/M metagenome (GOLD analysis project Ga0335083, IMG submission 206716) | Soil microbial communities from Loxahatchee National Wildlife Refuge, Florida, United States - Lox_Sample_4.2 | ecosystem: Environmental > Terrestrial > Soil > Wetlands | place: USA...
GTTCGTGCGCAACGGGATTTTCCCCGGCACGCCACCGTCGCGGAGCACGGCCGGGCTGGTGCGCGCGGCCCCGGGACCGGATGACGAGTCACTGCCGCCACACGCAGCGCTGGCCGAGCGCTGGCTGCAGATCCTGCCGAGCGAGCCGGCCGTGGTGCACGTGGAGACGCGCGCGGCGGTGCTGGGCCTGGAGGACCGGATCGCGCAGATCGATGACCTGCTGGGCCTCGCCGGTACCCCGGGCGACGTCGCCGCACGCCGCGCCCTGCTGCAGGAGCGCGCCCGGCTGCTGGGCACGCTGGTGCAAGTGCGCTACGCCGAGACGCTCGCGAGCGGTAGGCCGTGAACATGTTCCGAGGAGTCGTTATGCAAGCTCGTTTGCTGATGAGTGCCCTGTCGCTGTGCGCCCTGTGGGCCGCCGGTGCGGCGGCGGCTGACCCTGCCGCGCCGGCTGCGCCGGCGCTGCCCGCCCTGCCGGCGCAGCCGGCGCGCCCTGACTTGGATGCGGAGCTGGCGAGCGCGCAGCGGCAGCTCGAAGAGGCGGCCCACGAGGTGGCGCGGCTCTCGACGCAGTTGAGCGGGTCGCTGATCGAGCAGGTGATGCCCTTCGTCAGTCAGCGGGTCTTCCTCGGCGTCCAGCTCGAGCCGATCGCGGGCGCGCCCGGCGCGCGCGTGCACAGCGTGAGCCCCGGCGGGCCCGCGGACGAGGCCGGCGTCCGCCCCGGGGACATCCTCCTGATGCTCAACGGCACGCAGCTGCGCGGCGAGGCGCCGGCGCGCCAGGTCAGCCACATCCTGCGCGACGTGAAGCCCGACACGCCGCTGAGTGCGCGTCTGGTGCGCGCCGGGCACACCCTGGATCTGACCATTACCGCCCGCGGCGGTCCCGCGGCGCTCGCCGCACTTCCCGAAGTCCGGGAGTTCGGCTTCCAGATGCCCGAGCTGCCGCGGCTGCTCGGCGACCGCCCGTTGCGGGACATGGAGCTGGCCAGCCTCACGCCGCGCCTCGGCAGCTACTTCGGCACCGAGCGTGGGGTGCTGGTCGTGCGCGCGCCAGCCGATGGTGCGCTCGGACTGGAGGATGGCGACGTGATCCTGACGATCGACGGCCGCCAGCCGCTCTCGGGCTCGCACGCCGCCCGCATCCTCGGTTCCTACCAGCCCGGGGAAAAGATTGCGTTGCGCGTACTGCGGCAGCACAAGACGTTGGACCTCGACGGCGTGCTGCCCGAACGGGCCCGGGATGCGCACCACCGCGAGGTGCGCGGCCCGCGTCAGCCGGCGGCGCCGGTGTGGGTCAGCGATGCGAGCGCCTAGCCGGCGCGTACCCGGGGAGCCGCACCCGGGCGTGTAACATGCGCGCGTGCAGCGCCAGGACTTCGCCTACGAACTACCGCCCGAGCTGATCGCCCAGCAGCCGCTGCCCGAGCGCGCGGCGAGCCGCATGCTGGTGCTCGAGGCCGGCGGCGGCCTGCGCGATTGCGCGGTGCGCGAGCTGCCGGGCTACCTGGCGGCCGGCGATCTGCTGGTGTTCAACGACACGCGCGTGGTGCCGGCGCGGCTGCTCGGTCACAAGCCCTCCGGCGGTCGCGTGGAGCTGTTCCTCGAGCGCGCACTCGACGGCTGCGACGCGCTGGTGCAGCTGTCGGCCAGCAAGGCCATACGTCCCGGGCTTGCCATCCGCACCGCCGGCGGCGAGGTCCTCGTGCTCGAGCGCTGCGAGGACCAGTGGCGCGTGCGGCTGCCCGGGCCGGCGCTGGAGATCTTCGAGCGCTTCGGCCAGGTGCCGCTGCCGCCCTACATCCGCCGGGATGCGGTGGCGGCCGACCGCGAGCGCTACCAGAGTGTCTTCGCGCGTGACCCCGGCGCGGTCGCCGCTCCGACCGCGAGCCTGCACTTCGATGCCGCACTGCTCGAGCAGCTGCGCGCGCGCGGCGTGGAGTTCGCGTTCGTCACGCTGCACGTCGGGGCGGGCACGTTCCAGCCGGTGCGCGTCAGCGACCTGAGCGCCCACGTGATGCACGCCGAGCGCGCGACCGTGCCCAGGGAGACCTGCGCCGCGGTGCGCCGGGCGCGGCATGCGGGCGGTCGGGTGGTCGCTGTCGGCACCACCGTGGTGCGGGCCCTCGAGTCGGCGGCGCTCGCCGGCGGCGGCGAACTCGTGCCGTGGGCGGGCGATACGCGGTTGTTCATCACCCCGGGTTTTAACTTCCGCGTCAGTGACCTGCTGCTCACCAACTTCCATCTGCCGGAGTCGACGCTGCTGATGCTGGTGTGCGCCTTCGCCGGCCAGCGGCCGGTGCTGCAGGCCTACGGGCACGCGGTGCGGGCCCGCTACCGCTTCTTCAGCTACGGGGATGCCATGCTGCTCACGCGGCCGCACTCATGAACCCGCGCTTCACCGTCGAGGCCACCGATGGCGCGGCGCGCCTCGGGCGCCTGCACACCACGCACGGCGAACTGCAGACGCCGGCCTTCATGCCGGTCGGGACCTACGGCACCGTCAAGGCCATGACGCCCGAGGAGCTCGAGGGCCTGGGCGCGCAGATCATCCTCGGCAACACGTTCCACCTGCTGCTGCGGCCGGGGCCGCGCGTCATCGCGGCGCACGGCGGCCTGCACGGCTTCATGCACTGGCAGCGGCCGATACTCACCGACTCGGGGGGCTTCCAGGTGTTCAGCCTGAAGAGCCTGAGGCGCCTGAGCGAGGAGGGCGTGCGCTTCCGCTCACCGGTCGATGGCAGCGAAGTGCGCCTGACGCCCGAGGACTCCATGGACATGCAGCTCGCGCTGCGCTCCGACATCGCGATGGCGCTCGATGACTGCACCGAGCATCCCGCCAGCGAGGGTGCCGCACGGGCCTCCATGGAACGCTCCATGCGCTGGGCGGAACGCAGTCACCGGCACTACTACGCCGCCGAGCCCCCCGGCGGACTGTTCGGGATCGTGCAGGGCGGGATGCACCCCGCGCTGCGACTCGCCTCGCTCGAGGCGCTGCTGCGGCTGGACTGGCCGGGGCTGGCCGTGGGGGGGCTCGCGGTCGGCGAGACCGAGGAGGAGCGGCTGGGGATCCTCGAGGGCCTGGTGCCACACATGCCGGCACAGCGGCCGCGCTACCTCATGGGGGTGGGGCGCCCCGAGGACATCGTGGCCGCGGTGCTGCGCGGCATCGACATGTTCGACTGCGTGATGCCGACGCGCCATGCCCGCAACGGGCACCTGTTCACCGCCACCGGGGTCATCAACATCCGCAACAGCGCGCACCAGGACGACACCGGCCCGGTGGACCCGGGCTGCGAGTGCTACACCTGCCGCAACTACAGCCGTGCCTACCTCCGGCACCTGGACCGCTGCAACGAGATCCTCGGGGCGCGGCTCAACACCATCCACAACCTGCACTTCTATCTGGCCCTGATGCGCGCGCTGCGGGAGGCCATCCGGGCCGGGACGCTGACCGCCTGGGCGGCGGTTTTCCTGGCGGCCCGGCGCTCGGCGGACGCTGTGGCATAATGCCGCCCTTTTCGCTTCCGGACCGCTCCCCATGAACCTCATTTCCGATGCTTGGGCCCAGGCCGCTCCCGCCGGTGCCCCTAACCAGTTCATGCCGCTCCTTTTCGTCGGCGTGTTCTTCGTGGTGTTCTATTTCCTGCTGTTCCGCCCGCAGCAGAAGCGGGCGCGCGAGCACCAGAATCTGGTCTCCAAACTCGCCAGCGGCGATGAGGTGGTGACCAGCGGCGGGGTGCTCGGCAAGGTGGTCGAGGTCGGGGACACCTTCGTGACCCTGGAGGTCGCGGACGGCGTGCGCCTCAAGGTGCAGAAGGTGCAGATCACGCAGCTCATGCCCAAGGGCACGCTGAAGAGCGCCTGACGATGCTCGAATACGCCCGCTGGAAGTACGTCCTGATCGTGGTGGTGCTGCTGCTGGCGCTGCTGTTCGCGCTGCCGAACTTCTTCGGCGAGGACCCGGCGCTGCAGGTGGCCCGCAAGGACCACACCGCCATGGCGAGCGGGGGCCAGAAGCAGGTCGAGTCCTTCCTGGCCGAGCACAAACTGCCCTACAGCGCCAGCTACCTCGACAACGGCCACCTGATGGTCCGTTTCGCCAGCGTCGCCGACCAGCTGGCGGCGCGCGATGCGGTCAACGACAAGTTCCAGCAGGACCTGATCACGGCGCTGTCGTTCGCGCCGCGCACGCCGGCATTCCTGCGCGCGCTCGGCCTGCGGCCGATGCCCCTGGGGCTCGACCTGCGTGGCGGCCTGTATTTGCTGTACCAGGTCGACGTGAACGCCGCGGTGGGCCAGGCCCTCGAGGGCTACGCCCAGGATACGCGGCGCGCCCTGGCCACGGCCGGCATCCCCGTGAAGGACGTGGTGACCGTGCCGGGCGCCAACGCGCTGCGCATCGTGCTGCCGGCGGAGGCGGACGTGAAGGCGGCCCGCGCCGCGCTCAACACGGTGCTCAACGGCCTGACGGTGAGCACCGAGAGCCTGGCCAGCGGCTCGGCGATCCTCGCCACCCTGACGCCGGCGCAGGTGCGCGAGCGCCAGGACTATGCCATCCAGCAGAACATCACCACGCTGCGCAACCGCGTGAACGAGCTCGGCGTCTCCGAGCCGATCGTGCAGCGCCAGGGTGTCGACCGCATCAACGTGCAGCTGCCGGGCGTGCAGAACTCGGCCGAGGTCAAGAACACCCTGGGCCGGGTGGCGACCCTCGAGTTCCGCCTTGAGGACATGCAGAGCAACGTGGCTGAGGCGGTCGCCTCCGGGCGCGCGCCGCTCGGCTCCAAGCTGTACACCCACACGCGCTTCGGGCGCCCGGTGCTGCTCAAGCGCGAGGTGATCGCCACCGGCGACCAGCTGACCAACGCCACCAGCGGCAACGGCCAGGAAGGGCCCGTGGTCAACATCAAGCTCGACGCCCGCGCCGGCGACGCGATGCTCAAGACCACCCAGGCCAACCTCAACAAGCGCATGGCCGTGGTGCTGATCGAGAAACACCGCGAGGTCAGCGAGGTCGACGGCAAGAAGGTGACGCGCGATGTCACTGACGAGCAGGTCATCAACGATGCCACCATCCGTGGCGTTTTCAGCAACCAGTTCCAGATCAGCGGCCTGACCGGCGGCGAGGCGCGTGACCTGGCGCTGCTGCTGCGCTCGGGCTCGCTGGCGACCCCGATCTACGTGGTGGAGGAGCGCGCCGTCGGCCCGAGCCTGGGCAAGGAGAACATCCGCAAGGGCGTCACCGCGCTGATTGTCGGCATGGCCGGCGTGTTCCTGTTCATGATCATCTACTACCACACCTTCGGCGTGGTCGCCGACCTGGTGCTGCTCGCCAACGTGGTGCTGCTGACCGCGCTGCTGTCGCTGATGCGCGCCTCGCTGTCGCTGCCCGGTATCGCGGGCATCATCCTCACCGTCGGCATGGCGGTCGATGCCAACGTGCTGATCTACGAGCGCATCCGCGAGGAGCTGCGCAAGGGCGTCTCGCCGCAGGCGGCGATCCGTGCCGGGTTCGAGAAGGCCTTCTCGGCCATCGCCGACTCCAACATCACGACGCTCATCGCGGGCGTGGTGCTATGGGTACTGGGCACCGGACCGATCAAGGGTTTCGCGGTGGTGCTGATCCTCGGCATCGCCACCTCCATGTTCACCGCGCTCATGGGCAGCCGCGCGCTGCTCACGCTGATGTACGGCGGCCGTCGCAAGATCGCGGGTCTGTCGATCGGCTGAAGCGCCGCAGCCTTAAGGAACCTTCGTGGAATTCTTCAGCAACCAGACCAGCTTCCCCTTCATGTCCACCCGCAAGTGGTGGTACGCGCTCTCGGGCATCCTGGTCGTCGCATCGCTCGCGGCCTTCTTCACCCGCGGCCTGAATCTTGCCATCGACTTCACCGGCGGCGTGAACGCCGAGATCAACTTCTCCAAGTCCGTGGACGTCGAGACGGTGCGCCAGCAGCTGCGTAGCGCCGGGTTCCACGAGCCTGAGGTGCAGACCTTCGGTTCCTCGCGCGACATCGTCGTGCGCCTGCCGCCGGATGCCAAGCAGGCCGCGGGCGAGGTACGCGCCCGTCTGGAAGGCGCCCTCAAGGGCCTCGACCCGTCGGTGCAGGTGGCGCAGCTGGACGTGGTGGGTCCCCAGGTCGGCAGCGAGCTGCGCGTAAGCGCCATTTGGGCCCTGGGCTCGACGCTTGTCTTCATCTTTCTCTACCTGGCCTGGCGCTTTCACACCTGGCGGCTGTCCTTCGGCGCCATCCTCGCCGTGCTGCACGACCCGATCCTGGTGGTCGGCTTCTTTGCCATCAGTCAGACGTCCTTCGACCTGCCGGTGGTGGCGGCGATCCTCGCGGTGGTGGGCTACTCGCTCAACGACACGGTGGTGGTGTTCGACCGCATCCGTGAGCGCTTCGAGTCCAACCGGCGCTCGCCGCCGGCGCAGGTCCTGGACGAGTCCATCAACCAGACGCTGTCGCGCACCATCATGACCAAGGTGGTGACCTCCATCGTGGTGGTGGCGCTGCTGTTCCTCGGCGGCCCGGTCCTCAAGGGCTTCTCGGAGGCGCTGCTGATCGGCATCGTCGCCGGCACCTACTCCTCGATCTACATCTCCAGCGCCGTGGCACTCGACTGCGGCCTCACCGCCGAGCACATCTTCCCGAGCGTGAAGAAAGCCGTGCTCGATCACCTGCCCTAGCGCGGGGAGGGTCCGCTGCTCGCCGACCCGGATGTCTGGCTAGCGTTCCTGACGCTGTCGCTGCTCGAGATCGTCCTCGGCATCGACAACCTCATATTCATATCGATCCTGGTCGAGCGGCTGCCGGCCGCGCAGCAGAACAAAGCCCGCATCGCCGGTCTTGCGCTCGCGATGGCGACCCGCATCGCGCTGCTGTTCTCGCTGGTGTGGGTGACGCACCTGGTGCGGCCGCTGTTGCACGTGGCCGGGCAGGCGGTCTCGGGACGCGACATCGTGCTCTTCGGCGGCGGCCTGTTCCTGCTCATCAAGAGCGTGCTCGAGATGCACAAGACGGTGGAGGGTGAGGCGGAGCAGCCGCAGCGCCGCCGCCTGGGCGGCGGCCTCGTCGCCGTGATCGTGCAGATCGGCCTGATCGACATCGTGTTCTCGCTCGACTCGGTCTTTACCGCGGTAGGCCTGGCCAAGGACGTGCGCGTAATGGTGGCCGCGATCGTGCTCGCGATCTTCGTCATGATGCTGGTGTCGCGCTCGATCGGCGCCTTCATTGCCCGCCATCCCACCATCAAGGTGCTGGCGCTGGCGTTCCTGCTGCTGATCGGCCTGGCACTGGTCGCCGAAGGTGTGCACTTCGAGATCCCGAAGGGCTACCTGTACTTCGCGATGGCCTTCTCGGTGGGGGTCGAACTGATCAATACCCGCGTGCGGCGCCGCCAGGACGACCGGCGTCCCCGGCACTGACGGCGGCGCGACTCAGGCGCGGTGCAGGCGGCTGTGCGTGCGGCCGTAGCCGAGGTACACCGCGACCCCCAGCACCGTCCAGATGGCGAGCCGCCACCAGGTGGCGGCACCCAGCGAGAGCATCATGACGCCGCACACGCCCGCGCCCGCCAGGCAGGTGAACCACGGCGCCGGCGTGCGGAAGGGCCGGGGCAGGTCGGGGCGGCTGCGGCGCAGCACCAGCACGCCGATGCAGACCGTCACGAACGCGGCCAGGGTACCGATGGACACCAGGTGCCCGAGCACCCCAACGGGGAACAGTCCGCCGATGATGGCGGCGGTCACGCCCGTGACCACCGTGCCGGTGGACGGCGTGCGGAATTTCGGGTGCACGCGCCCGAAGAACTTCGGCAGCAGGCCGTCACGGGCCATCGCGAAGAAGATACGCGCCTGGGCGATGGTCATGACCAGCATGACGGAGGTCATGCCGGCTACGGCGCCGAGCTTGACCGGGATGCCGAGCCAGTGCAGCGCCGGGTACTTGTCGAGCGCCAGGGCCACGGGGGCGGCGACGTTCAGCTCCTTGTAGCTCACCATGCCGGTGAGCACGGTCGCGACGACGACGTACAGCAGGGTGCAGATGACCAGGCTGGCGAGGATGCCGATCGGCATGTCGCGCTGCGGGTTCTGCGCCTCCTGGGCGGCGGTGGAGATCGCATCGAAGCCGATGTAGGCGAAGAAGATCACGCCGGCGGCCGCCAGTACGCCGCTCCAGCCGAACTCGCCGAAGTGGCCGGCGTTCGGGGGCACGAACGGATGCCAGTTGACGGTGTTCACGAAGCTGATGCCAAACACGATGAACAGCACGATCACCGTCACCTTGATGGTCACGATCCAGGAGTTGAACGCCGCCGACTGCTTGATGCCGATGTAGCAGATGGTCGCGATCGCGCCGACGATCAGCATCGCCGGCAGGTTGATGATGGCGCCGGTGCGCACCATGTGCTCGGTGACCCGGTCCTGATCGAAGGGCGCGTGCGACAGGGCGTCCGGTATGTGGATGTGCAGCTGGTCGAGGAGGCTGACGGCGTACCCCGACCAGCCGACCGAGACCGTCGCCACCGCGAACAGGTACTCGAGGATCAGGTTCCAGCCGATGAACCAGGCGATGCCTTCACCGAGGGTCGCATAGGAGTAGGAATAGGCGCTGCCGGAGACCGGGATCATGGCGGCGAACTCGGCGTAGCACAGGCCCGCGAACATGCAGCCGATGCCGGCGAAGATGAACGACAGGGCCAGCGCCGGACCTGCGTTCTGCGCGGCGGCGACGCCGGTGAGCACGAAGATGCCGGTGCCGATGACACCGCCGATTCCGAGCAGCGTCAGTTGCGTGGCGGTGAGTGCGCGGCGCAGCTCGTTGCCGGAGGCTTCCTGCGCGTGCAGCTCGTCAATCGACTTCGTCGCGAGTAATTGTGACGCCATGAAACCCCCGGTTTTTATGCGCCGGAACTCTACACAAGCACCCTGGGGAAAGCGAGCCAGCGCCGGCGCGCGCCGCTACGCTTCGCGCAGGTCCGGCGGCACGTGCGGCGCGATGAGCTCGAGCAGCGCTGCGTACACCTTCGGCGTGCCGGCGACGATATGTCCGGCCTGTTGGTACTCCGCGCCGGTGAGGGTGCCGATGCGGCCGCCGGCCTCCTGGATCAGCAGCGTACCGGCGGCCGTGTCCCAGGGCGCAAGCCCGATCTCCCAGAACGCATCGGTGCGCCCGGCGGCGACGTAGGCGAGATCCAGCGCCGCCGAACCCGGGCGACGCACGCCGGCCGCCTGCTCGATCACCGCGCGCAGCATGGCCATGTAGTAGTCGAGGTAGCGCGTGTTGGCGCGGTAGGGGAACCCCGTCGCGACCAGCGAGCCCTCCAGGGTCCGGGCCTTGCTGACGCGGATGCGGTGGTTGTCCAGGTGCGCGCCGCCACCGCGGCTGGCGGTGAACAGCTCGGTGCGCAGCGGGTCGTAGACTACTGCGTGCTCGAGCCGGCCCCGGACCTGGCAGGCGATCGAGACCGCGAACACGGGGTAGCCGTGCACGAAGTTGGTGGTGCCATCCAGCGGGTCGATGATCCACACCACCTCGCTGTCGCCGCTGCTGCCGCTCTCCTCGGCGAGGAAGGCGTGCTGCGGGTAGTGGCGGCGGACGGTGGCGATGATGTCCTGCTCGGCCGCCTGGTCGACCTCGGTGACGAAGTCGTTGCGTCCCTTGGAGGCGATGGTGAGCGACTCCAGGCGGTTCATGCTGCGGACGATGATTTCCCCGGCGCGGCGGGCGGCGCGCACGGCGATGTTGAGAAGCGGCTGCACGGTAACTAAGCTCGCATGGTCATTCGACGCGTGCCCGGCCTGGCAAGGCCGGGGCGCCGGCACTGGATCTGAGCGCTAGCGTAACAGATGGACTCCCCCGCCATTCGCATCGTCCTGGTGGCCCCCTCGCACCCGGGCAACATCGGAGCCGTCGCGCGCGCCATGAAGAACATGGCGCTCAGCGAGCTGGTGCTGGTGCGGCCGCGCGTGTTTCCCGACCCCGAGGCTACCGCGCGCGCCTCGGGAGCGGACGACGTGCTGGCCGCCGCGCGCGTGGTGCCGACGCTGCACGCGGCGCTCGAGGGGTGCGGCTTCGTCGCCGCCACGACCTCGCGCGAGCGCGACCAGTACTTCCGCGTGCTCGACGTGCGCGAGGCCGCCGTGCGCGTGGTGGCGGAGTCGCAGCGCTCGCCGGCCGCGGTGGTGTTCGGCGCCGAGCGCTCCGGGCTCAGCAACGAGGAACTCGAGACCGCGCACGTCCTGATCCGCATCCCGGCGAACGATGCCTACGCCTCGCTCAACCTCGCCATGGCGGTGCAGCTGGTGAGCTACGAGCTGTTCCGCGCCCGCGGCGCGGCGGCGCCGGCCTCCGGCCCGGGCGCCGCGCCGCTGGCCACCGCGCAGCAGATGCAGCTGCTGTTCGAGCACCTGGCCCAGGTGCTCGAGGAGATCGATTTCCGCGACCGCACCCAGAGCGGCACGCACCTGATGTCGCGCATCCGGCGCTTCCTGCAGCGCGCCGAGCTCGACCAGAACGAGGTCAACATCCTGCGCGGCATCCTCACCGCCGTGCAGAACCGGCGCCGGGCCGCCGGAAGCCCGCCGTGAGCGCCACGCCCCTGTACCTGGATTACGCGGCCACCACGCCGGCCGACCCGGCAGTGATCGCGGTGATGAACGAGTGCCTGGGCGCGCACGCGAGCTTCGGCAACGCCTCGTCGGCCCATGGGTACGGTGAGGCGGCGGCGGCGCGCGTGGCCGTGGCGCGCGCCCAGGTGGCGCAGCTGATCGGCGCCGATCCGGCCGAGATCGTGTTCACCTCCGGTGCGACCGAATCCGACAACCTCGCGATCCTCGGCTGCGCCGGCGCCGGGCTCGACCGTGGGAGCCACGTCGTCACGATGCGCACCGAGCACAAGGCGGTGCTCGACCCCTGCCGGCACCTGGAACGTCAGGGCGCGCAGCTCACCTACCTCACCCCGGACGCAGACGGACGGCTGAGTCCCGAGGAGCTCACCCGCGCGCTGCGCCCCGACACGGTGCTGGTGAGCATCATGTATGCGAACAACGAGACCGGCGTGCTGCAGGACCTGGCGGCGCTCGGCGCGGTCTGCCGCGCGCACGGAGTGCCCCTGCACAGCGATTGTGCCCAGGCGGCGGGTCGCATCCGGCTCGACGTGCGGGCCTTGCCGGTGGACTTCCTGAGCCTCACCGCGCACAAGCTCTACGGTCCGAAGGGCATCGGCGCGCTCTACGTCCGCAGCGCTTCGCGCGCGCGCCTGCAGCCCATCACCTATGGCGGTGGCCAGGAACGGGGCCTGCGGCCCGGGACGCTGCCGGTCCACCAGATCGCAGGCTTCGGCGCCGCCTGTGAGTTGGCGCAGCAGGCGCTCGGGTCCGAAGGTGGCCGGCTCGAGGCGCTCACCGAGCGGCTGTGGGAGGGGCTGGCCCCGCTGGGTGAGCTCTACCGCAACGGTGCACGGGCACCACGGGCACCGGGAATCCTGAACGTCTCCTTCGGGGGGGTGGAGGGGGAGAGCCTGGTCGGCGCCCTGGGGACGCTGGCGGTGTCGACCGGTGCGGCCTGCAACTCCGAGGCCCGCGACCCTTCGTATGTCCTGCGTGCCCTGGGACGCAATGCGCGGCTGGCTGAGAGCTCCCTGCGCTTCAGCCTCGGGCGGTATACGACCCCGGGCGAGGTCGACCGGGCCGTGGAGGCGGTCACCCGGGCGGTGCGCACCCTGCGTGCCCTGTCGCCCGCGGCAGCGCCCCCGGGGCTCGAAACCGGCCCCGGGCGGCGGCTCGCAGGCGAGGCCGGCTCCCAGGATGAGGGGACCTGGGTCCGTTTCCACCTCTGGGTCGATGAACGGCATGTGAAGGACGCACGTTTTCAGGCGTTCGCGTGCCCCCATACTGTGGATACGGCGGCGTGGCTGTGCGAGCGGCTGCGAGGCCGTTCCCGGGGCGAGCTCGGGGTCGGAACCCCGGCCGAGTGGGCTCAGGCCCGCCGGGTGCCGGTGGAGAAACTGGGACGCCTGCTGGTGGTCGAAGATGCACTGAACGCCTGCATCACCCACTGGGGTTAAGGCGCTACAATGCGAGGAACGATGGCCATCTCCCTGACGGAATCCGCCGCCAACCGGGTCAAGAGCTTCCTGGCCACCCGTGGCAGCGGCATCGGACTGCGCCTCGGGGTGCGCAAGACCGGCTGTTCCGGCTTCGCCTACGTGATCAACTACGCCGAGAAGGCCGATCCCAGCGACTGCGTGTTCGAGGACCACGGGGTGCGCGTATTCGTCGACGCCGGCAGCCTGAAGCTCCTGGACGGCACCATCGTCGACTTCGTCAAAGAGGGCCTCAACGAGGCCTTCCGCTTCCGCAACCCCAACGTAAAGGGCGAGTGTGGCTGCGGGGAGAGCTTCTCCGTCTAGGCCGCAAGACCGCCCGCCGGCAGCCTGCCGGCCGGCGTACCCGTAAAAAACCCTTACCAAACCGGCACTTCCAGCCGTGGCGACGTTGCCGGGGGCGGTCGTCGCAAGGTAAACTTCGCGGCTTGCTCCCGGGCAGGCCTCATGCGGGCCGCCCGGACCGAATCCCTGTCCGAATCCAGTCCTCAGAAAGGTCCAGAGAATGGCGCTCGAGCGCACCCTGTCCATCGTCAAACCCGACGGCGTAGCCGGCAACCTGATCGGCGAGGTCTACCGCCGCTTTGAAAAGGCCGGACTCGCGATCGTCGCGGCGCGCATGCGCCACCTCTCGCAGGCCGAGGC
>Ga0335083_10008230_pt1 | contig 12759 bp, 14 predicted proteins | sample Lox_Sample_42_FD_206716 | JGI IMG/M metagenome (GOLD analysis project Ga0335083, IMG submission 206716) | Soil microbial communities from Loxahatchee National Wildlife Refuge, Florida, United States - Lox_Sample_4.2 | ecosystem: Environmental > Terrestrial > Soil > Wetlands | place: USA...
AGCCCCTCCTTGTGAAGGTCGTAGTAGGTCTCGCGCATCTTCGCGACCAGCTGGTCGTCCGCGTTCGTCTGCGCGAGCGCGCTATCCACGATGCCTAGCCAAGCGGAAATACACAGCATGACTGCCAAGACGAATCGTGTTTGTGGTCTTCTCATGTGTCCCCGGAATTTCGGCCCTGTATAGTAGCACCGGAGTCCGCGGCACCATCAAAGACGTCCGATCCGCGTTGCTGGAAGCGGCGGCGGAACCCTTTGCGTTTTCCCGAGTCGCTCCTTACAATAAAACGTCCCTTCGCGATTCGAATGTCGCCCACTCCCACGTCAGCGTCGCAAGGCCCGTACCGCTTCGCGGTGGTCACTGCGTCTTGCACGGTTCTGCTTCTGATGGCGGGCGCGCTGGTCACCAACAACGACGCGGGCGACTCCGTTCCCGATTGGCCGCTGGCATACGGCCGCCTGATTCCGCCCCTCATCGGAGGCATTCGTTTCGAGTACACGCATCGCGTGGTCGCGGGAGTCGTCGCCATTCTTACGCTCACGCTTGCACTCTGGCTGACGTTCGCCAAGGTTCGGCCGGTGGCGAAACTGCTCGGCTGGGCCACGTTGGTGCTCGTAGTCGCGCAGGCCTTGCTGGGTGCCCTCCGCGTGTATCTGGTCCATCCGATGCTTTCCGCGACGGCCCATGCGACGCTGGCACAAATCTTCTTCATTACGATTGTCGGACTGTCGCTCTACCTCAGCCCGTGGTGGAGTACGGCATCCGGGACCATTGACGACTCGAAGTCGCCCAGCCTGCGGATGCTTACCACGCTGACGACCTTGTCGATTTTGGCGCAGTTGGTTCTCGGCGCTGCGTTTCGCCACGGCGCGTTCGGTATCCAGCCGCACCTTTGGGGCGCTGGCGTGGTGACGTTCATGGTCGTGTGGTCTGCTGCTGCGGCGAAAAGGCGATTCCGCCAGGTGCGCGAGCTGCGCCGTGCGACGATTGCTCTGCATTCCTTCTTCGGCCTGCAAATCCTGCTGGGTTTTGGCGCGTGGTACGCCGTGCGCGTGATTGCGATGGAAGCGCCGCAGCCCACTCTGCTGTTCGTGACACTTACGGTGGCGCACGTCCTGGGGGGCGCCTTGACGCTGGCCGCGTCGGTGCTCTTCACGCTCGTGACCTACCGGCTCGCGAGCGGGCACACATCTTTGGAATGGGATAGCGCGGGCAGCGCCGCATCGCATTCGCCGGAAAGGGCCGGGGCGTAGCGATGAACGAGCTGCGCGTCAACACGGTTGCCGGATTCGAGCGTTCGTGGGCCTACGTCGCGCTGACCAAGCCCGACGTCACCTTTCTGGTGGTGATCACGACCGTGGCGGGTTTCTATCTCGGTTCCAACGGACCGCTGAACTGGCCGCTGCTGTTGAATACGCTGGGCGGCACGCTGCTGGTGGCCGCGGGAACGGCCGCGCTGAACCAATACGTCGAGCGCGAAATGGATTCGATGATGCGCCGCACCGCCGCGCGGCCCTTGCCTTCGGGAACGCTTCAGCCGCGGGAGGTGATGATTTTCGGTGTGACGACGATCGTGTTGGGCGCGATTTGGCTCCTGCTCGCTGTCAATTGGCTTTCGGCGCTGGTCGCCGTGCTCACTTCAATCCTGTATCTCGGTTTGTACACGCCGCTCAAGACGCGGACGACTCTCTCCACCGCCGTGGGCGCGATCCCCGGCGCGCTGCCTCCGCTGATCGGATGGGCCGCGTCGCACGGGTCGCTGTCGCTGGGCGGCTGGGTGCTGTTCGCGATTCTGTTCTTCTGGCAGTTCCCGCACTTCATGGCCATCGCCTGGATGTATCGGGAGGACTACAAGCGCGCGGGGATTCAGATGCTGCCGGTGGTGGACGCGAAAGGCGACGCGACCTTCCGCCAGATCATTACGACGTCCGCGGTTCTGGTATGGGTCAGCGCGCTGCCGTCCGTACTCGGCATGGCGGGAATCTACTACTTCTTCGGCGCGCTGGCGCTGGGCATGATCCTGCTGCAAGTCGGCCTGTGGGCGAACCGTTCGCGAACGAACACGCGCGCCAAGTGGCTGATGCACGCGACCGTCGCGCACATTCCGATCCTGCTCGCGTGGCTGGTACTCGATCGCCTGATCACGCGATGATTCCTCTCGCTTCGCTGCCTGCTGTTAACGCCGGACTGAATGCCGCCTGCACCGTTCTCCTGCTCGTAGGATTCGGGTTCATTCGCGCCGGGAAAATGCGGCAGCACCGGTTCTGCATGATTTCGGCGTTCGTTTGCTCGGCCGTGTTTCTGGCTTCCTACCTCTGGTTCCACTTTCATGCAGGCGTGATTCGTTTTGGCGGGCAAGGGGCGATTCGTGTGGTCTACTTTGCGATCTTGATCACGCACACGGCGCTGGCGGCGGTGATCGTGCCGCTGATCCTGATCACGCTGTCGCGCGGTCTGCGCGCACGCTACGAAGCGCACCGGAGGATTGCGAAGTGGACGTTTCCTCTGTGGCTCTACGTTTCCATCACCGGAGTGGTGGTGTATTGGCTGCTCTACGTTGCCTATACGCCGATCTGGCCTGCGGGCTTTAGGTCGTAAGTAGCGAGCCGAAGAGAGATCCCTCGCTCACGATGTTCGCGTCGGGATGATGATCCTTGTCGGATCATCATTTGTACGAAACGACCGCCTGCCCATCCTGAATCTTGACGTCGTTGACTCCGGGCGGCAGCTTGAGTTTCTCTCGGTTCTCGGGCGACGACATCAGCTTGTCAACGGCCGTGTCCAGCATCGCTTGCGGTAGAGGCAGCGAGCCGAGTTTTCCGGCCACGGGCTCGAACTTGAGATAGCCGCCCTGCGTCACCAGGTGCCCATCGAGCTCAAGCGACACATCCTTGCCGTGAAGATCAAAGATCACGTAAGCCTTCACAAGGTCGCCGTCCATGTCCACCTTCACGTCCTTCACGGACGACTGCACTTGTTCGAGAGTGGCCGAGTTGTCGTCGAGCGGGACGTTCGAGAATCCCGGCTTCGCATCGACGGGGGATGTCGGCGACGGAGGCGCAGCGGCACGGGCAGAAGCGGGCGAGCCGCTGGTCTGCAGGTTCTGCTGCAAATAGGAGTTCAGCTCGGTGCGGTCGAGCTGCACCTGAGCAGGCTGTCCGGCCGCCGTCGCCTGATCGGCGGCCGCAAGCTTCTGATCGACGCGAGCGCTTGCCTGCGGATCGTATTCGACGGCGGGAGGCGGTGACTTGCGCAGCGCCAGCCCGATGACCAAGCCTAGCAGGATGAGCGCACCCCACCGGAACACCTTGTAGGCTGCCTTCAACGGAGTCGCGCCGGGCATCGGTTAGTCCTCCATTCCTGCTGATGCGACCAGTCTAGCAGCGCGCTCCGCGGAGGCTTTCGGGACGGCGCCCGCGATACCGAATGCTCCACCTGTACGGAAGGACAGGTCACGGCCACGAACCACGTGGATGTACTCAAATTGACTGTACCTCCAGCGTCAACCAAACTCGGAACAGGTCGTGCAGTCGCGGCCTGCTGCAACGGGAATCCACTCCTAGGCGAAACAGGCGAATGCGATCGATATCTCTCAGTGTGGGAAGGCGCGGATGGCTGCGAATCGCGGCCGGCCTGATCGTGCTTTTCGTGGCGCCGGTGGTCCATGCGCAAAGCGATGCATCGGATTCCACGGCCTTGATCAAGCCTGTGCCGGTGTTCTCCGTGCAGACGGGTTTCATCACGACATTCGAAGGCGGGACGCCGCATCTGGGGCCACTCGTGACGCCACTGCTCCTGGTCCCCGTGGGCGACAAATGGCTGATCGAGACGCGCGGCACGCTGGAATCGGACCTGGCGCCCCAACCTGGTTCGCCGGGATTCAAGGGCAGCCTGGAATCGAACGTCGACTATCTTCAGCTCGACTACATTGCGAACAAGTACGTGACCGTCTCGGTCGGGCGGTATCTGACCCCCTTCGGGATCTACAACGAGCGCCTCTACCCGATCTTCATCCGCGACCTGCAGACTGATCCGCTGATTCTCGGGATCGAGGCGGGCGAATACGGGGCCGGGACAGGCGCGATGCTGCGCGGCGGGTTCGACGTGGCGCAGGGAGTGGAGTTCAACTACGCGGCGTATTTTTCAGCGAACAGCACCGTAGAGCACATGGAGTCGGACCGCGCCGCAGGATTTCGCGCCGGAGTCTTCCTGCCGGGTCCGCGGCTGGAAGTTGGCGGGTCGTTTCAGCACCTCTTGCAGGAAGAGCGGAAGAACTCCTTTGGATTTCATTTCGAATGGCAGCCGATGCCCCTTCCACTCGACCTTCGCGCCGAGTACGCGCGGTCGTACGACGGCAGCGGCTACTGGATCGAATCGGCCTACAAGCTGAGCCAGGTTCCGGTGTGGCGAAACACGATGCGGCACGTGCAGGTGGTGGCGCGCATGCAGCAGTTCTTCGTGAACCCCGAGGTAGTCGAAGAGGAAGGCGACGCGGCCGGCTTCACGGCGAACACGAACATGTTCGAAATCGGCGTTAACTACTATTTCCGCGATGATTTTCGCTTTGTCAGCAGCTATGGCCGGCAGTTCGCGCCGCAGGGCGGCAACGAAAACGTCTGGACGATCGGAATGACCTACCGCGTTGCATTGCCGGTCGGGCATGGAGATATCCGGTGAGCACACGACCGCGGATAGGCATAGCCGTCCTTGCCATGGCAGCGTGGGCATTCCTGCTTTGCGGCGCGGCGGGGGCGCAGCAACAGGAAACAAGACCGGCAGCACCGCAATCAAGCGCGGCCGCTTCCACCGAGGCCACGAACGGCGGCGGAAAGCTGGACGACGCTGAGCTGCGAACGGAAGGCGAGAAACGATTTCACGCGAATTGCGGGCGGTGCCATCAGGCGCCGCAGAAATTCCCGCCACGAATGATGGCCACGATCGTGCGGCACATGCGGGTGCGCGCGACCCTGACCGAGAAGGATATGCAGGCGATCCTGGCCTACATGACGCAGTAGCAACCCAAGGGATTAACCGTGCGCGCCAAGGCATTACACCACGTAGTGTTTAGCCTGATCCTTGCCACGCTCGCTTTCGGGCAGCAGGCCGCGTCGCCGCAGGGGGCGCAGGAGCCGCCGGCTCCGGCGTCGATCGAGGTTCTGGCCGACCACGATAGCCGGTACAAGATCGCTGGCATGAAGGAGCCGATGATCACCGTGCATGCGGGGCAGCCGGTGACGCTGCGAATTACGGCGGTGAAAGCCAAGGACCGCAACCGGGACGGCTCGATCCACGGGTTTTCGCTGTTGCGCGCCAAGGACCGGTCGCACGTGGCAGGCTGGGATTTTCTGCTCAAGCCGGGCCTGCAGACGTTCATGCTGAACGCGCCGGCCGAGCCGGGAGAATACGTGGTTGTTTGTACCGTGATTTGCAGTCCTGACCACGATGGAATGCACATGAAATTCGTGGTGTTGCCGTGACCGCATGAAGGTATTTGCAGGCAGAAAGCCTAGACGGGGAGATGCAGAGATGAGGGGAAGCGGCAAGCTTCGCTGGGTGGCACTGGCCGTTGCATTTGCGGCGTGTACGGTATGGATGGCGGGGGCTGACGGCGAGCGCGTGTTTAAAGGGGAGATTGGAGACTCGCAGTGCGCGCTGAACGTGCACTCGCTGAGCCGGTCGCACGAAGAGATGCTGCAGAGAAAGTCGATCGGGAAGACCTCGGCGGATTGCGCGCGGTATTGCGTCAAGAATCTCGGCGGGGTGTTTGTGCTGCAGGTGAAGGATAGAGTTTACAAACTCGACAACCAGGAACTCGCCGAGAAGAATGCCGGGCAGAAGGTAATCGTGAAGGGCGTGTTGGATCCGGCGACCAACACGATCACCGTGCATTCGATGGCGCCAATGAAGTAACTAGGGGTTTAACGACTTGATTACGGCGTCAGTGAATTCGCGTGTTGTGGCGGAGCCGCCGACGTCCTTGGTCAGCGATTTGCCTTCGCGATACACCGTGTGCAGGCCGCGCTCGATCTTGCGCGCCGCTTCGTCTTCGCCCAGGTGAACCAGCATCATGATCGCGCTCATCAGTAGCGCGGTAGGATTGGCGATGCCTTTGCCCGCAATGTCGGGCGCCGTGCCGTGGACGGCCTCGAAAATCGCCACCTTCTCTCCGATATTCGCGCTGGGAACCACGCCAAGCCCTCCGACCAGCCCCGCCGCCAGATCGCTCATGATGTCACCGTAGAGATTCGTGAGCAGCAGCATGTCGTACTGCTTCGGGTTGAGGACCATCTGCATGCAGGCGTTGTCGATGATCAGCTCTTTGTATTCGACTTCCGGATATTCGGCGGCCACTTTGCGAATCGATGAAAGGAAGAGGCCGTCCGACATCTTCATGATGTTCGCTTTGTGGATCCCGTGGACGCGCTTGCGCTTCCATTTGCGCGCATATTCGAAGGCAAAACGCGCGATGCGCGTGGAGGCTCGCTCGGTAATGATCTTCAGGCTTTCGACGACGCCGGGAACGACTTCATGCTCGAGGCCGGCGTAAAGATCCTCGGTGTTTTCGCGAATAAGGACCATATCGACGTCCTGAAACCGCGATGAGACGCCGGGAAGGTTCTTTACCGGACGGACGTTGGCATAAAGGTCGAGGGCTTTGCGCAGGCCGACGTTGATGCTTGGTGGGCCGGAGGCGATGCCGGTGGCGAGGGGGCCCTTCAGCGCGACGCCGCTCTTGCGAATCGACTCGACAACCCCGGATTGCATGAAGTCAACGCCCCGGCGTTCCAGGTCGCCTCGAGCGGCGGTTGGTTCCCATTCAATTTCCACGCCGGACGCCGCGATGATCTTCTGGACCGCTTCGGAGACTTCGGGACCGATCCCGTCTCCCGGGATCAACGTAACGGTATGTTTCATGGACTCAGTCAGTTTACGGTTTTCGCGGGTGGATGTCTCGGCCCCGGTGCGAGGCGTTGGCCTGTCCATTAACTGAGTGAAAAAGCGAGGGATCCGGGCGGTCGATTCCCGCATCGAATCTGGTATAATGATTTTGTAATTCTAGCGCGCTTATGCGCGCGACTTGGAGGGCAAAGATGTCGGTCCAATTGACGCCGGTGGCGGTCAACAAGGTAAAAGAGATTTTGTCGTCGCAGACGCCCATGCCAACGGGGCTTCGCGTGGCCGTGGTCGGCGGCGGATGCTCGGGCTTCAGCTACAAGATGGCCTTCGAGAACCAAATCAACGAGGCCAGCGACAACGTGTACGAGTTCGATGGGCTGAAGGTGCTGGTCGACCAGATGAGCGAAATGTACCTCGATGGCATTTCGATTGACTACATCGAGACGCTCGAAGGCGCCGGGTTCAAGTTCAACAACCCGAACGTGAAGAGCACCTGCGGCTGCGGCAGCTCGTTCACGGTCTAATCGATCGCCGAATTGCGAGGAGTTCGAAGCTCCCGGAGGCCTGAGCCTTCGGGAGCTTTTCGTTTTTGGGGCTGGCGGCCAAAGGCTATCGTGGATGGCAACCGCGGCTGTGAGTGGTGATTGAAAAGCCGCGTCGCGGTTCGTATTCTATCGTTCTCACATGAAGATAGCGCTCGCTCAATTCAACCCGACCGTCGGTGATTTCGAAGGCAATCGCACGCGAATTCTGGAGCTGGCGCGCGATGCGAAGGCCGGCGGCGCGGATTTGGCCGTGTTCTCCGAGCTGTGCCTCTGCGGCTATCCGCCGCAGGACTTGATCGAGCGGCCGGCGTTCGCCGAGCGTAATCAGCAGGAACTGGTTCGGCTGGCGCAGGAAATCACCCTGCCATCGCTGGTCGGTTTTGTCGGCAAAGCGCAGGACAACACCGGCAAGCCCGTGGCGAACTCCGCGGCACTGATCGCCCATGGCAAGATCTTGTTCGAGCAGCGCAAGATGTTGCTGCCTACCTACGACGTCTTCGACGAAACCCGCTATTTCCAGCCGGCGAACATTCAGCATGCGTTTCCGTTCGGCTCGGATACGCTGGGGATCACCATCTGCGAGGACAGCTGGAACGACAAGAGTTTCTGGCCCGAGCGGCTTTACGAGCGCGACCCGGTGGCCGAGCTGGTGGCCAAGGGAAGCAACCTGGTGCTGAATCTTTCGTCTTCCCCGTACACGCTGGGGAAGCGCGAGCTGCGGCACGACATGCTGGCGGCCGTGGCGCGCGATCGCGGGGTGCCGGTGGTGTACGTGAATCAGGTGGGAGGGAACGACAGCCTCATCTTCGACGGTTCAAGCGTGGCGTTCACCGCCGACGGGCGCGTGGCGGCGCGGGCAAAATCGTTCGAGGAGGATTTGGTCTATTTCGACACGGTCACCGGCAAGGGCGACCTGCATCCGCCGCTGGACGATGAGTACGAAGCGGCCTACAAGGCGCTGGTGCTAGGGACGCGAGACTACGTCCGCAAGTGCGGGTTCAAGAAGACTGTGATTGGGCTGAGCGGAGGCATCGATTCGGCGCTGGTGGCGGCGATCGCGACGGCGGCGCTGGGCAGGGAAAACGTGCTGGGCGTTTCGATGCCGGGGCCGTATTCGTCCGAGGGCAGCGTCACGGATGCCAAGCATCTGGCGAAGAATCTCGGAATCGACCTGATCACCCTGCCGATTTCGGACATTTTCGGATGCTACAACGGAGTGCTGGCCGGGACGTTCCAGGGACGGGCGTCCGATTCGACCGAGGAGAACATCCAGGCGCGCATCCGCGGGAACCTGCTGATGGCGCTTTCGAACAAATTCGGCTCGCTGGTGCTGAGCACGGGCAACAAGTCCGAGCTGGCCGTGGGCTACTGCACCCTTTACGGCGACATGGCCGGCGGCCTAGGAGTGATCGCCGACGTGCCGAAGCTGATGGTGTACGACCTGGCAAGGCTCGTGAATCGCGAAAGGGAAGTGATCCCGCAGGCAACGATGACCAAGCCGCCCTCGGCCGAGCTGCGCCCGAACCAGAAGGATGTGGATACGCTGCCGCCGTATGAGGATCTCGACCGGATTCTGAAGGGCTACGTCGAGGACTTGATGACTCCCGAGCAGATCGCGGAGGAGTGCCTGCTGCCGCTGGACTTGGTGCGGTCGGTGGCGCTGCAAGTGGATCGGAACGAATACAAGCGCAAGCAGGCACCGCCGGGGCTGAAGGTGACGTCGAAAGCCTTCAGTGTGGGCCGGCGGTTCCCGGTGGCGCAGAAGTATTCGGTTTAGACTCCCAGGACGGTGACGAGTTCGCGAACCGACGCGGCCGACTTATCGAGCGCTGCCTTATCCTCAGGTGAAAGCTTCACTTCAATGATCTGCTCCACGCCCTTGGCGCCGAGCTTTACCGGCACGCCGACGAATAGTCCCTTGATTCCGTATTCACCTTCGAGGTAGACCGCGCAGGGAAGGATCTTCTTCTTGTCTTTAAGTATCGCTTCAACCATTTCGACCGCTGCTGCTGACGGGGCGTAGTAGGCCGAACCGGTCTTCAGCAGATTGACGATTTCCGCGCCGCCTTTGCGCGTGCGCGTCACGATGGCTTCCAGGTTCTCTTTGGAGATCAACTCGGGGAGGGGAATGCCCGCGACCGTGGAGTAACGCACCAGCGGCACCATGTCGTCGCCGTGGCCGCCGAGAACAAAGGAGTGGACGTTTTCGACGGAGACGTTGAGCTCGGCAGCGACGAAGGTGGACATCCGCGCCGAATCCAGCACGCCGGCCATGCCGAGGACGCGGTTCTTCGGGAAGCCGCTGATGCGGAATGCGGCCTGGGCCATGGCGTCGAGCGGATTGGTGACGATGATCAGGACGGCGTTGGGCGAGAGTTTGGCCAGGGGCTCGACGACGGCTTTCATCACGTCGTAGTTTGTCTTCAGCAGGTCGTCGCGACTCATGCCGGGCTTGCGGGGAATGCCAGCGGTGATGACGATGACGTCGCTATTCGCTGTGGCGCCATAGTCGCCGCCTTTGGTCGAGATGCCGGCGGCGTGGGCGTCCGTGCCGAGGATCGGCGCCGACTCGGCCATGTCCAGCGCTTTGCCTGCCGGCATGTCCTCGACGACGTCGGTAATGACCACGTCGGCGAGGCCGGCATCATGTATTCGTTGAGCTGTCGTCGAGCCGACAAATCCGCCGCCTACCACCGTGACTTTCTTGCGCATTCAAGAATCTCCTGAGTATTTGGTTTTGGAATTCGAAGAGCGATCAGCGGGCGACCGGCACGTCCATGTTTTCGATGATCGCGCTGGCGAAGTCCGCGGTGCCGAGCTTGGTCGCGCCGGGCATCAGCCGCTCGAGGTCGTAGGTCACGCGCTTCTGTTGCACGGTGCGGCGGATGCCTTCCTCGATCATTTCGCCCACTTCGGTCCAGCCCATGAAGTCGAACATCATCGATCCCGAGAGCATCACGGACGCCGGGTTGATGACGTCTTTATCCGCATATTTCGGCGCGGTTCCATGCGTGGCTTCGAAGCAGCCGTAACCATCGCCGATGTTGGCGCCGGGCGCCATGCCCAGGCCGCCGATTTGCGCCGCGCAGGCGTCGGAAATGTAATCGCCGTTCAGGTTCGGAGTGGCGAAGACCTGGTATTCGTCGGCGCGCGTGAGGACCTGCTGGAAGACGGAGTCGGCGATACGGTCGTTGATCAGGATCTTCTTCTTCCATTGGCCGTTGCCGTGCGTTGCCCAGATCGAATCAAGCACGCCCTTCACCTCGCTGCAAATCTGTTGCTTGAAGGCGTCGGTGGCGTGTTCGAGGCCCGGCTCGATCATTTCGGCATTCTTCTCGATCGAAAGGTTCCGGTCAGCGTCTTTGTTTCCCAAAATCCAACTCTCACGCTCAGTGACGATCTGCGAGCGAAACTCGTCGGTGGCGACTTCGTAGCCCCAGTCGCGGAAGGCGCCTTCCGTGAACTTCATGATGTTGCCCTTGTGCACGAGCGTGACGACGGTGCGGTTCTTCTCGATGGCGTACTGGATCGCGCGGCGGACGAGGCGCTTGGTGCCGCTCGGTGAGATCGGCTTGATGCCCACGCCCGAGTCGAGGCGCACGGATTTCTTGGTGCCCTTGAGCATTTCGTTATTCAAGTAATCGATGAGCTTTTTCACTTCGGGCGTGCCGGACTTCCATTCGATCCCGGCGTAGACGTCTTCGGTGTTCTCGCGGTAGACCACGATGTTCATACGCTCCGGATTCCGCACAGGAGAGGGCACTCCGTCGATGTAGCGGACCGGACGGACGCAGGCGTAGAGATCGAGCATCTGGCGCAGCGTCACGTTAAGAGAGCGGATGCCGCCGCCGACCGGAGTTGTCAGCGGCCCCTTGATCGAGACGCGAAAATCGCGGATGGCGTCGACGGTGTCCTGCGGCAGCCAGTCCTTGAACTGATTGAAGGCTTTCTCTCCGGCGAGCACTTCGAGCCACGCGATCTTCTTCTTTCCGCCGTAGACCTTCTCGACGGCTGCATCGAACACGCGCCGCGAGGCTTTCCAGATGTCTCGCCCAGTGCCGTCGCCTTCGATGAACGGGATGATCGGGTTGTCGGGAACGCGGAAAGTGCCGTCGATAAATTCGATGGGCTTGCCCTGCGAAGGGACCGGTATCCCGTTGTAAGAGCTCTTCATGGAACCTGCTATCACCCCCTGCGCGACACGCGTGGGGCGACCACGGCACCGCCAGCCTTGCACTGGAACCAAATACCTTAGCACAAGTTCAGCGCGTCGGTTGCAGTTCTGCGCAGTGAAAGGCCAAAATTTCTGCGTTTCACGGGAATAAATCCGCCCGCGCGGCGGTCTGGATAGCCGCAAGACAGTTTTCCGATGAAAGGGAGCCATGGCAGAGGTGGCATGGCCGGGGAACCAGACGCCGGATTCGGTGGAAGTGTCGACGAGATTGTCCTGCCGCACCTCGACGCGGCATACAACCTCGCGCGCTGGCTCGTCCGGAATCCGCACGATGCCGACGACGTGGTACAGGAAGCTTGCCTCCGGGCCGTCCGTTTCGCCGGTGGCTACCGCGAAGGAAATCCGCGGGCATGGCTATTGCGCATCGTCCGTAATACCGCGTATTCGTTTCTCCAGAAGAAGCGTCCCACCGAGCTGGTTGAGCAATTTGATGAGCTACTTTATGTGCCTGAGAGAGCCGACGCGGAAATCGAGATGATACGTTCGGTCGAGAACCGAACCCTTCAAGTGGCGCTTGAAGCTCTTCCCATTCGCTTCCGTGAGGCTTTAGTCTTGCGTGAACTCGAGGGGCTTTCGTACAAAGAGATTGCCGGCGTTATGGACGTCCCGATCGGAACCGTGATGTCGAGTCTGGCTCGCGCTCGCGAACAGCTTCGCCAGCGATTGCTCGGGGATCGAGCCAAGGAGGCGCGGCGTGGCTTGCGGGAATAACCGGTTGCTGCTGCACGCATACTTCGACGGGGAACTCGACCTCGTCCGCAGCCTTGAGATCGAGGAACACCTCAAGTCCTGTACCGCTTGCGCTGAAGAGTTGCAGAAGCAGCGATCGCTCCGCTCGGCTTTGCGCTCAGGTGGTCTCTATCAGTCGGCCCCGAGTTCGCTTCGTCAGCGGATGGCCGAGTCGGCTCGCGCAGAATCAGGTGAGCCTATGGATGTACGGCACCGCGCGGAGATGAAAGCGGCAAGCATGCCTGCTCGGCCGAGGCGCTGGACGACATGGGAATGGATCGGCGTCGCCGCTGGCGTCGCTTTGGTGCTTTTCGTGGGAGTCAAGGCACTCTCGGACTGGCAGGGTGCGCGGCACAG
>Ga0335083_10008234_pt1 | contig 12755 bp, 12 predicted proteins | sample Lox_Sample_42_FD_206716 | JGI IMG/M metagenome (GOLD analysis project Ga0335083, IMG submission 206716) | Soil microbial communities from Loxahatchee National Wildlife Refuge, Florida, United States - Lox_Sample_4.2 | ecosystem: Environmental > Terrestrial > Soil > Wetlands | place: USA...
TTCGAACAGATCTGACTGTTGCTGGACGGGGATTGCGTTTCGCTTTGCATCGAAAAACCCATTTACGCCTCACACGCGCTGCGGCTGACTGGTCAGCGACAGCACAGCATGAATTGAAAAAGCGTCTCGGCCGGCTAACAGAGACTTCGCCGGCCGCGACGCATGCCATGTCTATATCAGGGCAGCACGAAGCGCGCGACGTTGCCCCGCGCCGACGCGTACTTCGACGCGTCCACCGGCTGACCGTCGATGGTCATCGACTCGATGCCGGCCTTGTTGCCCACCGTAACCTTGAGCGGCTCGGTGCCGGTGACCTCACGCGCGTCGCTGCCGCGGATCATGCCCGAGAAAACTTCCTTGCCATCCTTCTGACGCACGCTCACCCAGGTGTCCTGCGTCACGCGGATCGTGAACGTCGAGGTGTCCGCGCCGTTGTCGGCCGCCGCGTTTTGTGCTGCCGGCGCGCTGGCCGCTTGCGCTCGCGCCGCGCTCGCCGCGTTGGCCACAGCCGGCGCTGCGCTAGCGGCCGCAGGCCGCGCGGCCTGCGGAGCCGGTTGCGGTGCAGCTTGCGCAGCCGGTTGTTGCGCCGTTACTTGCGGCGTCACTTGCGTCGCCACCTGCGGTGCGCTCGCCGCTGCCGCCTGCTCGGGTGCAGCGTTGCCGCTGTCGCCTGCGTTGTTCGCGTTTGCCGCGTCGTTGGCGTCGCCGCTCGCCGGGGCTGCGGACTGGTCCGCGCCCTGCACGGCCGAAGCGCCGCCGGAGCCTGTCGCCTCGCCTTGCGTCACCGTGGGCGACGATGCAGCAGGCTGGACGCTCGCACCGTTCGCCATTTCCTTCAGGCGCGCGAACCAGGCCGACGATTCGCCGCTGTTCGTGTGCCACATGGCGAGCGCAAGCACTGCAACCACGATGATCGCCACGCCCCACAACCATGAGGCGCTACGGCGCGACGCCCGCGCGCCGCCACCGCTACCGAGCGAGACCGACACGCGTGCGCGCGGCAGATCGGAGCCCGACGCGGCAGACATCGACAGATCCGGCTGCGCAATCCCGCGCTCGCGGCGCAACGCCTGGGTAAACGGCGTGGAATCGGCGCCGAGCAGCTTCGCGTAGGCGCGCACCACACCGAGCGCGAACGTCGTGTCCGGTAGATGGCTGATATCGCCCGCTTCGAGCTCGCGCAGCTTCGACACCGACACCTTCAGGCGCGCCGAGACGTCCTCGATCGCCCAGCCCTTGGCCTCGCGCAGCTGTGCGAGGCGCGCGCCAGCAGCGGCCAGCGTATCGGGCACGGCCTGCACCGGCGAGGGCCCCGCGCCCTGCGCCGAAAGACCTGCGTTGCTGTCAGTTCCGTCTGTCCCGAAAGGGTGCTGCGGCTCGCTCATCCGAAAATCCTTGCGTCGATTCTTTTCAATACTGGAACCAGTGGCCGGGGCCCACCCCGCAAAGCCTCTACCCGATTCGCAGACCGTTTATAACAAAATGCGCAGCTCGCGTGCCACAAGGGCCCCGTTTGCCGCTTCCGATCGCTTCTGCAACGTCTCTTTTCACTACCGCCGATGACAAGCGCGCCCCCGCACGCTGCCGCAGCTTCACAGCCCCACTGCTCCTCTTCGTGCCGCCCTCAGTGCTGAACCGGCCGCACTTCGATGATCTTGCCCGCTGCCCGGCCCATCCGCTCGGCAAGGCGTGTGCGATCCTTCACCTCGCCGGCGAGTTGTCCGCAAGCAGCGTCGATGTCGTCGCCGCGCGTCTTGCGCACGGTCGTAACGACACCCGCATCCATCAGGATCTGCGCAAAGCGCTTGATCTGATCCGGTTTCGAGCGCAACAGGCCCGACTCCGGGAACGGGTTGAACGGAATCAGATTGAACTTGCACGGCACGTCGCGCGTCACCGCGAGCAATTCGCGCGCGTGCTTTTCGGTGTCGTTGACGCCGTCGAGCATGCAGTACTCGAACGTGATGAAATCGCGCGGCGCGACTTCGAGATAGCGCTGGCACGCCGCCATCAGCTCGCGCAGCGGGTATTTGCGATTGAGCGGCACGAGCTCGTCGCGCAGCGCGTCGTTCGGCGCGTGCAGCGAGACGGCGAGCGCCACGGGCAAATCGGCGCCGAGACGATCCATCATCGGCACGACGCCCGAGGTGGACAGCGTGACGCGCCGGCGCGACAGGCCGTACGCGTTGTCGTCGAGCATCAGGCGCATCGCCGGCACGACCGCGTCGTAATTCAGGAGCGGCTCGCCCATGCCCATCATCACGACGTTCGTGATGACGCGCTCACCCTTGCCCTCACCGCCGGTCGCCCGGCCGCCGGCCTCTCCAAGAAGCGAAGCGCGCAGGGCGAATTCCGCCATGCGCAACTGACCGATGATCTCAGCGGTGGTGAGATTGCGTGAGAAACCTTGCTTGCCGGTGGAACAGAACCGGCAATTGACCGCACACCCCGCCTGCGAGGACACGCACAGCGTGCCGCGGCCTTCTTCGGGGATGAACACGGTTTCGACCGCGTTGCCGTTGCCGACATCCACGAGCCATTTGCGCGTGCCGTCGGAGGAAACGTTGTCGGAAACGATGGCGGGCATGCCGATGCAGGCTCGCCCTTTCAGCTTTTCGCGCAGTGACTTGGCCAGATCCGTCATGCCGTCGAAGTCGGCGGCATTGTATTGATGGATCCAGCGCTGAAGCTGTTTGGCGCGAAACGGCTTCTCGCCCAGGCTCTCGCAATAGGCGATGAGCCCTTGGGCGTCGAGATCGAGAAGGTTGACGGTGGAGCTGCTCGTCATGATCAATCCTGCCATTTCAGTGCGAGAGCGCGCCCACCACCCGCCTAGCCCGGCAGCCCGCGCACTTGCGCGGCACCGGAAAACGGACGGTGAGCGTCATCGCCGTTCGCGACCCTATGCTACCTGGACTACAGTCTGCTGGCGCCGTGCTTAGCGCGAGTAGACGTTGACTTGCGGGAAGAAGAACGCGATTTCCACGGCAGCCGTTTCAGCAGCGTCCGAGCCGTGCACGGCGTTCGCGTCGATGCTGTCAGCGAAGTCGGCGCGGATCGTGCCCTTGTCTGCCTTCTTCGGGTCGGTTGCACCCATCAGATCGCGGTTCTTCAGGATGGCGTTTTCGCCTTCCAGCACCTGGATCATCACCGGACCCGAAACCATGAAGTCGACGAGATCCTTGAAGAACGGGCGCGCTGCGTGAACAGCATAGAACTTCTCAGCGTCGGCGCGCGAGAGGTGGACCATGCGAGCGGCAATGATCTTCAGGCCAGCGTTTTCGAAGCGGCTGTAGATCTGGCCGATCACGTTCTTTGCCACTGCGTCCGGCTTGATAATCGACAGGGTGCGTTCGATCGCCATAAAAACTCCAGAAAATTAAGAGGTTACAGATTCAAATGAATCCGCAATTGTAGCATGTTCCCATGTATGATTGCGATTGAACCCTGTTAGACCGGCGAATTGGACCATGTGCCTGCTCCTGGGGCGCAAAAGCCGCGCGGCCGGCCTTTCAGCGAGCGTTAAGATTGGCGGCATACGCTGTCGCAACATAACCGAAACCGTGTGGCATCCTGTTGAAACTCCAGGTCTCCGCACGTATCTTAAGAAGTAGCGGATTGCGCATCTGCCGTGCACCGCCAACCACGCGTCTCACGCAAGGAGAAAGCATGAACGAGTATCCCTATAACTTCGGCCGCGGCGGCACCGTCACTTCGGCGGAGACCCGCAACCGCGTACTGCGCAACACCTACTGGCTGCTCGCGCTGTCGATGGTGCCGACGGTGCTCGGCGCGTGGGTGGGTGTCGCAACCGGCTTCTCGCTCTTCGCCGCCACCAGTCCGGCCATGAGCCTGCTCGCGTTCTTCGCGATTGCTTTCGGCTTCATGTTCGCCATCGAGCGCACCAAGAACAGCTCGGTAGGCGTGTTCGTGCTGCTGGGCTTCACGTTCTTCATGGGCCTGATGCTTTCGCGCCTGCTGTCGTTCATCCTCGGCTTTTCGAACGGCCCGCAGCTCATCATGCTCGCTTTCGGGGGCACCGGCGTCATCTTCGCGACCATGGCAACGATCGCCACGGTCAGCAAGCGCGACTTCTCCGGTCTCGGCAAGTGGCTTTTCATGGGCGTGATCGTGATCCTGCTCGCCGGCGTGGCGAACATCTTCCTGCAGTTGCCCGCGCTGATGCTCACCGTCTCGGTGCTCGCGATCGCGATCTTCTCGGCCTATATGCTGTTCGATGTGCAGCGCGTCGTGAACGGCGGCGAGACGAACTACATCTCGGCCGCGCTCGCGATCTATCTGGACCTGTATAACGTGTTCGTGAACCTGCTCGCCATTCTCGGCATCTTCGGCGGCAATCGTAACTAACCCCTCTGGCGGGGCCGAATCGAACAGGATCGGCTCCATCAGGCAAAAAGCCCATGACTTCTGTCATGGGCTTTTTTTCGCCTTTTCGTTCTGGCCAACACCGCAAGCAAAGGACTCAGAGCGCAATCCAGTCGAATCCCTCGGCCTGCGAAGCGACCCCGATTTCCGTTGCGGCATTGCCAAGAACAGCCGCCATCGCCGCATGTGCGAGTTCGGGGGTGTTGTTCTGCTGGCTCAGGTGCGCGGCAACCAGGTGCCGCAGCTTCCCACGATCGAGCCCCGAGAGAATGCCGGCCGCCGCCTCGTTGTTCAAATGTCCATGAGACCCGCCAATGCGGGCCTTGAGCGACGCCGGATAACGGCTCGTCGCGAGCAGGTCGAGGTCGTGGTTGAATTCGAGCACGAGCGCGTCGCACCCGCCGAGCACATTGGAGATATGCGGCGTCGATTCGCCGACGTCGGTCAACACACCGAGTCGGCTCGCGCCGTCGCTGAACACGAACTGCAGCGGCTCGCGCGCGTCGTGCGGCACCGTGTACGGCAACACGCCGAGTTCGCCGATTTCGACCAACTCGTCGCCCCACAGCACGTTGAGGTCGACGCCGGCCTCGTCGGCGCCCACGGCCTGCGCCGTGCCCCAGCTCATGTAAAGAGGAGTCGACCAGCGACGCGCCAGCGTGAGCGCGCTGCCGATATGGTCACTGTGTTCGTGGGTGACGAGAATCGCGGTGAGCGTGTCGGCGGCAAGGCCCGCGCGCGCGAGACGCCGCTCGACTTCCTTCGCTGAGAAACCGCAGTCGAGCAGCACGCGCGTGGGCGTCGCGCCATTGCCAGCTTCTACGACCAGTGCGTTGCCTTCGCTACCGCTGCCGAGGCTCGCAAAACGCACGTCAGTTCAGCTGGGCATGCAGCGCGGACACGATGCGCTGCGCGTCCGACGACGTATCGATCCGGCCGCTCTGGTCGACGACGGCAACCTGGGTCTGCGTATTGCCCGCCGCGCGCACCGCGACGAGGAACTCCGGTCCCTGGTCTTTCGCGGCCTTCTTCGGGTTGTAGAAAAGCTTGCCGAGCAGGCCGTCGCCCTTCAATTCCTGCATGGAATCGGCGTAACGGACGTAGTAGATACCCTTCTCGCGGTCGCGGTTGTCGACCGTGAAGTTCGTACGGTCGAGCGCGAGACCCACGCGCAGCCATGCGGTGTCGAACGCTTCCGGCAAGTCCAGCGTCATGCCGTCGGGACCGGCAGCGACCTTGACTGCGGCCGTCGACGGGCGCGCGTCGGTCAGCAGTTGCTTGGACTGCGCGTCGGTCAGGCCGAACTTCTGCATGATCTTCGAGAGGAACGCGGCTTCGAGGGCCGGATCACGCGGACGCTCCACCCACTTCGACCCCGTCTTGTCCTGGCCCGTCAGCACTTCTTCCATCGCGCTATGCGTGACGGAGATATCGGTCTGACCGTCCGGCCCGCGCGACACCAGCGTGCGGAAGCGGTCGCGCGTGCCCGACGAGTACGCGAAATCGATCACGCGGCCAACGGTGCGGCGGAACCAGTCGTCCGGAATGTTGGCGCGGTTCTCGGCCCAGTCCGTCGTCATGATGCCCGTGGACGGCGAGTCCGTTGCGAGCGTGAAGCCGCTTTCGGTCCAGAACTCCTGCAACTGCGGCCAGACGTCGTCAGGACTGCGGCCGTCCACCACGAGCCAGCGGCGGTCGCCGTCGCGCTCGACGTGCATGCCGAGCGGATCCTGCGCGCTGGGTATGCCGAGCGTCGCGTTGCCTGCCGGCGTGACGGTGCGCTGCGCGGCACCGCCGAGCGTGATCGTGGGCGGCGGCGCGACGTACTTCTGGTCGCTCGGCGCCGACGACAGATCGTGCGGCACGTTGAGCGGCGGCGCGGTCGGCGTGTCCTTGTAGTTGACGCGATCCGACGCGAACATGTCGTTCAGCGACTCGCAGCCTGCGAGCGAGCCGAGTGCAAGCGCCAGCACCGCCATGCGGGTTGCGTGGAGGGAAAAAGCGGAACGTTTCATGTGGGCCTTCGTGATACGGGAACGCTGAGCCTCGCTCTGCCAGATGATCCGTTGGAAATCTGGCAGCGGTTGGGCCGTGGCGGCGTCGGTTGAAAAATAAGCGACAGGCTGAACGGATCAGCCAGTCAGGCCGGCTTCGCGCAGCGCGGCGCGCACCACGTCGTGGTAGCGCGCGTCGAGCGGCGTGAGCGGCAGACGAATGCCGCCTTCAATGCGGCCGAGTTCCTGCAGCGCCCACTTCACCGGAATCGGATTCGATTCGATGAACAGATTCTTGTGCAGCGACAAGAGCTTCAGATGGATCGCGCGCGCGGTCTTCGCGTCGCCTGCGATCGCAGCCTTGCACAGGTCGCTCATCTGGCGCGGCGCTACGTTCGCCGTCACCGAAATATTGCCGTGTCCGCCCAGCAGCATCAGCGCGATCGCCGTGGGATCGTCGCCGCTGAAGATCCGGAAGCCTTCGGGCGCGTGCTTGATGAGGTGCGCGGCGCGGTCGATGCTGCCCGTCGCCTCCTTCACGCCCACGATGCCCGGCACTTCGGCCAGACGCAGGATGGTCTCGTTCGACATGTCCGCGACCGTACGGCCCGGCACGTTGTAGAGAATGACCGGCAGGTCCACGTCTTCGGCGATCTTCGCGAAGTGGCGGTACATGCCTTCCTGGGTTGGCTTGTTGTAATAGGGTACGACCTGGAGCGACGCGTGGGCGCCGACTTCCTTGGCGTGCTTCGTGAGTTCGATCGCCTCGGCCGTGGAATTGCCGCCGGCGCCTGCGATGATCGGCATGCGGCCCGCCGCGTGCTCGACAGCCGTCCTGATCATCAGGATGTGTTCTTCGACGTCAAGCGTTGCGGACTCCCCGCTCGTACCGACGACGACGAGGCCATCCGTCCCCTCTTGCGCATGCCAGTCGATCAGTTTGCGGAACGCCGGCAGATCGAGACTGCCGTCCTCGTGCATGGGGGTGACGATCGCGGGAATGCTGCCACGCAGCGTAATGCCGTCCTGAGTGCCGTTAGCCATGAAACGCCAGAAAAATGAGTCGGTTAAACCGCGATTGTAGCGGATTAGCCGGTCAGATCGTAACGCGCTACGGGTAGGACCTGGCTCCCAGGTAGATTACCGGCCTTTTCAGGGGGCACTGAGGTCGTTTTTTCCCGTACGGCGCAGATGCGCTGAATATACGCCTCACGCGGCTGTGGGAGAAATCCGTCCTGGTAGGCGACTACCCGCAAGGCGGGCGTACAGACGGCGAGCAACTCACCCGGCGCAAGCAGGAATGCAGGGTTCGACGGCTTGCCCACGGTCTCGTTGCCCTGCGCGAAGGTCTCGTAGATGAGCACGCCGCCCGGGGCCAGTGCGTCGATGAGACGCGGCATGAGCGGCCGGTGCAGATAGTTCGTGACGACTACAGCGGCAAAGCGCGCGTCGGCGGCGAGCGGCCAGGGAGCGCGTTCGAGATCGCACTCCAACGTCGCGACACCCGCCACATCGCGAAGTGTGGCAAGCGCCGCGGCGTCGCGATCGAGGGCCGTGACGGGGTGGCCCCGCCCGGCGAGCCAGCGTGCATGCCGGCCCGAGCCCGAAGCCACGTCGAGCACGGCGCCCCCGGGTGCGATCAGGTGCGCCCAGCGGCACACCCAGCGCGAAGGCTCTGCCAGCCCGGGATGGGCCAGTCCGCCTTGCGACCCTGCGGCGGCCTCGAGCGGCGTCGTCATGGTGCGCAGCCTGATGGGCCTCAGTTGTACGAGAGGCCCATCGCCTCGCGCACGTCGCGCATCGCCTCGTTGGCGAACTTGCGCGCCTTGTCGCAACCATCGGCGACGATCGCGCGCAACAGGGACGGATCGTCCATGTACTTCTGGGCGCGCTCGAGCATCGGCTGCTGCTCGCGCAGAATGCCCTCGATCACCGGCTGCTTGCACTCCAGGCAGCCGATGCCCGCCGAGCGGCAGCCCTTCTGAACCCAGTCGTGCGTCTCGGCATCGGTGTAGACCTGGTGGAGCTGCCACACCGGGCACTTGTCCGGATCGCCCGGATCGGTGCGGCGCACGCGGGCCGGGTCGGTCGGCATCGTGCGGACCTTCTTCGTGATCGACTCGGCGTCTTCGCGCAGGCCGATCGTGTTGCCGTACGACTTCGACATCTTCTGGCCGTCGAGGCCCGGCATGCGCGAAGCTTCGGTCAACAGCACCTGCGGCTCGGGCAGGATGATCTTGCGCGAACCTTCGAGGTAACCGAAGAGGCGCTCGCGATCGTTCATCGAAAGGCTTTGCGACTCCGAGAGCATCGCGCGCGCCTGTTCGAGCGCTTCTTCGTTGCCCTCCTGCTGGTAGGCGTTGCGCAGCTCGTGATAGAGCTTCGAGCGCTTGCCGCCCAGCTTCTTCGCGGCTTCGTTCGCCTTCTCCTCGAAGCCCGGCTCGCGACCGTACATGTAATTGAAGCGGCGGGCCATCTCGCGCGCCATCTCGACGTGCGGCACCTGGTCCTCGCCCACCGGCACGAGCGACGCGCGGTACAGCAGGATGTCGGCAGCCATCAGCACCGGATAGCCGAGGAAACCGTAGGTGCCGAGATCCTTGTCGCGCAGCTTCTCGATCTGCTCCTTGTAGGTCGGCACGCGTTCGAGCCAGCTGAGCGGCGTGCTCATGCCGAGCAGCAAAGCGAGCTCCGCATGCTCCGGCACGCGGCTCTGGATGAAGAGCGTGGCCTGGTTCGGGTCGATGCCCGACGCGAGCCAGTCGATCAGCACGTCCCAGACGTTCTTTTCGATCACATCCGGCGTTTCGTAGTGCGTGGTGAGCGCATGCCAGTCGACCACGCAAAAGAAGCACGGGTACTCGGACTGAAGCCGCACCCAGTTTTTCAGCACGCCGTGATAGTGGCCGAGGTGCAGCGACCCTGTGGGCCGCATGCCGGAGAAGATACGGTCTGGGAACATGATGTTATGAAAAGAGCGATACAAGAGGGGTAAGGATGGCCGTGACCGCGTCGTAACCTAGACTGACGAGCGGACGCAGCCAGAATCGCGTGAAGATGCCACTCACGAGCAACCCCATCACGATGATGAAACCATAGGGCTCGAGGCGCGAGAGCGCAATGCTCGCGCGCGTGGGCAGGAGGGCCGCGAGCACGCGGCCGCCGTCGAGCGGCGGCAATGGGAATAGGTTCAGCACGCCGAGCACGAGGTTCACGCCCACGCCGGCCGCGGCCATGCGCGTGAAGAACGGCTCATTGACGGCCAACACCGCGAGCGCCACGCCGAACAGGCCCCACACGAGCGCCTGCGCGAAGTTGCACAGCGGCCCGGCCGCCGCGACCCACAGCGTGCCCCAGCGTGGATTGCGCAGATTGCTGAAGGCGATCGGCACAGGCTTCGCGTAACCGAACACGAACGCGCCATTCGTCAGGAAATACAGCACGAGCGGCATCGCGATCGTGCCGATCGGATCGATGTGACGCATCGGGTTGAAGGACACGCGGCCGAGTACATAGGCGGTGTTGTCGCCGAGCAAGCGCGCAACATAGCCGTGCGCGGCCTCATGCAGCGTAATCGCGAAGATGACCGGCAAGGCGTAGACGGCAATCGTCTGAATCAGGTTGGCTTCCATGGCGGGCTATTGTATCAACGCGCAATGGCCACGCGGAGCGGCCACCGCTTCACGTCTGTTCTTCTTCGATGCCAAACGGCGCGAGCGAACCCCGCCCGGGGCGCACGAGCACCGGCTGCTCGCCGGTGAGGTCGATGACCGTGGACGGCTCGCACGGGCACGCCCCGCCGTCGATCACGAGATCGAGCTGTTTTTCCAGGCGCTCGCGGATCTCCTCGGGGTCGTTCAGCGGCTCGGTGTCGGGCGGCAGGATCAGCGTGGAAGCGAGCAGCGGCTCGCCCAGTTCTTCGAGTATCGCAAGCGGAATGGGGTGACCCGGCACGCGCAGCCCAATCGTCTTGCGCGACGGGTGCGAAAGGCGGCGCGGCACTTCCTTCGTCGCCTCCAGCACGAACACATAGGGCCCCGGCGTCACCGACTTGATGAGCCGATACTGGCGGTTGTCCACCATCGCAAAGTTCGCGAGCTCGGAAAGGTCTCGCACCATCAGCGAAAGCAGCGCCTTCTCGTCGAGACCGCGGATGCGGCGCAGGCGCTCGGCTGCCTGCTTGTCGTCGATGCGCGCGGCAAGCGCGTAGCTCGAGTCCGTGGGCAACGCGATCACGCCGCCGTCGCGGATGATCTGCGCCGCCTGCTTGACGAGGCGCGACTGCGGATTCTCTGGATGAAGCCGGAAGAACTGGGACATGGCAGTAGTCAGCTAACGGGTGTCATCGGGAAACAGCTGGATACCGCTGGAAAATGAAAGCAACCACTTTGAATGGGACCGGAGATGCGCTACGGGACCAAAGTCAGCGCCGAGACAGCGGCTCGGCTCTGGTCGACGGCTCTGCATCGGTCCGGAGTCAGTGCCAAAGCACTGACTCCGGTCGACAAGCGACAGCAAAATCCGGTGAAACGCGCTCGAACGGCTCAAACCGCCTCGCGGCGAGCGTACGGGGAACGGAGTCTGTGGGCCACGCGGCATGCGTGGCCTACAGCCATCGCTCCCAGACAGGTTTGAGATCGGAAGGAAGCGGCGGCAATGTACCCGGTTCGATCGAATCGGGACCCGGCGCGTGGAAATCCGAGCCACGCGATGCTTCGAAGCCGAAGCGCCGTGCGACCGCCGCGTACTCGGCGTACTGATCCGGCGTATGGCTGCCGGTGACGACTTCAATGGCCTTGCCGCCCAGATCGATGAATTCACCGAAAAACGTGTCGAATTCGAGCTGGGTGTAAGTGTAGCGGCCAGGATGCGCGACGATCGCCTCGCCACCCGCCGCCTTGATCCACGAGATAGCGTCCGCGAGCTTCGCCCAGCGGTGCGCAATGTAACCGGGCTTGCCGTCGCCGAGCCAGCGTGAGAACGCGTCCTGCATGTTCTGCGCGCGTCCGCTTTCCACGAGAAAACGGGCGAAGTGCGTGCGCGAGATCAGATCGGGATTCGAGACGTACTGGATCGCGCCCGCATAGGCGTCGGGTATGCCGAGTTCGCCCAGGCGCTCGCCGATCGCCTCGGCGCGCGCCGCCCGGCCGTTGCGCGTGCGCGCGAGCCCTTCGACCAGCGTGGCGCAAGTGTGATCGACGTGCAGCCCGACAATGTGCACCGTGCGCGAAGCCCAGGTGACCGAAATCTCGACGCCGCTCAGATAGCGCATGCCGAGCGCCTCGGCCGCCTCGCGCGCCTCACGCTGACCGCCGAGCTCATCGTGATCGGTGAGCGCCCACAGCGTCACGCCGCCGGTCTTCGCCAGTTGCGCGACGGCAGCCGGAGCCAATTGGCCGTCGGAGACAGTGGAGTGACAGTGGAGGTCGGCGTTCATCGCATACGGGAAAAGAATAAGCGCCTATTTTACTGCAATGCAGTGGAATCGTCGGGGCGGCCCGTGAGGCGCAAGCGCGGCCCAGGGAGCCGGCTTGCCGGCTTATGCGCAGAACGCCTCGATCAGGCGCGCGACCTCTTCGGGCTGATCGTGGTGCACCATGTGCCCCGCCTCGTCGACGATACGCTCGCGCCAATCGGCAAACGCCTCGAAGCGCTTCTTGAACGCGTCGATCGGGACGGCCCCAGCAAGCCGCGCGAGCGTCTCGGAGCCGGCGGCTTCGACGTGCAACACCTTCGCGAGCACCTGCGACCAGATCGCCATCACCTCGTCGAGCTGATAGAGCAGCGGCCCGCGCATCTTGTGCGCCGGGTCGCCGAGCAGCACGTAGCCGCCCTCGCCGTCCGGCTTCGACCAGTATTCGGCGAGAAAGCGCGCCCGCGACGCAATCAGCCGCGGATTCGTCTTCACGAGCCGCGCGGCCACCGCATCGAGCGACGCGTATGAGCGCAACTGCGGCGGCGTGCGCACTTCGTCGAGCCAGTCGCGCACGCGGCGCGGCGCCTGCGCGGGCGAGGTCGCCGGCAGGCCGAAGCCTTCCAGATCGACCACGCGGCGCACGCGCTCGGGCCGCACACCCGCATAGAGGCACACGATGTTCGCGCCGAGGCTGTGCCCGACGAGGTCCACCTGGCCCGCGGGCGCATAGTGCTCGAGCAGCGCGTCGAGATCGGCGAGATAATCGGGGAACCAGTAGTTGCTGCCGCGCCCCTGCCCGACGGGCCAGTCGGACAGGCCGAAGCCGCGCAGGTCGGGCGCGATCACCTGCCAGTCGCCTTCGAGCGCGTCGACGACGAACTGGAACGATGCTGCGACGTCCATCCAGCCATGCAGCATGAAGAGAACGGGCGCGTCCTCGGCGCCCCAGCGGCGCACAT
>Ga0335083_10008235_pt1 | contig 12755 bp, 13 predicted proteins | sample Lox_Sample_42_FD_206716 | JGI IMG/M metagenome (GOLD analysis project Ga0335083, IMG submission 206716) | Soil microbial communities from Loxahatchee National Wildlife Refuge, Florida, United States - Lox_Sample_4.2 | ecosystem: Environmental > Terrestrial > Soil > Wetlands | place: USA...
ACAGGCCGGGGACGAGCACCCTCGTCCCCGGCCACCGATCTACACCACCGCGGAGCGGGACTCAGTCCTCCGGGCACCAGAACTGATCGGGATGCCAGTCGTCGGACGGGTTGCCTCTGATCGCACTCGGGGCAGCGGACGGCCGCCCAATCGGTCGTGAAGGTGTCGCCCCTGCGGCCGCGGCCGCAGGCAGAAGCGCGCACCATGTGAACCGGCCGGCCAGACATCCGATCGTGATATACTGAACACATGCTCAGCAAGCTACAAAGGAAACGACACCGACGCCGGTCCTCTCCGGTGGCCCGGTGTTCCGTATAATTGGCTCATGCGCCTGCGGTCTGCTGCCGCGGTTCGAGGTCGGCTGAGGCAGAGCTATGCCCTGGACCGCCTTTGGAGGGAGACGATGGGTTTGCCCGAGGGGGACACAAAAGAGGGAGCGCTCCGCGCCGTCGTGGAGGTTCTCGATGCTGCGGGAACGCCGTACGCGGTGATCGGCGGCGTCGCAGTCCAGATTTACTCTCGGGAACCGCGAACGACGCTGGATGTGGATCTGGCCGTGGCGCGGTTTGACCAGATCCCGCGAGACGCCCTCTTTAAAGCTGGCTTCGTGCACGAGGGACGTCACGAGCACAGCGACGACTGGCGCGCGCCGGGGCCTCGGCCCAAGAGTGAACGGACGGCCATCCAGTTCTCCTCGGAGGACGTGGGAATCGAAGACGCGGTGGCCCGAGCGCAGGTGGTGGACGCCGGCGGCTATCGCCTCCGTCTGGCCTCGCCCGCCGACCTGCTCGTCTCGAAGCTGGCCGCAGCGGAAGAGCGGACGCGCCGTCCGAGCAAACGACGAATCGATCTCCTGGACATCATCAACCTGGCCGAGGAGCACCCCACCGCGGCCAAGACGGTGACGATGTTGCAGCAGCGGGTGGAACAACTGACCTCCGAGCTATTGACGCTGGGCAAGACTCGCGCCCCGGAGCGCTGACAAGGCGCGGGACTGCTGTTGCGCAAGGCTAACGCCAAGCGAGGCCCGGGACGGTTCGAATCTCGCTGGGTCGCGATTTTTGGGTCTTCTCGCGTTCGGGTGAACGGGTAGCCGCCGCTGCGGTGACCGTCAAGCCGCTGCGCGGCTCCTCCGCTGCGCTTCGGCCCTGCAGGTGACGGGCGTCCTCGCGACCTCGGCGTCCAGGTCGAGATCCGAAACGCCGCCTTATCCCCGGAGTTTCTTCTTAGAGCGACGGCCTTGTCGGCGTTCAACAGAGCGCTGAGAGACGCGGGGGGATAAGTAGAATAAGCGGGGGTGTGTGTTGTCCGATGGTGGGGCGCTACGTCAACTCCTCCACCCCGCTTTTCCCGGGCCCCGCGGGCCCTACCGGATGCTGGGTCACTCCTCGTGGCAGCCAGCGCAGGCGAATCGGCTTTGCACCATGATCTGGGACTGGCCGCCCGGCAGGTCGGTGGCGCGGAACAACACGACGTTGCGCTGGGCGTCGCGGATGCGCGCCTCCAGCACGTCGCGATACTTCCAGGCGGCGTAGTCGCGCGTCAGGTGTGCCATCGCGTAGATCCGCGTGGCCGTTTCAACCTGCCCGGCCTTCACCAGCATGTCGCCCATGTTGAGGAAGAACCCCTCGAAGTTGTGGGGGGCGATCCACGAATTCCAGCAGACGCGCTTGGGCCCCTGCTTGGTTTCGTTGACCATGAACTCGCCGTAGCTCGGGTGCTGGCGGTCGATCTTCCTGCCGGCGCAGACGTCCAGGTTCCGCCACTGGAAGTCCAGCGCCTCCGCGTAGCGCCTGGAGTCGTACGGCAACTGTGACATCGCGTAGCCTGCCGTGAAGTAGTTGAACTCCGGCCAGGCGTCGATCGCATCGCGCAGCGTGTAGTAGCCCCTGCGGGTCAGCGTCTCGTCCTGGTGGATCTTGCCCTCGGCCAGCAGCAACGAACCGTAGAACCCGAGGATTCGCGCGTCGCCCGGATCGAGCTGCACCGACTCGCCGAAGTAGCGCCGCGCCAGAACGGCGTGGTCCGTGATCGTCGGCGGGACGGCGTCCAGGCGCGCGCGTTCCGACAGACGCCAGGTGTGCATGAAGCCGAGGTGGCCGGCGGTCACCGCATCCCGGGGGTTCTCCAGGTAGGCAGCGGTCAGCGCGGTCAGCGTGTCGTCGATGCGTTCATACTGCCCGCCGTGCAGGGTTTGCCACATGAGCGCGTCGGCCTTTAGGGCGGACGGCCGGCGTTCCGCCAGCGTCGTGGCCCGCTTGCGGGGAGCCGCCCACTCGGCGAGGCGGGCGCAGCCAGCGGCGGCGGCCGCGACGGCGGCGAGCAGGGGCAGGATCGCGACGCCTCGAACGTTCGTCTTCGGGCGGCGGGCGACTGAACTTGTCATGGGTCCAGGATGGCGACCGGCCGCGCCGCGGTCTTGAATCAACTGGCTGATTTCGACCGTCCAGGTGTCAGGCCAGCCGGGGCTGGAGGCGGAACCCTCAGAACAGAGGGCGGCACGCCGAACATGCGGCGAAAGGTTCGGGTCATGTGTGCCGCGTCGGAGAAACCGGCCGCGATGGCCGCGTCGGACAGCGTCGCGCCCGCCACCAGGGCGCCGGCCGACCGTTGAAGCTTGAGCCAGGCCAGATACGGCCGCAGTGGAATCCCTATCGACTGCGTGAACACGTGAATCAGACGACCCGGTGACAGCGCCACCGCGCGGGCCAGTGCATCCAGCGACGTGCCGTTCTTGGCTGCCCCGGCGCGCAGCAGGCGCAACACCTTCCTGACGCGCGGGTGAATCGGGCGAAGGGGCGTGGGACGATGCGGGTCGCCAAGCGTCCGCATCGCGCGGCGGGACCACACCAGGCCCTCGCCGCGCTCGAGTGCGCCCGGCGTCGCGTCGCGGGCCAGCGTGGCGCATTGATCGCGCGAGAGCCGGCGAAACGAGCCCACGATCGTCGGCGCCAGGGCCGCCCCCAGATCGCTCTCTGGGTCGAGAAACACCAGCAGGACCTGTGTCCCGCGCGCGTCGATGGCATGGACGGCGTCGGCCGCCGTCAACACACCGGCAGCCTTCACCCACCGGCCGGAACCGCCCGAGCGCACCTTGACGTCGCCGTCCAGCCCCAGCACGAAATGCATCGCGTGGTGCGCGTGCAGCCGGCTGCGCGCTCCTGGACCGGCGGCCGCGAGCAGGGGAGGCCACAGCGGCAGGTCGTGAGTCGCCGCCGGCGGGGCCGGAGCTGCAGGCAGCGGAGGCAGTCGCATCGTCGGCGACGTTGCCACACGGACCAAGGGCGGCGCCACCACTCCGGCGCCGGCGCCCCTCAGGGACCAAGCCCCAGCGCATCGGCCAGCATGCGCGCGGTGGCGGCGCCGATCCGCGCAGCCTGGCGCTGGTCAGCCTGACGCGCCGTGATCCGCTCGCCGACCGAGGTCGCGACGGTGAAGGCGAATGACGCCCAGAAGGCGTGGTCGCGGGCGCGCCGCGGCCGGGCGGTCCGGAGGAAGGCCTCCAGGCGTCCGACCACCATCCTTTCGAACGCCAGGAAGTCGGGCGTCATGGCGACGGACGCCTGTGCGGCGTCGAGAGCACCGTGATGCTCCGCAGCCTGGGCCTGGACCTGGAAGAACGCGACGACCAGTGCCTGGAACCGCGACCGGGCCGAGCGCCGGGGCTCCTCCAGGATCCGAGCCAGCCGCTGCCACGTCGCCAGGGCGTCGCGCTCGTGCAGGGCCACCAGGAGGGCAGCCTTGTTGGGGAAGTATTGATACACGGAGCCGATGCTGGCGCCGGCCGCTTTCGCCACGTGGTTGGTCGTGAAACGGTGGGCGCCGTGTCGGGCCAGAACGCGAGCAGCGGCCTCGAGCAAGTCCTCCTTCATCTGCTGCGATCGCGCCTGACGCGGCACTTTCCTGGGCTGGAGCTCAATAGGCGTGCGCCGCTTGGGCTTGACAGGCATGCGAGTAACGTACGCGACGGGCGGCGCCTACTCTAGTCGTCATGACCGCGCTCGCTGAAGCACTGGGCACCATCCGCGACCCGAGGGCCGAGGCTGTCCTCGCACGTCTGCACCGGCGGGCCGACCGACAGAACCTGGGACTCATGGCCAGCTTTGCGCGCCACCTCCCCCGGCTGCTGGGCCGCCGGCCGCTCCCCTGGCCGCAGCTCGAGCCGAGCCTGTCGGACAGGTACCTGGCGCTGGATCCTCGCAGCGGAGCGCTCTGCTACATGCTCGCCCGCATGCTCCTGGCGCGCCAGGTCGTCGAGTTCGGCACCTCCTTCGGCGTGTCGACCATCTACCTGGCGCTGGCCGTGCGCGACAACGGCGGCGGGCGGGTGATCGGGACGGAGCGCGTCCCCGGCAAGGCCGCGCAAGCGCGCGCCCACCTCGAGGAGGCGGGTCTGGCGTCGTTCGTGGAGATCCGCGAGGGCGACGCGCTCGAGACCCTCCGCGACCTGTCCGGGCCCGTCGACTTCGTGCTGAACGACGGCTTCCCACGCTTCGCCCTGCCCGTGCTGCGGCTGGTGGCGCCACACATGCGCCCCGGCGCCATCGCCCTCTGCGGGAACGCCGTCCTCTTCCCGGCGGATCATGCCGACTACCTCGCCTGGGTCCGCGATCCGGGCAACGGCTTCCGTTCCATGCGCCTGGCAGCGAAGCCAGGGGGCGAGCTTTCGGTGAGGACGTGATCTGGTCCCCCTCAGCCCCGGGGGCTGTTCGACGGACCCGGACCATATGAAAAGCCGCTGCCGGCGAGGCGTCTCCAGCGACGCTGGCGATGCCGATAGAAAATCCAGGCAAACGACCACACCAGGGGTGTGAGAATGCCGGCCTTGACGGTTACCCGGTCTGTGTAGCTGCAGCCTTGCTCCAGGGCCTGGACGACGATCAGATGGTCCCAGGTGGAGGCCAGCGTTCCGCGGCCATTGTCTCGAAGCTCGACGTGGAAGCGCCCCATCTCCGCCGAGCGCTCTCGGATCGATAGGTTGATCCGCTGCCGCCCCGCCGGCAAGAAGCCGAAGAGACGGACCGAGACGAGATATTCCTTCGGTTCCCACCGCTCGGGAAAGGATGCGGGTTCCAGTGGAACAAACCGGACCAGCGGCGCGGCGACCTGCTGCAACAGCGCCGACTTCTGGACCTCTTCGAAGCAACGTTGCGCGGAACAGGAGAGCAGAGTCGTTCGCTCGATGAGCATGGGAGGTCCGCGCATCATCATCGCGGTTCGACCCCGGGCGAACAACTCGCGTTTCCACCTATCTGGGGTAGAGGTGAGTCGATTGGCCGTCTTTGACCTTGCGGACCAGCCCGCGGCGGATGAGCGCGTCACGTAGCGCATCCGACTGCTTCATCTTCAGCCGGCGATTGATCTCGGAAGGCCTGATCCCGGGACTGTCCTTGATGATCTTCAAGATCCTGGCGAGAACCTGTTCCCTCGTCCCCGTGGGCCCCTCCGAATCCGATCGCGACCGAGTCGACTTTGATGAGACTTTCATTCGTTTCTCCAACGGCTGCCATGGAGCCGGACCAGCTGTGTCGCAAGCATCAAACGCCATGCGTGCCCTGAATCAGTGATGGCTTTCCATGGTCGAACCCCCTCTGTGACGGCTCGCGGCAGTGAGGCCGCTCCCTAGTGCAGCCTGAACGCGGCTCTGCCGACGTGGTGCTTGGCGAGATCGCGGTGCGCGGTCGCCGCCTGCCCGAGGCTGTACGTTCGTTCCAGCTCGACGTGGAGGCGCTTGCGCCCGATCACGGCGTTGAGGCGATCGAAGGCCCGCCGCGACGGCATCCCGTCGAAAGCGATCAGCTTGACCCCCTTGGGCGCGCGAGGCTCGGGCTCGACGCCGTTGGGGTACGCGACGCGCCCGCCCTCCTTCAGCGCCCGCAGCGCCGCGTTGACCTCCTTGCCGCCCGTCACGACCAGCGCGGCGTCGAAGCCGCCCGGCGCGAAGCGCGCGGCGGCCGCCGTCACGTCGTCCTCGCGTCCATCGACCACCGCGTCGGCGCCCAGTCGCCGGGCCAGCCGCACACCATCCTTCCCCGACGCGATGGCGAACACTTTGGCCCCCAGCCGCTTGGCGAGCTGGACCGCGATGTGACCGATGCCGCCGCTGGCGCCGAAGATCATCAGCCGTTCGCCGCGCTTGATGCGCAGCGTGCCTTCCAGGCCGGCCAGCGCGGTGATCCCCAGGGCACCCAGCACGCCGGCCTCGTCACGCTTGACCCCGGGCGGGATGTGCGCCGCCTCGTCCTGAGTGACCGCGACGTACTCGGCATAGAAGCCGCCCCTCATCGTGTACGCGTACACGTGGTCACCGGAGCGGAATCGCCGGACGCGCGACCCCACGGCCACCACCGTCCCAGCGCCGTCGTTGCCGATGACCTGGGGGAAACCCTTGCCGAGAACGAACTCGCCTGCACGCACCTCGGGATCCCAGACACCGATGCCCGCCGTGTCCAGCCGGATCAGGATCTGATTCGGCTTCGGCTTCGGCACCGAAAGAGACCGTACGCGGAACACCTCCGGCCCACCGAAGCGATCGATCGCCGCCGCCTTCATCGTCTCCGGCATCGCTGTATCCATGGTCGCTGCCTCCTTCGTGCCGTGTAATATGTGGCGAGGAGCGCCCGTGAACACGGGGGCTGTCGATTTCGCGACGTCGGATGGCCAGTCGAGCTGAAGTGCCCGTGCACATCCAGATCGACTCGCCGACCGGTTGTCCAAGCGCCTCGTTGATCTGGGACCCAATTCACCCCGTCGAGCAACGCCTTGACCGCCGGAGCATGGTCCGCCTTCACGACGGCCAGTGACACGGCACGCTCCATCGCGCCGCCATCACCGGTACCATCGCCCGTTGGGCGGGCGGGCCGCTCTCCCTACTCGTCTTCGCGAGATGGATCGTCGTCAGCCGCTCGCGTCTCTCCATCCACCTTCTGGAGATGAACAGCGGGTCTGCCCGTCAGACCGGCGATGGTGGTGGCCAGCGATTCGGCGTGGGTCGTGAGGCAGATCTGCGATCTCTTGGCAGCACGCGCGACGAGGTGTGCAAGTGGCTCGAGCAGGTCGGGGTGAAGGCTGGTTTCGGGCTCGTTGAGCGCGAGGAACGTCGGCGGTCGCGGGCTGAGTAGCGCCGCCAGCAAACAGAGATAGCGAAGAGTGCCGTCGGACAGCTCAGCGGCCCGTAGCGGCCGCTGGATTCCCGGCATGGCCATCTGGACTGCAAATCGGGCTTCGTCGTCGCGGACGTCAATCTCCAGCCGCGCCCCCGGGAAGGCGCGTTCCAGCTCCTCGTTCAGCGCCTCGCAATCGCCGATCTCTCGGATCGTCTGCAGTGCCGCCGCGAGATCGGCGCCGTCCGGCGAGAGCACAGGTGTTTGGATGCCGACTTGTGGATGACGCAGCGGCGAATCGAGGTCGGTGCGGAAGTGGTGATAGAAGCGCCAGGATCGTAACTCGGCCGACAGGCTGGCGACGACTGGATACCGCTGCGGGTCCTGGAGTTGCGACAGGACGGACTCGGCGTCGCGTAGCGCTATGGGATAGATGACACGAGCACCCTCGGCATCACGCAGCCAAGTGGTCGCGTTCTCGCGCTCGAGCAGCGGGGTCGAGCGCTTTCCCTGAAGAAAGCTCGCCGTCTCGCGCTTAATACGAGGGTCGAGCGTGAACCGGCTCGGCTTGCCATGACCTTCCCACATGAGTGATCCCACCTGCGGCAGCCCGCATGCGAGCTCGTACGAAAACGCGTCGATAGTGGCACCGACGACCATCTGCACCGGCCCCTTGCGGCGGGCGCCCGCCCAGAGTGCCGACGGCATGCCACCCTCGTCCGCGAGCGCGCGGGCGAAGCGTCCGTGCGCGGCCTCTGCGAGCAGGTAGAGCGAGCGGTAGAGGTTCGTCTTTCCGCTACCGTTTGGCCCTAAGACGACATTGACGGCATCGAGTTCCAGGCGAAGCTTTCGGATCGACCGGTAACCTTCGACGTGAAGGTGACTGATCATCAGTCGTCGTCGCCGCCGTAGTCCGGGACGTACCCGTACGGATTTTCGGGGACGTGCGGCCGGCTGCGGATCCGCGCCTCGGCCTCGGCGTAGCGCTTCTTGTTCTCTCGGACCGTCGTGATGGCCTGAACGAAGTAGTCCGTCACAGGCTTCAGCGGAAGCTTGCGCGCGCGGTCGAAGGCAAAGAGGACCTTGCCGTCCTCGATCACCCGCTTCACGTCCGCGCCCGTCAGCTCGTCTGTCTCCTTGGCAAGCCGGCCGAGATCGGCCTCGGGGAACGGCGCCGGGACGTCGCGCATCAGGTCCTGCAGGATCTGGAGACGCGCGGCGCGATCCGGGAGCCGGGTCTCGAGCCACAGCTCGACCCTTCCCGAGCGCACGAGCGCCGCCGGTAGGGCGCCCACGTCCATCGCGGTCATCATCACGCACACGCGACCAGCGCTCTCGCTCTCCAACCCGTCGAGAGCGGTGAGCAGGTAGCGGTACAGCCCGTGCTCCTTGCCGTTCTCGAAGATGACATCGCTGTCGTCGATGAAGATGACGGCGGGCGCGTTCTGCTTCGCCCCTTCGAAGATGCCGTGGATACGCTGGTAGAAATTCCGCGACCCGCTGATGAAGGTCCCGTCGATCAGGAAGAACTTGCCGCGCAGCCGGCGCGCGAGCGCCCGGCCGATGGTGGTCTTCCCCGTTCCGGGCGGGCCCGCGATCAAGACCCCGCGCTTGGGTTTGATCTTGAGCTCGGTCGCCAGAACGTCGTCCTCGAGCGGCAGGATGATGTTGGCCTCGAGCGCCGCGACGATGTCGTCGACCCCGCGCAGCGACGACAGCTCGACGTCCTGAACCTCGCCGATGTCGACGTTGCTGACCATCTGCGACGTACGCAGGTAGTCGATCATGCTGTCGGTGGTCGGCTTTCCCCTTCGCCGCAGCTCCAGACTGGCGAGTCGGATCTGGTGCAGATTCAGCTTGGGCGCGAAGCGATGAATCTTCGCGACGTCCAGATCCCCGCCGTCGGCGCCGAGATAGAGGTCGAAGAAGAACCGAAAGTCGACGGGGTCGAGCCGCTTGTATCCTTGGAAGTGGGCGCGCCCAGCGATGGGTTGGGGCATCCCGCTCGGCATCGTGAAGACCAGCTTGCGGTTCTTGTCACGCGCGAACGCCGCGGCCACCTCGAGCGGCGCGTTGAGGAAGTCCTTCTTCGGATAGAAGCTGTTGCAGCAGACGACGCTATTCAACAGGTGGAGATCGTCGACCAGAACGACCTCGTTTTCCCGTAGAGCGCCGACCAGCATTTGGTGCAAGGTCTCTTCGAGCGCCAGCGGCTCGGCGTCGGTGAGCCGCTCGAGGTAGGACGCCATGTCCAGCACGATCCCGCCGCGCTCCTTCTGAACCGCGCGCAACATCGTCGACCGCCCTAAACCATACGGCGCCCACAAGACGAAAGACTCGGTATCCGGCCAGTCGTGCCTGAGCGCCGCAACCGCGCGTTCCTGGGATGGGCTGAGATTCATCGTAGTCATTGTTACATGTTGCGAGGAGCAGCTGGCCGCTGCTTTGGCCCGTCAGAAGAAGGAGGGGACGTTGCGTCACGGCCCTGCTACATCGGGTAAAAAGAGCGGACCGATGCCGGATCAGGGAGACGTTTGTTCCCGCCGCTGCCATCGCTCCACAGATCGGCGAATCGACCGGTCCCGTCCCACAGCAAGACCTTGCCGCCCGTGCGCTTGGCGTTCACGAAGAGGTACAGCTCGCCTCCCATCGGGTCGGAACGCAGCTCGTTCTCGACGAGGCCGACCAACCCGTTGTAGCCCTTGCGCAGATCCACCGGACGCCCGTACGCCCAGACCCGCACCGTCCGCGGCAGCGTGATCAGACGAGCCGCGCCAGCAACGTCACGACCGTCTCGACGTCCAGCCCCTCGACACGGTAGCCGCTGGGTGCGACGACCGCGAGATTCCGGGGGCGGGCGTCGTCTGCGACCTCGCTGCGACGAAGCCGGGCGCCGCCTCGCACAGCCGCCGCACTGTCTCCGCTGGCAACCCGATGTCACGGCCGATCCTGAACCAGCTCCTGCCCTACGCCCGCAATCCCCGGCCGACCGCCGTGATCTGGCGCCGAACCTACGGCGCAAACCGCCGTCCGCGCCCACCCTCGCGTCGCGCCAGCGTGGCGCGCAGCCTCTGAATCTCCGTCTCCATGGAGCCCTCCTCGCAAAGGGCCCGAGCCTCGCGCACGACGCCGCCGGCGTCAGGACGGGCTGCGGCGAGGCTTCCGATCAAGCGCCTCTCCTTCCGCCCGCCCCTCGGGGAAGCCGCCACGTCGCCGCCACAGCCGGCGCAGGAGCCCCGTTTGTCGCTCGTGGCGGGCGGTGCCGGGAGCCGCCGCTGCCCGCCCACACGCGCGCTGACGCGCGCTCAGCGGTTCCGTTGTTACGCGGTTGCTACCCGACTCCCAGAAGGGCCGCGCCCGTCGGTCCGGCGTGTAGCCGTTGGAAAGGATCCGCGCGCACTTAACTCGGTCGGGGCGAGAGGATTTCCGACATTCTGCTCCCAAATCGCCACAAATTGCATCGCAGCCGCTCGCAACCGTTAACAACGATCGAGAATCGTTAGGGGCCGGCTGGGAATGCTAGTCCAACATTTTCAGACAGAATGCGACTGTCGCAGCCGATTTACTTCGCCCGTACTTCGGAAAAGATAGAATGCCGGGGAGTTCGGGAAGTGGCCGAGCGGCTGCAGGTCTGCACGGCGACCATCTACAAGCTGTGCGCGAGCGGGGTTGCTGCACGTCCGCGTGCTCAACTCGATCCGTGTGCCGGAAGCGGCTCTAGAGGCCTTCCTCAGGCAGCCACGAACCGACAAATGATTCGCGTCAGGACGGGCGGGCGGCCACATTTCGCCGGCCTGGACGTTATACGCCGTAATATACTTCGGCGTATAACGCATGGCTGGACCAGAGTTCGTCAAGCTCCCGCTACTAGCACAGACGGCTTACGCTCGCCTCCTCGACCTCCTTCTGACGACCGAGATCGGCGATCCCCTTGCCGGCGACTCTCTCGTTTCCAAGTCGATTCGCGGTCGCAGGTACTGGTATGCCCAGCGGCAGGAGGATGGCCGGAAGGTACAGAATTACCTTGGGCCCGAAACGCCCGAGATACTGGCGCTGATTGAGCGGTGGCGACGTGGAAAGACAGAGGCGTCGACGCGCGCCGAGCTGATCGCTATGGCGCGTGCCGGCGGCGCCCACGCGATCGGCGCCGCCGAGGCCAGCGTCATCGAGCGCCTCGCCCCGGTCTTTCGAGTGGGCGGCGTGCTTGTCGGGTCACACGCGTTCGTGGTTCTTGGCAACATGCTCGGTGTCCGGTGGCAGGAGGCCATCGTGCGCACCGAAGACGTCGACATCGCCCACGATCACAGGATCGCCGTCGCTCTGGCTCGCGGCGGGCCGCCCGCGAAGGTGAAAGACGCGCTCGGCAATCCCATTCCCCGATTCTCCGCGCTCGATCCGGATGATCCCGCGACCACGTTCCGCGTCCGGGGAACGGAGGTAGAGGTCGAGATCCTCACGCCGTTGGTCGGCCGCCAGAGGGCGAAGACGCTTCCGATCCCCACGCTCGGAACCGCCGCAACGCCATTGCGGTTCCTCGACTACCTCATCGAGGAGACACAACCGGGAGCGATCCTCGGCGGCACCGGCGCCCTGGTCAACGTCCCCCGCCCCGGCCGCTTCGCCTTCCACAAGCTCATTGTGGCAGCGCGGCGCGGTGCGCGGCCCATCAGCATCACCAAAGCGGCAAAAGCCCGAGCTCAGGCCAGCGCGCTTCTGCACGTCCTCCTCCAAGAGTCCCCGGGAGAGATTACTCTCGCCTGGAAATCGCTCGGCGCCCGCGGACGAGCCTGGAACCAGGCCGTTTTCAGCTCACTTGCCGCCCTACCGTCAGGTGTCACCGCCGCGCTCGACCAACTGGGAGTACGTTGAGAACTGAGCAACGGCGTCTCGCCCCGGGATCGTCACAGCAATCACGTTTCGACGTGGACACACGGAGGCGCGCGGCCGTCGGTCAGGCAGTCGGCGAGAGAGTCTGGTCCGGCGGGCAGGACCGAGACTTGGTAGCGCGACTTCGGCGTCTCACGGCGCACCGGTCCTACACGCGTCGCGCCGCGTTACGTTCCGAGTGCTCGAAGGCGGAGGCAAAGGGTTCGAGCTCGGCGTCGGTCATTCCGAGCGAACGGCCCTCGCTGCGCCAGCCAGCCACTACGTGTTCGACGTGGGCCGCGACCTCCTTGGCGCGAGCCCGCGAAATCCTGAAATATGGAGCGACGGAGAGCAGTGCTTCGATCGTCGCCTCCGGGCCGGTCTCAGGCGAGATCCAGGTCTTGAGCTCACGCACGCGATCAGGGAACGGGTTCAGGTCGAAAGCCGGGGCCAGCCGCCACTGGCCGTAACCAGCCTGTAGGAAGCCGTGGTTGAGCAGATGGTCATCGACGTTGGTGATCAAGATGGAGAATGCCATCCGTCGCCACAGCTCTTCGATGTCCTCCTGCGCCGCAGCTCCGTAGATACGAAGCGCATCGACGATTTCGGTGTAGGCGTGCTCGCCTGGATCTCCCGGCTCCGCTCCGAGCATGGTCGCGGCCGATACGTAAAGCACCCGGCCTCCTCCGTCTGATCGATCGAAGCGCCTGATCAAAGCCACCGGGACACCGTCGCTCTCAACTAGACGTGCGTCGGCTGCCTCGATTCCTGCCGCCCTCGCGAGAT
>Ga0335083_10008236_pt1 | contig 12755 bp, 7 predicted proteins | sample Lox_Sample_42_FD_206716 | JGI IMG/M metagenome (GOLD analysis project Ga0335083, IMG submission 206716) | Soil microbial communities from Loxahatchee National Wildlife Refuge, Florida, United States - Lox_Sample_4.2 | ecosystem: Environmental > Terrestrial > Soil > Wetlands | place: USA: Florida...
CTCCGCGGCGACGACCGCCTCCTGGAAGCGCGTCGCGATCGCGGCCGGTACGGCCGGTGGCGCCGGCGGCGGTGCCGCGGGCGCTGCGCCCTTCTTGCCCGTCGGGGCCGCGACCGGGGGTGCCGGCGCGACGACCGGTGCGGCGCCGGCGGCGGCGTCGATCACGAGGTCCTCGTCTTCCTCCGCCTTCGCGAACCGGGCAGGCTTGAGCTTGCTGAGCGCGCTGAAGCTCGCGCGCACGGAAGTGTCGTACACGCCCTGCGAGGCGCGCACGGCGTTCACGAGGTGCACCTCGATTGCCTTCTCGATGAAGGGATCGGCCTGGTCCTCGATGAGCAGGTTGTATTGCTCGAGCTCCTCGTCCTTGAGCGACTTCGGCCGCTCGGACTTGAGGAGGTCATCGCTCAGGTGCCGGTAGAGCTCCGCCATCTCGTAGGTGGCCGCGGTCGACACCTCGGCGACGGAGTAGCTGTCCGCGCCCTCGTATGCCTTGAGCGCGCGCTGCATCGCCGCGCGCTTGGCCTCGAGCGACTTCTTGAGCGGCAGCGTCAGGCGGATGGCGTTGAACTCATCGCGCGTCGGCTGGGCGAGCTCGAGCGAGGCGCGCGCGGCGAGATAGCGGCTGCGGTCGGTGCGCGCGGCGCCGGCCGCGGTGTCGGCGGCGACGATCTCGGCGAGCAGCACCGAACGACGCACCGCGTTGCCCTGCTGCTGCGCGATCTCCGCGAGCTTCTCGCGCGCTTCCATCGCGGGCTCGAACGGCGCCGGGAAGCGCTTGACGTAGCTCTCGAGGCTGCTGACGGTCTTGGCGGTGTCGCCGGACTTCTCGTAGAGAACCGCGGCCTGCGCGAGCGCCTCGCGCTGCAGGTCGGGCGAGCCGCCCGGCGCCACGGCGATGCGCTCGAACTCTCCGGCGGCCTGTCCGGGCCGGCCGCCCTCGAGGTAGGCCGCCGCGAGCTTGCGCGTGACCTCCGGCTGCAGTTCGCTGCTCGGGAAGTTGCGCCGGAAGCCCTCGAGGACCTCGATGGCGCGCGGCCAGTCCTTGAGTCCGATCAGGAGTGCCGCCGCATCGTAATCGGCGGTCGCGCGGATCTTTGCGCCGGGCGCGAGCTTCGCCACGCGCAGGAAGTCCTCGACCGCACCGGCATCGTCGCCGGCGGCCTTCTTGGCTTCGCCCTGCTTGTACACCGAAGCCGCTATGCGTTCGTCGATCGCCGGGCGCTGCGGGTCGTTCGGCGGCAGCAGTGTCTGCACCTGCAGGTACGCGCCCTCGGACTTGTCGAACTGGCCGAGCTCGAACTGGCCATTGGCGATGACGGTCCAGGCCGTGCGCTGCTTCTCGACGTCGACTGCCGGGCGCCGGGCGAGCACGAGGTCGGCGACCTCGACCGCCTTGGGATAGTCCTTGAGGTCGTAGAGCTCGCGCGCGGTGCGCACGAGCACGGGGACGCTCTCCGGGTGGTCCTGGAAGGTGACCGCGAACCTGAGTCCGCTGTCGAGACCCTGCCGGTGCCACGCCGCCTTCGCCTCGGGCTTGATCTCGGCCTCCTCCTTGTCGTAGGAGACCAGTGCCGCGTAGCCGGCGGTCGCCGACTTCGCGTTGAGCGGATAGGCGTAGGCGGTGCGCTCGTACTCGAGCGCCGCGTCGTGGAACTGGTGGCTCTCGAAGAGCGTGTCGGCGAGCAGGTAGTTGGTCGCCGGCGCCTCGGGATCGTCGGGGAAGGAGTTCAGGAACTCCCGGTACCAGCGCGCGGCCTCCTGGTAATCGGCGGGCTGCTTCGAGGCCTGCGCCTGGGCGTGATAGAAGGACGCCAGGTCCTTGACGTTGATCTTGAGCTCGCGAACGACGAGCGGTGCATCGCCCGGCTTGCGGTTCGCCCAGAACGTGGAGCCGAGCCGGTACTGCTGCACGTATTCGCGCTTGCCGTCGAGCACCAGCGAGGCGAAGCCGCCGCGCTTGTATGCCTCGATCGCCTGCATCTGCAGGAGCGGCGCACTGTCGTGGTTGGGTTCCCGCTTCGCGAAGGCCCGGTAGGCATTGGCCGCGTCCGTCCAACGCTCCTTGCTGACGTACAGGTCGCCGAGCGTCGCGTACAAGAGGTGCGAATAGGGCTTGTTGCCGTGCCGGCCGAGGAAGGCCTCGATGCCCTTCGCGTCTTCGTCGAACGAGAAGGTGATCGCGCAGACCCGGAGCGTGTCCTCGACGAGTTCTCGCTGCGGGCGCGTGAACGTCTCGAGGTCGCGCTCCTTGCCGCTCGCGTCCAGGAGGCGCCGGTCGAGCAGCTTCGCGAAGGAATCGAGCGCCGCGTCCGAGTCGCCGCGCTTGAAGAGCGCCCAGCCGTGCTTGTAAAGGCTCTGCTCGTAGAACTCCGACGTCGGTCCGATCGCGATGACGCTGGCGTAGGCGCTGGTCGCCTCCGGCCAGCGGCGCGCCATGAAGAGCACCTCGCCGCGCCGGAAATCCGCCTCGGCGCGGTGCGGGCTCTGCGGGTAGCGGCGCACGAGCTCATCGAGGGTCGCGAGCGCCTTGTCGTCCTTCTGGTCCGCCTCGTAGGCGCGCGCCAGCTGGTAGAGCACCGAGTCGTTGCGTTCGTAGCTCGGGTAGGCCTTCAGGAGCTTCGTGTATAGAAGAATCGCGTCAGTCGTGTCGAGCGGCGAGCCCTGCGCCAGGTCCTTCTCGATGCGGTCGACCTCGCCCTTCTCGAGCTTCAGGTCGCCGAGCCGGCGCATCGCCTCGGCGCGCAGCGCGTCGTCGCCCCGCTCGAGCTTGAGGAATTCCTCGTAGTTGGCGCGCGCGCGCTCGGTGCCGCCGCTGACCGGATCGTCCGGCCGCACGTCGACCTGCTTGTCCTTGAGGTCGGCGATCGTGGGCGCCTTCTTGGTGGCCGCATCGGCAATCGGCGCCCCGATGGCACCCGCGCACAGGATCGCGACGGCGATGCGCAGCTTGTTCATTGCGGCGCGTCCGGCGGCGGTGCGGGCGCGGCGGCCGGCGCCTTCTGCTCGGCGGCGGCGGCGCGGTCGTAGATCGTCGCGAGCGCGTAGCGCGCCTGCAGCATGTAAGTCGAGATGCGCTCTTTCTGCGAGGCGAGCTCGTTGACGGCGATGTCGGCGAGGTAGTCGGCCTGTGCGCGTTCGAGCGCCGCGAGGCGCTCGCGCGCCGCGCCGATGCGCGGCTTCAACGCCGCGATGCGCTCGGCAAACTCGCCGTTCCGGTCGGGTACCGCGGTCTTGGCTTCCTGCACCAGCGACCAGCGCTTCTCGGTCTCACGCAGTGCCTGCGCGACCTCGCGCAGGTCCTTGCGGGCCGCCCAAGCACGCGCCTTGAAGCCGTCGTTCATCTGCCAGTAGACGACGCCCTTGATGAGCCGCAGCTTCTCGCGCGCTTCGTTCGCGTCCGGATCGTCGCCTGCGGTCGCAAGCACGGCCTCCATCTCGCCGACCTGCGCCCACACGGCGCGCTCGCGCGGCGTGCCGAGCGCGGCGCGATCGCCGGTCGACTCCGCCGAGGCGACCCGCGACTCGTACTCGGTGCGCCGGCGCTGCAGCTCCTCGACGTCGACGCTCTTGAGCTTCTCCTCGACGACCGGCACCTTCTCGGCGTAGCGCTGCTCGCGCGTCGCGAGCATGTCGTCGAAAGCGTCGATGCTGGTTGCCCAGCCGTCGAGGTTGCGCTCCATGTAGCGCATCATCCGGTAGTTCTTGAGGCCCTCCTGGAACTCGTTGCGAGCCAGGAGATGGAACAGGTAACGCGATTCCGGGGCGTCGGGAAGCGCCGCGAGCTGCCAGAACCAGCCGAGCTGGTTCTTCGACTCGTTCTTGACGATCGTCTCGATCAGGCCGCCCTGGCGGATCGAGGCGATCGACTCATCGAGTCGGCTGCTCTCCGCGGTGAACTCGCGGATTGCCGTCTCGTAGGCCTCGGCCGCCTGCCGGTTGGCGCCGAGCTTGCCGAACGCGTACGGCACCGCGAGGTAGCTTTCCTGCACCGCCGAGTCGAGGAGGTTCCGGCCGTGCAGCTCGGTCCAGGGGACCAGCGCCGCCTTGTACTGCTCGGCGCCGCTTTCCGCCCAGCCGACGCCGAGCAGCGCCTTGGTCGACAGCGGTCCATCGAGGCGCACGCGCTCGAGCACGGGGCGCGCTTCGAGCGGCTTGTTGGCCTGCAGGAGGGCGTAGCCGAGCGCGAGGTTTGCCTTGTCTCGGAGCGCGTCGAGCTCGCGGTTCGAACGATCGAGCTGGCCGACCGAGTCGAGCAGGTGCACGCCCTGCTCGAGCTTGCCGCTCCTGACCATCGCGACGCCCAGGTTGAACTGCGCATACGCCTGCCAGGTGATCGGGCCCTTCCAGTTCTCGAGCGAGTGGATGGCTTCCTCGTACTTGCCCTGGAACATCAGCGACTGGGCGAGCAGCATGCGCCGCTCCGCCTCCATCTCCGGCGACAGGCCTTCGCGACCGGCGGCCGCCAGCACATCGCTCGCCTTGTCGAGGTAGCCGCGCAGGTACCAGACCTTGCCGAGGAAGAAGCGCGCGCGGTCACGGACCGCCGCGGGCACGTTCTTGCCGTCGAGCACGCGCGCGAAGATCTCGCCGGCCTCGCGGTGCTGGCCGAGCGACAGATACAGGCCGCCGAGCAGCAGCTCAGCGTCGTCGGCGTGGTGCTCGAGCCGGTGGCGCTCCTGCGCCGCGGTCAGGCGCGTCAGCGCGTCGAAGTAATCGTCCTGGAAGAAATAGAAGAGCACGTCGCCGTAGTAAAGGTCCTGCACCTTGACCGGCGGGAGCGAGCCGGGGGTCGGGTCGGTCTTCTGCTTGGCAAGCGCGACCGGGACCGGCAGTGCCAGCGCAAGCGTGCACGCGAGCGCGAGCAACGCGCTGCGCGAGCGACGGCGCCGGCGACGGGCTGGGATCACTCCCACTCCTTGATCGTGAACACCGGCTGCATGGCGCTCTGCCGGTCGGAAATCTTGAGCTCGAGGTACTTGGCGCCGACGCCCTTCTCGAAGTTGAGGTTGGCGCCGCGCTTGTAGTCGCGCTCGTGCGGACCCTTGCCGGTGAAGAAGGCCACGAGCTCGTGCTTGCCGGTCTTCAGGTTGCCGATGAAGATCCGGTGCACGCCGCCGCGATTCAGGGCCTCGACCTCACGGTCGGTGTAGAGGTAGTTGGCGACCTCCTTGTTGTCGAGGCGGATCTGGACCGAGTCGACCTCGAAGAACGTACCGACATCGAGCGAGACGAACACGGCCACCTGGGTGTTGGCCGGGAACAGCAGCTCCTCCTCGAGCAGGAACAGGTCCTTGTTGAGATCGAGGACTTCCTTCTTGAGGCCCTGCACGTCGCCGTCGAGGCTGCGGAAGTCGCCGCCAGCGGCGGGCGCATCGGCCGCCGGCGCGGCCGGCGCTGCCGGCGCTGCCGCGGGCGCTGTCGCAGGCGCCGGGGTTGCCGGCGGATCGGCGCTGGCGAGGCCCAGGGCTCCGATGAGGAGCGCGGCGCCCATCAGCGCGCGCGCCAGCCAAGTTCGAGGGGAAGTGATTGCCATCGTCGGGGCCTTCTGCGTCAGGTGCGCGACAGCGCGCCGGTGATCCAACCGAGCCAGCGAGCCACCAGGGAAGCGCGCGGGCGGACAATCGGGCGCGGCCGCCGCGGGCCGGTGCCCGTACGGAGAATCGCAACGGCGATATGACTGTCCATCACGCGCTCCCGAAGCTCATTCGTCCAAGAGTTTCCGCAGCTCGACCACGAGCGCCGCGTCGGCGGCGGAGTCGAGCTCGCCGTGCGCATAGCGCACGACGCCATTGCGGTCGATCAGCAGGGTCAGGGGCACGTCGCTCACCTGGAAGCGGCGACCGAGCACCTTCTCCGAATCGAAAACGTTGCCGAACTTGACGCCGAGCGCGCGCGCGAGGTCCTCCGCCTTCGCCGGCTTGTCATCGAGGCTGACGCCGACGACGACGAGGCCGGCGCTCGCGTAGGTCGCATCGAGCTTGCCGAGGCGCTCGAGATACGACCGGCAGGACCCGCACCAACTGGTCCAGAAGCCGACGACGACGACCTCGCCGCGACGTTCGGACAGCCGGAAATTCCGGCTGTGACCGGTGAACATGTGCTCGATGAGTTCGGGAGCCGGCCGTCCGAGCAGTGGATGATGCGCGGCGCGATCGACGGCCGTCGCCGGCGCACTGACGATGCCGGCGAGAGCAAGCGCGGCCAGCGCCCGAATCGACGCTCGACGAAGTGAGTTCCCACGCTGAACCACGGCGGCCATGCACTCCCGATTCCCGAGCCCCAGGCAGCGCCCGCAATTCGCGCGTCGTGCACGACTGTGGTCATCGCGAAATGCGCTCGCCGGATGAGGCGGAACACACCCGCGGCAACCCCGCTGTCCGTCAGTTTACGGACCGGAAGCTTTGCGTCCTCGCCTCGCGACGAGTTTGCCTTGGCAGATTCTGTAAACCTCGCACGCGCGATTGGCAGTGTCAACGCGCGGCGTGCGCGGAGAGTGTTGGCCGCTTCACAAAACCGTTTTGTGACTGTTTTTGCCGCTCAAACGTCGCCGCGTGGCGACAAAGCGAGCGCGCAACGAGCGTTGCGGGCGTGATCCAGTTCACGCTCGCCGTCAGCTTTTCTCGGCGCCGAGATACAGCCGTTCGAGCAGTCCGCGAATGGCACTGCGTGCCTGGTCGGCGGGCAGGAGCCCCTGCTCGCTCACCATGCGGACGAGCTCGTCGATCGAGCGCGTACCGTCGATGAGGGCGAGCAGGACCGCCTGTATGCGGCTCGCGTCCCCGGCAAGGGCCAGGGCCGCGGTGCGAGGGACCGGCGTGCCGTGCGCCTCGAGCCACGGCGGCAGCGATGGCGGCGCGGGCTCGTCGGCCGAGCGGCGCGTCTTCGTCGCCGCGAACGTGACGACGACCTCGCGGCGCGAGTGCCGGCTCGCGGGCGAGCGCATGTAGGGGATCTCCGCCTCGCTGAGCGACTCGAGCCGGAAGCCGCCCTCCTCGAGCACGGCCGGCAGCTCCTCGCGGCTCAGGCGGAGTGCCGGGCGGCGCCATGGGAACGCGAGCGACCCGAAGTTCACCCAGCGACCCCCGGGTGCGAGCAGCCGGTTGACGTGCCGGGCGATGGCCGCAAAGTCGAGCTCGACGATGTCGACGAGCCAGGGCGTGACCACCGAATCAAAACTCTGCGGCCGGAAAGGCGATTGCCAGGCGTCGGCGAACACGAACTCGAAGCCGTCGCGGACGGGTGCCGGCGCGCGCAGCTCGCGCGGCACCGCGACGTCCGCGAGCGCCCGGGGCGCGAGCGGGAACTCGACGAGCTCGACGGCCTCGCCCGCCATGACGCGCCGGGCGACGATGAGCAGCAAGGGATTGAGGTCGAGCGCAACGGTGAGCTCCATCGCGCCCGCCTGGTGGACGTCGTAGGCGAGCCGCGCCGCGCCGGCGCCGAGTACGAGCACCCGCGCGGCGCCGCTGCCGAGCGCATCGGCGACGAGTTCGGCGGAGCGGCGGTTCTCCTCATCGCCCCAGACCCAGTCGCGGTGCAGGTTGGCGTAGTACGAGTGCAGGTCCTGCGAGAGCGGCAGGCGCGTCGCGAACGCCTGCTGGGCGGCCTGCGCCTGCGGGGTCGGGGCGAGCCCGAGGGGCGCGAGGACCTCCCTTACGCGCCGCTGCTGGGACCGGTAGCCGTCGATCAGGCGTCCGAGGCGATCGCGGGTGGCGGGTCGCGAGGTCGCGGCAAGGTCGGCCTGCGCGGCGCGCTCCGCGGCCCCGAACTCCTCGAGGTACTGGGTCAGCCGGTTGCGCCAGTCGCCGAGCGCGCGCGCCGGATCGACGAACAGCCACGGGATGCCAGCGACGCGCGGGAACCGGCTCGCGCAGCCCGTGCACTCGAGGTGCTCCTCGAGCGCGCGCAGCGCCGCACGCCGGCAGCGCGGGCATTGCAGGAGCGACTCGAGCGGCGACTCTGCCATCGGGCAAGCATGCCGGATCCGGGCCTGAGCCGCCCAGCGATCGCGCCGGCTGGACGCCGGCGCCCTCGCCCGCCGATCCCGACGCTAGCCGGGAATCGTGCCGTTGACGATCGGTTGGAACGCCGCCAGGCGGTCCAGCATCGCCGAGTTGCCGAGCGCCTGGGTCGGGAAGACCGTCTGGAACTGACCGGTCTGGCCGTGCAGCGCCATGTAGTTGAGCAGCACCGTCTCGACGAGCAGCAACACGCTGCTGGCCGCCGGGCTGCCCGCGCCGTTGACCGAGCCGTCCGAGGTGTAGAGGCCGATCTGCTGGTGCTGGGCCGCCGAAACGCCACCCGCGGTCGAGAGCTGCGGCTGGCCGGTCGGGTTGTAGACCAGGAAGTACGTCGCGGCGGCGGACTCGTTGTCCGAGATCCACATGAACTTGTCGCGGCCGTCGGTCGAGGTGTCGATGACGTTGTTGGCGGAGATGCCGCCGTCGCTGAACACGTAGATCATCACCGGCTTCTGGACGCGCGCGGCGTACTCGAGGCAGGCGCCGATGCAGCGGCCGGCGTTTAGGTCGCGGACCTCGCCGGTCGAGCGGCCCTGGCCGTGGTAGTCGTAGCCGCCGAGCTCGATCGTGCCCGCGCCCGCGTAGCCGCTGATCACCATCTTCATGATGGCCGCGGTCGTCTGGAAGTCGTTGTTCGACTGGTACTCGGCCTGGCTGAAGATGCCGGTGCCGCGCGTCGCGGTCTGGTCGACGATCAGCGGATCGAGATCCGGGTTCAGGGCCGCCGGGTTCGAGTAGTTCTCGGCGAGGTACGCCGACTTCACGTAGTTGCAGTTCGCGGCAGCCTTCACCGACGTGTCGGTCGGCAGCAGCGTCGTGACGTTCGCAAACTTCTGGCCGCTGATGCGGGACATCGACTCGAGCACCGAGACGGCGTCCGCCGGGTTCGAGAACAGGGTGCCGAGCACGCCGGTGTTGACGAGGCCGGTGACGTCACTGGCCTGGCGCACGACCGTCGGGGTCAGCGTGGGGTCGACCATCGACAGCGGCGCCATCGAATTGCCGCCCGACTGCGAGGCCTCCGAGCCGATCAGGCTCAGCAGCGCGCCACGCGCGCCCGCCTCGGCGATGCCGTACATCGGGTTGTGCGGGTTCGTGTTGGTGTCGTTGTTCGAGAGCGCCGGGATCACCACGCCGTTCGTGAACGCCTGCGTGGTCGGCGAGGTGCGCTCGATGATGCCGCGCGCGTGCGCGCTGTCGACATGGAACAGGAGCCCGAGGCGGCTCTCGATCTGACCGGCGAGGTTCGGGGTCATGGTGCCCGGCAGGCCGAGCTTCGCGTAACCCGCGGCCGACAGGAAGTCCTGCTGGCCACCCACGCCGCCGACCAGCACGTTGCTGCCCGCGATGTTGCCGCCGCCCGCAAGGTCGAAGCAGATGAAGGGGATCTTGCCGGCGCCGGCGGTGATGCCGCACGCGACCTTCTGCGCCTGGATGTCGGCGTCGAGGGCCCGCGCGGTCCGCGGGTTCAGCATCAGGACGAGCGAGGTCGGCACCATGACCGTGGCGGCGCTGGTCAGGAACCCCTGCGCCATGAAGTCACGACGCGTGACGGGACGCTTGTGCGCGCTCTCGTGCCGGATCGGCTCGTGCAGGCCCAGCGTACGCGGCGGCTTTTTCCGGATGATCATGGGAGTTGCCTCGATGGTTCCGTCACTGCACGATCATTGCGGAACTGCCCGCAATGGCCGCACACGACGCCTTGACGATGGTTGCGGTTCCGGCGGCATTCGCGCTCACGGACGCCGTCAGCTTGGTGATGAGGTTGTCGATCTCCGTCGTCACCGAAGCCGGCGTCGGCTGCGTGGCCAGGAACTTGTTGGCCGCGGTGTTGGCGCTCAGCATGTGGTCGATCAGCGGCGTCAGCATCAGGTTGATGTTCGCCTGCGAGCTGAAGGCCGCCGACGGCGCCTGGTTGAAGTTGAAGCCCGGGAAGTACGCCGCCGACAGCGTCGAGCTCTTGACGAGCGCGTCGCAGTAGGCGATCGAGAGCTGCGCCACCGCCATCTGGTGCGAGGCGACGAAGGACTGGAAGTCCGACGTGGCCGGCAGCGACTGCTCGAGGCTCTGGAACAGGGGCGCCACTTCCGAGTTCGTCACCGGCACCGTCGTCATGATCGACAGCGTGTTGTTGATGCGCTCGAAGGTGCGCACGCCGAGATCGGACGGACGCGCGACGTCGACCGGCGTCGGCGCGATGCCGACCGGGTCGGTGTGCACGTTGGTGGCGCTGCCGAGCTGGTCGAAGCTCAGGAAGAACTGGTCGTACGCCGGACCCTTGTTGAGCTCGACGACCGTGCCAATGCGCGTCAGCGCGACGGTCGAGATCGGGCCCGTGGTCGGGTTGAAGCCCTGGCCCGTGACCGTCGTGTTGAGCGGCGCGTAGGCCTGGCCGACGGGCAGCTCCGCGCCGTTCTCGCCGATCCGCATCCCCTTGATGACCAGGTTGCTGTAGGTCGTCGTCGGGTCGAGGCTCAGGAACTGCGGCTTGTTGAACAGATACGAGTAGCTGTCGTTCTGCGAGACCTCGAACATCACGTAGGTCTGTGACAGGCCAGTGAACTTGTCGACGTTGAAGAGCAGCATGTACCGCTCGCCGATACCGGCGGCGAAGTTCGTCTGCACGTCGCTCGCACTCATGGCGTGGTTGTAGATCGCGACCATCTTGATCACGCCGCCCCACGGCTTGGTGCCCGAGACCTCGTTGCCGAGCACGAGCGCGAAGGTGTTGTCCCACTCGGACAGCGAGCCGCCCTTCTGCGGGTCGCCGCTCGCGACCAGCGCGCCGTTGACGTAGATCTGGCGACCGTTCACCGGATCGTAGGTCAGCACGACGTGCTGCAGGGTCGCCTGCAGGACCTGGTTGGCGTTCGGCGTCGACAGCTGCGGCTGACCGTTGGCATTGGTCGTGGTGCTGCGCAGCGCGAAGTCGTAGTTGTACATCGTCTGCCCGAGCGTCATGTTGCGCGCGGTGTCGCCACCGGAGTAGCTGACGATGTAGGCGTTGGTCGCCGTCACGTTGTCGGGCGCCACCCAGGCCTCGACGCTGAACTCACCGGTCGTGAGGATCATGTCGTGGAGCTTGGCGCTGCCCGTGGTCGTGCCCTGCAGCTTGCCGCCGCTCTCGACCTGCACGCCCCAGCCACCGACCCACGTGACGTTGCCCGTCAGGTTGAGGTCGAGCTCGGGCTCGACGCCGCTCGAATCGTAGGCGATCGTGCCGGTGCCGGTCTTGAACTCGAACTTGGCGATCAGGCCCGTCTCGACGCGCGTGCCGCCCGAGGACACGATGCCGTCGTACATCGTCAGTGCCTTCGAGATGACGAGGTTCGGATCGACCTGGGTCACCGGCACCTGGTTCGCGAAGGACTGGATCGCGGCGAGCATCGCCGCGGCCGAGGCGTCGCAGTCGCCGCCCCAGCAGTTGTGGAAGTCGAACTTGAGGCGCTGGTAGAAGCGCGACAGTGTCGGCGTGTCGAGGTTGATCTTCGGCTGCGCGGCCGCGTATGCGGCGTCGACGTCAGCCTGCGCGAAGAACGGCGACTGCGCCGTCAGCGCGGCCGGCGAGTGGCAGCGCGAGCAGTACTGCGTGAGGAGCGGATACACCGTCGTCGCGAACAGGCTCGAGCTCGCCGGGAACGAGCGCGACCCGCCCGCATCCATGAGCGTCGGGGCGACGAGCTGGATCTGCGCGGTGGACGTGCCGAGCGCGACACCAGCCCAGTTCTTGATCCAGGTCGTGATCGTGTCGGCGCAGGCCGAGTTGTCCGAAAGCCAGCAGTGGTGACCGCCGCCGACCTTGGCGACCATGATCGAGTTGGCCGGATCGGCGAGGTCAACGACCGTCTGCGCGGCCGTGTAGGCCTGGTTGACGTCGTCGCTACGCGCGAACATCGGCGACTGGTTGCCCTGGATGTGGCAGGCGCCGCAACGGTCCTGACCCTTCACGTTGTTCCAGAGGTTGACCGCGAACGCCTGCACGTCCGAGCTCGCCGGCGCCGGGCCCGTGTAGCTCTGGGCGGTCTGCGTCGGCCCGGTCGCCTGCGGGTTCGCGGCGGTCGGCGCGCTGCCCGCGCCGCAACCGACCAGGAAGGCGCTCAGCGCGAGGGCGGCGACGAACCCCAGCAGGCCGCGCTCGAGGCGCAGGCGGCCGAGGGTCGGGAAGTTATTGCGAGTGGCAATAGAGTTCATGGTCGATGCTCCCTCAATTGCCCATGCAATAGGCGGCGGTCTCGGCGAAGACTTTCTTCAGCGAGTACCCCTGCTTGAAGTCACTCTTGATCTGCGCGATCTGGTTGCGGTCGGTCGCGTCCGAAGGCGCCCGCAGGCACACGGCCTGGAACACCTTGGTGACCTGGCACTGCGCGAACTGGTCGCTCGCAGCGAGCTCCGCGCCAAGCGACTTGGCACCGTTGCCGTGGCCCGTCTGGTTCGGGTCCCAGCCCATCAGCGAGTTCGGGCCCGAGCGCCAGCGGTTGTCCCATGTGTCGTCCGGCGTGATGAAGCCCGGCACGAACGTCGTGTTGTTGTGGAAGTACTTGCCGACGACCGTACCCGGCGTGTAGACGATCTGGCCGGTCGACGGGTCGCTCGCGTAGGTGAAGTCATAGAACGCGAAGGCCTGTGCCATCGGGTCCATGCCCGAGTGGCAGCCAACGCAGTTGTTCAGGAACACGCGGCTGTCGCCGCCCGGGCTGCGGCTGACGTCCTGGCGGATGCGGTCGGTGGGACGGG
>Ga0335083_10008238_pt1 | contig 12753 bp, 10 predicted proteins | sample Lox_Sample_42_FD_206716 | JGI IMG/M metagenome (GOLD analysis project Ga0335083, IMG submission 206716) | Soil microbial communities from Loxahatchee National Wildlife Refuge, Florida, United States - Lox_Sample_4.2 | ecosystem: Environmental > Terrestrial > Soil > Wetlands | place: USA...
GCGTTTTCCTGGACCACGCTGTCGGTCGACGGCGCGCCTGTCAGGGCGAGCAATGGACAACAGGTCCCCGTCGAGGGCTGCCTGCCGAACCGGGCGCCGGTGCGCACGCTGTTCGTGCTGGCGAGTTTCGATCCCAAGCAGCATGTGGGCGATGCCAGAGTGCGCAGCGCCTTGCGCCGCTATGCCGCCAGCGGGGTCGAGCTGTGCGGAGTCGAGACCGGCAGCGAGGTACTGGCCGCGGCCGGGCTGCTCGATGGAATCAGGGCGGCCGTCCACTGGGAGAATCTGGATGGCTTCCGCGAACGCTATCCGCGGGTCGACGCCCGCGCACAGCTGTATCACGCGCAGCGCGGCAGGCTCACGTGCGCGGGTGGCACCGCCATAATCGATCTGATGCTGGGATTTGTGGCACGGGAAGCGGGCGAGAGGCTGAGCGAGGAGGTGGCGCTGGAGATGCTCGCCGAGCGGCCGCGTCCGGGGACGCACTCTCCCTTGCGCGACGCGGATATTGCGGACGCGGACTCGAATGACCTGTTCCGGTCGGCCGTTGCACTCATGCGGCGCTTCATCGAAGAGCCGCTGGACACGGTGGAGCTTGCGCGCCGACTCAATGTGTCCACCCGGCACTTGCGGCGCCACTTCCGTCAGTTCGCCGGTACCACGACGACCCGCTATTACCGGGTGCTGCGGCTTTCACGCGCACACAATCTGCTGCAACAGACGGATCTGTCGGTGACGGAAGTGGCTATCACGGCCGGCTTCCGCTCACTCGAGCACTTCTCGCGGGTCTACCGCGCGGCGTTCGGCTGCACTCCCAGCAGCGATCGCCGCCAGATCATCACCGCACCGATTCACCGACCTCCCATCCGCCGGTCCGCACGCGTACCGGCTCACCCCAAAGGCTGATCCATGTCCGCTCACACCATCACCCCAAGCCGCTGGCCGGCTGTTGTTCTTCTGGCCGCCGTCAGTTGGCAGATCCGAGCGGCGGATCCGACGTGGCCGCCGGCCGATCCGGGCGTGCGGCAGTCCGCGCAGCTGGATCCGCGACGCCCGCTGCAGAATGAGAGCAGGTTGAGTGTCGTCGAGCCGTTCACGCTCGCGTTGGTCGGCGACATGATCATTGCCCGGCCGCTGTCGCAGGCGGCTCCCGTCGCTGGATTCGAACGTCTGCTGAGCGTGATCCGTAACAGCGATGCAGCTTTCGGCAACATGGAAACCACGCTGATCGACGCGCGACATTTCAGCGGTGCCCCGTATCCGTTCGATGGAGACTGGGCCAACGTCAGCCTGCCGTCCGTGGCCGCCGACCTGAAGTCCATGGGTTTCGATCTCGTCGGGCGGGCCAACAATCACGCGATGGACTGGGGGCTGGAGGGCATGCGGGAAACCGGCCGTCACCTGGATGAAGCCGGGATCATTCATGCAGGCAGCGGCGATAATGCCGCGCTCGCGCGCGCGCCCGCGTACTACGAAAGCGCCCGCGGCCGAGTTGCGCTGGTGTCATTCGCGACCACCTTTCGGCCGACGAGCGAGGCCATGCCTCCGCATGGCGAGGCGCCAGGTCGGCCAGGACTGAGTGCGTTGCATCTGACGATGAGGGTGCACGTGCGTGAAGCAGCGATGAAGTCGCTGGCCGCGGCCGATTGCGCATTGAACAACCGCAGCTGCGGAACGCTTCCCGAGAGCCTGAGTCTGGGAGGCACGCGGTATGTGCTCGACACGCGGGATTTCAATGAGTACGCACCGGACACGGAAGATCTGGCGCAGATCGGGCGCGCCATCCGCGAGGCCCGCCAGCATGCGGATCTCGTGATCGTCGCCGTCCACAGCCATGAATGCAGCTGGGACTGCGAGCTGCATCCGGGCCCATCGATTCCGGGAGAATTCCTCAAGGAGATTGCGCACGGCGCCATCGAAGCAGGCGCGGATGTGTTCGCCACCACGGGCATCCACAATCTCGGCCCCATCGAGATCTGGCACGGGCGGCCGATCTTCTACGGTCTGTCCAATTTCTTCTGGAGCGACATCCAGGAGCCGGTCCCGCACGAGTTGTTCCAACTCAACCGCTCGATGCTCGGGAAGACCTACGAGCATCCGGAGCGGGCCAGCGACTACGATCTGACCGCGCCACTCAATGCCGCATCATTCGCCACGGAGTATACCTTCCAGAGCATCCTGGCTCAGGTCACCTTCGCGCACGGGGCGGTGGACCACGTGACTCTCTATCCGGTCTGGCTTGGATACGGCGAGAACCTGCGCACCAGCGGGACGCCGCGACTGGAGGCAAGGCCGGAGCAGGTCCGGGCCATCTTCGGTCAGATCCAGGAACGCACGGCGGCCTATGGCCTGCCGGCGCTGGATCTGTCCGTTCAGGGCGGTATCGCCACGCTGCGCCCGCAGCGCCCGTAAGACCCGCCGAACCCGTAGCGCCCGCCGCGCCCTCAGCAGCCTGTAGCGCCAGAAGCGCCGTAGCACCCGCCGCGCCCGTAGCGCCGTTCGCGATCGCGTTGCGGAGCGCTAAGCCGCGGCGGCGCCCCGCACCATGCGCGCCGCGATCTTCGTGACGTGCTCGCCCTGGTAACGGCACATTTCAAGCTCGAGCGGGGTGGGCATCCGCAGTTCCGGTCCTGCACCCGTGACACAGCTGGCGCCGTACGGCGTTCCACCGGTGATCTCGCGCATGGTGGCCAGATCCTTGAAGGTGTAGGGCAGTCCCACGATCACCATGCCGTGATGGAGCAACGTCGTGTGGAATGACGTAATGGTGGTTTCCTGTCCGCCGTGCTGGCTGGCCGTGCTGCAGAACACGCTGCCGATCTTCCCAACCAGGGCGCCGCGCCCCCACAGGGCACCGGTCTGGTCGAGAAAGTTGCGCATCTGGGCGGCCATGTTGCCGAAGCGCGTAGGGGTACCGAAAATCAGCGCATCGTAGCGCTCCAGTTCGTCCGGCTGCGCCACGTCCGCGGCCTGATCCAGCTTGAATCCGGACGAGCGGCACAGCTCAGGAGGTACGAGTTCCGGAACTCGCTTCACCGTCACCCGCGCGTCCGGTACGCGGCGCGCGCCCTCGGCCTGCGCGTGAGCCATCTGTTCGATGTGGCCGTAACTGCTGTAGTACAGAACCAGAACGTTGACCATGGGACTCTCCAGGTTAGTGCGGCAGTACCGCGTGACGGGTGAGGAACTCCCGTAGCGCGCGGTTGTAGTCCTTGGGGTTGTCGAGGTTAGCCAGGTGGCCTGCTTGCGGCACGATCACCCGTTGCGAGCCGGGCAGGGCGCGCGCCAGGGCAGCGCCGGCTTTCCGCCGGCTCTGCACGTCAAATTCGCCGTTGAGGATCAGTACGGGCATGGCAAGCGCGCCCAACGATATGCCAGTCTGTGGCGTGTCGCCGAGTTGGGGTGCGTCGCCGAGTTGGGGTGCGTCGCCGAGTTGGGGTGCGTCGCCGGGCTGTGGCGCATCGCCCGCGAGGTCCGATCCCGAATAACGCGACAGCATGCTGCTGACGAGTCGCTGCGAATCCGCATCGGCAGTGTGCAATCGAGCCAGCGGGTGTTGTGACCACTCAGCGCGAAAGGCGTCCAGGCCTTGCGTGGCAATGAGTTGCCGGTACCGGTCGAGCGGCATGTCCCGCAAGGTCAGCGAACCGCCGGTGCGCAAGTCGGGCGCCCCGTCCAACACAACACCCGCGACGAGCCCGGGCGCGAGCGCCGCGAGCCCACACACCACCCTTGCGCCTTGCGACATGCCTACGAAGACGGCACGTTGCACACCCAGGTGGCCACATAGCGCCATGGCATCCCTGACATCGAGGTCCAGGCTGGGTTGGCCGATGGAGAATCCCGAGCCACGCCGATCCCAGCGGATCACCCGGTAGTCAGACTGAAACGCGGCAACCTGCGGTTCCCACATGTCCAGATCCAGCGTCCAGCCGTGCACGAACACGATTGCATTCGTGCCGCTTCCGTCGCAGCGATAGCGAAGACGCGCGGTGTCGCGCTGCAGCCAGGCGTCGCCACCCGTATGCGTGGCAAGGGGTGTGGATCCGGATGGAGACATGGACAAGGCGAATTTGCGCATAGCGAAAATAAATTCGCTATGAGGCTAAGGAGCCCGGCAGGGGACGTCAAGCGCCGGGACGCGTCGCGCTCTACAGTCGCGCGCTCAGGGACAGGCCCGGCAGACCGGCCAGATCGGTGGAGATCTGTCGGCTCACCTGCTGCAGCATGGCCAGCCGCTCGCGCACCAGCCTGGCCTTGGAAATCTTGCGGGAGTGACTCGAGCTGTTGAGCGCGGCGACCACGCGGCCGCGCTGGTCGAGCACGGGAACGGCCAGAGCCACCACTCCATAGGCGAGTTCGTCTTCGATGGTTGAATAGCCGGTGCGACGGCAATCCTCGATCAGCTGGCGCAGCTTCACGGGGTTTGTGACGGTGCGGTCGGTGAGCGGCGCCAGCTCCGCCGTGCGGAAATATTCCTCGAGACTCTCCGGCGACAGCCCGGCAAGCAGGACACGACCTGTGGAAGTCGCGTGCGACGGAAAGCGGCTGCCCACATGCGCCTCGAGGCGCAACAGGGTGCGAACCGAAGCGCGCGCCACGTAGACGATCTCGGTGCCGTCGAGCACGCACAGCGCGGCCGAGTCGGCCGTGTTGCGCGCCAGTTCCTCGAGGTGGGTCTTGGTCAAGTGCTCGATGTTCATCGACTCGAGGTACGCGGCACCGAGCTGCAGTACTTTCGGCCGCAACACGAATTCGCGGCCGTTGCGTGTCACGTAACCGAGTTCCTCCAGGGTCAGCAGACAGCGGCGTGCAGTCGCGGCCGGCATCGCGGCGGCGCGCGCGATTTCGCTCAGGTTCAGGGCGGCGTGATCGCGCGTGAAGGCGCGTATCACCGCCAGGCCCTTGGCGAGTCCGCCCATGGACTCGCGGCGGGGCGGGGATATGGCTGTGCGGGTCATGCGCGCAGTGTATTTCGGTATGCGAAAAGGCGGCAAGCCGGGCAGTGTGCGGCCCACAGGCCGTGGCGTCGCCCTGGCGTGCGGCCGGCTTGACGGTGCGCCCCGGGGCGGTTCACGATAGTTCGGGAAACGAAGCAGTTTTCGCTATACGAAATATTGGACCCCCAGTGAAGATCGGATCACAGGCTCATCACAGCAGCGCCATCAGTGGTTCCAACGAGACCACCATCCTCGTGCGCGGGCACGATCTGGTCGGCGAGCTCGTCGGGCGCATCGGCTTCACCGAGCATTTCTGGCTGCTCGTGACGGGAAAGCTGCCCACCGAGGCGCAGCGCAAGGTGCTGGATGCAACGCTGGTGGCCATCGCCGAACACGGAATGGTACCCAGTGTGCAGGCGAGCCGCCTGACGCTGGCTGCCGCGCCCGAGGCAATCCAGGGGGCGGTCGCTGCCGGGATTCTGGGCTGCGGCTCGGTCGTGCTCGGCTCCTCTGAAGCGGCGGGCCATTTCTACGAGGCCGTGGCGGTCCGGATGGCGGGCGGTGCGAATGCCGAACAGGCCGCGACCGCCGTCGTGACCGAATATCGCGCCGCCAAGCGCGCGATTCCCGGATACGGCCATCCGCTGCACAAGGACTCCGACCCACGCGCCGCCAGGCTGCTGCAGATCGCCGCGGAAGTGGGGGCCGCGGGCCGCTACTGCGCGATCGCGCAGGAGGTGGCGCGCTTGCTGCCCAGGCTCGTCGGCAAGCCACTGGCGCTGAATGTCTCGGGTGCCATTCCGGCGACACTGCTGGATGCCGGATTTCCGTTGCTCGCGCTCAAGGGTGTGCCCATCCTGGCACGCACTGCCGGACTCATAGCGCATCTGCTCGAAGAGCAGCTGCGTCCCATCGGTTTCGTCATCTCGCACGCGGCCGCGGCGGCCATCAGCTACGACGGCGAAGCGCCGGCCGGTTTCCGGACGCGCGATTCATAACAGAGGTTGCAGCGAATGCCCGGTGTGCTGGACGGAATCCGCGTCGTCGAACAGGGAACTTTCATCACAGGTCCCTGCGCGGGCATGATGCTCGCCGATCTCGGCGCGGACGTCATCAAAGTGGAAAGCCCCGATGGCGATCCGTATCGCAGCTACCAGGGCGGCCATTACTCCCCGCACTTCCAGGCCTACAACCGCAACAAGCGCAGCATCGCCCTCGATCTGAAGAACCCCGCCGATCGCGGCATCTTCGACACCCTGGCGAGCGAGGCGGATGTCTTCATCCAGAATTTCCGTCCCGGCACCGCGGACCGCCTGGGCGCGGGCATGACCCGGCTGTCCGCGCTGAATCCGCGCCTCGTCTACTGCTCGATCAGCGGCTTCGGCGCCAGTGGCCCGTATGTCGAACGCCCAAGCTACGACTCGGTGGCCCAGGCACTCAGCGGATTCCTGAGCGTGGTCGTGGATGCGCGCAAACCGCAGTTTCTCGGTCCCGCGCTGGCCGATGCGATCACCGGGCTGTATGCCGCTTACGGGGCGCTGGGTGCGCTCGTGCAGCGTGGGCGCACCGGTCGCGGTGCGCTGGTCGAAGTGTCGATGCTGGAGGCGATGGCGCACTTCGCGGTCGAGCCGTTCGCTGCCTATTTCGCACTCGGGCAGACACCGACTTCGAGCGACCGGCCGCGACTGGCGCAGGCCTACATCCTCAGGACCCGCGATGCGCGCCTGCTGGCCATTCACCTGTCCTCGCTGGAGAAGTTCTGGGAAGGTCTGCTCAGCGCACTGGGCGCGCCGCAACTGGGCGCCGATCCGCGCTTCGTCACGCGCCAGAACCGCATCAACAACTATGAGGCGCTGGGGGCCGAGCTCGACCGGCGGTTCTCGCAGCAGGACCTGGCGCACTGGGTGGAGTCACTGGGCCGTAACGATGTACCGTACGCTCCCATCAACAGTATCGACCAGGTGGTCAACGACCCGCAGGTCGGGCACCTCGGTCTGATCGTGCCGGTAGAGTCGGCGCACGCGGGCACGCAAGCGGTGCGCCCGGCTGTGCAGTTTGGCGGCGAGCGCTCGCGATCGGTGCGCGCGGCGCCCCTGTTGAATGAGCACGGTGGGGCGATCCGCCAGGCGATGGGTGGCGGGCAGCGCTGGCCAGCCGGTCCCTGAAGGCGGGACCACACGCCCGTTGAGCGGGCTGGAGGGGGCGACGACATGCTGTTTCCAACAATGCTGGTGGGCAGCTATCCGCAGCCGGAATGGCTGATCGACCGCAAGAAGCTGGCCGGCCGCTTTCCGCCGCGGGTGCGCGCGCGCGAGCTGTGGCGCGTGCCGGAGGAATTCCTGGCCGAGGCGCAGGATGACGCCACGATCATGGCGATCAAGGCCCAGGAGGATGCGGGCCTGGACTTCATCACCGACGGGGAGATCCGCCGCGAGAGCTATTCCAATCGCTTCGCGACCGCGCTCGATGGCGTCGATCTGGACAACCCCGGTACCGCGCTCGATCGCAGCGGCCACCCCAATCCGGTGCCCCGGGTCGTGGGCACGATCCGCCGCCGTGAACCGGTCGGACTGAGGGATCTCGCGTTCCTGCGCCGTAACACGCGACGCCGTGTGAAGGTCACCGTACCGGGGCCGTTCACGATGGCGCAGCAGGCGCAGATCGATTTCTACGGCGGCAGCCGCCAGCAGGCCGCGATGGACTACGCGGCCGCGGTGAATGAAGAGATCCGCGATCTGTTCGCCGCGGGAGCCGACATCGTGCAGATCGATGAACCGTACATGCAGGCGCGTCCGGAGGAAGCCCGTGCCTTTGGACTCGATGCCCTGAACCGAGCGCTGGACGGCATCAACGGCACCACGGCCCTGCACATTTGTTTCGGCTACGCCGCCATCATTCACACACGGCCGTCCGGTTACTCGTTCCTGCCGGAGCTGGCGCAATGCTCCTGCCGGCAGGTCTCCATCGAGACGGCGCAATCCAACCTCGACTGCGCCGTGCTGGAGGGCCTGCGCGGCAAGAAGATCATTCTCGGAGTGATCGATCTTGCCGACCCGCAGGTCGAGAGCGCCGAACAGGTTGCGAACCGCATTCGCCGGGCTCTGCCGCATGTAGCCGCCGAGGATGTGCTTCTCGCGCCCGACTGCGGCATGAAGTACCTGCCGCGCGAAACGGCGTTCGGCAAACTCCAGGCCATGGTGGCCGGTGGTGCGCTGATGCGGGCCGAGCTGGCGGCGACGAGCCACTGAAGCGCGGTGGCGGGCAAAAGGGATCGCGACAGGCGTCCGCGACTGTTGCGGCCCCGGGCGAGGCAATTGCGCTGTCAGCCGAGTAGGCTTGAGGGTATCGCGCTACCCTGCTAAACGTGCGTCATCAGTCGCGGCCGCGGCGCGCCAGCGTGCCCGGACGCCGGAGAGCCACCATCAGCACGCCTGCACCACGCGGATTTCCACTGCCCAGCTCGCTGAAGGTCGTGCCGGGCACCGAGCGAGCCCAGGCCGCTTATCCCTACTACACGCAATTCAGCGCCGCCGACGACGACCGGTTCTGGTTCTACAACTCGATGCACTTCCCCGAGCCGATGTCGGCATTCGACATGGTCACGGCGGAGGCGGCTTACTGTGCGCTTGGTTCCGCCAATACCCGTGTGCATTGCCTGCCCACGACGTTGGGAATCGATCACCGCATCATCAACGGTCGGGTCTACATCGGCGGCAACGCCGTAACCGATCCCGCGGAGATCGCGCGACGCACCACCGAGTTCCAGCAGCGCGCCTTCTATTACTATGAGAACTGGGAGCGTCTGTACGCGCAATGGCGTACCAAGATGCTGACTCTGATCCGCGAAACGCAGGCGCTCCCGAAGATCGAGCTCCCCGACCTGGAGCCGCTCGAGCATGTGCGCGCGGGCCGGGGTGTGGCCTCCAATCACTATCTCCTCGACACGTACCAGAAGACGCTCGAGGGATACTTCCGGATGTGGCATCACCATTTCGAGTTCCTCCTGCTCGGCTATGGCGCCTATCTGACGTTCTTCGGTTTCTGCAAAAAGGCGTTTCCGGAAATCAGCGACCAGACGGTGGCGCGCATGGTGGCCGGCATCGACGCGGAGATCTTCCGCCCGGACGATGAGCTGCGCCGGCTGGCGCGCTGCGCCGTGCAGCTCGGGGTGGCTGACAGGTTCCGCGATGGGATGTCGGCGCAGGCCATCATCCAGTCACTGCAGCAGTCGGGCGAGCCTGGCCGGCAGTGGTTGATGGAGCTGCAGACCTCACGCGACCCCTGGTTCAACATCAACGTGGGCGATGGTTTCTACCACTACCACCGTTCCTGGAACGACGATCTGTCGATGCCGTTCGCGGGACTGCCCGGTTACATCCGTCAGGTCCAGGCCGGCGAATCGCTCGAGCGGCCCGTGGAGAAACTGCGCGAGGAGCGGCGCCGCCTGATCGACGACTACCGGGAGTTGCTCGGCTCGGACGAGGAGCGCGCCGCCTATGACCAGATGATCACACTGGCGCACCGCGTCTTCCCGTATGTCGAGGGGCACAAGTTCTATTGCGAGCACTGGTACACCAACCTGTTCTTCAACCGTATCCGCGAGTTCGGCGGACTGCTGGCGCGCAATGGGTTCTTCCCGGACGCGGAAGACGTCTTCCAGCTCACGCACTACGAGGTGGAGTCCGCGATCATCGATCTGATGACCGCGTGGTCGAACGGCTCGCCACCACGCGGACCGGGCCACTGGCCGGAAATCGTCCGCGAGCGCCGCGCCGCTATCAAGGCGTGGGCCAAAGTTGAAACGCCGCCCGCTCTCGGTCCGGTGCCGGACATCATCGACGATCCGGCCATCGTGATGCTCTGGGGCATCACCCGTGAGAGCCTGGACGCCTGGCTGAATGCCTCCACTGACACGACCGCGACGGAGATCCGCGGCTTCGCCGCATCCAGTGGCGTAGTGGAAGGACCCGCGCGTATCGTCAGGTCCGTTGAGGAGATCTCCCGCCTGCAGGATGGCGACATCCTGGTCTGCCAGGTGACCAATCCCACCTGGGCGCCGATCTTCCAGAAGATCTCCGGCGCCGTATCCGACATCGGCGGCTCGATGAGTCACGCCGCCATCGTCGCGCGCGAGTACGGTCTGCCCGCTGTCGTGGGTACCGGCACGGCCACTTCCCGGATCCGCGACGGACAGCGGATCCGCGTGGACGGCGGTCGCGGCATCGTCACTCTCCTTCAATAGTCCTTCGATGGTGCCCACGGCGTGCATGTAAGCTGGTTCAGCGAAATCGGGCTTGGCGATCGACCCGATGTCGGCGGCAAAGGTGGCAGTCTTGGCGAGTTGCAGCGGGCCGGCATCGCGGTTCCGCCCGGCTTCATCGTCAGGACTCAGGCTTTCGAACTGTTTCTGCAGCGTCTGGAGCAGGCGGCTCCGCTGCGAGCCGTGGTCCAGTCACTGGATCCGGCCGATCTGGCCGCGATCACGCGCTGCTCACAGGAGATGCGGGCGCGACTGGAGCAGGCGCCGCTTCCGCAGGAAGTGCTCGACGACATCTGCAGTGCACACGAGAAGCTGGATTCGGGTCGGGGTATGCCCGTCGCGGTGCGCTCTTCCGCAACGACGGAGGACGCCACTGATGCCAGCTTCGCCGGTCTGCAGGACACGTTCCTGTGGGTTCGCGATGCCGGGCAGATGTTGAACAAGGTCCGCAGCTGCTGGGCCAGCCTGTACTCCGTCGAGTCCATCAGCTACCGGCGGCAGCGTGGCTTTCCCGAGCAGGCTGTCGCGATGGCTGTCGTCGTGCAGACCATGGTCAACGCCCGGACCGCTGGCGTCATGTTTACGCGCAGTCCCACCACTGGCGATCGATCGGTACTGACGATCGAGGGAGCGTGGGGTCTGGGTTCCTCCGTGGTGGGAGGTGAGGTGACGCCCGATCGCTGGGTCGTCGCCAAAATCACCGGCGATATCACGGTGCGTGAGATATCCGACAAGCAGATTCAACACGTGCCGCTCGCGGCGGGTGGAATCGAATCCGTACCCGTCAGCGAGGCATTGCGGCGTGCGGCCTGCATGAGCGACGAGGAGCTTCAGGTATTGAGAGATATCGCGCGCAAGGTCGAGCGCCACTACGGTCGTGCCCAGGACATTGAGTGGGCCATGGAACGGGATACAGACCATCTGTATCTGCTGCAGAGCCGGCCTGAGACCGTCTGGTCCGCACGGGACGCAGCGCCCGTTGCCCGCGGCTCCGACAACCCGCTTGCGCATGTCATGTCCATCTTCGGAGGGCGTCGATGACCCTGACGGCGAAGGACGTGGCAGAGATCACTCGTCTGCTGGAGGAGTCGGCATTCGATGAGCTGAATCTGGAGATGGAAGGATTCAAGCTCACGCTCCGGCGGACCGGCGCCCCCGCCGTCTCTCGGCCGGATGGCGGCGTCGCCAGCAAGCCCACCGCCGGCACGGGCGCTGGCCCTGCCGGGAATCCCGCCGCGGGTCCGGCCGCGCCGGACGAACAGTCGCCCGCGGCTGCTCGCGATGCCGCGCCTTCGCGGGATTCCGCGGCTGCGCGCGATCCCGCGGTTCAGGACGTCCCCGCGCCGCTGCTGGGCACGTTCTACCGCTCGCCCAAGCCGGGCGCGCTGCCCTTTGTCGAGGTCGGTTCGGCGGTCGAGGCAGACACCATCATCGGAATCATCGAAGTGATGAAACTGATGAACACGGTTCGTGCCGGTACTCGCGGCCAGATCACCGAAATACTGGCGCGCGACGGTGTGCTGGTCGAGTACGGCGAGACGCTGCTGCGCGTTCGCGGGGCGAGTCCGGCTTGAGCATCCGCCGCATCCTCATCGCCAATCGTGGCGAGATCGCTGCCCGTATCATCCGCACCTGCCGCATCTCCGGTATCGAAACCGTCCTGGCCGCGTCGGAGGCGGATCGCGACTCCGTGCCGGCGCGACTGGCCGATCGGACGGTGTGCATCGGCCCGGCCCGGGCCAGTGACAGTTACCTGAAACCCGAAACCATCGTGCAGGCGGCCCTGGGAGTCGGGGCGCAAGCCATCCATCCCGGCTACGGCTTCCTTTCGGAGCGTGCGGTCCTGGCACGGTTGTGCGAACGGCACGGAATCGTCTTCATCGGTCCGACCGCGGATCAGATCGAAAGTGTCGGCGACAAGCTTCGCGCCCGGTCCGCTGCTGAAGCGGCCGGTGTGCCCGTCGTGCCGGGTGGCGCGGCCGCGACCGTGGCGGAAGCTCTCGCTCTCGCGCAGCGGGTTGGTGCTCCATTACTCGTCAAAGCAGTCGGCGGGGGTGGGGGGCGCGGAATGAAGCGCGTGGAACGGATCGAAGACCTGCCTGCCGCACTCGAACTCGCCGCGTCCGAGGCTGGCGCGGCCTTTGGCGATGCCCGCGTGTACCTGGAGCGCTACGTGGCCCAGGGGCGGCATGTGGAGGTGCAGGTCCTCGGTGATGGAGTTGGCGGTATCATCCATCTGGGCGAGAGAGACTGCTCGGTGCAGAGGCGCTATCAGAAGCTGATCGAGGAGACTCCCGCCCCTGTGGTGTCCGCCGGGTTGCGCTCACGCCTGCACGATGCTGCCGTTCGATTCGCGCGGCATCTGTCCTATCGTGGCGCGGGTACTGTCGAGTTCCTCGTCGGAGCGGATGAGAGTTTTTACTTTCTCGAAATGAACGCGCGCATCCAGGTGGAGCATCCTGTGACGGAGGCCGTCACGGGCATCGACCTGGTGGCCGAGCAGATTGCCGTTGCTTCGGGGGCGGGCCTGCGTCTGAGGCAGCAGGACGTGCG
>Ga0335083_10008241_pt1 | contig 12750 bp, 12 predicted proteins | sample Lox_Sample_42_FD_206716 | JGI IMG/M metagenome (GOLD analysis project Ga0335083, IMG submission 206716) | Soil microbial communities from Loxahatchee National Wildlife Refuge, Florida, United States - Lox_Sample_4.2 | ecosystem: Environmental > Terrestrial > Soil > Wetlands | place: USA...
TGGTTCCACCGAGCCCGTTCTTCACTTCCTTCACGTCGCGGAGATCCAAGCGCAGCCAGTCGAAGCGGCGATGCGGACCGATCTCGACATTCAAGGGTGTCGGTGAGGCCCGGTGGAAGCTCGCAGCGAGGGCATCGCCGATGCCGGCCAGCGCATCGCGAATTGAGCGCGCGCTGTCGCGCGGATGCGCGATGCCGCGCTGCGCCACCTGCAGTGCGGCGAGCCCGCCCCCAAGGTTGCGACGCAGCTCCCCGAGCACGAGGTCGAGGGGACCGGGCGGCGGGCGCGGCCGCCAGCGCCTGGGCTTCGGGGGCGTCGAGTCCGGGCTCGTCGCCATCGAGGAAGCCAAAAACTCAGCGCTTCCAACGCCGTCGATCATGCAGTGGTGGGTCTTCGTGATGATCGCGAAGCGATCGCCCGCGACGCCCTCCACCACCCATAGCTCCCAGAGCGGCTTGTTGCGATCGAGCGGCAGCGACATCACGTGACCGACGAGGCGCTTGAGCATGCGCTCGTCGCCGGGCGCGGGAAGCGCCGTGTGGCGCAGGTGGTAGTGCAGGTTGAAGCGCGGGTCGTCCACCCAAACCGGGTGGTTCGTGACGGGGATTCGGGCGATGCGCTGCCGGTAGCGCGGCACCAGCATCGATTCGACGAGGGTGCTGATCCGCTCGATGTCGATGCCGCCCTCGGGGCGCCGGAGCGGCACCGCGTCGAAGATTGCCACGGCGCCGACATGCATCGGCGTGTTCTCTCCCTCGATGCTCAAGAAGGCGGCATCGAGAGCGGAGAGGCGCTCGTAGGCGGGCTGCGGCATCAGTGGCTTCTCGAGGAATGCATCGCGCGTGCCGGAGGCCACGTCGTTGGCGCACAGCACGCAGAGAGCTGATGGGACGAGATGCGGCGGGCGATGGGAAATTTTGCCTCATTCGCCTTCGCGGAGCCGCAACTCCGAGAGGTCATGCGCCGGTCGCTTCGGCGTGCCATTGCATCCCTCACGGCACCATCTTCGCGCTAGGTTGACCATCTCGCACTGCTGGAGAGGGGAGGAGTCGGCTCGGCTCGCCGTAGCCAGCCGAGAGGAGTTTCGCAGATGGTCATGGGCAGGCGACCTGAGGTGAAGACAGCCTCCGCCCCCGTCGCGGCCTTCGCCGTCACCGGCCTCGCGGCCCAGCTGGCGATCGCGCTGGCATCGGTGGCCTTCCGGAGGCCCTGGGAAGGCTCGGGCGGTCGGCTCCACAACGTCGGCGCAGCCGTCACTCGCACGGTCCTGCGCGCGTTCATCGGCTACGCCACATCGCTCCCCATCCCGGAATTCCGCTCGGTCGAGATCCTGATCGACGACATCTGCCGCGTGGTGCTCCCGCCGTTCCTGAAGGGGCTCCGCGTCACGGTGGAGGAGACCCATCTCGGCGGCGTCTCGGTGCTCGAATACCGGCCGAGGGATGGCGCGCATCGCGCCGCCATCCTGTACCTGCACGGCGGCGGCTTCATCGGCACGTCCCCGAGCATGTACGCGGCGTTCACCGGATGGATCGCCCACGAGACGGCCTGTCCGGTGTTCGTGCCGGACTACCGCCTCGCGCCCGAGTTCCCCTACCCGGCGAGCCTGCTCGACGCAACTTCCGTGTATGAAGCGATGCTGGCTTCGGGTCTGCCCGCCAAGAGGCTGTTCGTGGCCGGCGACTCCGGAGGCGGGAACCTGGCCACCGCGCTGCTGGTCGACGTTCCAGGCCGCCACCTGCAGAGGCCGGCGGGGCTGATCCTGTTCTCGCCCGAGGTCAGCCTGGCCCTCGACGAGCCCTCGATCACCGAGAACGCCCAGCGCGACATCCTACCGTGGAACATCCCCGTGCGTCCCTATCTGCACGGGCTCGAGCCCGGTGACGAACGCGCATCCGTGGTGGATGCCGATCTGCGTGGCTTCCCGCCAACCTTCGTCGCCTTCGGTGGCGACGAGATGTTCCGCGATCCCATCCGGCGCTTCGTCGAACGGTTGGAGCGCTCGTGCGTCGACACGACGGCGATCGAGGAGCCCGACATGTTCCACGTGTTCCCGATCCTGATGCCGTGGGCCGACGAGAGCCGCCGGGTCTACCGCGCAGTGAGCGCCTTCGTGCACAAGCGGCTCGAGAGCGAGGCGCTCGAAGGAACCGAAGCAGACGCGCTGCGCGCAGTCTGAGCGGTGCTTTAGGCGTGGGCCCTCCTGGATTCGAACCAGGGACGACACCGGTTATGAGCCGGGTGCTCTGACCGCTGAGCTAAGGGCCCGTGGGGGTCGATCCTAGCAGCGAGCCGGACGGCTCCGCCCCGCCCCGTGGGCTCAGATCAATCCCGGATACGAGCCGCCGTCGAGCTGGAGGTTCTGGCCGGAGATGTAGCCGGCCTGCGCGCTGCAGAGCCAGGCGCAGGCGGCGCCGAGCTCGCCCGGCGTGCCGAGGCGGCCGGCGGCGATGCTCGCCGCCATCTCGGTGTAGGCCTGCTCGAGCGAGACGCCGCCCGTCTTCGCGCGCAGCTCCGCCATCATGCGCTGGCGGTCGGTGTCGATGCGCTCCGGGAGGAGGTTGTTGATGGTGACGTTGTCGCGCACGACCTCCTTCGAGAGCGCCTTGCACACGGCCGTGAGCCCGCTGCGGGCCGCCGTGGAGAGACCCATCGCTGCGTGGGGCGCCTTCACCATCGCCGAGGTGATGTTGACGATGCGGCCGAAGCGGCGCTGGCGCATGCCGCCGACGACCGCGCGGATCAACAGGACCGGCGCGAGCAGGTTGGCTTCGAGCGCGGCGAGCCAGCGCGCGTGATCCCAATCCTCGAAGCGACCGGGGGGCGGGCCGCCGTTGTTGTTGACGAGGATGTCGGGGGCGGGACACGCGGCCAGGAGCTTCGCCCGGCCGTCCTCGCTGCACAGGTCCGCCGCGACCGCGGTGACCTCGGCACCGGTCTTCGCGCGGATCTCGCGCGCGGTGGCCTCGAGCTTCGCCGCGTCGCGGCCGTTCACGACGACCGAGGCGCCTTCCGCGGCGAGCGCCTCGGCGCACGCGCGCCCGAGCCCGCGACTCGATGCGCACACGATCGCGCGCCGCCCGGCGATTCCGAGGTCCATGCTCCCTCCCTTCCAGCGCGGGCGCGCTCAGCGTCCTCGGATGCGATCGATGACGCCGAGCAGTGTCGAGCGAGGATCGGCGACCCGGCTGCGCGCGCGCCAGGCGACGTGCTGGTCCGGGCGCACCAGGACCGCGCCGCCCGGCCCGATCCCGAGCGCCTCGCTCCACGCACCGCCGGGATCGGCGACGTCGCGGCCGATCGCGGCACACGAGAGCGGCACGCTCTCGATCGCTGCCGCGGCGGCGAGCCAGGCGCCGCCCTCCGCACCGGCGACGAGGAGGAAGCGATCGGGCGCGACGAGGTCGAGGGTCGAGCGCGGCGCGCGCGGGCCCGGGATCCACGCGTGCGGGAGGCGCGCGCCGGGACGGCCCGAGTGCACGAGCTCGCGCACGGGATTCGCGATCGCAGAGCGCGCGGTGCCGTCGGGCACGATCGCCCCGTCCTCGTACTGGAAGCCGAGCTGGAGGCCCAGCATGTCGAAGTGCTCGGCCTGGTTTGCGATCGCGGCGCGCACGCGCCCGCGATCGCCGTCGCTCGCGGGCCCGAGCGCCTGGAACACCTCGAGCATGCGCCCCGCGTTGCGCAGGCTCACGTCGGCGTTCTCGAGCGCGACCGGCTTCCGCTCCAGCTCGTAGCTCTCGAGGAGCGCGGGCTCCGCCCAGCCCGACTCCACGGCCGCGAGCTTCCACGCCAGGTTGTGCGCGTCCTGGACGCCGGTGTTGAGGCCGAGCCCGCCCGTCGGCGGGAAGCGGTGTGCGGCGTCGCCCAGCAGGAAGGCGCGGCCGTCGCGGTAGTGCTCGGCCACCTGGGCGGACATCGTCCAGGTCGAGAGGGTGCGGATTTCGAAGTCGACCTCCGCGCTCCCGATCGCGCGGTGCACGATCTCGGCGCAACGCGCCTCGGTGTAATCCGAGAGCGCCTCCCGGTCGGGGTCCAGGGGGTGCATGAAGACCCACTCGCGGTCGATGTCGTGCGCGACGAAGGTGCCGCGCGCGCTCGGGTCGCAGACCCAGTACAGGACAGCCGGTCGCGCGCCGACGAGCGGGCGCAGATTCGCAGCGAAGTGGATGGTCAGGAACGACGCGAGCCGCGGCGGCCCCACGGGCTCGATGCCGAGCGCCTTGCGGACGGGGCTCCCCGCGCCGTCGGCAGCAAGGAGCCAGCGGCTGCGGACCTCGACACGCTCGCCCGTTGTGGCGTCGCGGAGCCGCGACGTCACTCCCTCGTCGTCCTGCTCCGCGGCCACCCACTCGAGCCCGAGACGGATCGAGGCGTTCGGCTGCTTGCCGAGGTGCTCGTACAGGATGGGCTCGAGGCGATGCTGCGAGAGGTTCCGCAGCGGCGTCGGGGTCACCGCGAGCACCTCGTCGCCCTGCCGCTCGAAGGGGAGCGCGCCGAGCTCCTCGCCGTCGAGGGTCATGACCCAGCGGACGGCACCGGCGTCGCGCGGGTCCTTGCAGGCCGCGGCGATCGCCTCCATGTCGACTCCGGCCGAGCGCAAGATCTCGAAGGTGCGCGCGTTCACCACGTGCGCCGCCGGCGCGCGACGCAGGGACGTGTTTCGCTCGACGAGGAGGCTCCGGAGCCCCTGGCGCGCCAGCAGGATCGCGGCGGTCATGCCGGTGGGCCCGGCGCCGACGATCAGCACGGGGATGTCGGTGCGCGGCTCCATGGCCTAGCGCAGGCCGGCCTGGTCGTCGGCGATCTGGCGCGCGATCCGCCCGCGCCACGCCTCGTAAGGCTCGCCGCCCTTCGCGTCGCACAGCGCCTTCGTCCTGCGCAGGATCTCGGCGTCGTCGAGCGAGAGGTCGAGCGGCTCGCCGCACGGCTGGTGCACGTACCAGGGGCTGTCGACGACGAACTCGAGCGCGTTGCCCTCCGGGTCGCGCGTGTAGAGCGACCAGGCGTTGCCGTGGCTCACCGGGATCAGGTGCTTGCAGCCGGCGTCGGCGAGGCGGTCGCGCACCCGCCGCAGCGCGCCAAGGTCCTCCATGCGGAACGAGAGCTGGAAGATCGCGCTGCCGAAGCTCCCGCCGAGCGCGGGCCCGTTCTGGACCTCGCCCTCCTTGCGGCCCGACACCAGCACGAGCTGGTGGTGCTCGGCGGGATCGGTGGTGAGGAAGACGAGCTCGGCGCCGATCGGCGGCGGGAGCGCGCCGCGATCGCTCTGCGTCATCCCCAGCACCTCGGTGTAGAACGAAACCATCCTCGGCAGGTCGAAGCAGCAGATGCCGAGGTGGCTCAGGCTGAGCCGGCGGCCGGCGACGGAGGGAGTCGTCATGGGATTCCTTCGCTTGGGGGGGTGGACTGCCGTTTACTCGTTTGTATAATATCGGCCAATGGTGGGTTGGTCAAGTGAGTAATGCGAGGCGAGAGCCGCGGCGGGCGCGGGCCCGGCCCCGCCCCGCCACGCGCAGGCCCCGGCGCCCGGCGACGGGCCGCGAGGAGGCGACCCGCGAGCGGATCCTCGCCGCCGCGCTCGAGGTCTTCGCCGAGCGCGGCTTCGACGGCGCGCGCACGCGCGAGATCGCCGACCGAGCGGGCGCGAACCTGGGGCTCCTCGCCTACTACTTCGAGGGCAAGGAGCCGCTCTGGCGCGAGGCGGTGTCGCGGGCGTTCGAGGAGCTGCAGCAGGAGCTCGGCAGCCTCGCGGCGCCGCGCGCCGGAGCCGAGCCGGCGAGCGAGCGGCAGCGGCTCGAGTCGCTGCTGCGCGGCTTCGTGCGCTTCGTCGCGCGGCGTCCTGCCTTCATGAGGCTGATGAATGACGAGGGAAAGCGCGACGGGCCGCGCATGCGCTGGCTCGCAGATCGCTACGTGAAGCCGATGACTGCGGCGTTCCGGCAGGCGGCCGAGCGAGCGCAGGGCGAGGGTGTCATCCCGGACCTGCCGGCCGCGAGCCTCCACTACATCGCCCTCGGCGCGGCCGGGCTCCTCTTCAGCCAGGCTCCCGAGTGCGCCTACGTCATGGGGGTCGATCCGGCGAGCGAGGGCTTCGCCGAGGCGCACGCCGACGCCGTGGTGCGTATGCTGCTGGGACCTCCCGCCCGCTGACCGACGCGCACTACGCCCGGCGCGGGAGGAGGCTCGCTCCGAGCCCACGGCCGGCCTTCGGCCGGCGGTCGCCCGAGGGCCGCACGCTTCGCGTGCGGCCCTCGATTCGCCCGACCGCAGGCGCTGCGCGAGCCTTTTCCCGCACCGGCCCCTAGCTCAGGTCGAACTTCGCGCCGACCATCTGCTCCGACAGCGGCCAGAGGCGCGCCGCGCCCTCGCGGTCGAAGGCCCAGGGCGCGTAGCCGCGCTGCGCGTTCAGGTCCGTCGAGGGACCGGCGACGTGGCTGTCCTCGAGGTAGAGCGCGCCTCGGCCCTCGAGCTCGGGCGCGGTCGCCGCCCAGACCTGCGTCGCCGCCCCCTGCGGCACCTGCTTCCAGCGGATCCCCCCGCCTCCCGATGCGCGTGCTTGCAGCGTCTTGATGTCCTCGGGCTGCAGGTGGCGACCGAGCTCCGTCATGATCGCGCCCGGGTGGATCGCGACGGCGTGCACACCGTGGGGTGCCATTCGCCGATCGAGCTCGAGCGCGTGCCAGATGTTGGCGGTCTTCGACTGGCCGTAGGCCTCCCACTTGTCGTACGGGCGCTTCTCGTAGTGCGGGTCGTCGAAGTGCACGGTCGAGAAGCGGTGGCCGCTCGAGCTCACGCACACGACACGCGCGGGTGCCGCGCGTCGAAGTGCGGGGGCGAGCAGCCCCGCGAGCAGGAAGTGTCCCAGGTGGTTGGTACCGAGCTGCATCTCGTAGCCGTGCTCGATGCGCTGCAGCGGGCACGCCATGACGCCCGCGTTGTTGATCAGGATGTGGATCTTCGGATGCGAGATCAGCACGGACTCGGCGAAGGTGCGGATGCTCGAGCGCGAGCCGAGCTCGAGCGCGGCGACCTCGGCCGCGTCGCTCCGGCCGGTCGCGGTGCGGATTTCGGCAGCGACCTTCTCGGCCTTGGCGACGTCGCGCGCGCCGATCACCACCTTGGCGCCGCGGCTGGCCAGCACCCGCGCGCTCTCGGCGCCGAGACCTCCCGAAGCGCCCGTGATCACGGCGGTCTTGCCGGAAAGGTCGATGCCGGCCGCGACGTCGGCGGCGGTCGAGTCGAATCCGAAGCGCGAGGCCTCTTCCTTCTGCACGAACTTCCTCCTCGGCGGGCGCGAGGCGGATGCTAGCTGATGACCTTCGTTCGGCTCCGCAGACTCCGCCTCACTGCGCGGAGGCCGACTCTCGAGTCGGCCTCCTAGCGGAGGCCGGCCTGGGCGCGGAGCTGCGGCGCGGTGAGCGTCGACCCGTCGGGGCTCCAGCCGGGCGGCGCGAGCGCGTAGCCGAGGCGCGCGCGCCAGCCCGGCGCGGCGAGCGCATCGCGGGCGATCGCCAGCCACTCGTGGAAGGCGATGCGCACGATCGCGAAGGTGTGGATGTTCTTGGTGAGGCCGTACCGGACGCGCGCGCGCTCCGGCTCGAAGGTGCCGAAGAGCCGGTCCCACACGATCAGGATGCCACCGTGGTTGCGGTCCAGGTACTCGACGTTGGAGCCGTGGTGGACGCGGTGGTGCGACGGCGTGTTGAACAACGCCTCGAACCAGGCCGGCATCCGGTCGATCAGCTCGGTGTGGATCCAGAACTGGTAGATCAGCGAGACCGAGATCTGTGTCATGATCATCAGCGGATGGAAGCCCAGCAGCGGGAGCCACCAGTAGAAGAGCGGGACGGTGAGCGGCGTGGTGTAGGACTGCCGCAGCGCCGTCGAGTAGTTGAAGTACTCGCTCGAGTGGTGGTTCACGTGGGCGGCCCAGAGGAGGCGGACCTCGTGCGAGCTCCGGTGCCACGCGTAGTACGTGAAGTCCTCGGCGAAGAAGAGCAGCACCCACGCCGCGGCGCCGGTGCCGATCGAGAAGAGCCGGTGCCCGTAGAGCCAGAAGTACAGCGCGAAGACGGCGCCGCCGAGCGCCGCAGAGATCAGCACGTTGCCGACGCCCATCCAGAGGCTCGCGCGCGTGTCGGGACCGAGGTAGCCGCGCAGGTCGCCGCGACCCTCCGCCCGCGCGCGCCGGATCCGCGCACGCTCCAGCAAGAGGAGCGCGATGAAGAGCGGGAACGCGCAGTAGAGGATCTCGGCCATCGGCGGCTCTACGGCCTCGATCTTAGCGCCGGCGGCGAATGGCGAGCAGGGCGAATACCGCGGCGGCGGCGAGCGGCGCGGCGCCGGGCTCGGGCGCGCGGAACAGCACGAACGTTCCGTTCGACATCCCGGCGATCAGGGCCGGCGCGGTGTCACCGTAGAGGTTCGCGAGGCTCCCGCTCGAGAAGAAGACGGGCGTGGTGAGGCCGGCGAAGGGGTTCTCGGAGCCGGTCTGCTCGACGAACGCCGGGCTCGTCGGGCTCCCGGTGTTCTCGAAGTAGTGGAAGTCGCCGGCGTCGGCGCCCGACACCAGATCGAAGTCGCCGTCGCCTTCGAGGTCCGCGAGCGCGGCGGACGAGAAGGAGGTGACGCCCAGGCCGTCGAGAGGATTCGCCGTGCCGGTGCGCGCGGCGAAGACGGGCGCCTGCGCCGTACCCGTGTTCTCGAAGTAGCGGAAGGTGCCGTCGGCGGAGCCGGCCACGAGATCGAAGTCGCCGTCGCCGTCGAGATCCGCGAAGGCGGGGATCGGGACGTCGCCGGCGTCGAGTCCATCGAACGGGTTCGCCGTGCCGGTGCGCTCGACGAAGGCGGGCGCCTGCGGCGTGCCGGTGTTCTCGAAGTAGTGGAAGCCCGTGGTGTGCTCCCCGACCACGAGGTCGAGGTCGCCGTCGCCGTCGAGGTCGACCAGCGCGGGCGCCGAGTACTCGGTGACCGAGACGCCGTCGAGCGGAGTCCCCGGGCCGCTCACGGCCGTGAAGGTCGGGCTCGTCGCGCTGCCCGTGTTCTGGAAGTAGGAGAGCGTGCCGTCGCGCGCGCCCGCGACCAGGTCCAGGTCGCCGTCGCCGTCGAGATCGCCGAAGGCGGCGACGGAGTCCATGCCCACGTCGACGGTGGCGAGCGGATTCGACTCGGCGGGGACGGCCAAGTACGTCGGCGCGCCCGCGCTCGCCGGTGACGCAGGGAGGAGCATCGCGAGCAGCACAGCGAGGAGCGACCGGCGCACGCCGTGGACGCTAGCCTAGCCGCGGATGCACTGGATTGCGGTCGCGCTCGCGCTCCTCTTCGCGGTGGCCGGCCTCGGCTGCCTCCTGCTCGTGCTGGTCGGCCTGCCCGGGGCGTGGGTCCTGGTCGGCCTCGCGCTGCTGCTCGAGCTCGCCGACGGCTGGCTCCTGCGCGCTCCGGGCTACGTGACCTTCGGCTGGGGGACGATCGCCGGCTGCGCCGCGCTGGCGCTCGCCGGCGAGCTCGTCGAGGCCCTCGCGGGCGCGGCCGGGGCGCGCCTCGGCGGCGGATCGCGGCGCGCGATGGTCGGCGCCTTCGCCGGCGGCATCGCGGGCGCGATCGCGCTGACGCCGCTCGTCCCGATCCCCGTGCTCGGCACGCTCCTCGGTGCGCTGGCCGGAAGCTTCGCGGGTGCGTGGGTCGGCGAGGCGACCGGCGAGGAGGCGCGCGGCCGCGCGCACAACCTGCGCGCCGCCGCCGGCGCGGCTGCCGGCAAGCTCGGCGGCACGCTCGGCAAGGTGGCGTTCGCCGCGGTCGCGTGGCTCTGGCTGGTGCGCGCGGCCTTCCGCCTCTAGCCGCGGGGTGTCATCCTAGGCGCCATGACGCAGCCGAGCGGCAACGACGCGCTCACCGGTCGCGCGATCGCCGTGGTGGGCGCCGCCACGGCGGGCGCGGAGGTCGCCGGACGCCTGGCCGAGCAGGGCGCCTGGGTGGCGGTGTTCGAGCAGAACGCGCGGCCCTACGGCAAGGTCGAGGACGGGCTCCCTCGCTGGCACATCGAGCTGCGGCGCAAGGAGTACCGCATCATCGATGCCAAGCTCGCGCACCCGAACGTGGCCTTCGTCCCGCTCACGCAGATCGGCCGCGATCTCGACTTCGGCGAGCTCGCGCGCGACTACGGCTTCGACGCGGTCGTGCTCGCGAGCGGAGCGTGGCGCGATCGGCCCCTCCCCGTCGAGGGCGCGGACGCCTACGTCGGGCGCGGCCTGGTCTACCAGAACCCGTTCATCATCTGGTTCAACCACGCGAACGAGGCGCGCTACGCCGGCGAGCGCTTCGAGCCGGCCGACGACGTCCTCGTGGTGGGAGGCGGCCTCGCCTCGATCGACGTGGTCAAGGTGCTGATGCTCGAGACGACGCGCGCCGCGCTCGCGGCGCGCGGCGTCGAGGTTCCGATGCTCGAGCTCGAGGTGAAGGGGATCCCGAAGGTGCTCGAGCGCCACGGCCTCGCCTTCGAGGACCTCGGCCTGCGCGGCTGCACGCTCTTCTACCGCCGCCGCCTCGAGGACATGCCGCTCGTCGAGGTGCCCGAGGGCGCGAGCGCCGAACGCCGCGCCAAGGTCGAGGGCGCGCGCCACAAGCTCCTCGAGAAGGCGATCGAGAAGTACCGCTTCCGGGTCGAGCCGCTCGCGGCGCCGGACGGGCTCCTGGTCGAGGGCGGGCGTCTCGTCGGGCTGCGCTTCCGGCGCACGCGCATGGAGGGCGGGCGCCCGGTGCCGACCGACGAGACCTTCGAGCGCCGCGGGCGCTACGTGATCTCGTCGATCGGGAGCATTCCCGAGCCGATCCCCGGCATCGACATGAAGGGCGAGCTGCTGGCCTTCACCGACTGGGAGCTCGGGCGCCTGGCCGCCTATCCCAACGTGTTCTCGGCGGGCAACGTCGTCACCGGCAAGGGCAACATCGTCGCGTCGCGCAAGCACGCGAGCCACGTCTCCGAGAAGGTGATTGCGTCCTTCCTGGGCCTCGGCGACGGACATCAAGGGGAGGAGGCGCTGCTCGACAGCACGCGCGCAGCCGCCCGCCTCGCGGCGGACGCCGTCGGGGCGCACGCGGCGGCGGGGATGCCGCGCGATGGCGGATCGTCGGAGCGCCTGCGCGCGCGCGTGCGCGAGCGGCAGGCGGCGGTCGGCTTCTCGGGCGACTATCGCGCGTGGATCGCGCAGGTGACGCCGCCCGACCTCGAATGAGCGCTCGCGACGCGAGCGAGCCGAGCCCGTTCGTCGTAGTGTCGGGGCTGCCGCGCTCGGGCACCTCGCTGATGATGCAGATGCTCGCCGCTGGCGGGCTCGCGCCGCTCGCGGACGGAGCGCGGCCGCCCGACGCCTGGAACCCGCGCGGCTACCTCGAGTGGGAGCCGGTGAAGGCGCTGGCACGCGAGCCGGGCGCCGTCGAGGCCGCGCGCGGGCACGCGCTGAAGGTGATCTCGGCACTGCTGCCGGCGCTGCCCCGCGAGCATCGCTATCGGGTCGTCTTCATGGAGCGCGACGCACGCGAGGTCGCTGCCTCTCAGGAGGCGATGCTGGCCGCGGCGCGCGCATCGGCCGACGGCGCCGCGCCGGGCGACGTCGCGCCCGAGCTGCTCGCGCGCCACGTCGCGCGCACGCGCGCCTGGCTCGCCGCGCAGCCGCACATCGCGACCTTCGGCGTAACCTACCGCGACGCGGTCGACTCCCCGCGCGAGACGGCGCTCCGGGTGCGCGACTTCCTCGGGCTCGCGCTCGACGCCGGGCGGATGGCCGCGGCCGTCGATCCCGCGCTCTACCGCGTACGCCGATAGCCGGGCGCGCCGCCGACCAGGAGGACGCCGGCAGCGAAGACGAGGAGCGCCGCAGGCTCGGGCACCGGTGCGGCCGCGGTCACGGTCACGCGCGCGCCGGTCGTCAAGTCGACGGAGATCTGGTTGCCGCCAGGCACGCTCGAGGTGTCGGCCAGCAGCGCGTCGGAGATCGCGAGCGCCGAGACGCCCGGCGCGACCGCCTGGAAGATCAGCGTGGCGAGCACGAAGCTCCCGGGCTGCGTCGCCTCGAGCACCGACGAGGGCAGCAGCGACGCCTCGGCGACGTCCACGATCGACGCCGTGAGCAGGCCCGCCGACGTGAAGACGTCGCCGCCCGTTCCGAGCGCGGTGCCGAACGACGCGGTCTTGAAGCTCAGCACCGTCGGGTCGAAGCCGACGTCGAGGTCGAACGACGAGACCGTCGGCGGCGCGAGCCCCGCGATCTCGATCGCGATCGCGACGGTGTCGCCCACCGCGGCGACGGTGGTGGCCGGCGTCAGGGCCAGCGAGACGGCGTGCGCCGGCGGCGCGAGCAGGAGCCCGAGAAGTCCGGCCCAGAGCACCCGCCACCGCATCCCGCTCATCGCGCGTCCTCCCGCTCCCGCCGCAGCCGATTCCGCCGCCAGAAGAGTAGCCCGGCCAGCAGGGCAGGCTCGACCCCGAGGAATCCGCAGTGGGGCGCCGGCGGCGGCGGGTCCGGCGCGCAGCTCGGGTTCTTGCACATCCGGCTGCACAGCGAGACGTCGAGCGTCGTGATCGCGCCGTCGTGGTCCGCATCGCGCGCGTCGCTCGCGCGCGCCTTCATGCCGCGGTCGCCGAAAATGATGTTGACGTCGTTGCGGTCGATCACGCCGTTGTTGTCGACGTCGCAGACGTGCGAGCCCGGCAGGATCGAGTTCGGGTGGAGGTCGCAGCCGTCCTTGCCG
>Ga0335083_10008242_pt1 | contig 12749 bp, 10 predicted proteins | sample Lox_Sample_42_FD_206716 | JGI IMG/M metagenome (GOLD analysis project Ga0335083, IMG submission 206716) | Soil microbial communities from Loxahatchee National Wildlife Refuge, Florida, United States - Lox_Sample_4.2 | ecosystem: Environmental > Terrestrial > Soil > Wetlands | place: USA...
TTGGCCGACAAGCTCGTAGGCTACGCAAAGAGCAACATCGATCGCCTGCAGCATTGGCTGGACGGACAACTCGGCGGAAAACCCTGGTTCAACGGCGACAGCTTCGGCTGGGGCGACATCGCGTGCGCGCCCTACATCAATCGTTCCGCTGCCAATGGTTACACACCCCCGGCCGGGTCGCAGCTTGCAGCCTGGTTCGCGCGCGTCAATCAACGGCCGAGCGTGGCACAGGTGATCGCACAGATGCGCGAGGTGCTCGCGAATCTGCCCGACTTTCCCTCGCTGCTGGCTCAGGGCAAGATCAAGCGCCAGTACCGCGACCATCGCCTGGAATGGATGATCGCTGCCGGGGGACTATCGGTGGTGCAGGACGGTATAGAGAAGGGCACGGTCCGCTTCAGTCGTTTGCCCGGCTAGTTGTGCGGCCGTGACCCGCGCGCGAAGACGCGGTGAAGGAGGAGGTAGATGCAGTCCACCATGATGCAGATCCCGCTCAACCTGTCTCATTTCCTGGAGCGGGCGGGCAAGTTGTTTGGAGGTCGCGAGATCGTCTCCCGCATGCCCGATAAGTCTCTGCATCGCTACACGTATGCGGACTTCTATCACCGCACTCGACGGCTGGCCGAGGCGCTGCAGCGCGCGGGTCTCCGACGCGGCGATCGCGTGGCGACGCTGATGTGGAATCATTACGCTCACTACGAAACCTACTTCGGCGTGATCGTAGCGGGCGGCGTGATGCATACGCTCAATCTGAGACTCGCGCCGGACGACATCGCATTCATTGCCAACCACGCCGGGGACCGCTTCTTGGTCGTCGACGATGTTCTGCTGCCGTTGCTCGAGAAGTTCCGCGCCAAGGTCAATCTGGAGCGGGTGATCGTTGTGCCGCTGACCGGAGGCTCGATACCGGCAGGTTGCGACGATTATGAGGCGCTGTTGCGCGGCGCGACCGGTGATTTCGAGTATCCGGAGATGGACGAGAATGCGCCCTGTGCAATGTGCTACACGTCGGGCACCACGGGCAAGCCGAAGGGTGTCGTGTATTCGCACCGGTCGCAAATCCTGCACTCTCTCGTCCAGGCACTCCCAGACGCCATCGGTATCGGCGGCAACGACGTGTTGCTGCCTGTGGTCCCGATGTTTCACGCCAACGCGTGGGGTGTGCCCTATACGGCGGCCATGCTGGGCGTCAAGATGGTGTTCCCTGGTCCGCATCTTCACCCGGACGATCTGCTGCCGCTGCTCGAGGGCGAGCAGGTCACGATCTCTTGCGGCGTGCCGACGATCTGGCTGCCGATGGTTCAAATCCTCGAGAACAATCCTGGGCGCTGGAAATTCAGCTCGAAGTTGAGGCTCACAGTCGGTGGGTCTGCCGTGCCAGAGGCGATGATCCGCGCTTACGCGAAGCAGGGCATCCAGGTTATCCAGGGGTGGGGCATGACCGAGACTTCTCCGCTCGCCTCGATCTCCAAGATTACTGCGCAACAGCAGCATCTCGGCGCGGAGGAGCGCTTCCCGGTCTTGGCGCTGCAGGGCTATCCGTTGCCTCTGGTGGATATTCGCGCGGTCGGAGACGACGGCGAAGCCCCGTGGGACGGCTCGACCGTCGGCGAGATCCAAGTGCAGGGGCCATGGATCACGGGCAGCTATTACAACCAGCCTGCGCCCGAAAACTTTACCGAAGACGGATGGTTGCGCACAGGTGACGTGGCTTCGATCAATCCGCTCGGCTTCATCAAGATCACCGACCGCACCAAAGACTTGATCAAATCCGGAGGCGAATGGATCAGCTCGGTGGATTTGGAAAATGCCATCATGGGCCATCCCTCGGTCCAGGAGGCGGCGGTCATCTCGGTCCCGCATCCAAAGTGGGCCGAGCGCCCGCTGGCGGTGATCGTGCTCAAGCCTGGCGCGCAAGCCAGAGAAGACGACATCCGGGCGTACTTGTCGAAGCAGTTCGTCAAGTGGATGGTTCCGGACGCTTACGTGTTCGTGGACGCGATCCCACGCACTTCGACCGGTAAGTTTCTCAAGACCAAGCTGCGCGAGCAGTATAGGGACTGGAAGTGGCCCGAAACCGCCTAGGCATATCGAGAAAGTCATGAACTTCGAGCTCAATGACGAGCAGAAGCTGATCCGGCGGACTGCCCGCGAGTTCGCGCGCGAAGAGATTCAGCCGCTGGCTGCACAGTGTGACCGAGATGCGCGCTTTCCGATGGATGTGTTCGAGAAGGCGCGCGAGGTCGGGTTGGTAAACCTGACCATTCCGACTGCTTTCGGCGGCGGCGGTTGGGGAGCGCTGGAGTCGGTGCTCGTGACCGAGGAACTGGCCTGGGCATGCACGGGCATCGCCGGCGCGCTCGGACTCAACGCGATCTTCGCCGATGTGTTCCATGTGGCCGGCGCGCCGGAGCTCAAGCGCCAGGCATTCGGCCGCCTGCAGGCCGGGCAGTTCGGGGCATACGCGCTCACCGAACCGGCTGCGGGCTCCGACGTCGCCGGTATCAAGACCCGCGCCGTCAAGAAAGGCGATCGCTATGTTCTCAACGGCAGCAAGATCTGGATCTCGAACGCACCGCTCGCGCACATGTTCGTGATTTTCGCCAAGACCGATCCGGAGGCGGGACATCGGGGCGTCAGCGCGTTCCTCGTGGACCGGGAGACGCCCGGAGTTTCGGTCGGTAAGTCGCTGGGCAAGCTGGGTCAGCGTGCCGGGCCGGCTGCAGAGGTGTTCTTGAACGACGTCGAGGTTCCCGCCCACGCGCTGATCGACGAGGAGGGCGAGGGCTTCCTGGTCGCGATGAAGGTATTCGATCGCTCGCGTCCGATGATCGCGGCGCTCGCCGTGGGTCTCATTCAGCGCTGCCTGGACGAGGCGCTGGAATATGCCAGAACGCGCCATACCATGGGGCGTCCGATCATCGAGCATCAGGCGATCGGACACAAGCTGGCGGAGATGGCGTTGCGCCTCGAGGCGGCGCGGTTGCTCGTCCAGCAGGCCGCATGGCTCCTGGACTCGGGCCGCAGAAATACATTGCAGGCTGCATATGCGAAGACGTTTGCCGCCGATACGGCAATGTGGGCTGCAACCGAAGCTGTACAGGTATTCGGCGGGATGGGCTACAGCACCGAATACCCGGTGGAGAAGCTGTTCCGAGATGCCAAAGTGCTGCAGATCTACGAAGGTACCAGCGAGATCCAGCGCAACATCATCGCGCGCGAACTGGCTAGGCAATAGGAGGCACAGATGTCGGAGGCGGTCATCCTGGAAGCGGTGCGCACACCGTTTGGGCGTCGAGGCGGTGTTCTGCGCGAGCAGCGGCCCGACAGCCTGCTGGCGCACGCGCTTAAGGGCCTGGTGGAGCGGGCCGGCATCGAGCCGGCGAAGATTGGCGATGTGGTCGACGGCACCGTCACTCTGTGCGGGGAGCAGGGCGCTAACCCCGGACGGTTGGGCGTGCTCTTGGCGGGGTTTCCCGTCACGGTACCTGGCGTCTCGCTCAACCGCATGTGCGGCTCGAGCCAGCAAGCGGTCCACTTCGCAGCCCAAGCCTGCGCCGCTGGCGATATGAACTATGTGATCGCCTCGGGCGTCGAGAGCATGACTCGTGTGCCAATGTTTCTCGATATCACCCTGGGTCGCGAGGGCGCAAGCGGGTTCGAAAGCCTGAATCCCGAGCTGTTCAAACAGCATGATCTGATTCATCAAGGCGAGAGCGCCGAGCGTGTCGCGCAGAAATGGGGCCTTACACGCGAGGTGCTCGATGAATTCGCCAAAGACAGTCATCGCAAGGCGCACAGCGCCCAGCAGGCCGGACTCAACAAGGAGATTCTTCCTGTGCAGGGAGTGAGTCCTGAAGCACGAGCAGTTACCGTGAACCAGGATGAGGGCGTGCGCGCCGTGATCGACGAGGCAAAGATGGCAAGCCTGAAGCCCGCCTTCCGGCCCGAGGGTCAGGGCGTGATTACGGCGGCGAACTCGAGCCAGATTTCGGATGGCGCGTCGGCTGTGCTGGTCGCCAACGAAGAGGTGGCGCGCGCCGACGGATTCAAAGCGAAAGCGCGGTTCCGCGCCCGCGTTGTAACCGGCTCGGATCCTACTCTGCAGCTCACTGGCGTGATCCCGGCAACGCAGATGGCGCTCAAGAAGGCGCGACTGACCATTCAGGACCTCGACTGGATCGAGATCAATGAGGCGTTCGCGGCCGTCGTGTTGAGCTGGGTCAAGGAACTGCGCGCGGATCCAACCAAAGTCAACCCCTGGGGTGGTGCGATTGCGCACGGGCACCCCCTCGGTGCCACGGGCGGAGGACTTATGTCGAAGATGCTGGCGGGGCTGGACGCGACCGATGGTCAGTTTGGCCTGCAAGTCATGTGCATTGGCCACGGCCAGGCGACTGCGACCATTATCGAACGGCTGTGAAAGGAAGCAGTTCCGAGCTCGTACGCGTGATCGGAATAGTGCACCCACAGACGCATCCGGTGCGCCACGCCGAATCCTCTCTGGCCGGTTGACGGGTGTTCAAAGCATTCCGGATTCTGATCCTGCTCTGCGTCCTGATCGTGGTCGGTGCCGGGACGTGGCTGACGAGACTGCGCACGACGGCGTGGGACCATCCGCTGCGGGTTGCGATCTTTCCCATCAACGCCGACAGCAGCGCCGCCACGGAGCGTTACATTCGCTCGCTGACTGTCGCAGCCTTCGAGCCCATCGCCCGTTTCATGCAGCAGGAGGCGACGCGCTACCGACTGACATTATCGACCCCGGTGGACGTCTTTCTCGCGCCCCCGATCGCCAAAATACCTCCGCCCCCGCCGTTCGGCGGCAACGCGCTGCAGGTGGGGCTGTGGAGCCTGCAGATGCGCTACTGGGCCTGGGTCAACGGAGGGTTTAATGCACCCAAGCCACACGTGCGCATCTTCGTTCTTTATCACGATCCGGACCGGGTCACACGTCTCGGCCATTCGCTCGGCCTCCAGAAGGGGTTGATCGGCGTGGTCAACGCCTTCGCATCCGAAGCGCAGGCGGCCCAGAATGACATAGTCATTGCCCATGAACTACTGCACACGCTCGGCGCAACCGACAAGTACGATCAGCGCACCAATCAGCCTGCCTTTCCCGATGGCTATGCGGACCCGCAGCGCCAGCCGCCGCTACCGCAAGAATACGCGGAGATCATGGCGGGCCGCATCCCGGTGGCTCCGGACCGTGCGGAAATGCCGGACAGTCTCGAGACCGTGCTTATTGGCGGCAAGACCGCGCACGAGATCAACTGGGTCAGATGATGCCGGCCTGCTGGAGGAGCAAAAAAACTGCTGCCCCCGGCTTTCTAGCGCGCTGGAGAAGCGAAGTTTTGGGTTAAAGTTCGCCTCCATATGGCGAACCAGAAAACGCGCGGTCTCCGACGCAATCTCACCAACTACGGTGACCCTGAATTTGCTGTTTACCTGCGTCGCTCCTTTGCCCGCTCCATGGGCTACTCGTTGGACATGCTCGATCGTCCCGTGGTCGGGGTCGCGCAGTCCGGAAGCGGGTTTAACAATTGCCATCGCAACATGCCGGAATTGTTGGAAGCGGTGAAGCGCGGCGTGTTGGCAGGCGGAGCGTTGCCGCTGGAGTTTCCCACCATTTCGCTGGGAGAGGTGTTCTTGAGCCCTACCAGCTTGATGTTCCGCAATCTCATGTCGATGGACGTCGAAGAAATGATCCGGGCGCAGCCGATGGACGCCGTGGTGCTGATCGGCGGTTGCGACAAGACGGTGCCGGCGCAATTGATGGGTGCGGTTTCGGCCGGGCTCCCGGCAATTCAGCTCGTTACCGGACCGATGCTGGCGATGTCCTGGCGCGGTGAGAGACTGGGCGCATGCACCGATTGCCGGCGCTTCTGGGCTCAGTACCGCGCAGGTCGGCTCGCGCGCGAAGAGATCGACGACATCGAGGGTAACCTCGCGACTACCGCAGGTACCTGCGCAGTGATGGGCACAGCCAGCACCATGGCGTGTATCGCCGAGGCGCTCGGCATGTCGCTTCCCGGAAGTGCGGCGATTCCAGCCGTGCACGCTGACCGTCTGCGTATGGCGGAGGCTAGCGGATTGCGCGCCGCCGCCATGGCCAAATCCGGTGGTCCAGTCCCGGGAGAGATCCTGACGCCGAGTGCAGTGGAAAACGCGCTGCGTGTGTTGCTCGCCATCGGTGGTTCGACCAATGCAATTATTCATCTCACGGCTATCGCTGGTCGCGGCGCAGTGCCGGTGTCCCTCGAGCGGCTGAACCGCCTGTCCGATGAGACACCGGTCTTGGTGGATCTGAAGCCCACCGGGACGCACTATCTACAGGATTTGCACGTTGCCGGAGGGCTTGGTGCGGTTCTGTGGGAACTGCGCGACCTGCTGGACCACGATTGTCTGACGATAACCGGCGAGAAACTAGGTGAGCGGCTGCGCACCCCCCCTCCCTACGTCGACCGAACGGTCATTCGTTCGCGCGATAACCCGATCTCCCCAGCGGGCGGGCTGGTGGCGCTGTTCGGCAACCTCGCCCCGCGCGGCGCCATCCTCAAACGGTCGGCCGCGGATCCGAGCTTGTTCGAACGTGACGGCCGCGCGATGGTGTTCGAATCGCTGGAGGATCTCGCCGCGCGGATCGACGATCCCGCGCTCGACGTGAACAGCGAGGACTTTCTGGTGCTCAAGAACGCGGGTCCCTGCAGCCCGTCCGGAATGCCAGAGGCGGGCTATCTGCCGATCCCAAAGAAACTGGCGCAAACGGGCGTCAAGGACATGGTGCGCATTTCCGATGCGCGCATGAGTGGGACCGCTTTCGGCACTGTTGTGCTGCATGTCACGCCGGACGCAGCTTCGGGCGGAACGCTCGCAGTGGTGAGATCGGGCGATCGAATCCGGCTGTCAGTGCGCGAGCGCAGGTTGGAGCTCCTGGTCGGCGACCAGGAGCTCGGACGCCGTCGAGCGGCGCTCCTTGAGCGGCCCGTGCCATCGCGCGGATACGCCCGGCTGTATGCGGAGCACGTTACGCAGGCGGACTTGGGCTGCGATTTCGATTTTCTTCGTGCGTGAGACGGTGATCAGCGGCGCCGCGGCGCGATCGCCCGGGAATCCGCGTGAATGGGCAGCTCGAGCGTTGACCGGATTGGTCGTGGTGCTGTCCGGCCTGTTCGCCGCACCGCTGCTTGCCAAGATGTACTCCTGCCAAGATGTCACGGGCCGGATCATCCTCCGAGACGTACCGTGTAAGCCGGACGAAAGGGATCGTAACCCAGGAGCTGCAGTGCGCCCATCGGCAACGACCCCAGCGCGCGCTCGGCCATCCGAGAGCGCGAATCCTATCAGCGAGCCGCAGGTGCAGGAACTGGTGGACGGCATGGATGCGGCGCGAGCGCGCCGCGACGTGGCGGCGATGTTGGCCTACGTAGCTCCGGATGCCGTATTCGAAGTTGAATACCGCTTGCCCGAAGGCATGCAGTTCAAGCGCTTCAACAAGGACGAGTACGCGAGCTATCTGCGCAGCGGGACCGAGTTTGTGGACGGCCTCGACTTCCAGCGGGAGAACACAGCGATATTGGTCGCGCCCGCGGCCCGTCAGGCGGAGATCACCAGCACGCTGCGCGATACGGTTCGGATCCAAGGGGAGGCCTTGAGCCGCGTCACACGGTCGAAGTCACTGGTCGAATTGCGCGATGGGCGCCCGACGATCATCTTGGTGAGAGCCATCATGCGCTACGAGAAACCTGACAAGGCGAGCCGGGTCCAACAGACCAAAGGCCGTGCCTCAGGAGAATAGGTCGCGCGACGCTACCTCCGCTAGGAGGCGCCTCGCGGGCGACTGTGACCTGTGTAGCGAGGGTTCTACCGCGTCTTCTTGCGCAAGACGATCAAGATCACCAGAAGGATGACGCCCCCGGCCATCGCCATATCCAAGTAAGACATCCTGTAACTCCTCGTTTTCAGTAGAGATTCGTCTCTGTCTGGCCGCGTCAGGAAAGCGATCGCAACAGCCCGGTGACCCCCAGCAGGTTTCAGGCCAGGCTGGTTCAGCCGCAAGCCTAGCCGAAGTTGCCGTGCGTGTGCGCGGCTTCGAAGTTTGGCTGACTCCCCAGACAAGAGCCGCCTCAGTATATCGGCGCGAAAGCGCCATCCTGACGAGTGCAACCATCTAGGGAAGCTCTGATCTATTCTCGCTCGAAAGAGACGACATACTATCGGGTTGCGTCAGGTGTGGCGCCTGCATCGTTGCGCTGCTCGCCAAGGTACCTACCTTGGCTTCGTCACGACGCCTTGCAGTCATCCGCACCTGACGCAACGCGCATCGCGAGAATAGATCAGAGCTTCCCTAAGCCGCAGCTCTCGCATCTCTGCTGCACAACGGCTCTCGGGGACGGCGTAGTCGCAACCGCCAGCGGCGGTGGGCTACAATCGAACCGGTCATGTCCAATCAAAAAGTCATCCTGGAGTTGCTGGAGCGGGTTCGACGACGCCGGCAGGTTGGCCGAGCGCTACGCGATGCCCGCATCCTGTTCGCAATGGGTGTCATCGGGCTTCTCCTCTGGCGCGTGATCCATCTCAGTGCTGGCTGTGCGCCGGTTGTCGCCGCGGCCATCTTGGCAGCTCTGTTGCTATGGGTCGGCAGCTTGGCCATGCTCGTGCGCCGGCGTCTGGCGCGACCTTGCACTCTGAGCGAGGCGGCTGCTTTGGCCGACGCGCGCGCCGGTTTAAACGACGAGCTTGCGACGGCCCGATGGCTATTTGAGAACCGCCGCTCCTCGCCATGGAACGACGCGCAGATCGCGCGAGCCGCACGAACTGCTCGCCAGCTCGATGCTGCTGTTCTGCTTCCGTGGCGAGTCGACAGACGGGAGTTGAGTGGTGCGCTCGCAGTGGCGCTGCTCGTCATCGCAACTTGCGTGTTGTCACCGGCGTCCCGTGTTTCCGACGCTGCTGGGGCCTCGCGACAGCTCCCTCGAACGCAGGCCGAGTCGGTGCGAGTGCTTCGTAGCCTGCTCCAGGAGAGTCCGGACCAGGCGACGGCGACGAGGGTCGAGGGTGCGCTTGTAATGCTCGAGGGCCAGACGGCAACGGCGGAAGAGAAGCTGCGCGCGCTGTCCGAAGCAGGGCAGGCCGTTGAGCAGCGCGAGCTGGAGGGGATGGCGATGCGCGAGAGTCTCCACCGGTTAGCAGCGAACCTGCATGGCAATCAGCGCTTTCAAGAACTGGCGCGGGCGCTCGAGCGAGGGGATGCGGCGGCGGCGGCGCAAATCGCGCAGGAGAGCGCCGCGCCGGGAGGCTCGACGAGTGAGCGCAAACTGCATGGCGCACGCGGCGAGGAGCAGCAACTGGCGCGGCTGCTCGCCAACCTAGCCGACCAAGATCAACCGCGGGACGGGCGGCCGAGTGCTGCCGCCGGAGAGACAGCCGAGCGATTGGATCGCATCGCTCGACAGCTTGCGGCGCGGGACCATTGGAGCCAGGCAGGGCGTGCGCTGGAACAGCTGCGTCGGGCCGTCGCGGACGAAGGCGGCTCATCGTCTTCGCTGTCTGGTACTCGGGCCACGCGGGACGGAGCCCGCGTCTCCGACGACGTCGAAACGGCTGCGGCCCGCGCGAGCGCAAAGCAGGCCGACAGCAATAGACCCGACTCCGGGTCGTCGGCGCGAGAGGGGGGCAAGGCCAGTGCAGCGGCGGAGAACGGTCGAAGCAGCGCGCTGCTTGGCGCGAAGGCCGCGCCGCTCGCAGCTCAGCTCCGGCCAGAGATCATCACCACTGAAGGACGGGACATGACCGCCACCGCACCCAAGCGGTGGTTCTTTGCGGAAACCAAACGCCAGCAGTCTGGGATCGATTTCGAGGAAGTATCCGCGCGTTCCCAGCTCGCCCTTGATCAATCCGCTGCTCACGCCGGCATCGCCATCCGTCACCGCTACATCGTAAAGGAGTATTTCATGGCCTCGCATCAGAGTGGTTACCCATGACCATTGCAGTCGACAGTCAAGTAGAACTTTTCCGGCACAACTTCCGCGTGGTGAGCGACGAGGTCTCGCGCATCATCGTCGGCAACCAGGCCAACATTGTCGGGATCATGACTTGCCTGCTGGCGCGCGGTCACGTGCTCCTCGAGGGCATCCCGGGAATCGGCAAGACCAAGCTGGTGCAGACGTTGGCGGACGTACTGCATCTGAAGTTTTCGCGCATCCAGTTCACCCCGGACCTCATGCCCGGCGACATCGTCGGCGCCACCATCGTCCGCGAGACCGACGCGGGTCGCAAGTTCATGGAGTTTCAACCCGGGCCCATTTTTGCCAATCTCGTGCTTGCCGATGAGATCAACCGGGCAACGCCGAAGACGCAATCCGCGCTGCTGGAGGCAATGCAGGAGAACAGCGTGTCCTCGGGGGGGCAGACTCATCCCTTACAACAGCCTTTCTTCGTTCTGGCGACCATGAACCCACTGGAAATGGAGGGGACTTTTCCGCTGCCTGAGGCGCAGATGGACCGGTTCTTCTTCAAGTTGAAGCTGGGCTTCCCCAGTGCCGGGGAGTTGAGCGAAATCCTGGATCGCACCACCACGGCGCAGGAGCCGCAGGTCGAGCGGGTGCTTGGACAGGGCCAGATCCTGGAGATGCGGGAAACGGCGCGATCGGTCCCGGTTGCGGGCCCGATCCAGGACTACGCCATCCGGCTAACCCTGGCTACCCACCCGGAACATCAGCAGGCGACGGATCTGACCCGGCGCTTCGTGCGCTTCGGTTCGAGTCCGCGCGGTACTCAGGCGCTGATCCTGGGCGGAAAGGTGAACGCGCTCGTCAACGATCGCCTCTATGTCGCAGCCGAGGACATCCGCACGGTAGCAGTAAACGCGCTGCGCCATCGCCTCTTGCTCAACTTCGACGCCGAGGCCGAGCGCGTGGATACCGATTTCATTCTCGAGGATATCCTGCGCAAAACGCCGACGCCGTAATGCGGCCCCTGGAACGAATGCGCATATCACTCTCTCAGGTGGCGACGCTTGGCTAGTGCTGGCGGTCTCCTAGATCAGAGCTTCCTGCAGAAGCTCGAGTTACTCTCGCTCGCGATGCACCGCCCAGCGCATGGGCAACTCAAGGGCGTGCATCGTTCCCGCCGCGTCGGCAGCGGCATGGTGTTTTCGGACTTCCGCCCCTATGCAGCTGGCGACGACGTCCGCAACATCGACTGGGGTATCTATCTGCGCATGGACCGCCTGATCCTCAAGCTGTTCGAGGAGGAGGCCGACTTGCCGATCTATCTGCTGGTCGACGCCAGCCGCTCCATGGACTACGGGACACCGTCGAAGCTCGATTACGCACGCAAACTCGCCGCGGCTTTGAGCTACGTGGGTCTGCTAAATCACGATCGCGTGAACCTGGTCTCATTCGCCGACGGTGATGTGCAGACGCTGCCCGCGCGGCGCGGCAAGAATCAGGCGCCGCAAGCGTTCCGTTTCCTGGAGAACATCCTGCCGCGAGGCCAAACGGGTTTGCAGAGCGCTGTGCGGCGCTTCTTCGGCTCCCCGCGCACGCGGGGGCTGGTCGTGGTGATCTCCGACTTCCTCGACCCGGACGGGATCGACGGCGGGTTCGCGATATTGCGGCGATTTCGCCACGAAGTGGCTTTGATTCACGTTGTCGCTGCGGATGAGCGCGAACCACGCCTTCCCGAAGAGGTCATGCTCGTGGACGCGGAAGATGGCGCCGCTAGCGAGGTCGATGTCACGCCGCGCTTGCTAGAGGCCTATCGGAAGGAGTTTCAGAGACATGAGCGCGAGCTCGATGCCTACTGCCGAAAGTTCGGTTGGGCCTACGTGCAGGCGCGTACCGAGATGCCGTTCGAGGATCTCGTGCTGAAGTTGCTGCGCGAACACGGGTTGCTGTTGTAGCGGCCGTGCACAGGTTCTGGCGATGAAGTTCACGACGCTGTCTTCCGGCGCAACGCTGAGCCTGTTGGCCGCCGTGGGGACCCTCGTACTGTTGCTCTATCTGCTCAAGTCCAAGCCCCGACGCGTGCCGGTGTCGTCGATTCTGATCTGGCGCCGGGTCCTGCGCACACGCCGTTCCTCCTCTGATCGTTTCCGCTGGTGGGTTTCGCTGCTGTTGGCTGCTGCCGTCGCTTTTGCACTCGCACTGGGCTTGGCGCGGCCCCAGTCGGGCTGGTTCGGTTTCGCCCAAGAGCGCGTCGTCCTGGTCCTCGACAACTCAATGACGTTAGCAACTCTGACCGCGGACGGTAGGACGCGCTGGGACCACGCAATAGAGCGCGCGCAGGAGGTGATGCGCGCGTGCGCTCCTGGCAGCTGGTACATGGTGGCCGATACGCGGCGGACAGTCGCAACGCCTCGTTTCGAGCAGCTGGAGCCGGCCCTCGCCAGGCTCGGCAGCCTGCACGTAGTACCAGGAGGTCGGCCCGTGCTACCGGACGTGCTCAGCCGCGGCGGCGCAGATGTCCGCGCAGTACTGATCACCGACGGCGTTGCCGAGCTCCAACCTTCTTCTCAGATGCAAACGCTGTCGGTGTTCGAGCCCGCGGACAACGTTGGAATTACGGCTTTCGAGCTTCGATCCGTGCCCGGCGCTGACCGCAGGTATCAGGCATTCGTCGAGTTGCTCAATGCTTCGCCCGGCGCGAAGCGCGTCGAGCTGAAGGTGGCCGGTGCCGGTCGGCCACCGGCAATCCGCGTACTGACCATCCCAGGTGGCGGTACGACAAGCGAGACCTTCGACGTA
>Ga0335083_10008245_pt1 | contig 12745 bp, 10 predicted proteins | sample Lox_Sample_42_FD_206716 | JGI IMG/M metagenome (GOLD analysis project Ga0335083, IMG submission 206716) | Soil microbial communities from Loxahatchee National Wildlife Refuge, Florida, United States - Lox_Sample_4.2 | ecosystem: Environmental > Terrestrial > Soil > Wetlands | place: USA...
AGCTCGACCGAGAACGGCCCAGGGATCTTCTTTGCCATACATCCTTCCTTGCCTAACGGGCAGTGTATGGCTCAACACACAAAAATCCTGACAGGCTCCGGTCTGGCCCGCAACGGCAGTTTCGGCCAAGAGCCTACCGGCGACTGTGGTGTCCGCGCCAGCGGGCGGGTGCACTCAATTGGTGAGATGGCCCAGGTAGAACGCTGGGCGTCGCATCATTGGGGCACGGTGCCCGCCTGGGAGCATCCGCAACGCCTAGGAGTGAAGGGCGCCCGTTAGCGCCCGTGCAGCGACACCACGCGGGCCGCTGGTATACCGATCAGTCCCGGCACGCTGCGCACATTGCGCGCTAGCAGGAAGCAAAGGGCCGCCGACACGTCGCCGCCCGCACCGAGCACGTCGGCCACGCTGTGCATGATCGCCGCCGCTTCGCTCAACTCTTCGACGCCTTCGGCCACATCGGCCACGGTGCGCGCGGCATGGGCCGCTAGCGTCGCCGGGGCAGCGGGCAGGCCGTCCGTGCTGGCGGTGTCGAGGGTTTCAGCAAGTGCGCGAACAAGTGCGAGGTGATCGGCGTGCATGGTATTTCCCTGGAAATGGTGCGGGGACTTTACCGAGCGTTACGAGGAAAATCCGGCCGCTGTCGTTCGCCCATATTCGGCTTTCGGTGTAGGGACGAAAGTAGGGAGGAAATTTCGGCAGGCAACAAAAAAGCCGCTGAATCAGCGGCTTAGATGTGTTCTTGGCGGAGAGGGTGGGATTCGAACCCACGGTACGCTTACACGTACGCCTGATTTCGAGTCAGGTACATTCGACCACTCTGCCACCTCTCCAAAGCGGTGCGTGTGGTCCACGCGAGCCGGCAATCTTACGCGGTAGATGGTCGGCTGGCAATGGGCTGCGGGCGATTTCTGCGCTCATTATATATAGGCTGCATGGCTTGAGACTGCTCAAGACCTAGTGGAGCGATATGCCCCAGCGGTCCCGGCGGGGCAGGTAGTGATTTCCAGGGTCGAGGGACAGGGCCACGCGGGTCGCGCGTCCCACGATCTCGTTTCGCGGAAAGAATCCGTAGTAACGCGAGTCCGCGCTGTTGTCACGGTTGTCGCCGAGCAGCAGATACTGACCTTCGGGCACCTTTACGGCAGCGAAGTCGTTGCTGGGTCCCTCGGCGGCAAGCGACCAGCGTACTTCGTGTTGCACGGGGCCGATCTGTTCGATGGCATAGGCGGCCGGGTCTTCCCGATCGTCGCGTACGCCACTCACGTCATCGGGCAGATAGGCGGCCTGCTTGCCATTGACGTACAGATGGTTGTGCAGGAGCGCGATCTCGTCGCCCGGCACACCAATCACGCGCTTGACCAGGCGTTCGCCCGCCTTGTTCGAATCCAGCACGACGATGTCGCCACGTTGCGGATCGGAGCGGTGCCAGAGCGATATATGGGTCAGCGGCAAGCGCAGGTCATAGGCGGCCTTGTCGACCATGATGCGGTCGCCGATGCGGATGGTCGGCTGCATGGAACCCGTGGGCACGACGTTCCAGTCGGCAACGGCGCTGCGGAACACCACCATGCACAGCATGAAGGTGATGAAGCCCTTGTTGCGGGAGATCAAGCCAAGGATGGCGTGCACGATAGTTCCCTCCATAAGGCCCCGATGCTTGTCGGACAGGGCGGGGAGGGGAAAGTTGCAGTCCAAAAAAAGGGGCGGTGTTGCCACCGCCCCATGACTGTCGAACTTCTCAGGCCGCCTTGCGCTTGGCCAGGCGCAGCCAGGTATCGACCACGGTATCGGGGTTGAGCGACACCGACTCGATGCCCTGGTCCATGAGCCACTCGGCAAGGTCCGGATGATCGGATGGGCCCTGGCCGCAGATGCCCACGTACTTGCCCTTGTCGCGGGCCGTCTTGATGGCCATCGCCAGCAGCTTCTTCACCGCCGGGTCGCGTTCGTCGAACAAGTTGGCCACGATGCTGGAATCGCGGTCCAGGCCGAGCGTGAGCTGGGTGAGGTCGTTGGAACCGATCGAGAAGCCATCGAAGATATCCAGGAACTCATCGGCCAGCAGCGCGTTGGACGGCACTTCGCACATCATGATGACCTTGAGGTCGTGCTCGCCCTGCTTGAGGCCGTTCTTGTCCAGCACCTCGATGACCTTGCGGCCTTCGCCCAGGGTGCGCACGAACGGGATCATCACCCATACGTTATCCAGGCCCATCACTTCACGCACGCGCTTGACCGCCTTGCACTCCAGCGCAAACGACGCCGCGAAACCCGGATCGACGTAGCGACTCGCGCCACGGTAGCCGATCATCGGATTCTCTTCGTGCGGCTCATAGCGCGAGCCGCCGATCAGGCCGGCGTACTCGTTCGACTTGAAGTCGGAAAGGCGCACGATCACCGGCTTCGGATACACCGACGCGGCGATGGTGGCGATGCCTTCGGCAAGACGATCGACATAGAAAGACACCGGATCGGCATAGCCGGCCATGCGCTCGTCGATCTTCTTCTTGGTTTCCGCATCCTGCTTGGCGTATTCCAGCAGTGCTTTGGGATGCACGCCGATATGGCTGGCGATGATCATTTCCAGGCGGGCCAGGCCGATGCCCGCATTCGGCAGCATGCCGAAGTCGAAGGCGCGCTCGGGGTTGGCCACGTTCATCATGATCTTGAGCGGCGCTTCGGGCATGTCGCCGAGGTCGGCTGTCACGCGTTCGAACTTGAGCTGACCCTCGTAGATCATGCCGGTGTCGCCTTCGGCGCACGACACGGTGACGTCCGCACCATCCGGAATCAGGTCGAGCGCGTTGCCCGTGCCCACCACCGCTGGCACGCCCAATTCACGGGCGATGATCGCGGCATGGCAGGTGCGCCCACCGCGGTTGGTGACGATGGCGGCGGCGCGCTTCATCACCGGCTCCCAATCGGGATCGGTCATGTCGGCGATCAGCACGTCGCCTGCCTGCACTTTGTTCATGTCGGCCAGCGAGCGGATCACGCGCGCCTTGCCCGAGCCGATCTTCTGGCCGATGGCGCGGCCTTCGGCGAGCACCTTGCCCTTCTCGTTGAGGTGGAAACGCTCAAGCTGCGTGGCATGTGCTCGCGACTTCACCGTCTCCGGACGAGCCTGCACGATGTACAGCTTGCCGGTGTTGCCATCCTTTGCCCATTCGATGTCCATCGGACGGCCGTAGTGCTTTTCGATCACCAGGGCCTGCTTGGACAGTTCCTGCACGTCCTCGTCGGAAATGCAGAACTTGTTGCGCAGATCCACAGGCGTCTCTTCGATCCTCACGCGCTCGCCGGGCTTGTCGGAATACACCATGCGCTGCTGCTTGGCGCCAAGGCTGCGGCGCAGGACGGCGGGCTTGCCGGCGTTGAGCGTGGGCTTGAACACGTAGAACTCATCCGGATTGACAGCGCCTTGCACGACCATCTCGCCAAGGCCGTACGAGCCGGTGACGAACACGACGTCGCGGAAGCCCGATTCGGTGTCCAGCGTAAACAGCACGCCGGAAGCACCCACGTCCGAACGCACCATCAGCTGCACGCCGGCGGAGAGGAACACGTCCTCGTGCTTGAAGCCCTGGTGCACGCGATAGGCGATGGCACGGTCGTTGTACAGCGAGGCGAAGACCTCCTTGACCTTGTGCAGCACGTCCTCGATGCCAACCACGTTGAGGAAGGTTTCCTGCTGGCCCGCGAACGAGGCGTCCGGCAGATCTTCGGCGGTGGCGGAGGAGCGCACGGCCACGGCGATGTTGTCCGCGCCGGCGTCCTTGCACAGCTTGATATACGCGTCGCGGATGGCCTGGTCGAGTTCGGCCGGCAGCGGGGTCTCGGTGACCCACTCGCGGATTTCCTTGCCGGCAGCAATCAGCGCCTCGACGTCATCGACGTCCAGTGGCGCCAGGCGTGCCTGAATGCGCTTGGCCACGCCGCTCTTGTCGAGGTACTGCTGGAACGCATCGGCGGTGGTGGCAAAGCCACCGGGCACGGACACGCCGAGTTTGGCGAGATTGCCGATCATCTCGCCCAGCGACGCATTCTTGCCGCCAACCTTGCCCAGGTCAGTCATGCGCAGCGTGTCGAGCCAAAGCACCAGGTCGTTCAAGGGAGTCTCCTCGAGAGCTCGTAGGTTGAAACAGTCCTGGCCGATTTCTTCCAAAAACCGGCCACAAAGAACTGGTATTGTCCGCTGCGGATGGTGCGAAGCACAAGAAGACCATTCCGCGCAAAAGCGACGCCAGCTGCATACCAGTCAGCCGATAGTCAAGCAAAGACAGGCTTTTCGGGTTGCGCTAAGGTGAGGGCCAGGAACAGTCAGGGACTTCGGGTTACCCATGCAGCGAACCGTTTTCTTCATCTCCGATTCCACTGGTATTACCGCCGAAACGATCGGCAACAGCATCCTGGCCCAGTTCGAAGGGGTTCAGTTCGACAAGCATCGCCTGCCGTTCGTCGATGACGCGCATAAGGCCGAGGCTGCTGCGTTGCGCATCAAGACCCGATATGCCCAGACGGGCGAGCGTCCCATCGTGGTGAACACCATGGCATCGCGCGATCTGTGTGACATCGTGGCGGAAAGCGGTGCATTGATGCTGGACGTGTTCGCGCCCTTCATCGGGCCGCTGGAGGAGGAACTGGGCGCCAAGCGCTCCGGCGCGGTGAACCGATCGCATGGTCTGGTCGATTTCGACAAGTACGAGGCGCGCATCAACGCGACCAATTACGCGCTTTCCCATGACGACGGTATCGATGTGGACTACGCCCAGGCCGACCTGATCCTCGTGGGTGTCTCCCGTTCAGGGAAAACGCCCACCTGCCTGTACATGGCCTTGCATTACGGCGTCAGCGCCGCCAACTATCCGCTGACCGACGATGACCTGGACAAGCTGGAACTGCCGTCGCGGTTGCGTCCCTACAAGGACCGCCTGTTCGGCCTCACTATCGATCCGATGCGCCTGGCCCAGATCCGCGAGCAGCGGCGGGCAGGCAGCCGTTATGCCAAGCTGGAACAGTGCAAGTGGGAGCTGGCGCAAGCGGAAAAGCTGATGCGCCGGGAGAGCATTCCCAGCCTCAATACCACGCATGTCTCCATCGAGGAGATCGCGAGCAAGATCTTCGACCGCTTCGGCATCGAGCGGACCATGTTCTAGAGAGGAGTCGCATCCATCCATGAGTGTCGTACTGGACAGCCGCAACGCATTGCTACCGGGGCGCTTTGGCTTCCTGATGGGCTTGTATGCGGAGAACTATCACCGGCTGGTAAAGCTTTTCGCGCCAGAAGAGCTCCCGCCGGGGTTCTACGTTTCCAGCGTGGACGATGGATTGGACGTGCGGATGCAGGTGCAGGAACGCCATCCGTACACGCTCGAACTGGAGCTCACCTACAACTTCGTGGATGCCCATACCGGACATCCGTCGCCATCGGCCCAGTTGCGGATGTACACCGACGCGCATGTTGCCGAGGCGCTTCATTGTCATCCGGGCCGGCATCTATGGCAGGTGCTGGGGCCATTTCCTCCGGCGCACACCGTGCTGCAGCACCGCTTGCGCATGAACGGGTTTCTCTCGCGCTGGCTGGAGTACCTGGCGGAGCAGGGGCACTCGAAGGGAACGCTGGAGCGCCTGGAGGATCACCGCTCGCCGGACGAGGACGCTTTTTTGTAGGAGCGCACCCAGTGCGCGAAATGCCTATGAAGCGATAACGCCCGGCTCTGCGGTCGCGCACTCGGTGCGCTCCTACAGAAGGCGGCACTTTTCTCCAGACAACAAAAAACCCGCCAATGGCGGGCTCTTCGTAAAGTGGCGGAGCGGACGGGACTCGAACCCGCGACCTCCGGCGTGACAGGCCAGCATTCTAACCGACTGAACTACCGCTCCACATTTTACAGCTTCCAGCACTGCACCAACTCGACTTCATCCATGACCACTCTCAACTGCTTCGCCGGAACCCGGTTTTAGCGTTAGAGTGGCGTCCCCACGGGGATTCGAACCCCGGTCGCCACCGTGAAAGGGTGATGTCCTAGGCCTCTAGACGATGGGGACGTATCTAATTTTGGTGGAGCCAGGCGGGATCGAACCGCCGACCTCCTGCATGCCATGCAGGCGCTCTCCCAGCTGAGCTATGGCCCCGTGTGCCTCTGGAAGCCCGAAAGAATAAATAGGGATTGCGATTTCGTCAAGCGTTGGTCGTGAATATTTTTCAAAAAATTTTCACGAATGAGCAACAACAGGCGGTTAGCGCTGACGATTGATGTCTCCTTCGGATATTTCATGTTCCATCGCCGATGCGCGCACGCGTCGGCTGCATCATTCGTTACGCGGGGCTGTGCATCTCATGCTCGGTTGTTAGTCTTGGGTGACATCCCTACGGATTTCATCGATGCACGATCTGCACTTCATCCAGGATCTCGCGACCGTCATGTTGATCGCGGGCCTGACGACGGTGATCTTCCAGCGGCTGCGCCAGCCAGTCGTTCTCGGATACATCATCGCCGGCGTGCTGGTTGGGCCCTATACGTTCCCCGTGGTCTTCATCCACGACGAGCAGACCATTCGCACCTTGTCCGAGCTGGGCATGATCTTGCTGCTATTCGCGCTCGGTCTGGAATTCAGTCTCAAGAAGCTGCGTGAAGTCGGCGGCGCGGCGCTGGTCGCCGCATTGTGCGAAATCGTGCTGATGCTGTGGGTGGGTTACGAGATCGGCCGCTTCTTTGGCTGGAGTTCGATGGACGCAATATTCCTCGGCGCGATGCTGTCGATGTCTTCCACCACCATCATCATGAAGGCGCTCGATGACCTGAACCTCAAGCGGGAACGCTTTGCGCAGTTGATGTTCGGCATCCTCATCATCGAGGACGTGCTTGCCATCGTGCTGATGGCGCTGCTGACGGGCATTGCCAGCACGGGTGGCCTCGAAGCTGCGGAGGCGATGAGCGCCATCGGTCGACTGACATTGTTCATGGCGGTGTCGCTGGTCGTGGGCTTGTTGCTGGTGCCACGCGTGGTGGACTACATCGCCAAGGTCAGTCGGGACGACGTGTTGCTGGTTGCCGTGCTGGGCCTGTGCTTTGGCTTCTGTCTGCTGGTGACGGAGATGGGATACAGCGTGGCGCTGGGTGCTTTCATGATTGGCGCCATCGTCGGCGAATCGCAAAGCGTCGAGCGCGTGGAGCGCATCGTCATGCCCGTGCGCGATGTGTTCAGTGCAATCTTTTTCGTCGCCATCGGCATGCTGATTGACCCGGCCATGCTCAAGCAGTACTGGCTACCCATCCTCGTGGTGACGGCGGTGGTGGTCCTGGGCAAAGTCATTACCTGCAGTTTCGGCACGTTCGTCGCCGGTAACGGCGGGCGCACATCGCTGCGCGTGGGCATGGGCCTGGCGCAGATTGGCGAGTTCTCGTTCGTGATCGCTTCGCTGGGTCTGAGCCTCAAGGTCACCAGCGGATTCCTGTATCCGGTGGCGGTGGCGGTGTCGGCGATCACGACGTTCCTGACGCCGTATCTCATTCGTGCCTCCGATCCGTTGGCGAACGTACTTGGCCGAAAGTTGCCCCAGGGTTTCACCAGCCTGATGAAGACTTATACGGAATGGATGGGCAACCTCCGCTTTGGCGAGCAGGGGGCCGTGGTAGCGAAGATGATCCGGCGGCTCGTGTGGCACGTCATCATCAACATGATGCTCGTGGTGGCCGCTTTTCTGGTGATGTCTTACCTCTATCGCCGCGGCTTTTTTCATTGGGACATCCTCACCGACAGTCCGCAGGTGAAACGCAGCCTGGCATGGTCTGCCGCCGCGCTGATCTCATTGCCGATGATCGTGGCGGCCTATCGGAAGGCCACGGCGCTGGGCATGCTGCTGGCGGAGCTGAGCATCCCCGAACGTGTCGGTGGCGCCTACAACATGCGCATCCGGGCCGTGATGGCGCGATTCATTCCGCTGGTGGTCATGTGGGTTCTCGGTCTGCTCGTCGCCGCACTGGCTTCCACCATTCTGCCTCCGCGTGAGGTGGCCCTGGTGCTGCTGCTGGTGCTGTTGTTGCTGGCGTGGTTGCTCTGGCGGGGCCTTGTGCAAGTGCATGCGCGGCTGCAGGCGGCGCTGCGCGACACGCTGGACAAACCCGGGCGCTCCGAGGACGGGCACGGATGAGGACGTTTTTGGCAGGTTAAGTGCATGGTGCTGCCGTGCACGAATCGTAAAAAACCGCGCCGCGGAGCCGATTCGTGAACTTTTGATCACGACTGGCGGTCGTAGCCCCCGCAGCGTTGCCAAGACTCGACAAGGACCGCACAATGCGGGCCTGCCTCCATCGGGGGGGCTTAGAGTCCGGTAGCGCCGGCACATCTCAAATACGAGGGAGTTCCACATGAAGCATTTTCTGCGTCCCACGCTGACGGCGGCCGCGCTGGCTGTTGCACTGGGCTCGACCGCTGGCGTGCACGCGCAGGCTGCGAAGACCGCCGCTGCCCCGGCCACGGCTGCTCCGGCTACGGTCGACAAGACCAAGGCCAGCTACGTGGTGGGCTGGGACCTGGCGAGCTCGCTGCCGCCGTTGGTCCGCAACGAAGTGGACCCGGCAACCGTTGCCCGCGCGCTGCAGTCCGCCCTGTCGGGCCAGAAGCCGACCATGAGCGAGGCGGAAGCCAAGCAGGTGCGTGACGCTTTCGTGGCCAACCTGCAGGCCAAGGCCAAGGCTGAGTACACCCAGGTCGCCGCCAAGAACAAGTCCGAAGGCGATGCCTTCCTCGCCAAGAACAAGACCGCTCCGGGCGTGAAGTCGACCGCTTCGGGCCTGCAGTACCAGGTGATCAGCCAGGGTACGGGCGCTCGCCCGGGTCCGAACGACACTGTGCAGGTGAACTACGTCGGCACCTTCGTCAATGGCGAAACGTTTGACGATTCGTCCAAGCACGAAGGCGGTGGCGCTGCTTCGATCCCGCTCGCCGGCGTGATCCCGGGCTTCCGCGAAGGCATGCAGCTGATGCAGGTCGGCGGCCACTACAAGTTCTTCATCCCGGCGAACATCGCCTACGGTGCGCAGCCGCAGAACGGCTTCCCGCCGAACTCGACGATCATCTTCGACGTCACCCTGGTCAAGACCGGCCCGACGCCGGCTGGTCAGGAAGGCGCCGGCGCGAAGTAAACGCCGACTTTCCCAGTAACAAGGAACGGGGCGCGAAGCAATTCGCGCCCCGTTTTGCTTTTTCCGGGCACCGCCAGGCGAACGTGCCGCTTGCCTCAGGCCGGCGTGCTGCAGCGCACGGGCCTGCTAGAATCCCGGTTCTTGCCTTGGGAGTTTTCGCGACAATGAAGGTCACCATCTTTGGCACCGGTTACGTGGGTCTGGTCACCGGCGCCTGCCTGGCGGAAATGGGCAACCATGTCGTCTGCGTCGACATCGATGCGGGCAAGGTCGAGCGCCTGAAGAACGGCGAGATTCCCATCTATGAGCCGGGCCTGGAACCGATCGTCAAGCGCAATCACGCCAGTGGGCAGCTTGATTTCACCACGGAACCCGCGCCGGCCATCGAGCATGGCCAGGTGCTGTTCATCGCCGTCGGCACGCCGCCGGACGAGGACGGCAGCGCTGACCTCAAGTACGTCCTGGGCGTGGCGCGCACCATCGGTCAACACCTCGATCGCTATACCGTCGTCGTCAACAAGTCCACGGTGCCAGTGGGAACGGCCGATCGCGTGCGTGCTGCCATCGCAGACGAATTGGCCAAGCGCGGTGCGTCGGTCGAGTTCGACGTGGTGTCCAACCCCGAGTTCCTCAAGGAAGGCGACGCGGTGGAAGACTGCCTGCGCCCGGACCGCATCATCATCGGCAGCTCTAGCGAGCGCGCCATCAGCGTGCTGCGCAAGCTGTATGCACCGTTCAATCGTAACCATGAGCGCACCGTTCTGATGGACGAGCGCTCCGCCGAGCTGACCAAGTACGCCGCCAACGCCATGCTGGCGACGAAGATCAGCTTCATGAACGAAATCGCCAACATCGCCGAGCGCGTCGGCGCCGACGTGGAGCTGGTGCGTCAGGGCATTGGCTCGGATCCGCGCATTGGCTACCACTTCATCTATCCGGGCGCTGGCTACGGCGGATCGTGCTTCCCCAAGGACGTGCAGGCGCTTGAGCGCACGGCGCGCGGCGTGGGCTACGACGCGCGCCTGTTGGGTGCGGTGGAAGCGGTGAACCACGACCAGAAGACCAAGCTGTTCGATCTGATTTCGCGTCATCTGGACGGCCAATTGGCCGGCAAGACCATTGCGCTGTGGGGCCTGGCGTTCAAGCCGAACACCGACGACATGCGCGAGGCATCCAGCCGTAACTTGATGGAGGCGCTGTGGGAAGCCGGCGCCAAGGTGCGCGCGTTCGATCCGGAGGCGCGCACGGAGACGCATCGCATCTACGGCGATCGCGACGATCTTGTCCTCTGTGACGGTGCCTACCAGGCGCTGGACGGCGCGGACGTGCTGGCCATCGTGACGGAGTGGAAGGCCTTCCGTAGTCCCGATTTCAACCGCATCCGCACTATGCTGGCCAATCCGGCCATCTTCGACGGTCGCAATTTGTATGACCCGGTCGCCGTGGAAGAAGCCGGGCTGGCGTACTACGGCATCGGGCGTGGTCGCAGCCTGAGGCGCTGAACATGGCGGACGATTCGCTGCAGCAACGCTTGACCGAGCTGGAAGTCCGGCTCACCTTTGTCGACGACACGGTGAACGCACTGGCCGGCGCCGATGCGGAGCTGTCGATGCGTCTTGCAGCGCTGGAAGACATCATCCGCGGATTGCGCAGCGAGCTCTCGTCGCTGCGTGCTTCGCAGGGAGCCGACCCGCATAGCGAACCACCGCCGCCGCACTATTGATCGCATCCTTTCGTATCAGCACGACGCAAGCGAGTTTTAATCATGGTCGATTCCCTGCGCGATCAGCTGCTCAAGAGCGGCATCGTCCAACAGGTCCGTGAAGAAAAGCGCCAGTCGGCGCCGCCGGGCGGCAAGCCGTTCCCGCAGCGCCATGGCGGCAAGCCGCCCCATGCAGGCAAGCCGGGGCAGCACAAGCCGCAGGGCAAGCCAGGCGGCAAGAGCCAGGAGGAAATCGACTTGGCGAAGGCTTACGCCGTGCGCGCGCAAACCGAAGCCAGGGAGCGCAAGCAGGCCGAGCAGGCGGCGGCGGAAGAGGCGCGGCTGCGACGCGAGCGCAAGCAGAAGATCCAGCAGTTGCTCAACGGCAAGACGCTCAACAAGGCGGACGTGGATCACGTGCGCCACTTCGAATACGGCGGCAAGATCCGCCGCGTGCATGTGGATGCCGACCAGTTGGCATCGCTCAACGCGGGCGAAATCGGCGTGGTGCAGCAGCAGGGACGCTATCTGCTGGTGACGCGTGACATGGTGGAACAGGTGCGCGCGATCGATGCGCAGCAAGTAGCGTTGCTGGTCGAACCAGGCAGCGAACCGGGCGTGGGCGAGGACGGCGTGCCGGACGACCTCATGTGGTAGGCACGGGCCTTACGCTTGCGTCCAAACGAAAACGCCCGGCAAGAGCCGGGCGTTTTGCTTTGCGGCGACGACCTTTGAGATCAGGCGTCAGCCTCTTCGGTCTGCATCGCTGACTCCGGCAGCTCGAAGCCGGTTACCGCCAGCGTGGGAAGATCCCAGCCCTGCTTGGGCGCAAAGCGTTCGCCGTAACGCTGCGCGAGCTTTTCCAGCTTGCCCTTGACCACGGTGGCACCTTCGCTGCGCGCGTACTGGATCGGGCCGCCGCGGAACGGCGCAAAGCCGGTACCGAAGATTACGCCGGCATCGAGCAGGTCGGCATCGTCGACGACGCCATCTGCAAGGCAGGCAACAGCCTCATTGACCATGGGGAGGATCATGCGGTCCTGCAGGTCAGCGGGAACCACGTAATCAGGATCCACTTCCGGCTTCTGCGGCTTGCCGTCCTGCCACACGTAGATGCCCTGGCCATCCTTCTTGCCACGCTTGCCGGCAGCGAGCTTGTCCTCCAGGCCGGGCGGCAGTTCCAGGCCAAGGAACGGCGCCAGCTCCTTGCCGACCGACGCACACACGTCCAGGCCCACCGTATCGGCAAGCTCGATCGGCCCCATAGGCATGCCGAACTTCTTCGCTTCCTTGTCGAGTACGGGGCCCGGTACGCCCTCGCTGTACAGGCGCATGGCTTCGAGCAGGTAGGGCATCAGGATGCGATTGACCAGGAAGCCGGGCGTGCCCTTGACGGCTACCGGCAACTTGCCGATGGCCTTGCAGAACGCGAGCGCGCGCTTCTCGGCATTTGCGTCGAGCTGATCGTGGCGCACGACTTCGACCAGTGGCATCTGCGCCACCGGGTTGAAGAAGTGCAGCCCCAGAAAGCGTTGCGGTGCCTTCAGGCCCACGCGCAGTTCGTCGAGCGGAATGCTGGAGGTGTTGGTGGCAAGCAGTTCGTCAGACTGGAACTGCGGTTCGAGGCTCGCGTACAGCGCTTTCTTCGCCTCGGCGTTCTCGTAGATCGCCTCGATGGCCAGGTCGGCGGTGGCCACGCCCTTGCCCTCGATATCGGCACGCAGGCGACGCACGGTGGCCTCGACCTTGTCCGATGATTTCAGCTTCTTCTCGTAAAGCTGGCGGGCACGATCCAGCGCGGGCTGGATGTACTTCATCTCGCGGTCCTGCAGCGTGACCTCGAAACCCTTGAACGCCGCCCACGCGGCGATGTCCCCGCCCATCACACCTG
>Ga0335083_10008246_pt1 | contig 12744 bp, 11 predicted proteins | sample Lox_Sample_42_FD_206716 | JGI IMG/M metagenome (GOLD analysis project Ga0335083, IMG submission 206716) | Soil microbial communities from Loxahatchee National Wildlife Refuge, Florida, United States - Lox_Sample_4.2 | ecosystem: Environmental > Terrestrial > Soil > Wetlands | place: USA...
TGAGAGCTTCCCAGCGCTCCGGGGTAATCGATTCCGCCGGGACCTTCAATGAAGCGAGCGCTTGCTCGAGCATGCGCTCGCCGAGGAGCGCGGACTCCCGCTGCTGCAGCGACTTCAGAAAATGCCGGATGCGCGAGCGCGCCTTGCCGGTCGCCACGAAGTTGAGCCACGACGGGTTCGGCCGGGCGGTGGGCGAGGTGATGATCTCGACCTGGTCGCCGTTCTTGAGCTCGGTACGCAGCGGCAGCAGCTCGTAATTGATCCGCGCCGTGGTGCAGTGATGCCCGATGTCGGTGTGCACGGCATAGGCGAAGTCGACCGCGGTCGCGCCGCGCGGCAGCGCCATGATCTTGCCCTTCGGCGTAAAGACGTAGATCTCGTCTGGGAAAAGGTCGCCCTTGATGTGCTCGAGAAACTCTTTCGAGTCGCGCGACTCGGACTGGATCTCGAGCAGGCTCTGCAGCCAGCGATGGGTCTGCTCCTGCGCTTCCGCGATGTCGAGCTCGCCGCCCGCCTTGTACAGCCAGTGCGCAGCGACGCCCGTCTCGGCCACGCGATGCATGTCGTGCGTGCGAACCTGCGCCTCCAGCGGCGTACCGAAGGGACCGAAGAGCGTGGTGTGCAGCGACTGATAACCGTTCGCCTTCGGAATGGCGATGTAATCCTTGAATTTTCCTGGGATCGGCTTGTAGAGGCTGTGTAGCACGCCAAGCGCGGCGTAACACGCTGTGACGTCCTTGACCAGCACGCGCACGCCGTAGATGTCGAAGACCTGCGCGAAGCTGTAGTGCTTCTCGCGCATCTTCTTGTACACGCTGTAGGTGATCTTCTCGCGGCCGCTCACCGCGGCTGCGATGCCGGCGTGCTTCAGGCCGTCGCGGATCGACTGCAGGATGCGGTTCATCACCTCGCGCCGGTTGCCGCGGGCGGACTTGATCGCCTTGCTGAGCACGCGATAGCGAATCGGATAGAGATGCTTGAACGCGAGCTCCTGCAATTCCTGGTAAAGCGCGTTCAGGCCAAGACGGTTCGCGATCGGCGCGTAGATGTCGAGCGTCTCGCGCGCGATGCGCTCGCGATGCTCGGTGGCCATCGCGTCGAGCGTGCGCATGTTGTGCAGCCGGTCGGCGAGCTTGATCAGGATGACGCGCACGTCCTGCGCCATCGCGAGCAGCATCTTGCGGAAGCTCTCCGCCTGCTGATCCTCGCGCGACTGGAACTCGATCTGGTCGAGCTTGGACACGCCGTCGACCATGTCGGCGACCGGCTTGCCGAACGAATGCTCGATCTGGCGCTTGGTGACGCTCGTGTCCTCCATCACGTCGTGGAGGAGCGCGGCGGCGAGCCCCTGGGCGTCGAGCCGCCACTGCGAGAGGATGCTCGCTACGGCGAGCGGGTGCGTGATGTAGGGCTCGCCGGACTTGCGGAACTGTCCCTGGTGAGCGTGCTCGGAGAAAGCAAAGGCGCGCTCGACGAGCGCAACGTCAGGTGGGGGCAGGTAGTGACCGAGGTGTCGGGTGAACTCCGCAATTTCCGACATTCTCGATCACCTTTGAGCTTCCGCCGGTGCCGCGTCAACTCTGCGGCTTGAGCAGCATCTCGATGCCGACCTTGCCCGCCGCGATCTCGCGCAGCGCGATCACGGTGGGCTTGTCGCGATCCGGGTCGAGGAGCGGCTGCGACCCGGCGCTGATCTGCCGCGCGCGATTGGTCGCCGCGAGCGTCAGCTCGAAGCGGTTGGGAATCTTCGCCAGTGCGTCTTCTATGGTGATGCGTGCCATATATCGTTCCTGTCGAACTCCAGTTCAAAGAAGTTGCTTGAGCAACTCCCTGTAGCGTACGCGCTGCTGGGCACTGCGCAGCCTCGAGGTCCGAACAATCGCGCTCAGATCGTCGAGGGCCGAAGCAAACTCCTGATTAATAATAACATAATCGAATTCCCCGCAGTGGCGAATCTCTTCGCGCGCGGCACTGATCCGCCGGGCGATCGTCTGATCGTCGTCCTGCCCGCGCCGCACCAGTCGCTCCTCCAGCGAAGCGAGCGAGGGCGGCAGGATGAAAATCTGGACCGAAGCGGGAACGAGCTTTCGCACCTGGGCGGCACCCTGCCAGTCGATCTCGAGCAGCACGTCCTGTCCGGTTTCGATCTGGCGCTTGAGCCAGGTCGAGCTCGTCGCATACCAGTTGCCGTGCACCTGCGCATGCTCGAGAAATTCGCCGGCATCCTTGAGCTCCCGGAAGCGCTCGGGCGTAACGAAGTGATAATCCACGCCGTCGGTCTCGCCTGGGCGAGGCGGACGCGTCGTATATGAAACCGACAGCAGGATCGCCGGTTCGCGCTCGAGGAGCGCCCGTGTCAGGCTGGTCTTGCCGCCGCCGGAGGGCGCGGCGATCACGAAGAGGTTGCCGGTCGCAGTGCTCACGTCGCTGACTAGGGCCCGTTCCCTTCGGGTTGCTGCCGAAAACGCACATCGCGGCGTTGCAAAGGCTCGCCGAGTGCCCAACCCGCCTTCGCCTTCGCGCCTTGCGCTGTGCGTTTTCGGCGGAGCAACGCGTTCGTGTCCATAGCGTTGACGGCCCTACTCGACGTTCTGCACTTGCTCGCGCATCTGCTCGATCAGCACCTTGAGCTCGAGCGCCGCGTGGGAAAGTTCCGCATCGACCGACTTCGATCCCAGCGTGTTCGCTTCGCGGTTGAGCTCCTGCATCAGGAAGTCGAGCCGCTTGCCGCTGCTGCCGCCCTCGCCGAGAACGCGCCTCACCTCGGCCACGTGGGCGGTGAGCCGCGACACTTCCTCCGCGACGTCGACCTTGGTCGCGAAGAGCGCCAGCTCCTGCTTCAGGCGCTCGGCATCCGGATCGAGGCCTGCTTCCTTAAGGCGCGCCCCGAGCTTCTCGACGTAGGCATCGTGGATCGCGGGCACCCGCGGTGCGACGCGCTCGAGCTGCGCCTCGATGCCTCTGCAGCGCTCTTCCAGCATGGCCTTGAGCTTTTCGCCCTCGCGAGCGCGCGAGGCACCGAGCTCGGCGAGCGCCCGCCGCACGAGCGCGAGCCCCTGTGCGGCAAGCGCCTCCGGGGCGAGCGAGGGCTCGGTCAGAACGCCGGGCCAGCGCAGGATCTCGGCGACGCTGAGCGGCGATGCGTTCGGTGCATGGCGCACGACCTCGGCCGTCGCGTCGCGCAGCTGCGCGACGCGCTCGGCGTTCACTGCCAGGGTCGTGGCGCCCGGGAGGGCGTGGTTCAGGCTGATCCGGCAATCGACCTTGCCGCGCTTGAGCTCGGCGGTAAGCAGCTCGCGCACCGCAGCCTCGAGGCCGCGCAGCTCGTCGGGAAGGCGCAGTTGCAGATCGAGATAACGATGGTTGACGGAACGCAGCTCGACCGTCAATGAGCAGCCGGGCAGCTCGGCAGCAACCGCCGCGAAGCCGGTCATGCTTAGGATCATCGAGCGTCCTTGCCGATTCGCCGCCGAGAGGTGAAAAGGCCGTGGAAAATCAATGAATTCTTTACTTTAGGTGCAGGCTTGTCGAGAATGTAGAGGTTATCCATTCGACGCGCAAGTACAATCAGGCCCTTCGCTCGCGAGCCCTCACCGCCATTCATGGGCGTCACCAACCAGGCCCTTCCTTCCGGGTATCAGCTGCTCAATTACCGGGTCGATCGCCAGATCAGCCGCGGTGGCTTTTCGATCGTCTATCGCGCCTTCGACGACGGGGGCTCGCCGGTGGCGATTAAGGAATACCTGCCCTCGTCGCTCGTGCTGCGCACCGAGGGCGACATCGTTCGCGCGAGCACGGCAGAGAACCTCACTTCGTTCCGCTACGGAATGAAGTGCTTCTTCGAGGAGGGCCGCGCCCTCGCCAAGATCAACCACCCGAACGTCGTGCGCGTGCTCAATTTCTTCCGCGCCAACGAGACCGTGTACATGGTCATGCGCTACGAGCGGGGGCGCACGCTGCAGCAGCAGATCCAGATGCGGCAGGACCAGATGTCCGAGCGGCTGGTGCGGCACGTCTTCATGCATCTGCTCAACGGCTTGCGCGAGGTGCATACCCACAAGCTCCTGCATCTGGACATCAAGCCGGCGAACATCTACCTGCGAACCGACGGCTCGCCGGTGCTGCTCGATTTCGGCGCGGCCAGGCAGACGCTCACCAACACGCGCCCGAAGCTCGCGCCGATGTACACGCCGGGTTTCGCCGCGCCCGAGCAGTATCGGGAGCCGGACCGGCTCGGGCCGTGGACCGACGTCTATGGGATCGGAGCGAGCATGTTCGCCTGCCTCGCGGCCTTTGCCCCGCAGGCCGCGGATGCGCGTTTGTCGGAGGACCATCTCGTTTCGGCGAAGAAGATCTGGGCCGGCGGCTATTCCGACAACCTGCTCGAAGTGATCGACTGGTGCCTGCGGCTCGACCCGCTGGAGCGACCGCAGAGCGTATTCGCGCTGCAGAAGGCGATCCGCGACATACCGCCGCGCAAGCGCAAGCTCACCTTCCTCGACACGTTGAAAAAGAAGCTGTTCAGCGAGGTAATGTAGGGACTCGCCGTGCGCTTCACGATCTTCCAGGAAAGCCGCAAGGGCCAGCGCAAGGTCAACCAGGACCGGCTCGCCTACACCTACAGCCGCGATACGCTGCTGCTCGTGGTCGCCGACGGCATGGGCGGCCACGCCGGCGGCGAGATCGCGGCGCAGATCGCAGTGCGTCTTTTCATTGAGCGCTTCCAGCAGGAGGCGAAGCCCACGCTCAAGAATCCGCTCAAGTTCCTGCAGGATTCGATGCTTCGGGCACACCAGGCGCTCGGCTCCTACGCCAACCAGTTCTCGATGCTCGAGACGCCGCGAACGACCTGCGTATCCTGCGTGGTGCAATCGAATTACGCGTACTGGGCTCACGTGGGCGACTCGCGGCTGTACCTCTTCCGCCAGGGCGGGCTCATCGGCCAGACCAAGGACCACTCGAAAGTCCAGTACCTCCTCGACCAGGGAATCATCGGCGCGCACGAGGTGTCCGATCATCCGGACCGGAACAAGATCTTCAGCTGCCTGGGCGGGCTTGTTGATCCGGTGATCGACCTGTCGCGCCGCACTCCGCTGCGAAATGGCGACCTGGTCGTGCTCTGCACCGACGGCTTGTGGAGCGTGTATCCGCAGGAAGAGATCGCCCGCGCGCTGACGGGCACGCCGATTCTCAAATCCGCGCCGACGATGATGCGCGAGGCCGAGCTGCGTGGCGGCGATGAAGGCGATAATCTGTCTGTGATCATCGTACGCTGGGGACCCGAGACCCTCGGCGACGAGGTTACGACGACGATCACCGAGAGCATGGGGCTGGGCGAATTCCAGACCGAGATCGACCGCACGCTCACGCTCACCGACCGCAAGGGCGCCCAGCGCGACTTGACCGACGACGAGATCGAGCGCGCCATCGCGGAGATCCAGGCGACGATCAAACGCTACAGACGCTGATGCGCTACATCATCCTCGACACCGAAACCACCGGACTCGATCCGAAGCAGGGCCACCGCGTCATTGAGCTCGCCGGCGTGGAGGTGGTCGATCGCCGCCTTACCGGTCGCCACGTGCACTTCTATCTTGATCCCGAGCGCGAGATCGACGGCGGCGCCACCGACGTCCACGGGCTCACCTGGGAAACGCTGCGCGACAAGCCGAAATTCGCCGACGTCGCCGCCGAGTTCATCGATTTCGCACGCGGAGCGAGCTGGATAATCCACAACGCGCCGTTCGACCTCGCTTTCCTCGACGAAGAGATGAAGCGGCTCGATCTGCCGTCCACCGCGGCCATCTCGGCCGAAGTGATCGACACGCTGGCGCTCGCCCGCGATCAGTTTCCGGGCAAGAAGAACAGCCTCGACGCGCTGTGCGAGCGTTTCGGCGTGGCGAACGCGCAACGCACCTTGCACGGGGCGCTCCTCGATGCCGAGCTCCTCGCCGAGGTGTACCTTGCCATGACCCGCGGCCAGGAATCGCTCGCGATCGAGCTTGGCGCGCCTGCCGCGGCTGCGTTCGACAGTGCTGCGCCGGCATTGCCCGCGATTCTCATTCTTGCGCCGTCGGCCGAGGAACTTGCCGCGCATCGCGCCTACCTCGCCGAGCTCGATCGCGAAGCGAAGGGGCGCTGCGTCTGGCTTGCGCTCGAAGATGGCGCGGCCGGGCTCGGCGCCGCGGCTGCGTAACATGTCCGTCACAGATTCCGAGCACACTGCGCACGGTGCAGCGCCTGCGACAGCCGCACCGGTGACCTCGACCGCTCCCAGCCCAAGCCCAGCGGCGGTGAAGGAGCCCGAACCGCCGGCGATCAACCGCGAGCTGTCGATACTCGCGTTCAATCGCCGCGTCCTTGCTCTCGCCGAGGATCCTTCGATTCCGCTGCTCGAGCGGCTGCGCTTCCTGTGCATCGTCAGCAGCAACCTCGACGAATTCTTTGAGATCCGCGTCGCGGGGCTGCGCGAACAGTTGCGGTTGAAAGCGCCGCTCGTGGGCACGACGATTCATGAGCTGAGGACGAGCCTCACCGAGATCGGTCAGGTTGCGCAGGCGCTGGTGGCGCAGATGTACGGCGTGCTCAACCAGCAGATCATCCCCGGGCTCGCCGCGGCGGGCATCCCGGTCCTGCGTCACGCCGAGCGCAACGCGGCGCAGCGCGCGTGGGCCGCCCAGTATTTTCAGCGCGAGATCCGTCCGCTGCTGACGCCGATCGGGCTCGATCCGGCGCACCCGTTCCCGCAGGTGGTCAACAAGAGCTTGAACTTCATCGTCGAGCTGTCCGGGCACGATGCCTTCGGACGCGATACGAGCGTGGCGATCGTGAAGGCGCCGCGCATGGTGCCGCGAGTGCTCAAGATGCCGCCCGAAGTCGGCGGCGCGGAGAACACGTTCGTGCTGCTGTCTTCGATCATGCACCAGCACATGCATGAGCTCTTCGCCGGGCGCAAGGTCGTGAGCTATTCGCAGTTCCGCGTGACCCGCGATGCCGACCTGTGGATTGACGAAGAAGAAGTGAAAAACCTGCGGCAGGCGCTCCAGGGCGAGCTGCCGCAGCGGCAGTTCGGGCTCGCGGTGCGCCTCGAGGTCGCGGCGAACTGCCCGCAGCACCTCGCGGCGCTGCTCCTGCAGCAGTTCGAGCTGCAGGAGTCCGATCTGTATCGCTGCGAGGGACCGGTGAACCTGGCGCGGATGTCGGCGCTCATCGACGCCGCCGATGTCGAGGGACTTGTGTATCCGGCTTTCGTCCCGGGATTGCCAGCGCGGCTCCGCGACCAGACCGACCTCTTCGCTGCCATCCGCCAGCACGACATCCTATTGCACCACCCCTATCAGTCGTTCGAGCCAGTCGTGGAGTTCATCCGCAAAGCGGCGGAGGATCCCGACGTCCTTCTCATCAAGCAGACGGTCTACCGCACCGGCGTGAACTCTGCCCTGATGGAGGCTCTGATTCAGGCCGCTCAGCGCGGCAAGGAAGTCACCGTCGTGGTCGAGCTGATGGCGCGCTTCGACGAGGAGGCCAACATCAACTGGGCCGAGCGTCTCGAGCACGCCGGCGCACAAGTCGTCTACGGAGTGTTCGGGCTGAAGACTCACGCCAAGCTCGCGCTGCTGCTCCGCCGCGAGAAGGATGCGTCGGGACGCGTCGTTCTCCAGCAGTATGCGCATCTCGGAACGGGCAACTACCATCCGCGCACGGCCCGCCTGTACACGGATTTCGGATTGCTCACCGCCAATCCGGAACTCTGCGCCGACGTGGAGCAGGTATTTCTCCACATCACGAGCCTCGCCAAGCCGAACAAGCTGAAGCATCTCTGGCTCGCACCTTTTACGATGCACCGGCACTTGCTCGAGGCGATCCGGCGTGAGGCGCGCAACGCCAAGGAAGGCAAGCCGGCGTCGATCGTGGCCAAGATGAATGCGCTGCTCGAAGAAGCAGTGATCAAGGCGCTCTACGCCGCCTCGCAAGCGGGGGTGAAGATCGACCTCGTCGTGCGCGGAGCGTGCGCCTTGCGTCCCGGCGTCAAGGGCGTCTCGGAGAACATCCGCGTACGCTCGGTGGTGGGCCGCTTTCTCGAGCACAGCCGCGTGTGGCAGTTTCACAACGATGGCGCGAACGAGGTCTACCTGTCGAGCGCCGACTGGATGGGACGAAACCTCTTTCGCCGCATCGAGGTGGCATTTCCTGTGCTCGACCCTGAGCTCAAGGCACGTGTGGTCGCCGAAGGGCTGACCCCCTATCTCGACGCCGCCGGCGACGCCTGGGAGCTCGCCGCGGACGGGAGCTACGCGCGCAGCAAGACGAAAGGGCGAGCACAGCCTTCGTCCCCGCAGGAAGAGCTCCTTCGGCGCATGGCCGACAAGACGAAGCTCGATTCCTAGAGCGCTCGTGGACCTTATCCTATGGCGACACGCCGAGGCCGAGGCGGGTGAACCCGATCTCGGCCGCCGGCTGACCGCCAAGGGACTCAAGCAGGCGCAGCGGATGGCCGAATGGCTGGACGGTCGTCTGCCCGACACCACGCGGGTTCTGTCGAGCCCGGCCGACCGCGCGCAGCAGACCGCGCTCGCTCTGAAGCGCAAGTTTCGAACAGTCGACGAGCTCGCACCCGGCGCGACCACCTCGGCGGTTCTCGCCGCGGCGGGTTGGCCCGACGCGCGCGAGAGCGTGCTCGTGATCGGGCATCAGCCGACGCTTGGCGAGGTCTCCTCGTTCCTGCTGGCCGGAGACGAGCTGCCGTGGAGCATTCGCAAGGGCGCCGTGTGGTGGCTGTCCAACCGCGTCCGCGACGGCGTCTCCACGGTGGTGCTCAAGGTCGTCATCGGGCCCGACTTCGTCTAGCAGGCTAGGGCCTGTTAACCGGCCCTAGTCGTGCAGCGTCTTCCAGCGGTAGCCCAGCTCGCCCCACTGCGCGCGCTCCTTGGCGAGCAGATACGCGGTCAGCGGATGCGCGGCAAGCCACCGGGCTGAAACCCCCAGCGCGATCCTGCGCGCGACCCTTAGCTGGATGCGCGGCAGCTTGATCGCCGCGCGGGCATGATGAAAGATCACCGCGAGGCGCAGCACGAGAAGCTGCGCCCGCCGCGTCGGGTCGCCGAGGCCGGGCTGCATCTTGGCGAGTCCGCCTCGGCAGCCGAAGACAAGCCACGCGAGGTTGCTCTGCTCGCCCGCGGAGAAGCCGGGCATGTCGCCGTGCTGGAGGATGTAGGCGCCGTGCTTGTGGAACCCGATGTGCGACACCGACATGCCGATCTCGTGCAGCCTCGCCGCCCATTCGATGAGTTGCGCGCCCTCCGGATCATTCGGCAGCGCGCGCCGATAGAGCGCGACGGCGAGCGCTGCGACCCTGGCCGCGTGCGCGCGATCGACTGCATAACGATCGACGAATCGCTGCACGGTCACGCCGCGCACGTCGGCGTCGATCGTCCTGCCGAGCAGGTCGTAGAGAACGCCGAGCCGAAGCGCGCCGCCGACCGGGTCGACGCGTTCGATCCCCAGCTCGTCGACCGCGACCGTCATGATGGCGAGACCGCCGGCAAGCACCGGGGCCCGCTCGATCTTGAGCGCGCGCAGCGACACGCGGGCGATGTGTCGCACGGCGATCATGCGCTTGCGCAGGCGCGCGAGCCCGGCCGGCGTGATGCCGCCGCCGGAGAATCCGTTCTGCTCGAGGATTTCGGCCAGCGCGGCCGCGGTTCCGGACGATGCGTACGCTTCACGCCAGTGCGAAGGGCCGAACTGACGCGCGATCGCCTCGATCTCGACTCGCGCTGCAGTCTCCGCCGCGGCAAACGCCTCTTCGGTGAGCCGCCCCTGCGGGAAATAGCGCTGCGTCATGCCCACACAGCCGATCTTGAGCGACTCCAGCCGCTCCGGCTCGAGGCCACGACCGATTATGAACTCGGTCGAGCCGCCGCCGATGTCGACAACGAGCCGCGGCGCAATAGAGCGTGGCAGCTCGTGCGCGACGCCGAGGTAGATCAGCCGCGCCTCCTCATGCCCGCCGATCACGTCAATGGGAAAGCCGAGCGCGCGCTCGGCGACCGCGAGGAACTCGCGCGCGTTCTTCGCGACTCGGAAAGTGTTGGTAGCGACTGCGCGTACCGCGGAAGGATGCAACCCCGTCAGACGCTCGCGAAAACGGGCGAGGCACTCGAGGGCGGCTCTCTGCGCGGCGGGGCGGATCCGGCCTTGCGCGTCGAGACCCGCGCCGAAGCGAAGCGTCTCGCGCCAGGTGTCGAGGCGGTAGATCTGATCGCCCTCAACGCGGCCGATCTCCAGCCGGAAGCTGTTCGATCCCAGATCGACGACGGCGAGCGTGGTGGCGGACACGAAGAAGCCGAGCGCGTTTTGTTCTGTGCAGGCGAAGGCTAGCAGAAACTTTTTGATGTGTGGCGGACGCTTCAGCGTTTCTGCTACGCTCGAAACCTTCGCCTGATCACGCAGCCCGCTCGCCGCGATGCCCGTCGACTATCTCAAGAAGATCCTGACCGCGAAGGTCTACGACGTGGCCATCGAATCGCCGCTCGAGCTGGCGCCGACGCTCTCCGCGCGCATCGGCAACCGAGTGCTGCTCAAGCGCGAGGACCAGCAGCCGATCTTCTCGTTCAAGCTGCGCGGCGCCTACAACCGCATGGCGCACCTTTCCGCGTCCGAGCGTGCGCGCGGCGTCGTTGCGGCATCGGCCGGCAATCACGCGCAAGGCGTGGCGCTGGCCGCGCAACGGCTCGGCTGCCGGGCCACGATCGTGATGCCGGTGACCACACCCGCAATCAAGGTCCAGGCCGTCCAGGCGCGCGGCGCCGAGGTCGTTCTGCACGGCGACTCGTACAGCGACGCCTACTCGCGCGCGCTCGAGCTCGCTCGCAAGAGACGCGCCGTGCTCGTCCATCCCTACGACGACCCGGACGTCATCGCCGGACAGGGCACGATCGGCATGGAGATCCTGCGCCAGCAGCAGGGCGCCATCGACGCGATCTTCGTCGCGGTGGGCGGCGGTGGGCTCATCTCCGGCATCGCCTCGTACGTCAAGCGCGTGCGTCCCGAGATTCGAATGATCGGCGTCGAGCCGGTCGACTCGGCGGCGATGAGCGAATCGCTCAAGGCCGGCCGCCGCGTGCGCCTCGCCCACGTCGGGCTATTCGCCGACGGCGTCGCAGTCAGGCAGGTCGGCAAGGAGACGTTCCGCATCTGCCGCGAGCTGATCGACGAAATGGTGCAGGTCGACACCGACGCCATCTGCGCGGCGATCAAGGACGCTTTCGAGGATACGCGCTCGATCCTCGAGCCGGCGGGCGCGCTCGCGATCGCCGGCGTGAAGGCCTACGTCGAGCGCCATCGCGTGCGCGACAAGACCTTTGTCGCGATCGCCTGCGGAGCCAACATGAACTTCGACCGGCTGCGCTTCGTCGCCGAGAGAGCGGAGCTCGGCGAGGAGCGCGAGGCGATCCTCGCCGTCACGATTCCCGAGCGGCCGGGAAGCTTCCGAGAATTCTGCGCGCTGCTGGGCAAGCGCAGCATCACCGAGTTCAATTACCGCTACGCGGACGCGAAAATCGCGCACATCTTCGTGGGCGTCGAGGTCGCCAACCGGCACGAGACGGCGGAACTGCTGCGCGCGATGCACAAGCGGCGCATCGAAGCCTACGACCTGTCGGACAATGAGATGGCGAAGCTCCATGTGCGCCACCTCGTCGGCGGCCACGCGCCGGCCGCCGAGCACGAGATGCTGTATCGATTCGAGTTCCCGGAGCGACCCGGAGCGCTCATGCAATTCCTGAACAGCATGAGCCGCGGCTGGAACATCTCGCTGTTTCACTATCGCAACCACGGCGCAGACTACGGGCGGGTGCTCGTCGGCATGCAAGTCCCGCCGCGGGATCACGCCGAATTCCAGAAGTTTCTCGACCGCCTCGGTTATCGCTACGTCGACGAATCCGCCAACCCGGCGTATCGGATGTTCCTCGGGCTCTGAGCTCTGTCGGAAGCCGGAAAGTGCCGAAAAACGGCACTTTCACCTAGGGTTCGCGCGAAGTCGCTGTTGCAAATCCCTCATCGGCTTGACCTTTGCCGGTTCTGGCAAGGATTATGCTCTAGGCATTTGGTTGTATCCGTGGCAAACTTTCGCGAGGTCAGCATGGAAACGGTGGCCGTCAATGCCGCTTTGGTGGAGCGCAACGGGAGTCCGGACTTGCCAGAATCGACCGCTTTGAACGGCGTGAAGGTCATGGTGATCGACGATAGCAACACGATTCGTCGCAGCGCCGAGATCTTCCTGCTGCAGGCGGGATGCACGGTAATTCTGGCGGACGACGGCTTCGACGCGCTCTGCAAGATCACCGATCATCAGCCGGACCTGATATTTGTCGATATCATGATGCCGCGCCTCGACGGCTATCAAACCTGCGCGCTGATCAAAAAAAACCTGAAGTTCCATCAGACGCCCGTGGTCATGCTGTCGTCGAAGGACGGGCTTTTCGACCGCGCGCGCGGCCGCATGGTGGGCTCGGATCAATACCTGACCAAGCCGTTTACCAAGGAGAGTTTGCTGAAGGCGGTGGCCGCGCACGTGAAGAGCACGGTGTAGCGCTGTCTCGGCGCCGCTTCAAGGGGAAAGCGGCCGGGAGGAAGCAGGGCAAAGGAAGGGCGGAGCCCATGGGCATAAAGAAGATTCTGATCGTCGACGACTCGCCGACCGAACGGCATGTGTTGAACGACATGCTGACCAAGGCCGGCTAC
>Ga0335083_10008247_pt1 | contig 12744 bp, 14 predicted proteins | sample Lox_Sample_42_FD_206716 | JGI IMG/M metagenome (GOLD analysis project Ga0335083, IMG submission 206716) | Soil microbial communities from Loxahatchee National Wildlife Refuge, Florida, United States - Lox_Sample_4.2 | ecosystem: Environmental > Terrestrial > Soil > Wetlands | place: USA...
ACAAGAGCATGTCGGGCAGCGGCGACACCGGCGCTGCGTTCAGCAGTACGCGCGCGCCGCTCCGGTGCGCGCGATCGGCGAGTGCCGCGACCTCGCCGACGCTCGTTTCGAGCTGCATGAGCAGGGTGCTTCCGCGGCCGAGGCGTTCCGCCGGCACTTGCGCGGCGCGCGCCCGAGCGTTCGCGCCCGCGACGACCGTGATCGCGTTCTCGCCGCGCGTATCGACGTTGATCAGCGCCACCCCTGTCGGAGCGTCGACGCGCCGCACGCCGCCGAGGTCCACGCCCGCCGCGGCGAGATTGGCGAGGGCCGGGGCGGCGAAGGCATCCTGTCCGACCGCGCCAAACATGGCGACCCGTGCTCCGGCGAGCCGCGCGGCGAGCGCCTGGTTGGCGCCCTTGCCGCCGGGGCAAGTCTTGTAAGCGGTCGCAACGAGCGTCTCGCCCGGCGCCGGGATGCGTGGCACCCGCGCGACGAGATCGAGGTTGATCGAGCCGAAGACGACGACCATGGGCCGGCCTACGGGTACTCGCTCACCACGCCCTTCACCAGCAGCACGTTCCCGTACGGCCGCAGCTCGCCCGTGCGCACCACCGCGAACGCCTTGCGCGCGCGCTCGTAGAATTCGTGCCGCTCGAGCGCGCCGATCTCCTGATCGGCAAAGCCGTGTTCGGTCAGCACCGCGGCAAATTCGGCGACCGGCGGAGGAATGGCCTGCGGGTCGCCGACGACGCCCATCGTGAGCACGGCCGGGACCTCCATCGTGTCGAGCGGAAAGACCGTGAGGATCGCATCGAGCGCTGCCGGCGCGTCGGCGCCGGGCAGGGCGACCACGCGGCGGGCGACGCTTACCGCGGGAAAGTTGGCGTCGACCACGGCGATCTCGTCGCCGTGACCCATCGATGCAAGCGTGTGCAGGAGTTCGGCGCTGAGCAGTGGATGGATGCCGCGCAGCACGAGCTATCCCCCTTTCACGCCGCCGGCGGTGAGTCCGACGACGATTTCTTTCTGGATGAAGATGGTGAGCAGGAGCACCGGTAGTGTCACGACGATCGCCGCCGCCGCGAGCGGTCCCCACGCGAGCTGCTCGAAGGTGAGCACGTTGTACACAGCCACCGGCAGCGTGCGCGTCTCGCGCCCCGACAGCACCGCGCCGAACACGAAATTGTTCCAGGAGAAGATGAAGGAGAGGATGAACCCGACGACGATGCCGGGTCGGGCCAGCGGGAGCGCGACGTGGCGGAACGTGGTCCAGGCGCCCGCACCGTCGATCTGCGCCGCTTCCTCGAGCTCGCGCGGTATGGTCTCGAAGTGGCCTGCCATCACGTACACAACGATGGGCACCGTGATCACGAGGTGGGTGATGACGAGCGCGGTGAGCGTGTTGTTCAGACGCAGGAACTGGAATACGGCGAAGAGCGGGATGAGATACGACAACGCGGGAGTCATGCGCGCGATCAGGATCAGCACGGTGAGGCGATGTGCGCCGGTGCGCGCGATGCCGTACCCGGCGGGTACGCCGATCAGGAGGGCGATCAGCGTCGCGCCCCCCGATACCACGACGCTGTTCCAGAAGTAACGGCCGATCGCGTTCTGCTCGAATACCGAGACGAAGTTCTCGAACGTAGGCGGGCTGGGGATGAACACCGGCGGATAGGCCACGTTGTCGATCTCGGTCTTGAGCGACAGCGACAGCATCCACAGGAACACGAAGAGGGCCGGCGAGACGATCACGAACACCGAGAACGCGAAGCCCAGCTTGCGGGAGAGGCGGCGCAGGCGGCCTAAGTCCATCGCGTGCGCTCGCGCAGGTGAAGGAGCGCGAGCGCCAGGGCGAGCACGATCGCGAAGAAGATCACGACGACTGCCGACGCATTGCCGATATTGTAGAAGGCGAACGCCTGCAGGTACAGGTACAGGTTGATCGTTTCCGACGCCGTCCCGGGTCCCCCCGACGTGATCACGTAGATGGTGTCGAAGGTCTTCAGCGCGTCGATCGTGCGGATCACGCCCGCGACGAACAGGAACGGCGCGACGAGCGGCAGCGTGATGTAGCGGAAGAGCTGCCATTCGGACGCGCCGTCCAGACGCGCCGATTCGTACGGCTCGGTCGGAAGCGCCGCCATGCCGCCCAGCACGATCAGCATCACGAGCGGCGTCCAGTGCCAGATCTCGACCAGCACGAGGCTCGGGATCACGAGCGTGGGCGAGTAGACCCACTGCGACGGTGGCAGGCCGACGAGCGACAGCAGGTAGTTGAGCACGCCTTGCTGCGGGTGGAACATCATCGTCCACACGAGCGCCACGGCGACGGGGGTCGCCATCATCGGCATGATGAACACGCCGCGCAGCACGCCTCGCCACGGGAACCGGCGATGGAAGATCAGCGCGGCGACGGTGCCGAGCACGAGCGGCGCCGCCACGGCAAGCGCCGTGAAGTAGAAAGTGCGCGCGACCGCTTCGAGGAAGCGCCGGTTGCTGGCGAGGCCCGTGTAGTTGTCGAACCCGACGAAGTGCGCGGTGCTCCCGATCTTCCAGTCGAAGGCGCTCATCCACACCGTGAACAACCACGGAAAGACGATCACCGCGCCGACGACGACGAGGGCGGGCACGACGAACCAGTAGTAGCGCCGCCGTCGCCGCGCCACCACGCCGGCGCGCGGCGCGGTCTCGGCGGGAACGGCAAAGGTCGCGTTCACGAGAACACTTCGTCGGCGCGCACCAGCACGGATTGCGGGATCGTCAAGCCGATCTGCCGGGCCGTCTTGAGGTTGACGCAGAACTGGATCAGCAGGTTCGACAGCGCGACGATGCCTTCCGTGCGCTCGCGCAGCATCGCTTCGAGCGCGGCTTGCACGTCGGCAACGGAGTGCACGGGATATTGGGTGAGCCGAGCACCGATGCGCTCGGCCGCGGCCTGCGCCTGCTTTGCTTCTTCGATCTCGCCCGGATGAAGCGGGTTGGTGAGGGCGGCAAAGCGCTTCAGCAACTCGACGCGCTTCGCGGTGAGTTGCACGGACATGAGCGAGATGCCTGTGAGGTTGCCGCCCGGCCGCGCGAGGCTCGCGACGAGCTTGGCCGCAACCGGGTCCCCGCTGTAGACGAATATCACCGGCAGCGTCCCGGCTTCGGCCTTTACGCCGAGGGCCGCGAAGTTCTGCGTCACGACGAGGTCGACCCTCGAGCCGACGAGCTCGGCGGTGAGGCTCGCCGCTTTCTCGAGGGAGGTCCCTTCCATCATCCGGGATTCGATCGCGACGTTCTCACCCTCGACGTAGCCCAGGTCCCGCATGCCCAGCCGGAACACCTCGAAAAGCGTTGCCACTCGCGCGGCGGAATACCATCCGCCGACGAATCCGATGCGCGCCGGCTTGCGCGCCTGCGCGCGCAGCGGGCCGGGCGCCGCCACGAGCCCGGCGCCGAGTGCTGCGACGAACGTCCTTCGCTGCATCGTTTCGTCAGACCGGGGCCGCGGCCCGCAGCCGGCTCCGCGATCAGCTCTTCTCGCTCTTGTCGAGCACCGGCTGGAATTCGACCGTGGCTTTCTTGAGCTCGCTCGCCGGATCGGCGCCGTTGAGCATGTTGGAAAGCGCGATGCCGAACACGTCGCGGAACTCCGTGACCGGCACGATGATCGGCAATCCCGGCTGCGCGATCTTGACCGAGCCCAGCATGCAGTCGACCCACGCCTTGCGCGTCTTGAGCGCGGCGAGCGCCTCGGCGTCCTGGTACGCGGACGTGCGCACCGGCGCGCCGGCGGCGGCTTCGAGCATGCGCGCCTGGTTCTTCTTGTTCGACGCCCATTGCAGGTAGAACCAGGACGGACCCTTCTTGGTCGAGAACGACGAGATGCCTTCGCCGTCGCCGAACATCGCGGACACCTGCGCCTTGGGGCCGGGCGGCATCACGCCATAGCCGACCTTGCCGACGACGCGCGACTTGGTCGGGTCCTCGAGGGGCTGCGCGAAGCCCACGCCGTCCAGCCACATCGCCGCCTTGCCTTGTGCGAACAGGCTCTGGGACTCGTTCCAGTTGAAGCCGGCGACCCCTTGCGGGCCGGACTTGGCGAGCAGCGTTTGATACATCTTGGCCCCGTCGACGGCGGCTTGCGTTTCGGTCAGGAGGCGACCCTTGTCGTCGACGAAACCGCCCCCGTAGCCTAAGAGGAAGCTCGTCCACACCGGAACGTTGGCATTCTTCAGGCCGCGGCCCACGAACCCGCAAACGCCCTTGGCAGGGTCGTTGAGGCGCGCCGCGGCGTCGACGATCTCGGCGAAATTCTTCGGATACGCGATGCCCTTGGCGTCGAACAGCTCCTTGTTGTAGTAGAGCATCCACGGGTCGAGGTTGAGCGGCAGGCTGTCGATGCGGCCGTCCGGCTGCGTCGCCCAGTTCATCCCGCCCTTGGCGAAATCGGCGAAGTCGAGATTCGGATCGGCCAGCGACTTGTCGGCCACCAGCGGCCGCACGTCCTCCATCCACTTGTTCTTGCCGAACAGGCGCTTCTGCACGTGGTACGAGATGGCGATGACGTCGAAGCTCGGCTTGCCCGAGTTGAACTCGATGACCGCCTTCTGCCGCTGCTGCTGCTCGGGGATCATCTCGGAGCCCACGGTGATGCCGGTGAGGTCCTCGAACTCCTTGTGGTACTTCGTGAGCAGGTCGCCGCGCGGGCTCTTGACGAGGAAGACCTCGATCGTCTCGCCCTTGAACTTCTTCCAGTCGAAGGCGCCCTGGGCCCGCGCCGCGAGCTGTCCTGCCCCCGGGACGGCGCCGAGCGCGGCTGCGGAAACGCCGGCCCTCAAGAGCCGGCGACGTTGCGATTCGGCCATGATGCTTCCTCCTTGTTCTGCGCGCGGGTTGTTGTGAAGACCGAAAGTGTGCGCGAGTTGCCACGCGATGATACTGCACGCGGTTCAGGGCCGGACAGCGGCCCTAATGGATGCGATCGAGGTCTACGAAGACGTCGATCAGCTTGGCCGCGGTGCAGCCGGGGGCGCGCGCGACGGCGAGGATGCGCGCCTCGCGCTCGGCGATCGCGCGTGCGGCGTCGGGCACCGCCTTCGCGAGCGCTCGCGGCACCACCACCGCGCCGTGGCGATCGGCGTGGACGAGATCTCCGTGGCGCACGCGCATGCCGAGCACCATCACCTCGGTCCCGAAGGCCACCGGCTTCGCATAGGCGTGGGACGGTGCGACGCGCCCGGCGAGGAACTGGAAGCCGGGAGCCCACTGGTCGAGATCGCGCACGGAGCCGTTGGTGACGAGCCCGCGCACGCCGAGGCCGACGTGGATCGCCGACTGCACCTCGCCCCAGAACGCGCCGTAGCCGGCCTGTGCGCCGTCGAGGTCCTGGATGACGACGAGCGAGGGGCGCGGCCCGGCGTCGACATAGCGGTAGTAATCGTTCTGCGCGGCGCGCTGCTCGGCGGCAGAGGCACCCAAGGGATGCGCGGAGCGGATGCAGGCCGTGCGGGCGTAGCCCACCACGGGCTTCTGCGTCGGGAAGCCGCAGACGAAGGTTTCGGTGGTATAGCCGCTGCTTTGCAATGCGGCATCGAGGCGCTCCAAGGCATTGCAGACGGTCGGCGTGTCGAACGAGGCCAGCGCGTCGAGGTCGTCCTGCGTGAGCGTCGTCATCGCGCTATCTCGGTGGTTGGAAATCCGGACCGCTCCAGCGCCTCGCGCAGCGCGCGGCTCTGCGCGTCGGTCAGCGGAACAAGGGGCGGCCGCACGTGCTTCCATGAAGGATCGCGCAGGCGGTCGGCCACCATGCTCTTGAAGCCGGCGAGAAGCGGCTGCATGAACGCGATCGCGATGAACTTTGCGATTCGCGCCTCGTCCTCGGCGGACGCCGTGGGCGAGAGCAGCGACTGTACGAGGCCCGGGTGGATATTGGCCACGCCGCAGATCGTGCCCGCCCCGCCGGCGCGCATGAGCCTCGGCAGGTGCGGCTCATGGCCGATGACGACGGTCAGATGCGGAATGCGCTCGATGAGCGCGAGCGTGTGCTCCCAGTTGCCCTCGCTGTCCTTGATGCCCGCGATCACCCCTGGGAACGCCGCAGCGAGGCGCGCGACCAGGTCGACCGACAGGGGAACCGAGGACACCTGCGGCAGGTGATACAGGAAGACGCGAAGACGCGCATCGCCGACGCCTTCGATCAATCTCGAGTACCAGGCGAAGAGGCCGTCGTCGCTCGGATCCTTCCAGAAGAACGGCGGCAGCACGAGGCTTGCGATGCAGCCGGCGCTCGTGGCGTGGCGAGTTAGCGCGATCGTCTCGGGCAGTGACGCGCAGCCCGTGCCGGCGATGACGCGCGCCGGTGGGACACCCGCGGCCAGGAGCGCCTCGAGGCCCGCGCGGCGCTCGTCGACGGAGAACGACTGGCCTTCGCCCGTCGTCCCGAAGGGCGCCACACCCGCCACGCCTTGCGCGAACAGCGCATGCACGTGCGCAGCGAATCGGGCGTGGTCGACGCGGCCGTCGGCGCCCACCGGCGTCAGCGTCGCGCACCATAGACCCTTGATGAGGGGAGGGGGCCGTCCGTTCATCCGTCGCCATTCCTTCTCGATCGTTCGCATGCTTCGGCGTGGCCGCTAGTGTGCTGGACTAACATGTCGGCGTGCAACCGGTCACCGAACGCCTTCGCGCCGCGACCGCGGCCGCCGGCGTCGCGCTCGGGGGCGCACCTCTCGGCAACCTGTATCACGCGGTGCCCGACGCCGTCGCCGTCGCAGTGATCCGCCGCGCATGGCAGCACGGCATCCGCTATTTCGACACGGCCCCGCACTATGGCCAGGGGTTGTCCGAGCGTCGCTTCGGTGCCGCTCTTCGAGCCATGCCCCGCGACGAATTCCTCCTGTCGACCAAGGTCGGCCGCCTGCTGCGCGCCGACGCCTCCGCCCCGTCCGCGCAGCATGGCTATGTCGACGTGCCGGCATTCGTCCAGGAGTACGACTACTCGCGCGACGGCGTGCTGCGCTCGCTCGAGGACAGCCGCGCGCGCCTCGGGCTTGCACGCGTCGATATCGTCTACGCGCACGACCTCGACCGTGCGACGCATGCCGAGCGCTTCGACGCGCACTTGCGCGAGCTCCTCGACAGCGGGCTGCCGGCGCTCGCCGAGCTGAAGCGCGACGGCGTCATCGCGGGCTACGGCATCGGCGTCAACGGCGTGCCGATCTGCCTCGACGTGCTGCGCCATGCCGACCTCGACGCGATCCTGCTCGCCGGGCGTTACACGCTCGCCGACCAGTCGGCGCTGCCGGAGCTTCTGCCGCTGTGCCTGCGGCGCGGGGTGGCGGTCGTCCTGGGCGGAGCGTTCAATTCCGGCATCCTCGCAACCGGCGCGCGTCCCGCGGACGGCGGGCCGCCGTTATTCGATTACGAGCCCGCCTCGGCGCCCGTGATCGCCCGCGTAGCCGCCCTTGAAGCGGTGGGGACGCGCCATGACGTGCCGTTGCGCGCGGCCGCGCTGCAGTTTCCGGCGGCGCATCGGGCCGTCGCGGCGGTGCTCGCCGGCGCGCGCTCCGAATCCGAGGTCGATGCGCTCCTCGCCATGCGCCGCTTTCCGGTTCCGGCAGAATATTGGCGGGAGCTACGCGCCCGCGGCCTCGTCGCGGCGGAGGCCCCGTTGCCCGATCTTCATTCCGATTCATGACCGGCTTCGTCGATGCCCATCACCACGTGTGGTCGCTCGCGCGCGGCGACTACGGCTGGCTCACGCCCGAGCTCGCGCCGATCTATCGCGATTTCTCGCTCAAGGACTTAGCGCCGCTGCGAGAGCAGGCGAACGTGGCCGCCACCGTCCTGGTGCAGGCTGCTGCGACCGTCGAAGAGACGCGCTACCTGCTCGACGTTGCCGCGCGCAGCGACGGCGTGGTCAAAGGCGTCGTGGGATGGGTCGACTTGGGCGCGCGCGATGCGATCCCCACGCTCACGCGCCTTGCACGCAGCCACCTCCTCAAGGGCGTGCGGCCGATGCTGCAGGACCTTCCGGACATCGCGTGGATCCTGCGCGCCGAGGTCGGCAAGACTCTGGCGGCGCTGCCCAGGCTGGGCTTGCGCTTCGACGCGCTCGTAAAACCCGCGCAGCTGCCGGCGCTGCTCACGATGCTCGACCGCCATCCCGATCTCGCGGTGGTCATCGATCACGGCGCGAAGCCCGACATCAGGCAAGGCATGTGGGAGCCGTGGGCGCGCCTAATGCGCGTCGCCGCCGGCAACCCGCGGGTCCGCTGCAAGATCTCGGGGCTGGTCACGGAAGCCGGAGCCGGCTGGACCATCGATCTGCTGCGCCGCTACTTTGAGTTCCTGGTCGAGATCTTCGGACCGCAACGCCTCATGTGGGGCAGCGACTGGCCGGTGCTGAATCTCGCGGCAACATACCAGAGCTGGTATGCGGCAACCGTCGCGCTCACCGCCGGCTGGTCCGCCGAGGACCGGGCCGCGCTCATGGGCGGGACGGCGCGCCGCTTCTACGGCTTGTAGGACTGCTCCCACGACGGCGATAGCGCTGCGCCGACGTCGCCGTTCGTCGACGTCAGCAAGGCAGCGACAGCGCTACTACGCCGTCCGACATCCCGTGCAAGCGCCTCCGACCGCGCTTTGGGAGGCCTCCGACTGCGCTTGCCGCGGGCGAAAACGATGATGCCGCCATCGTCCATTCAGTTCGCTCCAAGCCATGGTTGCGCGGTGGATCGGCAACGATTTCTCGAAGCTCTGCGCAAGGTCGCTGCTCGCGGTGGCCGCGTTCGCGCTTCTCCACGGCGCGGCGGCGGCCCACGAAGTCGCGGCGACGTCGGATCACCAATTGCGCGAAGCGCGAATCCCCTTGGGCGCCGGCGGCCGCGTCGACCCGAAGTATGTGTACTTGTTTTCGCCGTCGGCGCGCTGGGTGGGGCCTTTGCGCTGGAAGTACAACCACGCCAACGCGCCCGCTGCGCTTGCCGGCGACAAGGCGGCAGTGATCGCCCAGCTCCAGCAGTCCTTCGACAAATGGTCCTCGCAATGCGGCATCACCTACGTCTACGAAGGTGAGACGACCACGGCGCCCGGCACCATGGTGAACGACCCGGCCTACGGGTCGCAACCGGACGGGCAGAGCGTGGTGGGGTGGGGCGCCATCGATCCGTCGCTCGGGGCGTGGACCTTCGCGTGGTATTCGCAGGAAGGGAGCCAGCGCGTCATCTACGACGCCGACGTCACGCTGTCGGTGACCAACATCGCGTCGATGTCCGATCTCGACCGGCTCATGACGCACGAATGGGGGCACGCGTTCGGCCTCGATCACTCGAACACCGAGCAGGCGATCATGGCCGGACCGCCGCTCACGCAATACAACCAGCTCGCGACACCGCAAGCGGACGACCTGCGCGGCTGCCGCTGCCTGTACGGACTTCCCGGCGGCGTCACCGCGCCGTACGCTTGCGGCCTGCCGAACACGATCGACTTCGGCAGCACCGCGGTGGGCACGCCCTCGCCGATGCAGGCGGTCACGATGACCAACAGCGGGAACGCGCCGCTTTCGATCCAGACCGCAGCGATCGGCGATGCGCAGTTCAAGCAGGTATCGGGCTGCATGCCCGGGACGGTGGTCGTGCCCGGCGCGAGCTGCACGATGCAGGTGCAGGCCACGCCGGCCGCCGAAGGGCCGGCGACCTCGAAGCTCGCGCTCTTCACCAACGACGGCTACTACGAGTTCGCGCTCACCGCCAACGGGGTCGCGGCCGCGAGCGCGGTGGGCCAGGCGCCGACCGTCAACGTGGTCGAGTACTACAACGCCGACCTCGACCACTACTTCATCACGTGGATCGCCTCAGAGATGGCGAATCTCGACCAGGGCCTCACGCCGTCCAGGTGGACACGAACGGGCAAGAGCTTCCTCGCGTACGCGCAGCCCGCGGCGACGACGAGCCAGGTGTGCCGCTATTACATCCCGCCGTCCGACGGCAACTCGCACTTTTTCGGCCGCAGTGTCGCCGAGTGCAACGCGACGTTCCAGGCGCATCCGGAATTCGTGCTGGAGGACCCAGCGTATATGCAGGTCGTGCTCCCGGCGGCGGGCACGTGTCCTTCGGGGACGCAGCCGCTCTACCGCGTGTACAACAACCGCGTCGATGCCAATCACCGCTACACGATCGACCGCGCGGTGCGGGACCAGATGGTTGCGCAGGGATGGGTGGCCGAAGGCGACGGCGACGATCACGTCGCGATGTGCGTGCCGGGCGCGTCCTGACCTACCAGATGTGCCGTTGCAGCTTCGCCCGATGCAGGATCGTGGTGGCGATCTCCTCGATGGACTTCGTCGTCGTATCGAGCATCGTGATGCCCTCGCGCGTCATCAGCGCCTCGGCTGCGCGCACCTCGTAGCGGCAGTTGTCGAGCGCCGCGTACTGGCTCCCGGGCCGCCGCTCCTCGCGGATTTCGCGCAGGCGCTCGGGCTGGATGGTGAGCCCGAACAGCTTGGCGCGGTACGGCAGGACGGAAGCCGGCAGGCGACGGTCGGCGAAGTCGTCCGGCGTGAGCGGAAAGTTCGCGGCACGGATGCCGAACTGCAGCGCGAGGTAGAGCGACGTCGGCGTCTTGCCGCAGCGCGAGACGCCGACGAGGACCACCTGCGCCTTGTCGAGGTCGCGCGTCGTGGCGCCGTCGTCGTGCGCCTGGGTGAAGTTGATGGCCTCCATCCGCGCGAAGTACTCGTGGCTGTTGGCGATGCCGTGCGAGCGGCCTGCCGTGTGCGAGCTCTTGGCGCCGAGCTCCGCCTCGAGCGGCTGGATGAACACCCCGAAGAGGTCGAGCGTGAGCGCGTTCGCATCGCGGCGGATGGCCTCGCTCGCGGTCTCGTCGACGACGGAGCTGATGACGAGCGGCCGCCGTCCCTCGCGCTCCGCGGCTTCATTGACTAGGCGCACCGCGTCCGCCACGCGCTCGGGCGAGTCGACGAAGGGAATCGTCACGCGAGAGAAGTCGAACTCGTCGAATTGCGTGAGCAGGCTGTTGCCGAGCATCTCGGCGGTGATGCCGGTGCGGTCGGACAGGAAGAAGACCGTTCGCTTGCCGCGCATGGGAAGGCGGCCCGCTACCAGCGTGACCACACCGGCGTGAGCCCGACCGGCAGCGGCGGGAGCGCGCCCAGGTCGAGCGGGCTCTCCCCCGGTCCGTGGTAGTCGGAGCCGGCCGACGCGGCAAAGCCGAACACGCGGGCGTGGCGCGCGTACTCCTCGGCCTGCGCGAGCGTGTGCGACGCGGAGAACACTTCGATCGCATCGCCGCCCGCCTCCCGGAACACGCCGAGCAGCCGACGCATCCCGGTAGGCGTGACCTTGTAGCGTCCAGGATGCGCGAGCACCGCCTGGCCGCCGGCGGCGTGGATCCAGCTCACGGCATCGACGAGGGAGGCCCAGGCGTGCCGGACATAGCCCGGCTTGCCGGCCGTGAGATATCGCTTGAACACGTCGCGCGTGGACTTGGCGTGACCGCGCTCGACGAGGAAGCGCGCGAAATGCGAGCGCGAGATGAGGCGGTCGCTCGTGACGTACCTGCGCGCGCCCGCGTAGGCCCCCGCGATGCCCGCCTGTTCCAGCGCCTCGGCGATCCGGTGCGCGCGCGCGTCGCGCCCCTCCCGGATGCGGGCAAGGCCATCGGCGAGCGTTCGGTCCGAGGGATCGATGTGCAGCCCGACGACATGGATCGTGTGCGCTTCCCAGCTCGCGGAAAGCTCCGCGCCTGGAACGAGGGTCAGGGCCGTACCGTGCGCAGCCTGCATCGCCTCCTCCACACCGCCGGTGTCGTCGTGGTCGGTGAGCGCGAGCACGTAGAGACCGCGCTGCAGCGCATGGGCGACGAGCTCGGCCGGTGAAAGGAGGCCGTCGGAGGCGGTCGAATGTGCGTGCAGATCGATGGGAGACATCTTCGAAGATTCTAGCAAGCGGCCCGACATCCGACGGCCGCGCATTGCGCGCGTGCTCATTCGGCGTAACCTTGTGGCGCGCACGGCGCCGTTGCCCCGGCGCCACGTTTTGCGGGCAAGTTACGCCGCCCGTCCGGTATCACTTGCGCTGGAGTGGAATTCAGTCAAAAATATGCCATTGGTATAGTCCAGGCAAAGACCTCGAACCCCGACCTCGGCTGCCCGCCCGCTGCTCCCCTCGAAGGGCCCACCCCGTGAAAATCCTCGACCGCGTCCTCAACCCCCGCGAAATCCGCAGGCGGCTCGGCATGAACCAGGAGCAATTCTGGACTCAGATCGGCGTCACCCAGAGCGGCGGGTCGCGGTATGAAAGCGGGCGCGATATGCCCCGTCCGGTCAAGGAGTTGCTGCGCCTTGTTCATGTGGAGCAGCTGGATCTGTCGCAAGTCAAGCGGATCGATTTCGAGATCATTTCCTATCTCAAGGAGTCGCATCCCGATCTCTACCGCACGCTGCGGCGGGCGGTGAGGAGCCGGCACCGCCATGGGTCCGACGGAGGCGTCAATCTCGCGCAGGACGGCGACAGCGGCTTCGAATCCGACGACATCTCCACGATCCAGCCCGACGAGACGCCGCGGCCCTGACCCGACGGCTTCGATCGTCGCGACGGCCGCCGGCTCCGGCGGCCGCTTGTTTTCCGTCGTGCGATGCAGCGCGAGGGAAAGGGTGCTGCCCCCCGCAGGTAGAATCACGCCTATCGAGCGCCTGGTTTGTGCGGCGCGTCATCCCATCGATAAGCCGCGATCCCATGTCCCAGGCCCGATCTCTCG
>Ga0335083_10008248_pt1 | contig 12743 bp, 10 predicted proteins | sample Lox_Sample_42_FD_206716 | JGI IMG/M metagenome (GOLD analysis project Ga0335083, IMG submission 206716) | Soil microbial communities from Loxahatchee National Wildlife Refuge, Florida, United States - Lox_Sample_4.2 | ecosystem: Environmental > Terrestrial > Soil > Wetlands | place: USA...
AAGAAAACCACGAAGCGGACCGTTCATTCCGCGGCCGCGACATCAACAAGCACGCATTCCGGGGGCTCAGGGGCAGCGGCCAAGCCATCAACCGCTAAGTCCGGCAATGTTGCCTCGAAATCGAGGAGTGCCAAGAGCAGCAGGACGCGGCGCGTGGTGCGGTCTTTTCAGCAGGCGCCCACCGCGGATCGATACAAGGAAATCCAGCAGGCGCTGATCAGCAAAGGCTATCTGCAAGGAGAGGCGACGGGGCAGTGGGGACCGGATTCGGTGGACGCGCTGAAGCACTTTCAGACGGATCAGAATCTGACCGCGGACGGGAAAATTAGCTCGCTGTCGCTGATCGCTCTGGGCCTTGGGCCGAAGCGGCTGACGGCGCAATCCAGCACGCCGACACCTGCGAGCCCGCCGAACCAGGCGAACCCGGCTAGCCCGGTGAACCCTCCCAGATGACCATCGGCGTTCCCAAAGAAGTCAAGGATCACGAAGCTCGCGTTGGATTGGTTCCCGGCGGGACAGCGGCCTTGCGCGAGGCCGGGCATCGTGTGCTGGTGGAAACGAACGCCGGATCCGGCAGCTCCATCACCGACAAAGAATACGCGGACGCGGGCGCGGAAATTCTGCCGAGCGCCGCGGAAGTGTGGCGGCACGCCGATCTGGTGGTCAAGGTAAAGGAGCCGCAGCCCAGCGAGTACGGCTACTTCCGGCCGGGATTAATTCTTTTCACCTATCTGCATCTGGCGCCGTTGCCGGAGCTGACGCGCAAGCTGCTTGATTCGAAGTTGAACTCGGTGGCGTACGAAACCATTCGCGAGCGCGATGGATCGCTTCCGTTGTTGACGCCGATGAGCGAAGTGGCCGGAAGAATGGCCGTGCAGGTGGGGGCGCAATATTTGGAGAAGCCGAACGGCGGGCGTGGAATATTGCTGGGCGGCGTTCCAGGTGTCGCGCCGGCTAATGTCGTGATCATCGGCGGCGGCGTGGTGGGGCATCATTCGGCCAAAATGGCAGTGGGCTTGGGCGCGCATGTCACCATCATCGATCGCAACATGGATCGCCTGCGGCAACTCGACGACATTTACTCAAGCCAGGTGGTCACCCTGGCATCCAACCTTTTTACGATTCGCCAGACGCTTCGGCAAGCCGACCTGGTTGTCGGCGCGGTATTGATTCCGGGCGCTTCCGCGCCCAAGCTGGTGCGGCGCGACATGATCAAGGACATGCGCAAGGGCTCCGTGATGGTGGACGTTGCCATCGACCAGGGAGGATGCTTTGAGACTTCGCACCCCACCACGCATACCGATCCGGTTTACGAAGTGGACGGAGTGCTGCACTATTGCGTCTCGAATATGCCGGCGGCGGTGCCGCACACGTCCACGTTTGCGCTGACCAACGCGACGTTCCCGTATCTTGCGGAACTCTGCGCCAAGGGCCTGGAGCGGGCGTGCCAGGACAATCCGGCGATCCGCGAAGGCGTGAATACATACCAGGGGTACATCACGTATCCGGGCGTGGCGGAATCGCAGGGGCTGCCTTGGAAAGAGCTTACGGCTGTGATGTAGCCGCGGCCGCGAGCGTCTTTTCCGATTTTTCCGATTTCAACAAATTACCGCTCTCCTGTTCTCGGACCACCAGCGTGGTGCGCACGGCCTGGGCGGGGATGTGCCACAGCTTGGTGATGGTGCGCTCTTCTTTGCGATTGAGCACGAAGGCCGCCGGCTGCAGGATCGTGATGGATTTCTCCCAACTTCCGCCTTCCTCGGCTTGACCGGTTAGCTGGATCGCGATGGGCACGGTGACGCGGTCCTCGAGGTTGGTGATCTTGAGCTTCAGCACCACCAGATCCGGGGAGTCCTTGCGGATATCCAGGCTGGTGGAGAGCTTGGGGGGATGGGAACAGGCCGATACGGCAGCCAACAGTAGTGTTGAAACAATCAGTTTCCAGCGTGTCATAGAAGTTTTCCCGAACGCGGCGCAACGCGTTTTTCCAGGCGAGCCAGACGGCGGCGGGTCGGCTCCGATGAGTCCAAATCCAGAGCGTTGCGCGTCATTTCGAGCGCCATCGGGTAATTGCGCTCGCGATGTTCGTAGTATTTTGCCAGCTCGATGAATGCGGCGGCGCGCCAGGGATTGCGGCAGGCGGCCAGATCCGTGAGGACGGGCAGAGCGGCGTGCTGGCGGCCGAGCTTCTTTTCGATCGCCGCGATGTCCCACATGGTTCGGAACAGCAGCTCGTCAGGCAGCGCGCGATCCAGAGCCTGGCGAAAAAGAACCAGGGCTTTCTCGTGCTGCTCGGCCTGACGCCACCAGCGCGCCAGGCCCACCATCTCCGCGCCGTGCGTGAACCGAGCCTGGTCGGGCGCTTGGAACGCGCGGGGCACGATGGCGGTGAGACAGGCCAGCGTTAGGATGTCCATCGCGTTGTGGTGAAAAATAGGCAGCAGCCTGAAAATTTCCTGCGTGCGCAGGTACTCGAAGTAGACGTAAGGGATCAGCTCGCCGGGCAGGTCGCCTTGGCGCTCGACGCCCAGGATTTGACTTTCGAGATCTACCAGGCGGCAGCTGTCGAAGCGCAGGTTCCACAGACGGCGCGCGCCGAATAGAAGATCCAGGTGCTCGAGCGCAGCGAAGGGCGGACGCTGGCGAACCATGCGGAAGCGCGTTTCGAGCAGCGGTTGATCGTAAGTGCGCCCGTTGTAGGTGATGAGGACGTCGAAATGTTTCAGGTGTTCGTGGAGTGCGCTGAGCTGGCTGGCTTCTTCGCCGAAGTCGCGCATGAAGAATTGGCGGACGCGAAAACCTTCCGGCGTGATGCGCCCGACGCCGACCAGGAAGGCGTAGGTGCCGGAGCCGCCTGCCAGGCCGGTGGTTTCCGTGTCGAGAAAACACCATTTCGATGGCGGGACGTCGAGGATGAGGCCGTTGGAAATAGGATCGAGCAAATCGCCGGGCAAATCTTCCAGGTCCGCGATGCCGATGCTGCCGTGGCGGCGGTGGCGCTCGTAGAGCTTTTCAGTCTCGAAGTGGCGGCCGAGTCCGGTTACGATGTCGTTGCCGCTGAGGTAATCTTCCGGAGCGGGAATGGGCGGCCGCGGCGGAGGGGCGAGACGCGGCTTCGGATCGGTGTACCTTTTGTCGATCTTCGCGATGCGGCGGCGCAGATGCGCGAGTTGATCTTGAAAGTCGCTCATGCTTGCTGCGATTCGACCGCCTGCGATACCTGTTCCCATTCTTTGAGAAGCGATGCCAGCGTTGCGCGGCGCTCATCCAGGATGTTGGTCACGCGCAGGGTTTCTTCGGCGCTCACAAAGTTGGCGAGCTCGCGCTCGGAAGCGGCAATCTCCGTTTCAGTGCTGGCGATCCGCTGCTCCAGCTCTTCGCAGCGTTCGCGCATTTGTTTGAGCTTGATCGGATTCAGGCGCTTCGCGGGAGGCGCGGGGGCGGCAACTGGCGGAGGGCTCTGCGCCGGGCGGCCATTTGCCGGTAGTGAAAGATCCAGAGGCTTGCCCTCCTTGCGCCACATGTAATCTTCGTAGTTGCCCGGAAACACGTGCACCTCGCCCGACCCGACCTCGAAAATGCGCGTGGCGAGCTTGTCGATGAAGTAACGGTCGTGCGAAACGAAGACCACGGTTCCGCTATATTTTTCCAGCGATTCGAGCAGGACGTCTTTGGCGCGCAGGTCCAGGTGGTTGGTGGGCTCGTCGAGCAGCATGAAATTGGACGGCTGAAGCAGCATGCGGGCCAGCGCGTAGCGATTGCGCTCGCCGCCCGAGAGCACGCCGATGCGCTTGAAGACGTCGTCTTCAGAGAACAGGAAGCAGCCCAGCAGGTTGCGCAGCTCGGTGTTGGTGGTTCGCTCGGCCACGCTGGAGAGATCGTCCAGCATCCGGGCGTTGGGGTCGAGCTCCTTGTATTGATCCTGCGCGAAATAGTCGACCTGAACGTTGTGGCCCAGGCGGTATTCGCCCGCCGAGAGCGGCTCGGCGCCGGCCAGCAATTTGATGAGCGTTGACTTGCCCGCCCCGTTGACGCCCACCAGCGCGATGCGGTCGCCGCGCTCGATGATAAAGTTCACGCCGCCGAAGACGAACTTCTCGCCGTAGCTCTTGGAGACGTTCTGAAATTCCGCAACGATGCGGCCGCTGGGTTTGGGCTGCGGAAACGAAAAATGGATAGTGCGTTCTTCGGACGGCAGCTCGATGCGCTCGATTTTGTCGAGTTCCTTGATCCGGCTCTGGACTTGTTTGGCTTTGGTGGCCTGATAGCGGAAGCGGTTGATGAACGCTTCCAGTTGCTCGATGCGCTCGCGCTGATTTTTGAAGGCGGCTTCCAACTGGTCGGTTCGCTCCTGCTTCTGCTGCAGGTACTTCTCGTAGTTGCCGTGGTAGAAGTGCACGCCCTTGTTCCAGATTTCGACGATCTTGTCGACGGTGACGTCGAGAAAATAGCGGTCGTGCGAAATCAGCACGAAGGCGAAGGGATAAGCGGCCAGGTACTGCTCCAACCAGTTACGGGCTTCGAGATCCAGGTGGTTGGTAGGCTCGTCCAGCAGTAACAGGTTGGGCTTCTCGAGCAGCAACTTGGCGAGCGCGATGCGCATCTGCCAGCCGCCGGAGAATTCCTCCGTGCGGCGGTGCCAATCCGAATGCGGGAATCCGAGGCCGGCGAGCACAGTTCCAACTTGCGCCTCAATGGCATATCCATCGCGGTTGCGGAAGTTGGTGTCGAGCTCATGAAACCGGTCGGCCACCTGCGCGTATTCAGGGCCCGCCGGATCCAGCTCCGACATTTTGTGCGTGAGCTGTTCCATCTCCTGTTCCATGTCGTGGAAGGAGGAAAAGACGGACATGCACTCGGCGAAGACGCTGCGGCCGGAAAGCGAGAGGCCGTCTTGGGGGAGGTAACCGGCGCTCACGCCGCGCGTCACGCTGAGCGAGCCGTAGTCGAGCGATTCCAGCCCGGCCAGGACCTTGAGCAACGTGGTTTTTCCCGTGCCGTTGGCCCCCACCAGCCCGGCGCGATCCTTGGAAGTGATCAGCCAGTTCAAGTTTTCAAACAGAAGCTTAGGGCCGAAACGTTTGCCGGCCCCGGACAGTTGGATCATCTACTACTAGTTTCTCGTTTCTTGCCTCGGGTTTCTAGTTCGGCTTTCCAAGGGTGCACAGCGGGTCGCCGATCACCACATTCATCCAGCTCAACGCGCGGATCGAGAGATAGTAGCTTTCAGCCAGATTGCGTCCGTGGTAATAAGCGGGTAAGAGAATATCGGGGCGCGGGGTGAATTGCAGAAATGGTTCCGCGACGTGGCCGGACGCGCCGGTGACGCCGTCGTGGATGTAATCGGCCGTCAAGCTTTGCGAGGAGCCTCCGAAGAAGCCGTTGGCCGTGGAGCTGAAGTTCCAGTTCTCGGGAGGGCGCGCGAACGTGCGCGCGTTGGTGGAGACATACTCGGTCATGATGGCGCCGGGCAGCCAATGAAAATCGAGATGCCGCTCTTTGCGATCGGGGTCATTCGATCCCCAGGACGCATAACCGATCACGTCGACCTGCTGGTAGAGAACCTTGGATGAGAGATCCAGAACGACACGTTGTCTGGGGAGCTGCGCCGCAGCTTGCGTCAGCCATTTATTCCCTCCTGTGTTGTCGGAAGCCCGGAGGTCGATCACGAACAGGCCGCGATTGCGTGCTTCGAGCGACCGATCGATGAGGGCTTTGACGTCGGCGAAATCATAGCCCGCCAGCCGCGTCACCAGGTAGATGGGAAAATCCGGATGGCGGAAGGACGCGTTGATCCGGCCGAAGAACGGATTCGGGATACCTGAGGGAGCGATGTGCGGGTGCGCGTGCATGTCGGAGTACAACAGTGCGAGTTCGGAATCCACCGCCCCCACCTCCGATAGAATGCCGTCGCCGTGTCCGCTCACCCTGAGCGGAAGACCGGCAGTGGTCACAATGTAGAGGATGTTCTCTTCGAGATGGTGGGCGCGCAGGAAGGCCGCGATGGGATCGGCAATCCGCGATTGATATTCTTCGGGCGAGATCTCCTCATCCGGCTGAACATTCAGGCGGCAGATATTGGCAGGTGGGATGTGGCGCCGCGCCGCGTAGTAATCCGCGATTTTTTGCGACAGGGGCGAGGCCTCATTTGCGACCACCAGCACGTTCGCGGCGCTTTGACACACGGCTAAAGCAGAAGGCAGCAGGATGAGAGCAAATCTCAACACGCATATTCATTGTAGGTGGTGCGGCTCTGCTAACCGCGCGATGCAACTTGCTTGGATTTATGCGCGCGCCATACGCGCCAGTCATCGGTGGTGGCTTTGACCATGCCGGTGGCGGCCTGGTGCATCCAGTTGCGCGTGCGAACCCGCAGATTCTGAAGAATCGCCGGAATGGCGCGCGGCGTACCGAGATGGACGTTTGCGATCTCGAAGCCCATGGCCTGAAGCAGCTTGGTTTCATCGCGTTGCGTCGGCATGTGCGACAGCTCGATACGAGAACAGTCCGGCGCCAGCCGGCGCACGATCCAGCGGCCCTTTAAGCGCACGAACGGATCCGGAGCGCGGCGGGACTGGTCCAGAGTCTCCTGGTAGCGGAGGCGCTCGGATAGATCGCCCTTGCCGGCCCACAGGCAAGCCGATGGCGCAAGCGCTTTGGCTTCGCGGGCCACCATGCCGCCGCGATATTCGGCCAGCGCGACGAATCGTTCGCGGCCCAGGCTTCCCAGACCAGCGATGCGGTGTACGACGCGATACTCCAGGCCCGGCTCAGGAAGCATGCGCTCCAGCGCGCGGCGAGCGCTCTTTGGAACCCGCCCTCTCCAGGTGGGGAGGCTCGCGAGCTTCTCCCAATATTGTTCGGGATCGCGCAGGATGCTGGTCACCATCTCACGCAGCCAGGGGTGATCTTCGGCCAATACAAATGGCCGGCCTCCGATTTGCAGGCCCTTCTTGTAGCCGCCGAGAATCGCGTCGCAGGCGTCCTTGGGAGCGATTTGGAGGCGCGCTTCGCGAATGGCGATGTGGGCGCTGGCGGCCAGCCGCACCAGATCGACGCTATAGGGCAGTTCGAAAGCCTCGTCGAAATCGTTGATGCCCCAAACCAGGCGGCCCTCCACGTCGCGCCAGGTGCCGAAGTTTTCCACGTGCAAATCGCCCACCGCCAGAACTTTGGGTACCCGCTGCTCCTCTGGACAGACTTCCGGCCAAAGCTGCATCCAGCGATAAAAAGTGGCCCGCAAAAACGGGAAAACGTCGGCGGCCATGGCGGCGTGCTTGCGTTCGAGGTCGGGTTCCAGCAGTCTGATGTGCTTCGCCAGCCATGCTTCGTAGCTGCGCGTCGCTTTGCCGATTTTCATCGCGCGCGGCTGGATGTCGCTTCCGAAGTGGCTTTCTGTGGTTCCGAAATCTTGAGCAACTCAGCCAAGTAGCCTTGCCAGATGGCGGGCAGGGAGTGGGTCCCGTGGCCGCGCGTTTGATCCGTGATAGGCAGCAGGACGAACCGGCCATGCTTCACGCGTTTGATGGTGCGCTCCAGAATGCCCAACTCCGGCGGATTGACGACATCGTCGGCCGAATTGATGGCCAGCAGCGGAGCTTGAATCTTCTCCAGGTCCGGCTCCGGGTTGTAGTTGCGCGAGGAATCAACCTGGTAGAGCAAGTCGACGCCGCTGGGGTTGGCCTCCGTGCGCTTTTGAATTGTTCGGTCGAATAGCTGGTCGGCCGCATCGCGCGTGGGGGCGTCTTTCTGCAATTGGAGGGAACTGGAGGTCATGATGGTCAGAATGTCGATGGCGGTGCGAAGGCCATTCACCGGGTCGTTACGTAGCGCGTCGATCATCATGCGGCGGAAGAAACGGTTGCGGCCCGCGATTTGGACCGGCGCGCTCGCGAGCGGCATGAGAGCGTCCATGAAATCCGGATACTTCTCGCCCCATACCCAGGTATGCATTCCGCCCATGGAGGTGCCCATTACCAGGCGCAGATGTTTCACCCCGAGGCCTTCGGTCAGCAGCCGGTAATCGGCGGCCACCATGTCGTCGTAGTCGTAGCGCGGAAATTTCTCGCCGAGGCCGTCGCTGGGCTTGCTGGATTTGCCGTGCCCGATGCCGTCCGGCAGGATGATGTAGTAACGGCCGGCGTCCAGGAGTTGTCCCGGGCCAAACAGGACGCCTGCGAACTGGTCGGAGATAAATTGATGTCCGGTCCCACCGGTGCCGTGCATGATGAGGACGGCGTTGTCACCGTGCAGAGTGCCGAAGGTGGCGTAGTGGAGTTTCAGATCGGCCAGCCGCCCGCCATCCTGAAAATGAAAATCGTGCAGTACGTAATCTGCTTCGGTGGGCGGCGGGTAGTTTGCCGCCGCTAAGGGGATGATGAACAGCAGGGCCGGGAGGAGTATCCGCATCGGCTCGATTATACCGACTGGTGGGCCGGGTCAGCAGGGTGCTCGGCTTGAAAAGCAGCGCAGTTATATGCATGTGACGGCGTGGGGGCTGCTTCGGAAAACGTTATTTGCACTTGCACCAAGGAGCCCTCTTCGCCTCCCATAGCTGGACGGTTCTGTAGAAGTCATTGAGGAACAGGCACAGTTGCTTCGTCTCAAATTCCGAAAAACGAAAAGTGAACGATTGCTGTGGTTTGTGATCGCAATAAACGATCACCCTATGGCGAGTAGTCAAATCTAACCCAGTAAGCGTGATGCTCTCTTTAATCGGCCAGGCTGCAACCTGTGCGTCTATTTTGAAGGAGAACTTCTCGGCGTCGCAGTACAAGCCCGGAGAGCTCGTGTTTTTCGGGTCGAAGCGCGCAGGCGCGATACAGAGAGACCCAGATTCTGCTTCAGCGAAACAGTTGGGATTGATTGAGGCAACGATCAAGGGGAGCGTATAGATTAAGCGCATCTACTGGTGACTATTATTACGCAGCTCCTTGTAACTGGGCTCGGACGCTTCCCATACGCGATCCGTGCCGCCGGCGGCCTTAGTGCGGAGTTTCAGGCGGCGCACGAAATTGCATGTGGAGAGAGGCGCACACCCGTCGCTGACAGCGTGCTAATCTCGGTTTCATGTATGGGGTCTGTGGATGCTCTTCCTTTGGATGAAGAGGCGGGTTTTCCGAAGCAGCTAGGCCGGGACGGCCACGACACGCAGGCGCGTTTCCGAAACGAGCTGATCGTCGTACTGGTGGCGGCCGCGATTTATTTCGCCTGCATGTTCAGCCCGCCGTCGCTGATGGACGACGTGGACGCCACGCAGGCGCAAATCGCACGCAATATGCTGGATTCAGGCGACTGGGTGACCGCACACCTGGACGGCGTTCCGTATCTTGAAAAATCACCGCTCAAATATTGGATGATTGCGGTCTCCTACCTGGTTTTCGGCGTGCACGATTGGGCCGCTCGCATTCCTGTCGCCCTGTTCGCGGTGGCGCTGTGCTGGCTGACCGCGCGTATCGGATGGTGGGCGTTTTCGGCCAGAGCAGGGCTCTATAGCGGGCTGGTGCTGGCCACTTGCGCCGGACTATTTCTGTTCACGCGGGTGCTTATTCCGGATGTGATTCTCACCTTCACAATCGCGCTGGCCATGTGGTCGTGCCTGCGAGCCCTGGATGTAGACGAGCCGCATCCCCGCCGTTGGGCGTGGCTGATGGCGGCGAGCATCGGCACCGGACTCTTACTGAAAGGGTTGATCGCGGCGGTTTTTCCCGTGGGCGCCGCGTTGATTTATCTGGCCCTGACGCGGCAACTCTTCGCTCGCCGAACCTGGCAGCGGCTGCGGCCATTCTCCGGCGCTCTAATCGTTGTCGCGATCGCCGCGCCGTGGCACATCCTGGCCACGCTTCATAATCCGCCCTATTTTTATTTTTCGATGCATAGCGGTCCCGGCGAATATCACGGCTTCTTTTGGTTCTATTTCTTTAACGAGCACCTGCTGCGATTTCTGAATTTGCGCTATCCGCGCGATTACAACACGGTGCCGCGAGTCTCCTTCTGGCTGCTGCATTTGTTGTGGCTTTTTCCGTGGAGCGCATACTTGGCGAGCGTGGCGCGTCTGAACTACAAGCCGGTGGATCGCGCCGGACGGATGCGGCTGCTGGCGCTTTGTTGGATAGGTTTTGTGCTGGTGTTTTTTACGTTCTCTTCGACCCAGGAATATTATTCGATGCCGTGCTATCCGGCGCTGGCTCTGCTCATCGGCTGCGCGCTGGCCGAAGGCGTGTGGATCAGGGCAGGGAATTGGGTGATTGCAGGCCTCGCGGCTGCGGCGGCAGTAGTCATCGCTCTAATCCTGTCTCAGGTCTGGAACCTGCCCACGCCCGGGGACATTTCAAACGGGCTGACAGTTCAACCGGTGGAAGCATACACGCTTTCTCTCGGTCACATGGGGGATCTAACGCTCAGGTCGTTCGCTTATTTGCGCGTGCCGCTGGTTATCGCGGGAGTGGCGTTCGTAATCGGCGCATCCGCGCCGTGGTGGCGCCGGCCGATGGTGGCGTTTCTGATCATGATGGTGCTTTTCGTGCATGCCGCGCGCCTCGCGATGGTGGTGTTCGATCCCTATCTGTCGTCGCGGCCACTGGCCGAAGCGCTACTGAAAGCGCCGCCCGGTGAGCTGATTGAAGACGACGCGTATTACACTTTTTCATCCGTGTTTTTTTACGGCAACCGGCGCGGCCTTTTGTTGAATGGGCGCAAAACGAATCTGGAATATGGATCCTATGCACCGAATGCTCCGAAGGTCTTCATCGACGACTCGGATGTTGCCAGGCTTTGGCGCCAACCGCAGCGCTATTACCTGTTAGTCGAAGGTCCTTCCTTGCTGCGCATCGAGAAGCTGGTGCCGCGCGACGAAGTCCACGTGGTGGCCGAAAGCGGCGGGAAGTTCCTGCTGAGCAACCATGCGAATTCTAATTGACGCGACGCCGCTCCTCCTGCGCAGCGCGGGCGTCAAGACTTACACCTATCATTGGATTCAACACCTGTTCGAGGAGGCTCGCAATGAACAGATCCTGACGTTTCCCAAGCTGATTAATTTCGGGGCACTTAACCATGAGCGTTCGATGCTGAGCCCGGCGCGGACGTTTTATCAGCTCGGCATGCTATACGCGGCCAACGTACTGCAGGCTGTACCGCTGCTCGACTTCGCTATCCCGAAAGTGGACGTGTTCCACGCATCCAACCAGGTCCGGAACCCGCCCAGCAAAACTCGCCTCACCGCGACCATCTATGACATGACATGCCGGCTCATGCCGGAGCTGCACACGCCCGACAATATTCGCGCCGACCAGAGCCTGGTGAAAAACCTCATCTCGCGCGCCGACGGCCTGATCGCGATTTCGGAAAACAGCCGTCAGGACGCGATGCGGTTGCTGGGGCTCAAGCCGGATCGTATCGAAGTGATTTATCCCGGCGTCGCGGATGTCTATTTCGACGCTCGCGCGACTCCGGCCGAGCGCCCGTACGTTCTATATGTGGGTGCGATTGAGCCGCGCAAAAACGTCGACACGCTGCTGGATGCCTGGGACGCTTTGACTCTGCGGCGCGATTTCGACCTGGTGATCGCGGGGGCCAGCGGCTGGTCGTCTGAAAAAACCATGGCACGCCTGATGTCACGGCCCACGAGCGTTCGCTATTTAGGCTACGTGCCGGAAGACGAATTGCCTGGCTTGACCGCCGGCGCAACAGCTTTCGTCTATCCGTCGTTGTACGAGGGCTTCGGGCTCCCGGTAGCGCAGGCCATGGCGGCGGGCGTGCCGGTGATCACGTCCAATGTGTCCTCGCTGCCGGAGATCGCAGGCGAGGGAGCGCTGCTGGTGGACCCGCGCAGTGCCGGCGAGATCCGGTCTGCACTGGAGAAACTGCTCACGTCGCCATCGTTACAGCAGCAGCTTCGCTCAGCCGGCCGGGCGCGCGCCGAACGATATCGCTGGAAAAACTCGGCCCGACAGAGCTTGGGGTTCTTCCGCCGATTGGGCTGAAGGCGATGTCGTGCTCAGCGCACGCTGGCGTCTCGCAACTCACTTGCGTTTGTTAACCGAAGCTCAACCGAGGCCGAGTCGTCGTCATTCACCGTGACCGGCGTCCCGATTTTCTCGAGGAGCTCCGGCATCAGCGGCAACCCCACGCCGTTCCCGTTCTGAAACGCCGTCTCCATGGCAGCCAGGAAATAGTCTCCAGCAGGCAAGTTACTGAATGAAAATCTTCCATTCTGGTCGGTCTCCGTAAGGAGGATGCGGATGCGGCGGCCTTGGAATCTGCGAGGAGCCGCGACTACAGTCACGTTCGGTCCAACGGGACCCGCGGAGTCTATGACCACGCCGCTGATCGATGAGGAAGCGCGGTCGGAAATCACGATATCCAGAGATGCACTTGGCCCGGAAGCGAGATCGATTTCGCTATCTATGTCGTGCCCGTTGAAGCGGACCGATTTTATGAACATCGGCGGCGCTACTGGGCCAATCGTCACGCGATATGGCGCGGGTTCCAAGCCGATCAGCGAAAAATGCCCGTCCACATCGATCACCGGAGAATCCAGATAGTTCAGCCCCTCCGCCGGTGTAAAGGTGATTTGCGGCCATGATGATGGTGGCTTGCCCTCCACGATAATCTTGCCCGTGACCTCGACGGCCGGCTTCATTTCTACGACAACGCGGTCCAGGTCCTCATTGCCAAGCGAGATCGTTTGCCATCCCACCAAAGGATGACCCGCCGGCTCGGCGACGGGTTTTGCCTCAAGGAAA
>Ga0335083_10008249_pt1 | contig 12742 bp, 7 predicted proteins | sample Lox_Sample_42_FD_206716 | JGI IMG/M metagenome (GOLD analysis project Ga0335083, IMG submission 206716) | Soil microbial communities from Loxahatchee National Wildlife Refuge, Florida, United States - Lox_Sample_4.2 | ecosystem: Environmental > Terrestrial > Soil > Wetlands | place: USA: Florida...
GATCGGTGACGAGGCGCAACGTGAGGTGCGGCTCGAGGTCGCGCTCGCGGTTGAAGGTGCGGGCCAGGCGATGGCCCTTGATTTCGGGGAGTTCGGCGAGGCAGCGCTCGAGCGCGTGCGTGAAAGCGGGCGGCGGCGGGTCGCTCGGCTCGGCGAGCAGCACCTCTTCACCCTCGAGCGGCGGGAGATCGCCGAGATAGCCGACGAGCGGCACGGGCGTGCCGGCCACGATGCTCGCGAGCTCGGCGCGCCGGAGCAAGAGCTCGCTCGGTTGGCCGGCGTCGAGCACGAGACCGAACACCGCCTGCTCGTCGATGACGCCGAGCGCGAGCTCGCAGGCGACACGCGCCGGCAACGAACACACGCTGAGCTCGTGGTCGTCGGTGCGCCAGCCGAGCTCGGTCGCGATGCCCTCGACGAGCTCGGGCCGCGTGAAGAGCGCGGCGAAGCCCCGGCCTTCGTCGTCGCTCAAGAAATGCGGCACGATTTCGAGCTCGTGATCGAGCGCGACGGCTTCGCCTTCGGGGGCGCCGTCGACGTGGGTCCGGAGCGGCACGAAGAGCTCGCCCGCGTCGAGCGCGGCCTCGAACGCCGCGACGTCGCGCCGGAGCCCCCGGCGTGCCCGCGTGACGAGCTCCGTGAGATCGCCCGCGGCTTCGGGCGCGCCGGTGGTCGCGGTCGGCTCGTCGGGGGTCGTCGCGGTCAAAGGAGTGCCCGGCCGTAACACGAGGCGCCCGTCGACGCGAGGATCACGGCCTCGACGCAGGGCCGTCGCTCTGGCACGCTCACGCGACGCATGCCCGAAGGCCGCCGGAGTTTCTACGAAGAAGTCCAGCCGTATCGGACCGGATTTTTGGACGTGGGCAGCGAGCACCTCCTCTACTTCGAGGAGTCGGGAAACCCCGCGGGCAAGCCGGCCGTCTTTTTGCACGGCGGCCCCGGCGGCGGCACGAGCCCGCGCCAGCGTCGCTTCTTCGATCCGGCGCGCTACCGCATCGTCCTCTTCGATCAGCGCGGCTGCGGCAAGAGCCGGCCGCACGCTTCGCTCGTCGACAACACGACGCCGCACCTCGTCGCCGACATCGAGGCGCTCCGCAGACATCTCGGTATCGAGCGCTGGCTCGTCTTCGGCGGCTCGTGGGGCAGCACGCTCGCGCTCGCCTACGCGCAGAAGCATCCCGAGCGCGTGACGGAGCTCGTGCTGCGCGGCATCTTCCTTTTGAGGCGCTGGGAGCTCGAGTGGTTTTATCAGGCGGGCGCGAGCCGATTTTTCCCCGACGCCTGGCAAAAGTACCTCGCGCCCATCCCCGAGGCCGAGCGCGGCGACATGATCGGCGCGTATCACAAGCGGCTCACGAGCGACAACGCCGTGGTCAGGCAGGAAGCGGCGCGCGCTTGGAGCGTGTGGGAGGCGAGCACCGCGCACCTCTTTCAGGACAAGGACTACATCGCGAGCTGCGCCGGGAACGAGTTCAGCCTCGCGTTTGCGCGCATCGAGTGCCACTACTTCGTGAACCGCGGCTTTCTCGAACGTGACAATCAACTGATCGAGGAGATCCCGCGGATTCGTCACATTCCCGCCGTCGTCGTGCAGGGGCGTTACGACGTGATCTGCCCGGTCGAGAGCGCGTGGGATCTGCACCGCGCCTGGCCGGAAGCCGATTTTCGCATCGTGCCGGACGCGGGCCACTCCGCGTTCGAGCCGGGCATCGTGCACGAGCTCATCGAAGCCACGGCGCGTTTCGCGCGATGACGGTGAGGTCGACTTTGTTCGGCGCCGTCGGCGCGCTCCGAGCGGCGACCGCGAGCGTCCAGCGCCAGCTCGGGCCGCGCCGGCGCCGCGCGTGGCAGGGCAAGACACGCGCGCACGTCGAGCTGCGCGAGACGCGCGGCTCCGAACGCGCCGTGCTCGAGCGCTGTCTCGACGCGGACGTGGGGTCGCTCCCCGGCGTGCGCGCCGTGCGCCTGAGCCACGCGACGGGGCGCGCCGTGGTCGAGGTCGACGCGGGCGGCCCGGAGCTCGACACGATCGTCGCGGCGGTGGATCGCGCCGAAGCGGCGGCGGGTCTCGGGCGGGCACGGCTGCGCGAGTCCACCTGGGAGCATCCGGCCGATTTCGAGGCCGCCGAGCGGCTCGTCGTGGCGATGTTCGCCGACGCGATCGGCGTCGCGAGCGGGACGTTGCTCAGGTTTTCGCTGATTCCGCGCTCGCGCCTCGCGAGCACGCTCGCGTCGCTCCTGCAGATCATCCAGACGTCCCCGCGGCTCCGCCGCGGTCTCGACGAGCGCTTCGGCCCGCTGCGCGCGGACCTGTTGCTCGGCATCGGCGCCGCGCTCGCGCACGGCGTCGCGCAGCGGCCGGGAAGCGCGTTCGTCGAGCTCGCGCATCGCTTCGTTCAGCTCGGCGAAGTGAACGCGCGGCGGCAGAGCTGGGAAACGCGCGAGCCGGATTTGTTCGATCTGTCGGCGCCGCGTCCGGAGCCGCCCGCCGACCCCGAACAGCGGCCGTGTCCGCTCCCGCGCGGGCCGATCGAGGAGTACGCCGATCGCGCGCTCTGGGTCTCGCTCGCGGGGTTCGGCGTGTCGTTCGTCGCGACGGCGAGCGTGCAGCGCGCCGTGGCGGCGTTTTTCGGCGGCCTACCGAAGCCGGCCGAGCTCGGGCGCGACGTGTTCGCCTCCGAGCTCGGGCGGACGCTCGCGCGCCGCGGCGTGCTCGTGCTCGATCCGGCCGTTTTGCGCCGGCTCGATCGCATCGATTGCCTCGTCTTGACGCATGATTTGGTGGCGCGTCACCGCTGGGAAGTGCGCGCTCTCGTGCGCGCCGACGCGATCGAGGAGATCGAAGTGCGGGCCCGCGTCGCCGGCTTGTTCGATCCCGATCAGCCGGTGTTGCGGCGCGAGGGCGGCGGCTTCGCGCTCGAGCCGCTCGGCGCGTCCGTGCTCGAGATCCCCGCCGAGCTCGCCGCGCGCGTGAACGAGCTCGGGGCGCAGGGCGGCCTCGTGCTCGCGCTCCGCCGCGGTGCCGCCGTGGTGGCGCTCGTCGAAATCGAGATCGTGTCGCGCACCGGCATCGACGAGCTGATGGCGGCCGCGCGCGAGGCCGGCATGCGCGTGGTCGTGGCGGCGCCGACGGACGCCGTGCTCGGGCTCGCCGCCGACGACACGATCGGCGACGGCGAGGGCATGGTGCGCGGCATCCGGCGGCTGCAGCGCGAGGGGCGCGGCGTGTGCGTCGTCGCGGGTTCGGGCGCGAGCTCCGCGCTCGCCGCGGCCGATTGCGGGATCGGCCTATTGCACGCCGGCGCCGAGCCGCCCTGGGGCGCGCATCTCGTGTGCGAAGAGGACTTGTCGGAGCCGCGCTTCCTGCTCCACGCGTGCGCGGCGGCGCGCCAAGTCTCGAAGCAGAGCGTCAACGTGGCGCTCGGCGCGGCGACGGTCGGCGCGCTGGTCTCGGCGGGCGGCGTGCTGCCGACCACCGGGCGGCGCGTGATCGCCGTCGTGAACGCGGCGTCGCTCCTGTCGATGCTGAACGGCGCCCGCTCGTCGCTCAAGCTCTCGCGCAGGAAGCTCCCGCCGCCGCGCGACCGCACCCCGTGGCACGCGCTCGACGTGCGCGCGGTGCTCGCGCGGCTCGGTACCGGCTCGAGCGGTCTCGAACGCAAGGAGGCGCTCGCGCGGCGTCGCGTCGATCACACGCAGCGCTCGGGCTTGGTCGAGCTCGTCGAGGCGATCGGCGACGAGCTCTTCAATCCGCTCGCGCCGCTGCTCGCGGCCGGCGCCGGACTCTCGGCCGCCGTCGGTTCGTTCGGCGACGCGACGATGGTGGGCGGCGTGGTCGCCCTGAACGCGGTGGTCGGCGGCGTGCAGCGCCATCGCACCGAGCGCGCCATTCGCGAGCTCTCGCGCGCGGCGCGCCGCCGGGCGCTCGTGCGTCGCGGCGGCCAGCTGCTCGAGATCGACGCCGACCAGCTCGTGCACGGCGACATCGTCTTGCTCGCCGCGGGCGACGTCGTGCCGGCCGATTGCCGCATCGTCGAGTCCGAGTCGCTCGAGGTCGACGCGTCGAGCATGACGGGCGAGTCGATGCCGGTGAAGCGGCAGGCCGCGCCCTCGTTCGAGCTCGACATGCCCGACCGCGGCTCGATGCTGTACGAGGGCACGGCGATCGCCGCCGGCCGTGTCACGGCGGTCGCCGTCGCGGTCGGCGACGAAACGGAAGCGCGCCGCGGCGCGCTCGTGAGCAAACGGGACGCGGTGCGCGGCGGCGTCGAACGGCGCCTGCGTTCGTTGATTCAGCTGACCGGGCCGATGGCGATCGGCGCGGGCGTCGGGCTCGTCGCGGCGGGTCTCCTGCGCGGCCGAAAGCTCGAAGATTTGGTGGGTTCGAGCGTGAGCCTCGCCGTCGCGTCCGTGCCCGAGGGCTTGCCGCTGCTCGCCACCGCGGCGCAGCTCGCGGCCGCCGAGCGCCTCGCGAAGCGCGGCGCGCTCGTACGCAACGCGCGCAGCATCGAAGCGCTCGGGCGGGTGGACGTGCTTTGCGTCGACAAGACGGGCACGCTCACCGAGGGGCGCATCGAGCTCGTCGAGGTGAGCGACGGCGAGACGTTGCAGAGCTTGACGGACCTCGGCGCGGTCACGCTGCCCGTGCTCGCGGCGGCCCTGCGCGCGTCGGCCGAACGCGGGGGGCGCTCGTTCGACCCCACCGAGCAAGCGCTCTACCGCGCCGCCGACCGCATGGACGTGCGCACCGAGTACGCCTGCACCGGCTTTCAGCGCGCGTTCGAAACGTCGTTCGAGGCGGGTCGCGGCTACCACGCCACCGTCGGCAACTGCGACGCCGGGCTCGTGCTCGACGTGAAGGGCGCGCCCGAAGTCGTGCTCGCCCGCTGCACGGGCGTTCGGCGCGGCGGGCAGCGCCAGCCGCTCGACGGGGACACGAGCGCGGCGCTCGCGCGGCACGCGGCGGCCCTGGCCGCGCGCGGCTTGCGCGTGCTCGCCGTCGCCGAACGCATCGTGCCGCAGGGCGACAGCCTCGACCCGAAGCGCCTGGTCGGGCTCACCTTCCTCGGCTTTCTCGCGTTCAGCGACCCGGTGCGCTTGAGCGCGACGCAGGCCGTGAAGGAGCTTTCCCAAGCCGGCGTTCGCGTCATCATGATCACGGGCGATCACCCCGCCACGGCCGACGCGGTCGCGCGCGACGTCGGGATCTTCGGGGGCACGGGCGTGCTCACCGGCAGCGAGCTCTCCGAGGTCGACGACGAATCGCTCGCCCGGCGCATCCGTGGCGTCAACGTGTTCGCGCGCGTCACGCCGCCGCAAAAGGTGCGCATCGTCCGCGCTCTGCAGCGCGCCGGTCGCGTGGTCGCGATGGTCGGCGACGGCGCGAACGACGCGCCCGCGATCCGGCTCGCCAACGTCGGCATCGCCGTGGGCGAGCAGAGCACCACCGCGGCGCGAGCGGCCGCCGACATCGTGCTCATCGACGCCCGGCTCGAGACCCTGGTCGACGCCGTGCTCGAAGGCCGCGCGATGTGGGCCGCCGTGCGCGACGCCGTGTCGATTCTCGTCGGCGGAAACCTCGGCGAGATCGGCTTCACGCTCGGCGCCGGGCTCTTCGACGGCCGGCCCCCGCTCAACGCGCGGCAGCTCCTGCTCGTGAATCTGCTCACCGACGTGGCGCCCGCGATGGCGATCGCGCTCAGACCGCCCGCCCCGCGTTCGATCCGGAGCCTCGCCTACGAAGGCCCCGATATTTCGCTCGGGCAGCCGCTGAACCGCCAAATTGCCGCGCGCGCCGTCGTCACGGCGCTCGGAGCGAGCAGCGCGTTCGGCATCGCGCGTTTCACGGGCACCCGCGCCCGCGCGAGCACGGTGGGTCTCGTCGCGCTCGTCGGCACGCAGCTCGGGCAGACGCTCACGAGCGGGCAGATGAGCCGCCCGGTGATCGTGACCGGCGTCGCTTCCGCCGCGGCGCTCGCGCTCATCGTGCAGACGCCGGGGCTCAGTCACGCGTTCGGCTGCCGTCCGCTCGGCTTGCTCGGCTGGACCACCGCGATCGGCGCGTCCACCGCCGCAACCGTGGGCGCCGCGCTCTTACCCGATCTCGTCGCGAGATTGCGCGGCGAAACCGCGCCCGCGGTCGTGCTCGCGGATCCGCCCGTTCTCGCGTGACGCGCGTCTTCCGCGTTGCGTCACTCCTACAGGTTGGTTTCGAGTCCGTTTCGCGCTGCGTTTCGGCATTTTTTGGCTCGACTTCGCCGCGCAGCCCAAAAAGCTTGAGGTAAAGTCCGCGCATGAACGCGCCGTAAGTGCGACGAGCGCGCCTGCTTCAACACACACGGAAGCTTGCACATGGAAGAACCCATCGAGGCCGGCACCGAGCGAGTCATCGAAGGACGACTCCGCGTTTTTTACGACGGCTACTGGATCAAGGCGTATCCCGTTCCCGCCGACACGCTGCTCGAGAAGCGGCGGCTGATCGAGGCGCTCACGCGGCGCCTGTTCAATCACGTCGAGCACGGCATCAACGTGCCCGGCGAGCGGCTCGACGAAGCGCGCGCCGCCTACGACACGGAAGCCGTCGCCGAGCGCAAGCGCGTGAAAGCCGCGATGCTCGCGGGCGCGCTCTTCAACCGCGCCGCCGACATTTTCCAAAAGCTCGTCGAGCTCCAGAAGCTCGGCGTGATCGTGAAGAGCGACAATCCGCTGATGCGCCAATGCGGCCAGCATCTGACCGAGGCGCTCGAGCTCGGGAAGATGGTGCTGCATCGCAGCGGAGACGAAGGCATCGACGAGCTCTGGGGCGAGCCGTTCAAGGCGTTCGCGTTCCCGATCGAGGAATTTTACAAGAGCCGCTACGTGAAGATCGCGCTCACCATGCGCACGATCGACCGTCTCGCGAAGGAGCTCGGTGACGCGCTCGGCGCCTGGCCGGTCTTCGCCGGCATCGAGCCGCTCGTGCAGGCGTACGCCGAGGCGGCGAAGACGAAGTGCGAGACGTTGCGCACCGACGCCGACGTGTTCGAGACTTGGACGACGTTCGTCGTCGCGGGCGAGCACCTCTCGAGCTTCGAGCCGACCTGGACCTCGACGCCCACGCCGCTCGAAAGCGAGCTCGCGATGGTCGGTCGTTCGCTCGCGCGGCGCGGCAAGGAGCTCATTGCCGACATGGCGCGCGCCCGCGTACCCATGCCGAAGAGCACGGCGGACCTCGTCGACGCGCTCGCCCAGCACCGCGCGTTCTGTGCCGCGGCCACTACCCGCCGTTCGGCGGTTGGCTCTTCCGACCCACCACGTCTCGCAGCACCGCACGTACCTGCTCGAGGTTGAACGGCTTTTCGAGCACCGGCTGCCCGCCCGTGCTCGGCGTGTCGTCCCCGGCGAAGTAGCCGCCCGACATGAAAATGAAGCGGCGCGCGACTTCGGGTCGCTCGGCGCGCAAGAGCGTGAATAGCTCCGCGCCCGTCATGCCCGGCATCAAGAGATCGCAGAGCACGGCGTCGTAGGCCGCCCCCGCTTCGGTTCGCAGCAGCGCGAGCGCTTCGCGGCCGCCGCCGACGACCGTGATCTCGTGGTCCTCCTCGAGCGCGAGGCGCAGCGTGCGGCCCACGGCCGCGTCGTCGTCGACGATCAGGATGCGCCCGCGTGACGCCTCGGGGCCGCGCGCTTCCGGCTGCGCTTCGTCCACCGCGCCCGTCCAGCGCCGAAGCTTCACGGTGAAGGTGCTGCCCTCGCCGGGCGTGCTCGCCACCTCGATGCTGCCGCCCTGCGCGAGCACGATGCCCTGGCAGATGGGCAGGCCGAGGCCGGTGCCGACGCCGGCCGGCTTGGTCGTGAAGAACGGGTCGAAGATGTGCCGTTTTACCGCCTCGGTCATCCCGACGCCCGTGTCCCGCACGCTCACGTAAACGAAATCGGCGTCGTGCGTCACGCGCAGCCCCACCTCGTGTCGCCAGGGCTCGCCGTCCGGCAGGGCTTGCGCGGCGTTCGAGAGCAAATTGACGAACACCTGCTCGAGCCGCGCGGCGATGCCCTCCACGACCGGAATCGACCCGTAGTCGCGCACGATGCGCCCGCGCTTCGCGATTTCGCCGCTCACCACGTTCAGCGCGGCGTCGAGCACGCTCTCGAGTTGCACGGGCCAGCGCACCGCCTGGTCCTCGCGGGCGAACGTCTTGAGGTCGCGGACGATGGTCGCGACGCGCTCGCCGCCGTGCCGCGCCTCGCGCAGGCGCGAGAGCAGCGCTTGCGTATCGACGGGGCCGCCCTTCGAGAGCTCGCGGCCCATGAGCTCCAGATTCATGAGCACGTACGCGAGCGGATTGTTGATCTCGTGCGCGACGCCGGCCGACAACATGCCGAGCGCGGCGAGCCGATCGGCTTGGGCGAGCCGCGCCTGCATCGCCTTGCGCTCGGTCACGTCGCGCGCGAACGCGAGGACGGCGCGCCCGCCGTCGAAATCGATGATAATCGAGCTGATTTCGACCACGAGCTCGCGGCCGTCGAGCGAGCGCGAGCGGTACTCGTAAGCCGTGTCGTGCGGCTTGCCGGTGCGGAGCAGTTCGCGGATGCGCCCCGCGGCGATGCCCGCGTCGTCGGCGTGCATGAAATCCGTGATCGGTCGACCGTAGCCGTCCTCGGGCCGCGCGAGGCCGAGGAGCCGAGCGGCGCGCGGGTTCAAATAGAGAATCGTCGGGCCGCGCAGGATCGCGACGCCGTCCGGCGCGCCGTGCACGACGGTGTGGAAGCGCTCTTCGGACGCGCGCAGTGCCGTCTCGGCGCGCGCCACGTCTTCACGCAACGCCCGCTCGCCCTCGTCCTCTCGCGCCTCGCTCGCCATCGCTACGACCAAGAGCGTAACAAACTTGGCCGTCGTCGTCGCGGCGTGCGAAGGCCACACACATGCGCACACTCAGCGTCGGGGCTCTCGTTTTCACGGCATTCTGCGCCGCGGCGTGCAGCGCGGAGCAAAGCGCCGCCGTCGCGCCGAAGACGGCCGCGCCCGCCCGCGCCGAGGCGCCTCCCGCCGAGCTCGCCGCGGTGAGCCCGGTGGAGCGCCACGTGGGCGACTTCGTGGTCCACGTCGTGAGCGGCACCTTTCGCAAGGAAGCGGCCGTCTTCACCGAGCGCGTGCTCGCGCGCGAAGGCGACGGCTGGGTCATGGAGTACAAGCTCGAGGACAACTCGGGCGCGCGCTCGCTCCGCGCGACGGTCGACGCGAACGGCGAAGTCACGCGCGTCGCCCTGCTCGACGACGGCGACGAAAAGCCCGGCACCCTCGCCGACTACGAAGCGTTCATGGCTCTCGCGAACCTCGCGCCCGACGAGAACGACGGCCTCGTGGCGACCTCGAGGGGCACCTGCATGGTCGGCCCGTCCGAGCTCGACTGCGAGACGAAGAACTACCGCGTCATGCTCGGCGACAAAGAGGCGAGTCTCGGCATCACCGGCAGCCACGCCGTGCCGGGCCTCGATCTCGCGGGTGAAATCACGACGCCCGACGGCACCGTCATCTACCGTTCCGTCTTGATCGAGCGCGGCAACGAAGCGAACGAGCACGACGACGACTCGTTCGCCCTCGTCGATCACGGTTCGAAGTAGCGGGAGCCCGCAGCCGTGCCGCGCCGCCGCGCGGAGAGACCCGCCGGCGAGGTCGCGCGCGGGGCGGGAGCTCGCGCCGCCGCGCGTACGGTGGACGGCCGATCGCGTCAGAGCACCTTGGCGATCGAATCGGCGATGTAGTCGATGTTGCCTTCGTTCATGGCGGCGACGCACATGCGGCCGCTATCGACCACGTAAATCCCGAATTCGGTGCGCAGGCGCTGCACGCGCGGGAGCTCGAGGCCCGAGTAGGAAAACATGCCGCGCTGCTGCTTCACGAACGAGAAATCCCGCGCCTGCTGCTTCTGCGCGAGCTTTTCGACGAAGAGCGTGCGCATGCGCTGGATGCGCTCGCGCATTTCGCCGAGCTCGTGTTCCCACGTCTTCCGGAGCTCGGCGTCGGTCAGAATGAGGGCGACGACCTGCGCGCCGTGCGAGCTCGGGTTCGAATAACTCGAGCGAATGACGCGCTTGAGCTGCGAGGTGGCGCGCTTGGCCTCGTCGGCGTTCGCCGTGACGAGCGTCACCGCGCCGACGCGCTCGCGATAGAGCGAGAACGACTTCGAGAACGAGCTCGAAATCACCAGCGGGATGCCCGCCTCGGCGAAGGCGCGCACGGCGAACGCGTCCTCTTCGAGGCCCTCGGCGAAGCCTTGGTACGCGAGATCGAGGAACGGAATCAGGTTCTGCTGGCGGAAGACGGTGGTGAGCTCCTGCCACTGCGAGCGGTCGAGGTCGACGCCCGTCGGGTTGTGGCAGCACGCGTGCAATAAGACGATGCTCGACGCCGGCATCGCGCGGAGCGACGCGACGAGCTTGCCGAACGCGAGCCCGCGCGTCTCGGGGTCGTAGTAGGCGTATTCGTTCACCTTGAACCCGGCCGCCTCGAACACGGCGCGGTGATTTTCCCAGGTCGGGCTCGAGAGAAATACCTCGGACGAGGCCGGCGCGAAGCGCTTCAAGAAATCCGCGCCCATGCGCAGCCCGCCCGTACCGCCGAGCACCTGCGCCGTGACGACCTGACCGCCCTTCACGACCGGATGATCCGCGCCGAAGAGCAGGTTCTGCACGCCCGTGCGATACGCCGGCAGGCCGTCGATCGGCAGATACGCCTTCGAATTCTCGGTTTCGAACCAGCGCTTCTCCGCGTCCCGCACCGAGCGCAGCACCGGGATGCGACCCTGTCCGTCCTGATACACGCCAACGCCGAGGTTCACCTTCTTCGGATTGGTGTCGGCGTTGAACGCGTCGGTGACACCGAGGATCGGATCGGGTGGAGCGAGGGGGATGGCGTGAAACAAGGACTCTGCTTGGGACATGGCGCGGCGGAGCCTAGCACCACTTTCGCGGGTCGCGGACGCCGCCCGAGCGGCCGAGCGCGCGCGTTTTCAGCCGTTTACGGCCGTGAGCCAGGCGCGCCGCGCTTCGTCCTTGCCGGTCACGGCGCGCAGGTACGCGCGCTGAAACGACGCCCCGAGCGTGCCTTTGCCGGCGGCGAGCTTCATCCCGTCGATCTCGCGCACGGGCGTCACCTCGGCGGCGGTGCCCGTCAGAAACACCTCGTCGGCGCGCAGCAGATCCTCGCGCGTGAACGGGCGGATCGTCACCTTGACGCCGTGCTCGGCCGCGATGTCGAGCACGCAGTCGCGCGTGATGCCGGGGACGATCGAGCTCGACTCGTCGTTCGTCACGAGCTCGCCGCCCTTCACGTAGAAGACGTTGCAGCCCGTCGCGCTCGCCACGCTGCCGTCTTGATTGAGCAGGATGGCGTCGTCGAAGCCGTGGTCGAGCGCCTCGTGCGCGGCGAGCACGTTGTTCGCGTAGTGGCCGCTCGCTTTCGCCATCGTCGGCAGCATCGAGTGATGCACCTTGCGCCAGCTCGACACCATGACGCGGACGCCGTTTCTGAGCGCGTCCTCGCCGAGAAACGTGCCGAGCTCGCGCACGGCGATGAACGCGTGCACCAGACACTCACGCTTCGGCTTCAGATCGATGGGCCCCGCGCCGTAATACGCGAGCGGGCGCAGGTAGCCGTTTTGGATGCCGTTTCGACGCGTGAGCTCGACGGCGCCGCGCACGAACGCGTCGAGCTCGTACGGGACGCGCATGCCGTAGAGTTTCGCGGAGAGCAGCAGCCGCTCGACGTGATCGCGCAGCCGCACGAGCACGGGCCCGGTCGCGGTCGGATAGCAGCGAATGCCCTCGAACACCGCGGTGCCGTAGTGCAGCGCGTTCGCGTAGTAGTGCACGCTCAGTTGGTCGGCTTCGCGCAGCTCGCCGTCCCACCAGACCCAGCGCGCGAGCTTCTGCCCGCGCGGCCGCGTGCCGGTGAGCGCCTCGGCCTCGGGCATCGCGTCGAAGTTCGGCCATTCCTTGTCGAGCGGGCCCATGGCGTATGCCAGAATCCTAGCCGTGAGTCCGTTCGCCGCACAGTGGCAGCTCGATCCCGAGGTGGTTTTCTTGAATCACGGCGCGTTCGGCGCGTGCCCGACCGCCGTGCTCGCCGAGCAAACCGCCTGGCGGGCGCGGCTCGAGCGCGAGCCGGTGCGCTTCATGGTGAACGAGCTCGAGGCGGCGCTCGATCACGCGCGCGCCGCCGTCGCGGCGTTCGTCGGCAGCGATCCGCGCTCGCTCGTCTTCGTCGCCAACGCGACGGCCGGCGTGAACACGGTGTTGGCGTCGCTCCCGCTCCGTCCGGGCGACGAAATTCTCGTCACCGATCACGGCTACAACGCGTGCAACAACGCCGCGCGCCATTGGGCGGCGCGCGCGGGCGCGAACGTCGTCGTGGCGGGCGTGCCGGTGCCGCTCCACGAGCCGGGCGAGGTCGTCGCGGCGGTGCTCGCAGCGGTCACTCCGCGAACACGCGTCGCGATCGTCGATCACGTGACGAGCCCGACGGGCATCGTGTTTCCCGCGGCCGAGCTCGTGAAGGCGCTGCGCGAGCGCGGGGTGCTCTCGCTCATCGACGGGGCGCACGCGCCGGGCATGCTGCCGCTCGACCTCGCCGCGCTCGACGCCGACTACTACGCCGCGAACCTCCACAAATGGTGCTGCACGCCGAAGGGCAGCGCGATCCTCGTGGCGCGTCCCGAGCACCACGCCACCCTCCGGCCGCTCGTCGTGAGCCACGGCGCGAACT
>Ga0335083_10008250_pt1 | contig 12739 bp, 15 predicted proteins | sample Lox_Sample_42_FD_206716 | JGI IMG/M metagenome (GOLD analysis project Ga0335083, IMG submission 206716) | Soil microbial communities from Loxahatchee National Wildlife Refuge, Florida, United States - Lox_Sample_4.2 | ecosystem: Environmental > Terrestrial > Soil > Wetlands | place: USA...
CTTCATCACGGAAGTTGGACACGAGCCCGCGACGTACGAGATGGGTTCGCCGCCGAATATCGTTCTGCACCAGGGAGCGGTCGAAGCCTGGACGGTTGAGAATCGCAGCTCCGAAGACCACGTGTTCCACATTCATCAACTCCATTTTCAAGTCCTTGCCATCGATGGCAAGCCTGTGCACGAGACCGAGCTGCGCGACACCATCAACGTGCCGCACTGGCAAGGCGAAGGTCCCTATCCCAGCGTGCGCCTGCTCATGGATTTTCGCGACCCGAAGATCGTCGGGACCTTTCCCTACCACTGCCATATCGAGAAGCATGCTGACATGGGAATGATGGGCACCGTCGAAGTGCTTCCGCCGGGAGTGAAGACTTCGGTTGTTTTGAACCTTTCGCCCGCCAAGCCGGAAGTGGGTGACCAGGTAAAGTTCACGGCAACGGCAGTGGCGGCAAATCATGCTGCGCCCGCGACAGGGGAAGTTCAACTCAACATTGACGGCCTGAATCAAGGCAAGACAACTACGCTGTCCAACGGACAAGCTGTTATCGAGGCCTTCTTCCCCGAGAAGGGTGACCACGTTGTCAAAGCCATGTATTGGGGCGACGCGACGCATGGAGAATCTGCCTCTTCGGAAACTATCGTCAAAGTGCGTTGATCGTTCCACAGAATCCGCCAACCATCATCTTCCCGCTGTGTCATCCCGACCGCAGCCGAGGGACCTGTAGTTCGTGCCCGGCGCTGGGCCGTTAGAACTTGGCTCTCGGGTTTTGCTAATTGCCATCTGCCAGTTGCTTTTCTCCCTCCATCCTCACACTCGCCACTGGCTTTCTTGCGCCCAAGACGATTTTCTGGCTGATGGCGGCACGCTGCGCGACGGGTTTGCGGCCTTCACGATGCTTGCGGTCAATGCCGTTCAGCATCTCGTATCCAAAGATGGAGACCTTCGCCTGCTCGTACTGCGCCTTCGACAGCATCAACGGAATGCGTGCTTTACCGTCCATTAAATAGTGATCGAGCATGTCGACCGGCCCGGCTTCCGGAATGGCGTCATCGTCCTGGTCTGCCGGTGCTTCACTGGCGCTCGCATCCTCCGCGCATTTCTCGCGCGCGTCGTCTTTGATCAAGCCCGCGTATTTCGCGCCTTCCACGATCTCGGCTGCCTGAGCTTCCAGGTTCTCGTTCTCTGATCTCTCTTCCACGCGCAGCTCTGCGCAGGAGTCTCCCAGTTCGTAATCCTCCTCAAAGCTGTCGTAACGATTGCAGATGGTGTTGCCGGCCTCGGCCTCAGCTTCTTCGTGCATGGTGCGCAGGTTCGAGCTCGCGGTCTGCAGCGAATAGAGCACCAGGCTGGCGGTCTTGTGATCGAGCGAGCCGTCGAGCAGCGCCTCGGTCACCTGCATGAGCGCCAGTTGTATGGCGGCGGCATCTTCCAGCAGTGGCAACTCGATAGGCGGACGTCCCAGGCCAAACGCGGCATAACGCTGTTTGCGGAGTTGCCGTCCGATGTGGGCGAGGTGAAAGTGGCAGTAATTGCGGCCGCGCATGGCAGGCGATCCGCAGAATCGGCCATTGGTTTTGACGTGCTCACAGTGGCGAATCATGATGGATGCTCCTATATGAGTGCGATAAATTTCAGTCGGTCAATCTGAGTCCGCCGCGGCGGACGAAGAACCTGCTTTTCTCGCTTTCGCGGTTCGCCATTCGCTTTTCGCCGGCGAAGTTCGGGGGCGTTGGGCTCCGTCGAGGGCGAACCGCATGGTTTCGGGTGGAAGCCCTCGGATTTATCCGAGGGGATACATCACCCACGCGCATCAAGGGCTTCAGCCCGGCCAGCGCTAAAGCGCGATTCATGAACAGCGTCCCCTTTCCCCCGCATGAATGCGGGGGCTTCCACCGGAAGGGACGCGATCTGGCTGTTGACTCTGGCGAACAGCGAATCGCGTCTGCCCCCCTCCCGCGGCAACGCGTAAAATCTTGGAAACAATCGTTCCATTCTGGGGAATGGTCTGTAAAATCTTGAGCCCGTGAGGCTTGGAGGCAAAATCTTGGAAACACGGCAGTTAGCACTTGGCATTTAGCGCTTTGCCCTCGGCTGGCAACTGGTAGCTCGGGGTTTTGCTGGTGGCTGAAGCTGATGGCTGAGAATTTTGTTGCGGCAGGAAGTGAGCTGAACCGGCAGCAGCGAACCGCGGAGGGCCGAATCGCGAACAGCGGCTTTCGAGACACCATCCCCCTCCCCGAGTCTGGTTGCAAGCTTATGAAATCAAGAAACCGATTGCCGTGACGGGCGACACGGCGATGTGTGACGAGGGGAAGTCAGAAGTGGTTAGAGTTCAGCAACATAGAAATTAAGGCTTACGCAAAATAGTTCGCGTAGTTACACGACACATTCGTGCCAATTCGAAAGACTTGGGAAGCCGAGGCTCCCAATCGTCGCGCCACTTTCAAGTAAAAATTACCAATAAGAAGTTTATAAACATTTCATCCCTATAGTTGCGTTTTGTCGATACAATCATCTGGCCCCGCAAGGCAGAATCCCAAGTACGGGAGATGGGACCCATGAAACGCGCCCTCTGCGCGCTGTCTGCAGTGTCAGTCATGCTTGTGTTGGCGCTTTGCTCGGCTTCCGCACAAAATCTGTTTACCAACGGCGACTTCGAGCAAGGTAATACCGGCTTCGCGAGCGACTACGCGTACATTCCCGGTAACGGCACGCATCACACCGAGCCCAGCCAGTATAGCGTGATCACCAACCCCTCAACGGCCTTCACCAACGGTTATCTGAGCTACGGAGACCACACCACCGGCAGCGGGCTGATGTTCTTCGCGGATGGTGGCCCGAGCACTCAGAACGTGTGGACAGAAAATCTCAGCCTGGCCGCAGGCATGTACACGTTTACCGCGTGGGTTGCCGATCCCGATCCGAACTTAGCCAACGCTGAGATGCTTGGTCTCTACATCAACGGGCAGAAGACCGGTGACACATTCACCAGCACCCAGGTTGGCCAATGGCAGGAGTGGACGATGAGCGTCAACGTCGCGAATCCCGGCGCCACATCGTTCGCGATTCGAAACCTGAACCCCAATTATCAGTCGGGTAACGATGATTTCACCCTCGACGACCTGACCCTCACGCCGGAACCGAGCTCGTTGCTGCTACTCGGGAGCGGGCTTGTGGGCTGCATCGGAGTGATACGCAGGCGCATGGCCAAGAGCTGAATGGTCAATGGCCCACAATTGCTCTCGGTCGATTGCGGGATAGGAACGCAGGCTGGAGCGCAAATAGCCGCTCGGCGGGGGCCTCACTCATTCCAACCGAAGGAATGAGTGGGGCACTCGCGCGTTAGCGTGCAATGCGCTGTTGAGCACGTCGTCCGCGCATGTTTACTCTTGGCGGGCGATTGCGGAACAGGCATACGCTCAGGTGCTCTTGTTTTGCTTCCTGCAGCGATTGCCAGCGTGATTCTCTCACGGTTAATAAACAGTGCAAACAGATAACTTCGTTGGGTCTGATGTGAGGATCGGGATAATAGAAGTCCTGAGGGTCTGAGTCTGACATATGCGCACCCTTTCGTGCGGATCTTGGGCGCTAGGTGATTCAAGTATAGATTGGGATTGCCATCCGTTAGGCCGCCATAATGCGACCTCGTCTACCACTTTGGTGCTCGGTCGATCAAGCGATGATTTCGTTTGTACACGCCTGGACAGCGTTGCCAGCTGTTGGCTGTGGAAAGGCGAAGCCGGTCGCGGGCGGTCAGTCGATCAGAAAAGCATTTCAGCTCCCACATTTCTTACCCGAGGCGAACGTAGGCCCCCCATGGTCACGGCGCGGGTGTAACATTTCCCAGAGCAAAGCCATGTGCAGCAACTTCGGCTTCAACCACCATCCTGGCCGTCCGCCGTGCGCGCTGGAGTCGCGCTGGTTCACGCTGGCGTTCCGCTTCTACTACTGGCTGCAGTTCAAGCTGCGCCGTCAGCCTTCGTGGCTGCGCTAGTGAGTGTAGTGCGCTGGTTCCGCTGTGGCCGCTGGCAAATACCGGCGGGCACCCGGTTCGCCAATTGACCAGTCCGGGCGAATCGCCCGATAATCACAGTGCTCAGCGATTTCCGTATCGCCCAAGGTGGTTCCAGGTGGACACGCAGAATCCCAACGACCGCGGCCGCTTTCAGACGGCGGGCCAGCGGCTCGACAGCATACTCGGCGATGCCTCGAAGCAGGTCGAGCAGCAGACGCAGGCCCTCATCGATTACATCAACGACGAAGTGGTTCCCCTGATTCGCGAGAACTCGAGCAAGGGTCTGCATGTAGCGGCCGACAAGCTGAAAGACTTCGCCAACTACATGGATGCGAAGAAGCAGAACCCGGAGTAGTTTTCCATATGGCAGACTCGACCTGGCGCTTCCGCGCTGGGCAAGAACTGTTCAGAGCCGTTCTTCTCGTCTGCACGGTTGGGGCGATACTGCTCCTCTCGGCTTGCGAACACAACAAGAAGGCGAGCAAGAATCGCGTCCCACCGCCACCGACGGTGACCTCGAATCCGGCGCCCGCGACGGAGGCGAGCACCGAAGCTCCTGCTCCGAGTGTTGAAACCGGCAAGCATCAGAAGCCCATCTACGTTGAAACCGGACTGGCTAGCTGGTATGGACCGCCCTACCACAATCGCCGTGGCGCGAACGGCGAGGTTTACAACCAGAATGCTTTGACGGCGGCGCATCGTACCTTGCCCATGAACTCGGTCGTGCGGGTGACGAACGAAAGTACGAAGCACGCGGTGGTGGTCCGCATCACCGATCGCGGGCCCTTCATCGAAGATCGCATGATCGACCTCTCGCTGGCTGCCGCGAAAGCGGTCGACGTGTGGCGGCCGGGGACGGCAACGGTCAAGATCGAAGTGCTCTCCGCCCCTGCGCCCATCTTCGAAGGCGGCCGCTGGTGTGTGCAGATTGGCGCCTTCCAGAGCCGTCATGACGCTCAGAAGCTCAAGGAAAAGCTGCAAGACCGGTACGAGAACGCGCAGGTCATTGAGTTCACCGGGCCGACCGGGGAGTGGGTGCGCATCCGTCCCCAAGGCGACGACAAGCACACGGCGGAGGAGGTCGCCAGCAAGACGCATGTCAAAGAAGGCGGCGTATTCCTGGTGAGAATGGATTAGTTCGTGCCCGAAAAATAACCCGCCATGGGTTACCGGGCTTTAGCCTTTAGCAGGTAGTTTCGTCCAGGCTGCCGCGGTTTACCCGCCATACAGCCTATACTCACATTCGATGGGCTCGATTGTATCGACGGGCCAGGGCCGAGGCGATGAAGAAGCCACTCTGCTTGCGCGCGGCCGGCGGCTTGAATACCTGACGATCGCCTGGAATGGCTTGGAGGCCGCTGTTTCCCTGGGGGCCGGGCTCCTCGCAGGAAGCATCGCGCTGCTCGGCTTCGGACTCGATTCCGTGATTGAGGTCGCGTCAGCGCTGGTTCTGCTGTGGCGGCTTCAGCCGGAGATGGTTCCGCAACGCCGTGAAGTGATTGAACGACGCGCTCATCGCCTGGTCGGACTGTGTTTCGTGCTGCTGGCTGCCTATGTGGCGTTCGAATCGGGGCGCGCTCTGTGGCTGCACGCGATTTCCGAGCGAAGCATACCCGGCATCGCCATCGCCTGCGCGGCACTCATTGTCATGCCATCGCTGGGACGTGCGAAGCGAAAAGTTGCTGCGCAATTGAGCAGCGGCGCCTTACATTCCGATTCACGGCAGGCAGACTTTTGCGCCTACCTCTCAGCGATTCTGCTGGCTGGTCTTCTGTTGAACTGGCTGCTGGGATGGTGGTGGGCCGATCCGGCGGCAGCACTGATCATGGTTCCGATCATCGCGCGCGAGGGCGTGCAGGGACTTCGTGGGAAGGGATGCGGCGATTGCGGCTGCTGAGTTCAGGACCGAGGGCGCGAGTACTTGTGCGTATTGATTCACCACAGAGACACCGAGGCACAGAGAGAATCGAATAAGTTCAGAAGATCTTCTACGATGGAATTCCGGTGAGCATTGAGCTACTTGCCGAATGGAATTCATTTATTGCCTCGGGCTCTCTCGGGTCCACCGTGCCTGAGTGTTGAAACCTGCTTTTCGCGCGCCCAGGATTTCCGTTATCCTGATTGCCAACTCGGAACTCATGAGAACCCTGCGAGGAAAACCCGCGTCGAAACCGTTTGTGCCTCTTACTACGCGCTTTGATCACGCCCTGCTGTTCGCCGCTCAGGTACATCGCAACCAGGACCGCAAGCGCAGCGGTATTCCTTATGTTTCGCATCTGCTGGGCGTGGCTTCCATCGTTCTCGATTACGGCGGCGACGAGGACCTCGGCATTGCGGCGCTGCTGCACGATGCCGCCGAAGACCATGGCGGGCGCGCCATGCTTGCCGCCATTGAGCAGATGTTTGGCCCGCGCGTGGCGAAGGTGGTCGACGGCTGCACCGATTCCTACGGAGATGAAGACAAGCCGAAGCCCAAGTGGTATCCGCGCAAGCTGCGGTACTTGCGGCGGGTGCGCAAAGAAGATGCGGAGACGCGCTTCGTTTCGGCGGCCGACAAGCTCTATAACACGCGCGCCATCCTGCGCGACTTGCGGCAGAGCGGCGACTCGGCTTTCGATCGCTTTTCAGCCCCCAAGGCGAAGGTGCTCTGGTATTACCGGTCGCTCGTCCGCGAGTTTCGCGTCGGAGGCGTCACGCACCTTCTGAAACCGTTGCTCGATGATCTTGATCGCGCAGTGACCGAACTGGAGCACTATTCTGGACTGCTGGCCGACCCGAAACGTGTGCCCCGGCAACTTAAGCGAAAGAAATAGCAATCATCACGGTAGAACCCATTTGAGGCGAGGTGGCGGCTTTGTCTGCAACGGAAGCTGAACGTATTGCCGAACTGCTAAAGCAGTTCAAAACCCTCGCGGTCGTAGGGCTGTCCGATAACCCCCTTCGCCCGAGCTTCGGCGTCTCCAGCTACATGCAGTCGCAGGGCTATCGGATCATCCCGGTCAACCCAACCGTGACGGAATCACTGGGCGAAAAGGCCTACCCGACGTTGCTGGACGTGCCGGGGAAGATCGATATCGTGAATATCTTCCGCCGGCCCGAAGCCGTGCCGGAGATTGTCGATGAGGCGATTCAGCTTGGCGTGCCGGCGATCTGGATGCAGGAAGGAGTCGTTCACGAACAGGCGGCTGACAAGGCGCGCAAGGCAGGAATATCTGTGGTGATGGACCGGTGTATTCTGAAGGAGCACATGCGGTATGTGCGGTGAGGCCAGTGGCTGGTATTGGCAACTGGCCATCGGCAATTACCACTCCCACTCGGTGCTATCGAATTCATTCTGCATTGGTTCAAGGAGCAGTGGATCGTCATCGGAGCAGCAATCGCAAATGCTGCCTCCCAATCCTCTCTTGGAAGACGTTGCTTCCTCTTTTCTCTTTAGCCTGCTCTTTTCTAGCCACTATCCACCAACCACTATCCACTTTCTTCAGAACCCCATAATGTTGTAGCCGCAATCTACGTAAATTGTCTCGCCCGTGATGCCCGTGGCGCCGTCGCCGGCGAGAAAGACCGCGGTTGATGCGACCTCGTTGACATCGATGTTGCGCCGCAACGGAGAGCGTTCCGCCTGTCCTTTCAGCATCTCGCCCAGGGCGCCAATGCCGCGGGCTGCCAGCGTCTTGATGGGGCCGGCGGAGATGGCGTTGACCCGAATCTTCTGCTTACCGAGATCGTAGGCGAGATAGCGAACGCACGCCTCAAGTGCGGCTTTGGCCACGCCCATCACGTTGTACCTGGGCACGACCTTTTCAGCACCGTAGTAGGTCAGGGTGAGTATGCTGCCGCCGTCGGTCATCAGAGGCGCCGCAGCCCGGGATAGTGCGACCAGGGAGTAGGCGCTGGTATCGAGCGCGATTCGAAAGGCCTCGCGGCTGGTAGCGACAAAGTCGTCCTTGAGCGCTTCGGCGGGAGCATAAGCGACGCTGTGCACCAGGGCGTCGAGCTTGCCGTAGCGCTGCTTGAGCTGCTCAAAGAGCTGGTCGATCTCTTCGTCGCGCGACACATCGCATTGAAAAGCCTGCGAGTTCGGCAGGGCGGTAATCAGGTCGTCGGCCTCCTGCTTGAGGCGCTCGTTCTGGTAGGTGATGGCCAGTTGCGCCCCCGCCGCCTGCATCTGCTGCGCGATGGCCCAGGCGATGCTGCGCTTGTTGGCTACCCCAAAGACGACGACGTTCCGTCCCTGCAATCCGTTCGACATCTATCCTCTCCCCTGCTAATTGCTGAAAACCTTGAGGATACCATCCTGTGCTCCTGCCGGGAGGCAATCCTCGATGCCGGGAGCTTTCAACCAGCTTGCGAATTTCTATTCACAGGCTGGGATTTCTGGGCATATACTGCGGGGAATTTCGTGGGGCGAGCTCGGCCCGCTGCCTAAGTTACGTGTGCGGGCAACCCTGCGAAGGCCTTTGCTTCAGATGTCTACAACAGGACGCGCTGGACGGCTTTGCCCGGCGATGCTTATCAGGGGGTTTGTTATGGCAATGATTCGCGATCTGCTGAGCCGCCGCACCATCCACTACGTGCAGCCGGAACAGACGGTCTTCGAAGCTGCGAATTACATGGTGCAGTGCAATGTCGGCGCTGTCCCCGTGCTCGACGGCACCAAGCTGGTCGGCATCTTTTCCGAGCGCGACATCATGAAGCGCGTGGTCAGCGAAGCGCGCGATCCCATGACGACCCGCATCTCCGAGGTTATGTCGACGGATATTCACACTGTGGCCCCAACCGCAACTTGCCACGACGCGATGACCATGATGCAGGAGTACGCGGTACGGCACTTACCGGTGTGTGATGGATCTACGCTGGTCGGCTTCCTGTCATTGCGTGACTTGCTGCATCAAAAGCTGGACGAGACGGTGGGCGAGGCTGAAAGTTTGCGGGCCTATATACAGACTGGCGCGAGCTGATAGGGTATTCCAAGGAGCGCCCCTTGGACAAAGTTAATCTCGCACAGAAGCTGTCCCTGTTCACCGATCAGTGGAGCCCGAAGATTGTCGGCGAGGTCAATGACTCCTATGTCAAGCTGACGAAGCTGCAAGGAGAATTCGTCTGGCACCATCATGAGGCCGAGGACGAGCTGTTCTTAGTGGTCAAGGGTGCTTTGCGCATGAGGGTGCGCGAGAACGGCAGCGAGCGCGAATTCCTGATCCAGCCCGGCGAGTTCATCATCATCCCGCGCGGGGTAGAGCATCTTCCCTTCGCGGAGGAAGAAACACACATTATGTTGCTCGAACCGAAGACGACCTTGAATACAGGAAATGTTGACAGCGAACGCACGGTACGGGAGTTGGAAAGAATCTAGCGCTGACGCCGGAATCAACGCCGGAGCCCGCTTTGGCTGACGACAATATTCAGACAGTGGGGGCGGTGGCCTTCAATTTCGCTGCCGCCTTATCAGTTAGCGCTTGGCGCTCCAGCATCTGCCGTTTTAGCGTCTCGTAAATCGGCTCACTGTCAAGCAACATCGATACAACAATAGCTGCCAGCGCACTGCCAAGCATGGCCAGAGTCAGGTCGCCACGCCCGGTCATCTCCACAGTCAGCACGATTCCCGTCAGCGGAGCGCGCACGCAGGCCGAAAACAGCGTCGCCATTCCCACGACGGCGCAACCCACGGGGCTGACGCCCAGGCTGGGATAGAAGTGAGCTACCGTCTGCCCGAACAAGGCGCCGAAAGATGCTCCCAGCACCAGCATGGGGGCAAACAGGCCACCGGGAGTTCCGGCGGCATACGACCAGGGGCCGAGAAAGAACCGCAGCCCAAAAATGACGGCCAGCACGGGGACCGTATATCTTCCAGCAAGCACCAGTTGCGTCAGGTTATCGCCGCCGCCGACCAGGCTGGGAGCAAACCATGCAATCAGCCCGATACTGCCTCCAATCAGCATCGCCCATTGCACTGAGCTGAGCCGGGCGAGGTGATCAGTGAGGCGCAGCAAGCGAACGATGGTCCAGTTATAGACTGCGCCCACGATACCGAGCAGCACTCCCAGCATCAGAAAAGGCCAGAGCAAGTAGGCAGGAAGAGAACGGACTTGTGTGACCGTGAAATCGAAGTGGTTGCCAATGATCATTCGCATGCACCAAACAGCGGTCACTGCGGCAGCCAAGGTCGCGACCAGTAGCCAGGGAGTGAAGCTCGACGTCAGCTCCTCAAATACGAAAATGGAGCCCCCGATCGGAGCGTTGAAGGCCACAGCGATGCCCGCTCCGGCTCCCGCTGCGTCAATCACCTTCGCATCTGCATCATTCCGAATCAAAAACCGCGAGGTCAGCGTAGCGACCGAGGCGCCCATCTGGGCCATGGGACCTTCGCGACCGAGAGCGAGTCCTGACCCGATCGCTAACAGTCCACCGAAAAACTTTACCGGAAGAACCGCCATGCTCGCCGCTTTGACCTCGCCCGCAAACACTGCTTCGACGCGTTGCAGGCCGCTGCCGGCAGCCTCAGGCGAAAAACGGAGAACCATCAGGCGAGCCAGGACTGCTCCCGTCAAGACCAGCAGGAGCGGTATGAGCCAACCAAGATAGGGCCAGGCGTGAGCTCGGGCGACGACTTCGTTTCGTAATGAGTTCGCGAGTACAAGCAGCAGTTCGAATAGGCCGCCCACAATTCCGATAAGTAAACCGGCGACAAGGCTGGCAATGGTGATTCGGCCGAGGCGTGAATTTAGAACGAGCATCGAATCTTATGTTTCAAGCCGCTCGCGGACTTGGTCCGCCGTTTGCGTTGCGGGCAAAGCACCCAATCATCTAGGGACAGGAAGTTTTCACGCTCACCACCTTGGCGAGACAGGTTTCCTGTTTCTTGAACTCAGCCGTCGCGGAACTCAGTCGGAAAGTGAACCTCGTCGGCTTGTCGTCACCCTGGAGAACGGTCACCGGTTCATCGCCGGTCATGCACAATCGGCCAATCAATGGGCCCTGCTGGACTGCAAGCTGTGCCGCCAATTCGCTCACATACGGAATCAAGGTAAACGTCAGCACCTTGCGGCCCGAAGCATCACGGGTGATTGCGGCGCACTGGACGTCGCTTGTAGTAGCCACATCCATGAACCGCTTGTCTAGCAGCATGAACGGTTCGCCGTTAGGCTTTCGCACATGACAGAACTGCGGCAGGCCCAGCTTCGGAAGCTCATGCATCAGATCCAACGACCGCAGTGCTCTTTTGCCAACCGAAAAAGGCACATAGCAAAGATAGCCGCCATCAGTGCCGTCTTCCGACCCTTGCGGCAGATAGGCGATGAAACAACGCGGGGTACCCCCAATATTAAGGTCTATATCTTCCTTGCCGGTCTGTGTAACCCATGTACTCCAGCAGGAGGCGAAGTCGAATACATAATGCCCATCTTCATACCAGACGGGAATCTCCGGCTTAAATCCCGGCCGCTCATTTTCGAATGGGTAGGTCAGGGGATAATCTTTGTAGCCACAGCGACCGAAGCGGTCGCATTCATGCCAGCGGCCTACCTGGCGGCCGTTCACGTAGTTGCCCTGCGTTCCCGGATGTCCTTCGCTGAACCAGAACCGGTACGGTCCGTCTTTCACGCTCAATGATCCGGGCAGCATTCGCTCGCAGAACTCCTGCCTTCCGGCGTAGGGGCGCAGGTCGCGATAAACCGTGCCCTTCGGACAGGTGATGTCTTTGGTCCATTGTGCATAGCACGGCATGGCACTCAGACACAACAGAAACGCCAAGTTTCGTCGCAAAGAAGGCAGAGCCGCCATGGCCACGAAAACAATACCACGGGGCCAGCCGCGCTTCGCTCGCACGACGAAGAGCAGACCCCTCGCTCGCCGAGGCGGGCTCGTAATGACAATCCATGAGGCTCGTAATGATAAGCAAAAAGGACGGCCCGAAAGCCGTCCTTAAAGATTGACCGAATCGAGGAAAGACTACGCGATTGCCGGGTCGATCTTCTCTGTATTGATACCCAATTCTTCGAAGGCTTTCTGCGCGCGCTGCGCGTCGAGTTTGCCTTCACGCGCAAGCCGCGACAAAGCGGCCGCGGCAATTGACTCAGCGTTCACTTCGAAGTGCTGGCGCAGATGACGGCGGTTGTCGCTGCGACCGAAGCCATCGGTTCCCAGTGAAACCAGTCGTCCCGGCAGCCACGGAGCAAGCTGGTCGGGCACAACCTTCATGTAGTCGGTAGCTGCGATGATTGCCCCCTCGGCCCCATCCAGCGCTTGCAGGATGTACGGCCGCTTCTCCGGCTCAGCAGGATGAAGGCGGTTCCAGCGTTCAATCGCCAGTGCATCGCGACGAAGCTCGTTGTAGCTGGTGACGCTCCAGACGTCGGCGTGTACGCCGTACTTCTCCGACAGGATCTGCTGCGCTCTTACCGCTTCATTCAGCATCGGACCACTGCCAAAGAGCTGGATCACGGCCTTCTGGTCAGCCGCCTTGTACTTGTAGATACCGCGCAGAATGCCTTCTTCCACGCCCTGCGGCATTTCCGGCATTGGGTAGTCTTCGTTGTACGCCGTGATGTAGTAGAAGCGATCTTCGTTCTTCTCAAACATTCGCTGAATGCCATCCTGCACGATGACGGCGATTTCGTAGACGTATGCCGGATCGTAAGCATGACAGGTCGGCACGGTGCTGGCGAGAACCAGACTGTGGCCGTCCTGGTGCTGCAGGCCCTCGCCGGCAAGCGTGGTGCGTC
>Ga0335083_10008251_pt1 | contig 12739 bp, 9 predicted proteins | sample Lox_Sample_42_FD_206716 | JGI IMG/M metagenome (GOLD analysis project Ga0335083, IMG submission 206716) | Soil microbial communities from Loxahatchee National Wildlife Refuge, Florida, United States - Lox_Sample_4.2 | ecosystem: Environmental > Terrestrial > Soil > Wetlands | place: USA: Florida...
TCGCCGGCAGCGCACGGGAGATCGAGGAGGGGCCTGAGAAGGAGCGGGCGAGACAGGCGTACTGCGAGACAGTGCACACGTTCGACTACATCGAGTGCGACTTTCATACGAGCGGATGGCCGACCAGCGCCAAGGTCCAGCGTATGCATCGCCACTGGTTCAACACCGGCATTCCGCTTGTGATCGAACTGCTATAGCTGCATGGCCTCAGCTTCGTCGCGGCCGTCGCATTAGTCGCAGCGGCGGGCTGCCGCCGATGCGCAGCTCGCGAATGAGTTGGAAGCCGTGGCGTTCGCTTTGGGAAGCAGCAGATGTAGCTAACCTGGATTCGAAGATGTCGTTCTCGCGAACGTGCGACCCGCTTGGCCGGGCGCTGCGCCGGACGATCCCCGGCCGCCCGTTCGGTGTGCGCTTCTGGGACGGCACGACCGTCGAGGCGACGAACGGCGCTGACCCGTCGCGATGGCGTGAACGGGAGGCCGGCAATGGCTCTGGGCGGGCGCATATCGCGGCGATGTCTGGCTCGTTTGCGCGCGCGCCGACCTTCCGGGTGAAGAGCCCGGCTGCGCTTGCCCACGTGCTGCGCAGCCCGAGCGCGCTGGGGCTCGGCAGGGCGTATGTGGACGGGTCCTTGGACGTCGATGACATCGACGCCGCGGCGAAGGTCCTAGGGGAGTGGCGGCCGCCGCCTCTGGGCCTATCCGACAGGGCGCGCATCGCGGCGGGCCTGGTTTTGGCGGCGCTGCCCGGTGGCCTGGCGCGCAGGCCCAAACTGGAGCTGGTCCTACACGGAAAGCGCCACACGCGCGCCCGCGACAGGGCCGCCGTGAGATACCACTACGACGCCGGCAACGATTTCTTCGGCCTGTTCCTGGATGAGGCGATGGTCTACAGCTGCGCGATCTACTCGCGTGGCGCCAAGACCCTGGAGGAGGCCCAGCGAGCCAAGCTGGGCCTGGTCGCGAACAAGCTCGGTCTAGAGCCGGGCATGTCTGTCCTTGATGTCGGCTGCGGCTGGGGCGCGTTCGCCATCTATGCCGCCCGCGAGCACGGCGTCGAGGTCACCGGCCTGACATTGTCGCCCGCCCAAGCCGAGCTGGCGCGCGCGCGCGTGGCCGACGCGGGGCTGACCGATCGTGTGAAGATCATGGTCTGCGACTACCGCGACGTGAAGGCTGGGCCGTTCGAGGCGATCTCCTCGATCGGCATGTCCGAGCACGTCGGGGCGGCCCAGATCGACGACTACGCGAAGTCGCTGCACCGGCTCCTGCGTCCCGGCGGCGTGCTCCTGAACCACGCGATCGCGGCGATCGACGACGACGAGGACACCCACGGCAGCGAGTTCACGATGCGTTACGTCTTCCCCGACGGCGAGCTGCTGCCGCTCTCCAGAGTCCAGCTCGCGTTCGAGCGGGCCGGCTTGCAGACCGATCACGTGGAGGGCTTCAGAGAGGACTACTCGAAGACGCTGGCCGAGTGGGCCAAGCGCTTCGACGCGCGCCTGGGCGAAGCCGAGCGCCTGGTCGGCCCCGAGCGCACGCGCGTCTGGCGCCTGTATTTGCGAGGCGCCAGGTACGGCTTCGACGCCGGCCTGAACGCGGTCTACCAGGTCAGGGCCCGCCGCCCGGGGTAGGGCTCCCCGGCTTCAGACCGGCGCGGCGGGTACCGGGAATGCTCCATGTTCATGAGATACTGGAGCCATGCCCGGCCTCGGACTCGGAACGATTCTGACCGCGATCGTGACCCCGTTTGACGCGGCGGGGCAGATCGACGAGGACGCGTTCGTCGGCCTGATGAGATATCTGGCCGACCACGGTTCGGACGGCTTCGTGGTGGCCGCGACGACAGGCGAGGCCGCGACGTTGACCGACGAGGAGCAGCTCGGGTTGATCGAGCTGGCGGTCGCAGAGCGCCCGTCCGGCAAGAGCGTCGTGGCGGGCGCCGGGACCAACGACACACGCCATGCGGTCTTCCTGACGGAAAAGGCGACAGAGCTCGGAGCCGATGCGCTGATCTCGGTGACGCCCTACTACAACCGACCGAGCCCCTTGGGTCTGACAAAGCATTACGAAGCGGTCGCGGCGGCGACCGACCGACCGATCATGCTCTACAACATCCCGAGCAGAACCGGCACGAACATCGGTCCCGAGTTGCTGGCGCAACTGGCCCAGATCGAGCACATAGACGCGGTCAAGCAGGCCAACCCGGACGAGCTGAAACCGATCGACGGGCTCGAGCTGTATGCCGGCGACGACGGCTCGCTTGCCCAGGTGCTCGACCTCGGCGGCACCGGCGGGGTCTGCGTGTCGAGCCACGTCGTCGGGCCCGAGATGAAGCGGATGGTCGAGGAACCAGAGCATCGTGCCGAGATAGACGCCTCGCTGCGCGACGTCTACGAGACCCTGTTCATGACCTCGAGCCCGACCTGCACGAAGGCCGCTCTGAATCTCCTGGGCCTGCGCGGCGGGACGACGCGCCTGCCGATCGTCGACGCCACCGCGCAGGAGACGGAGGCGGTGCGGGCGATGCTCGTGCGCCACGGCCTGCTCGACGGCGCCGCCGCGCCAGCCGGAGCCACGGTCTCGTGAGGGCTCGCAACGCCCGTTCGCGCAGCGACTGCGCCCGAGACCGCCACGAACACGCCAACGTGGCGCCGGGGCCCGCGTGAGCGCGACGCTGAGGGTGCTTCCCCTGGGCGGCCTTGGGGAGATAGGCAAGAACATGACGGTCGTCGAGCACGACGGCCGGATCGTCGTCGTCGATGTCGGGCTGCGCTTCCCGACGCCCGAGATGGTTGGAATCGACCTGGTGCTGCCGGATTTCTCATACCTGAGGTCGAGGGCCAGCGAGATCGAGGCGATCGTCGTGACCCACGGCCACGAGGACCATCTCGGCGCGCTGCCTTGGGTCTTGCGCGAGCTGGGCAATGGAAGCCCGCCCGCCCCGATGCCGCCTGTCTACGGCGGTCCGCTGACGATGGCGATGGCGAAGTCGAAGCTGGAGGAGCACAAGCTCAGGGACGTCGAGCTCAACGAGGTCGGGTCTGGCGAAGCCCTGGAGCTCGGGCCGTTCGAGCTCGAGCTGATCCACATGACACATTCGATCCCAGACTCTTCGGCGATCGCGCTGGGCACCGAGCTGGGCACGGTCCTGCTGACGGGCGACTACAAGTTCGACCAGACCCCTGTCGACGGTCCACCGGCCGATGTCTCGAGGCTGGCGGAACTGGGCAGGGAAGGCGTCCTGTTGCTTTGCGGTGACTCCACGAACGTCGATCGCCAAGGCTTCTCACCGTCGGAGTCGGGCGTAGGTCCCCACTTGGAGGAGGCGTTCGCGCGCTGCGAGGGCCGGATCGTGGTCACGAGCTTCGCCTCGAACATTCATAGGGTCCAGCAGGTCGTGGACGCCGCCGAGGCCCTGGACCGGAAGGTCGCCCTGGTGGGGCGCTCGATGCGCAAGAACGTGGCGATCGGCCGTCAGCTCGGGCACATCGACGTGCCCGAGGGGATGTTGGTCGGTCCGCGCGAGATAAACGACTTCCCGGACGAGCGGGTCGTGATCGTCTCGACCGGCTCTCAGGGCGAGCCGCTGTCGGCGCTGCGCCGGATGGCCCACCGCGACCATCCGCAGGTGCAGTTGCGGGCCGGCGACACGGTCGTTTTCTCGGCGACGCCCGTCCCCGGCAACGAGCGCGCCGTCAACGAGACGATCGACCGGCTCTACCACATCGGCTGTGACGTGATCACGACCGCCGACGCGCCGGTGCACGCCTCCGGGCACGGCTACGCCGAGGAGGTCAAGCTGATGCTGAACCTGGTCAAGCCCCGCTATGTGATGCCCTTCCACGGGGACTTCAAGCGCCTGCGCCTGCACGCCCAGCTGGCGGAAGCGGTCGGGGTGCCGCCGCAGGACATCTTCCAGGGCGACAACGGTCTGCCCCTGGACATCGACGCGAGGGGGGCCCGTTTCGGCTCGCGCGAGCAGTCCGGGATGATCTTCGTCGACGGCGTCGAAATCGGCGACGTCGCCGACGTGGCCCTGCGCGACCGTAGGATGCTTTCGGCCGACGGGATCTTCATCGTCGTGGTCACGCTCGCCGAGCAGGACGGGCGCTCGGTGGCCGAGCCGGAAGTGATCTTCAGGGGCGTGCCCTTCATGGATCAGGCAGACGGCCTGATGGGAGAGATCAGGGAGACCGTCGAAAGCACCCTTTCGCGCGCCGCGGGCGAGGAGATCAAGGAGGTCGACCTGCTCCAACAGGTGCTGCACGACGACCTTGCCCGGCTGGTCTACGACCGGCTCAAGCGGCGGCCGATGGTGCTGCCTGTGGTCGTGGAGGTGTAGCAGGCGGCGCCGCCGCCGGCAGCTCGACCACGAAGCGTGCGCCGTGTGGCTCGACGTTCTCCAGCGTGACACCGCCGCCGTGGGACTCGGCGACCGCCCTGACGATCGCCAGGCCGAGGCCGAAGGAGCCGCCGCGGTCGCCGGCGCCCCTGACGAAGCGCTCGAACAGGCTCGACGCCAGCTCGGGCGCGACACCGGGGCCGTTGTCTTCGACCACCAGCAGGGCCTGTTCGCCGCAGGCTCGGGTTGAGACCCGGATCGCGCTGCCCGGGGGCGTGTGGCGCAGAGCGTTCTCGATCAGGTTGATCGTGAGGCGGTGCAGCTCGTCGCGGGCGCCCTGAACGGTGACCGGCCGTACGTCGAGCTCGATGTCGTGGGCGTCGCTGACCGGCCCCAGCTCGCCGGCCGCCTCGACCACGATCTGATCCAGGGCGCACGGCTCGTGCGCGACGACCCGCCCGACGTCGGTCCTGGCCAGCAGCAACAGGTCGGCCACGAGCCGGCGCATCCGCTGAGAGGAGCGCAACGCCGAGCGCGCCGCCTCGCCCTGTTCGCCGTCCAGTCCATCGGCCAGCAGCTCGAGGTTCGCCAGGACGCTCGTCAGGGGCGTGCGCAGCTCATGAGAGGCGTCGGCCACGAAGCGGCGCTGCCTGGAGAGCATCTCCTCGGTCTCCGAGCGCGCGGCGTCCAGCTCGCGCAGCATGCCCTCCAGCGTCCGGGCCAGCTCGGCGACCTCGTCGTCGGCCGCTGGCTGAGGGACGTGACCCGACGGGTCCCTGGTGCGGGCGATCTCCTCGGCGGCGCCGGTCAGCTGTGCGATCGGCGCCATCGCGCGCCTGGCGATCGCTACGCCCGCGAGCAGCGCCAGGGCCGCCCCGGCGAACACCCCGAGCAGCAGGAACAGCTCGACGCGGGCGACGGTGTTTTCGGTGTCTGACAGGGAGCGCCCGTATTGGATCACGACCCTGCCGATCGGTTCGCCCGTGCTCGCGATCCTGATGACCGCCGGCTTGCTGACCACGTAGTAGCCGGAGGAGGTATGCGGCGCCGGCGTGGGCGCGCCCAGGCTCGGCGCGTGCGACGGCGCCTGTTCGACCGTCGCCCCGCCCAGCGTCAGCACCCTGATCGCGGCCTCCTGCTGGGGCGAGACCAGGTCCTCGAGCGGCGGTTCTATCCGTTCGATCCGGAAGGTGCTCGGATCGACCTTGATGTTCAGCTGGGTAGGCAGTTGCGCGGCGGTCGTTTCGACCTGGTGCCTGAAATCGGACCTGATCCGCCTCACGGTCAGCGAGCCGATCGCGATCGCAAAACCGCACAGGATCGTGAACGTCAGGAGCGCCGAGACCCCGGCCAGCCGCGTCCTGATCGGCAGCCGGTCGAACGCGGCGCTGACACGGCGGACGGGGGAGGGACGGCGGTCAGGCTCGGAGGACGTATCCGGCTCCCCGGATCGTGTGCAACAGCCGCGGCTCGCCCTCGGCCTCGAGCTTGCGCCTCAGGTTCGAGACGAACACCTCGATCGTGTTCGTCGTCGAGAAGGGATCGTATCCCCAGACCTCGTCCAGGAGGCGCTGCCTGGAGACGACGATGCGCTCGTTGCGCATCATGTACTCCAGGAGCTCGAACTCGCGCTGGGTCAACTCGATCGGGCGCTCGCCGCGGACGACCTCGTGGGTGTCGACGTTCAGCGACAGGTCGGATACGCGCAGCGGCGCCGACCCGCGCGGTGGGCGGCGGCGCAACAGGGCCCGCATCCGCGCCAAGAGCTCCTGGCGCTCGAACGGCTTGACCAGGTAGTCGTCGGCGCCGGCGTCCAGGCCCTCGACGCGCGACTCCAGGGCGTCGCGTGCCGTCAGGATCAGGATCGGCACGTCGTCGTCGGCGCGCAGGTGCTTGGCGACCTCCAGGCCGTCGATCCCGGGCAGGCCGAGGTCCAGGATCACGAGGTCTGGCGCGAACGCCTTGCCGTGCTCGAGCGCGGCCGGCCCGTCGAGCGCCGCTCTGACCTCGTAGCCCTCCATCCGCAGCGAGCGCTGCAGGGCCTGGGCTATGTCTTCGTCGTCCTCGACGACCAAGACTCTGGGTGCGCGTGAGAAGTCGTTCATGAGCAGATTCTTTATGTAAGCGCTCGGCGCTAAAGCGATGGTAAGGGGTGGGCCGGCTGCAAGGCGGGTCCGGGACTGGCGGCGTGTAGCAGGAGTGTGGGCGCCAGACATGGCGCCGGAGGATCGCGTGCGAAGAGGCGGCAACTGAAGGACCGGGAGGGTCGGCGTCGAAGTTGCGCCAGATGAGCACGACCAGGCGCCGTGCCGGCGCGCCGAGAAAGACTGGACAAAAACGGAGGACACACGCGCGCACGCATACGCGCGCGCAGCGCCGCCGTTCGAGAAGATCCACACTCTCGCCCGCCGGGCTGCTCGCCGCGGCCTGGCCGCCGCGCAAGCCAGAGCTCGACCAGCGCCAGCGCGACATGCTCGGCTTCGCGACGATCGCGCTCGGCGTCTTCCTCGGCTTCATCTTTTACGGCGGCTGGAACGGGGGACGCGCCGGGCAGGCACTCACGGAAGCGATCGGCTGGCTCGTCGGCGAAGCCAGGGTGTTCGTCCCGCTCCTGCTCGTCCTCGCCGGCGGCATGCTGCTGGCCGGACCGGAATGGCCGCAACTGCGCCCGCTGCGGGCTGGCCTGACCTGTCTCGGCGCCGCGATCACGACGGCGATGGCCGCCGGAACGCTCGGCATCACCCAGGGCGCCTCCCCCAATACCGGCGAATCGTCCTGGTCGAGCGTCTTCGTGCAGGCCCACGGCGGCGTCCTCGGCGAGGCCCTTTACCAGGGAGCCCATCGCTCCGTGCAGACGGTCGGCGTCGATCTGCTCGTGGTCGTCTTGCTGTTCTTCGGTGTCACCCTGATCACCGGTTCCTCGCCCGCCAGCGCCATCCGCGCGGCCGCGGCCCACGCCGTCGCATGGACGAGGTTCGCGTTCACACACGTACGCGCGGCCTCGGCGCGCAGGCGGCACGCGACCGCCGGCGAAGGCGCCGCGAACGACGGCGCGGCGGAAGGCTTCGATCCAGGCACGGAGTCTCCGGCCACCGGCAGCGAGTTCTCGTCGTTGATCCCGCCCGACCCCAATCCCCAGGAGTTGATCGTGAGAGCCACCCACGTCGAGGCGCCCGCGCTGGAGGCGCCTTCGCTCGAGACCTCGCCAGACGGTGAGCGCGAAGGCGATCCGGACAGCGACTGGGACGGATCGGCGCTCGGAGACGGTTCCCATGAGAATCCCGACTCGCCTGAGGACCAGCATGCCGACCGCCGGTTGTCAGTCGGCGAGGAGGATCTGACTCCCCAGGGTCGCTACCGGGACAGCGTCACCGAGGATCCGGACTTCGTTTGGGAGCTGCCCGACGCCGAGCGCCTGTTGACGCGCTCCACGGGCGAGCAGGCCAGGCCCGACACGGCCGGACAGGAGCGCACCGCCGCGAGTCTGGTCGAGGCGCTCGGGCATTTCGGGGTGGAGGCGAAGGTGATCGGCACGGTCGCCGGCCCGCACATAACGCGGTATGAGCTGCGTTTGGCGCCCGGCACGAAGGTCGCGAAGGTCGCCCAGCTCAAGGACGACCTCGCATATGCCCTGGCGGCGACCGACATCAGGATCCTGGCGCCGATCCCCGGCAAGCAGGCGGTCGGCGTGGAGGTGCCCAACGCGAGGCGGCGGATCGTGAGGCTCGGCGATGTCTTCCAGGCTCCGCCCGCCGACTGGTCGCCGCTGACGGTGTGGCTCGGCAAGGACGTCGCCGGCAAGGCGATCGGCGCGGATCTCGCCAAGATGCCGCACCTGCTGGTGGCCGGCACGACCGGGGCCGGCAAGTCGGGCGCGATCAACGCGATGCTGGCGAGTGTGCTGCTGCGGGCCAGCCCGCACGAGGTGAGGCTGGTGCTGGTCGACCCCAAGCAGGTCGAGCTCAACCACTACGAGTCGATCCCGCACCTGTTGACGCCGGTGATCACGAGCCCGCGTATGGCCGCGAACGCGCTGCAGAACCTCGTCAGGGAGATGGAGCAGCGCTACGGCACGATGTCCTTGGCGAGGACGCGCAGCCTGGTCGAGCTCAACCGCGCCCGCGAGAAGCGAGGCGAAGCGCCCTTGCCCTACATCCTGTGCGTGATCGACGAGCTCGCCGACCTGATGATGGTCGCCCCGGCCGACGTCGAGGACTCGATCATCAGGCTCGCCCAGAAGGCCAGGGCGGTCGGCATCCACCTGGTCTTGGCCACTCAGAGTCCCCGGGTCGACGTCATCACCGGGATGATCAAGGCGAACGTCCCGTCGCGCATCGCCTTCGCCGTCTCCAGCCAGACCGATTCGCGGGTGATCCTCGACCAGAACGGCGCCGAGTCGCTGCTCGGCCAGGGCGACATGCTGTTCAACCCCGTCGGGTCCTCCCGTTTGCAGCGCATCCAGGGCGCCTACGTCGACGAGGCCCAGATCGCGAGGCTGACCGACATGTGGCGCCGCCAGGGCGAGCCCGAACTGAGAGAGGAGCTGCTGGAGCAGGTCGAACCCAGCGACTCGGGCTCCGACGGCGCCCCGGACGAGTTCGACCCGGACGAGGATCCGCTCTTGAAGGACGCGATCGTGCTGGTCGCCGAAATGGGCACCGCGTCGACCTCGATGCTCCAGCGCAGGCTCCGCCTGGGCTATACGAGGGCGGGCCGCCTGATCGACATGCTCGAGCGCAGGGGCGTGATCTCGGGCTACGAAGGCTCCAAGCCGCGCCAGGTCCTGGTCGGCGAGGGGGAGCTGCCGCGGGTCCTGGCCGCGCTCGACCCGGGTGCAGAAAACAATGCCGATGACGTCGTGACGCCCGCCAGTCACTAGCCTTCACGCGAACATGCCCGAAATCGGTGCAACGCTGCGCGAGGCGCGAATGCGGGCCCGCATCGACGTGTCCGAGATCGAGGCGACCACGAAGATCCGGGCCAAGTATCTGCGCGCGCTGGAGAACGAGGAGTGGGATCTACTGCCAGGGCCGACGTTCGTGAAGAGCTTCCTGCGTACGTATGCCGACACGCTGGGCCTGGACGGCAAGGCACTTGTCGAGGAGTACCGGCTGCAATACGAGCACCCGAGCGAGCCCCCCGAGCCGATCGTCTCCAGTCCGCGCAAGGTCCAGCGAACGCCGCACGCCCAGGGTGGGGGCGGGCGGCCCTCGCGTGGCTACATGGCGCTCATCGGCGTCGTCGGAATCGTGATCGTGCTGTTGATCGTCGGTCTTGTTTCTGGAGGTGGCGGCGGCTCCAACACCACCAAGAGCACTGGCGCTGTCACGACGGCCAAGGGCACGCACAGCCGCTCTGGAGGGGCACGCGCGCGCACGGGCACGGGCACGCGAACGGGCGCGGGGGGCCGTCCCACGGGTGACGTCTCGCTGACGCTGCGGGCCACCGGCACGGTCTACGTGTGCCTGATCGGCGAATCGGGTCATAAGCTGATAGCGGGACGGACGCTCGAAGCGGGCGAGAGCACGCCTACGTTCATGGCGAAGCGCTTCGAGCTGACGTTGGGCAACAATTCGGTGGCCCTCACGATCGACGGCATCCCGAGGGCGATTCCGGCAAGCAGCCAGGCGATCGGCTACACGATCACGAAGGCGGGCCGCCGCACGTTGGCGCCGGGACAGCAGCCCACGTGTACGTGAGCCCGCGAGATCGGATGAGCTCGCCGGAAACCGCTAGCCCGCCGGGGGTCGCGAGCGCGCGCGCCGGTCGAGCGGCAAAGCTTCGATGAGCGTCCGGGCTGGCATCCTCGTCACCGGCACGGAGGTGCTCTCCGGGCGCGTGCGCGACCGCAACGGGCCGTGGCTGGCTGACAGGCTGGCCGAGCTGGGGGTCGATCTGGCGTACGTCATGATCGTGGGGGACAGGCCCGAGGACATGGAGGACGCGCTGCGGTTCATGGCGGGCGAGGGGATCGACCTGGTGCTGACGAGCGGCGGCCTCGGGCCGACCGCCGATGACCTGACGGCCGAGGTCGTGGCCCGCTTCTGCGGGCTGGAGCTGGCGCTGGACGAGGCGCTCGAGCGGCGCATCGGCGAGATCGTGGCGCCGCTTCTAAAGCGCTGGCCGAACCTGGACCGCGAGGCTCTGGCGGAGGGCACGCGCAAGCAGGCGCTCGTGCCGCGCGGCGCGACCATACTCGAGCCGGTCGGCACCGCGCCGGGGTTCGTGGTCTCGGGAAGGGCTCCCGAGGAGGCGGCGCAGGCGAGCGAGGCGGAGGCGGCGCTGGGTGCGGGCCGGAGGGGGCGCGGCCCGACGGTGGTCGTGCTGCCGGGACCGCCGCGCGAGCTGCAACCGATGTGGAGCGCCGCGGTGAAGAGCGAGGCGCTGCATGGGGCGATAGCGGGGGCGGGGGTGTTCGAGCAGAGGACGCTGAGGCTGTTCGGGATCCCGGAGTCGGAGATCGCCGAGACCCTGCGCGAGGCGCGACGGCAGCGGGTCGAATTGGACCGCCTGGAGGTGACGACGTGCCTGAAACGCGGCGAGATCGAGGTCGTGACGCGCTTCGATCCGGGCGCGGCGGCGGTATACGAGGCGTTTGCGAGGGTGGTGGCCGAGCGCCACGCCGACACGCTGTTCTCGGACGATGGGAGCACCGTCGATCAGCAGGTCGCGGCGTTGCTGCGGGGTGATGGGGCGGGCGCGAAGTGGACGATCGCGGTGGCCGAGTCCTGCACGGGCGGTGAGCTTATGGCGCGCCTGACGGGTCCGGCGGGGGCGTCGGAGCACATGAAGGGCGGGGTGGTCGCTTACGCGAACGAGGCCAAGGTGAACCAGGTTGGTGTTGACGAACGACTGATAGCGAAGTACGGAGCGGTCTCCGAGGAGGTCGCCAAGGCGCTTGCCGGGGGGATAAGGACGCGCATGGACGCGGAGGTCGGGGTTGGGGTCACGGGCGTGGCCGGCCCGGGCGGCGGCAGCGAGGAGAAGCCGGTCGGTCTGGTGTGGCTGAGCGTTGCCGGTCCGGAGGGCGCCGAGCTGACGCGATCGGTGAACCTGCCCGGCGGTCGTGCGGACGTGCGCGACCGGGCGACGACGGTGGCGCTGCATCTGATCCGGCGCCTGTTGGCCGATCTGCGGTCGGTCGGCGAAGGCGACGGCTGAGCGGGTAGGACGAGATGGCCCGTGCGCAGGCAACGGCGCGCCTGTTCGTGGCGGTCGACCCGCCGGCGGAGGTCTGCGAGCAGCTGGCAGCCTGGGCGAAGGTCGCCGTGCGCAGTCTGGGGCTGCGCAAGGGCTCGGTTGGGCCGGTGCGGGTGCTGGACCCGGAGTTGCTGCACGTGACGCTGTGCTTCTTGGGCGAGCGCCCCGTGGGGGAGATCGAGGCGATCGCCGGGGCCTTGGCCGAGTGCGCGAGGGTCGTCGGGCGGCTCGAGATCGGCGCGCCGCTGTGGCTGCCGCCGCGCCGCCCGCGGGCGCTGGCCGTGGAGGTGCGCGACGAGGACGGCGTCGATCCCGGCGAAAGCCTGGCGATGCTGCAGGGCGCGCTGTGTGGCGCGCTGGCGCGGGCTTGCGGATATCGCGAGGAGCGGCGGCGGTTTCGCGCGCACGTGACGCTCGCGCGTCTGCGTGAAGATCGCCGGCGTGGTTCCGGGGTCGGGAGCGAGTTGCCGGCGACGCCGGCGCTGTCGTTTACGCCCGGGGCGGCGATCCTGTACCGGTCGTGGCTTTCGCCGGCGGGCGCGAGCTACGAGGCGCTTGCCGAATGCACGCTTGTCCCGTCGTAGGGCGGGCCGTGCGCGCGCCCGTGCGGGGGCGTTTGGGGCGCGTGGAGGCGGGCTGTGTGCGGACGAGACGGACGGGCTGCGCTGGGACGGTCTTCCATTTCTTGGGGCAGCACGCGCGCGCGTAGGCAGCCCCAGCGACTCGATCGTCGCCGTCGCGCGGAACGCCTATTCGCTTTCTTCTTCGACTTCTTCCTCGGCTTCTTCGCCAGAGCCGGCTTCCGATTCGCAAAGCAAGGTCGAGCCGCCGTCGGCGACGACGGGGGCGAAGCCTTCGGGGCAGCCTGGTTCTGAGCCGCTGGCGCAGATGAAGGATCCGTCGCCGGAAGCGGTCGCGTTGGTGCCGTCCGAGCAACTGGCCTGGACCGCCGCCGGCTGGCCCGGCCCGGAGCCGGCGCCCAGGCCGGCGTTCGTGCCGTGCTTGCCATGGCGCTTTGCGTGGTGGCTGTGGGAGCGCTTGCTCTTGCGGTGTCGCTTGGTTTTGTCCGAGTTACAGGGACGCGAGTCGCGGCCGGCGTGGGTCGAGGTCGTGAGGCAGGCGGCGCCGGCGGTTCGCGCGCCGGCCTGCTGTGGCACGGTGAACGTGAGCGCGAGGGCGGTAGCGGCCAGCGCGA
>Ga0335083_10008252_pt1 | contig 12738 bp, 10 predicted proteins | sample Lox_Sample_42_FD_206716 | JGI IMG/M metagenome (GOLD analysis project Ga0335083, IMG submission 206716) | Soil microbial communities from Loxahatchee National Wildlife Refuge, Florida, United States - Lox_Sample_4.2 | ecosystem: Environmental > Terrestrial > Soil > Wetlands | place: USA...
TGGCACAGGGCGCCACCGATGGCGGTGCGGCCGCGGTGGCGGCGGCCTATCACAGCACGCTGGTGCCCCCGTTCTGCCTGGTCGCGGTGCGCGCTTTTTTCAGCGCGCACCAGTAGCCCCAACCCCTTTTGCCAGCCGCCTCCGTTTCAAGGGACAGTCACCCACGAAACGGAGTCGATCATGAAATCCCGCCTGTTGCCTTTGCTGGTGCTGCTGCCCTGCGTGCAGGCGCACGCCATCGGTCGCCTGGCCGACGTCACGCTGGTGGATCGCAACACCGGCGCCACGCTCAACACCTACTACCATCGCGGTGAATACTGGGTGGCCGGCGTGCCCGACGCACGTTACGCCATTGCCGTACGCAACCAGACCGGCCAGCGATTGCTGGCGGTGATGTCCGTCGATGGCGTCAACGTGATCTCCGGACAGACCGCGGCGTGGCTGCAGACGGGCTATGTCTACGCGCCCTGGCAGCGCTACGAGATCACGGGTTGGCGCAAGAGTGATGCCGAGGTCGCGGACTTCGAATTCAGCGCCGCACCGGATTCCTACGCGGCCCGGACGGGGCGCGCGGCCAACATCGGCGTGGTGGGCGTGGCCCTGTTCCGCGAGCGACCGCCGCAGCGCGTGCCGCTGGCGGCTGCGCAGGAAGCGCCGGCGCCGCTCGCTGACCAGGCGGCGGACTCGATGGCCGAAGCGGCGGCGGGAGCCAGCCGCGGCCGCGCTGAAGCCGCGGCAAGGAAACTCGGCACCGGTCACGGACCGCGCGAGGCATCGCAGGTGGCGAGCACGGATTTCGATCGACTGCGCGACACGCCCGATGAAGTCGTACGCATCCGCTACGACAGCATGGAAAACCTGATCGCCCTGGGCGTGGTGCCGCGGCCGCGCGGACCGGGCCTGGCACCCGATCCGTTCCCGGATGCGCCGCTGGCGCGCTACGTGCCCGATCCGCCGGAGTTGCGTTAAAGTGAGGCATGGCTGGAGCCTCCGAGCCGGATGAGACGCTGATGGCCCGCTACGCGAGCGGCGACATGGCGGCATTCGACGCGCTGTACGGGCGCCACGAGCTGAAGTTGTGGCGCTTTCTCCAGCGCAGCGTCCGCAACCGGGCCACGGCGGACGAACTCATGCAGGACGTGTGGTTCACGGTGGCGCGCGAGGCGGCGCGCTACCGGCCGACCGCGCGGTTCACGACCTGGTTGTTCACGCTGGCCCATCATCGCATGATCGACGCGCATCGCGCGGCCAGCGCGCGACCGGCTGCGGTCGCGGCGGGCGAGGGACTGCCGCAGCAGCTCGAGCAGCTGCCGGACACCGGCAATCCCGAACCGATGCAGGAACTCGAATCGCGCGATGCCACCCGCGCGATACTCGAGGCGGTGGAGCGCTTGCCGGCGGAGCAGCGTGAAGCGTTCCTGATGCAGGCGGAAGGCGGATTGTCCGTGCAGGAAATCGCCGCGGCCACGGGCAGCAGTTTCGAAACCGCCAAGAGCCGCCTGCGGTACGCACGCGGCAAGCTCCAGGAATGGTTGCGGGAGTCGGTGTGACGCAGATCCCTGACAACGACGAAGACGCTGGCGAGGATGCGCTCACCGAGCGCTATCGCGCGGCCAGCGCGGCCGAGGACAGTCGCCCCCCGGCGGCGCTGCGCACCGCGATTCGCGCACAGGCCTGGAAGCAGCTGGCCGTGCCCGCAGCAAGAGCATCGGCGGGCGCTTCACCCAGGGTGGCGAGCGATCGGTCGCCCGCGGCCAACGACAGTCACTGGCGCTTGCGTGCCGTGGCTGGACTGGCGGTGGTCGCGGTCGGCGTCGCCATCGTGATGCAGCTGCGACGGTCGGACACGCAGGCGCCGGTGGCGGCGGCAACGTCCAAGACCACGCCGCCGGCTGCCACGGCAGTGCCCGCGACAGCGGCGGCGCCCGACAACGCGCCGGCAGTCGCAACCGGCCAGGTGGCGCAGTCCAGGGCCGCGGCTGCGAGCCCTCCGGCGGCGGCGCGTGTGGCGGATGCGAAGACGACGCCACCTGAAGCGTCCGCCGCGGCGGAAACGTCGAACTTCGTGCAGCAGACGGCGCGGGCAGGCGCGGCAGCGGCTTCGGCCACGTTACCGGTTCCGGTGCCGGTCCTGGTCCAGTTCGAGGCCGGCGCCGAGCAGCCGGATGCGGCGGCCGCGAGCGAGTTGCGCGGGATCGGCGCTTACCTGCGCGCCAATGAAACCGCGCAAGCGGACATCGCCAGCTACTTCGACAGTGGCGACGATTCCGGAGCAGCAGCGGAGCTGGCGCGGCGACGCGCGACGGCGGTGCAGACGTTGCTGGAATCACTGGGTGTGCCCGCATCGCGCACCGAGCTGACCGCACCCGCGTCGGTTGGGCCGGCGGCCGATACGGCCGACGCCGCCGGCCCGACGGCAGCTCGCGTGGGCGTCCGGGTGAGCGTGCGCTGAGCCGGCAAGCGCCGCAGGGCAGGGTCAGTGCGGCGCGGCCACCGCCCCCGAGTAGAAGGGTTCGCACCCCGCGCGGCCCGGCAATAGCTGCTTCGCCTTGCTCAGCAGGCCGGTCACCGGGCCCGCCAGTGATTCCAGGACGCTGGGTTTCGTGACCGCCGGTTTGCCGAATGGACCGCTCACGTTCTGGCGCAGCCTGGCGCAGCCCATGTCATCGACCAGCGCCACCACCACGCCGTCGAACTGGTCGGTCACGAAATCCAGGTCACCCTGCAGCGCTACGCGGTTTTCGCGCGTCGCCATGGCCACATCCTGTGCGTGCGCGATGCCGTTCGACATCTTCCAGGTGGTGTCCACCGTCTGGATCCGGGTGGTGCCGCCGTGCTCCAGGGCCAGCGTGGAGAAATCGTATCCCTTGGTGACGGCAAGGCCCAGCGGGCCCGCGAACAGCATCGCGCCGAGATCGAACAGGCTGAAATTCTGGCTGGATTCGTAGCGGGAGAATTCGCGGTCGAGATCGGCGCCGCTGTACTGCAGGTCTTTCCCCGACAGCGACAGATCGCCGGCGGCGCTGGCACGCAGCTCGGCACGCGTCCTGCCGTGCATGCTCAGGCTGGCGTTGAAATCCATCCGGCCGCTGACCGATTTCCTGGGCGACACCGCCGCGAAGAAATCCTCGATGCGAAACTGCCTGAGCGAATACCTGCCGGTGATGATCGGCACTTCCCCCGAACGATCCATGCGGACGTTCGCGCTGCCTTCACCACCGAACAGCCGCAGGGTGAGTGGATTGAAGTCGAACACGCCGTCGCGGGCCCGGAGCGTGAACTTCACGTCGGTTGCCGTGGCCTTGCTGCGCAGCTCGTCGCACGCCAGCTCGCCCTGCAGCGACAGGCGCATCAGGAACGGCGCAGCCCCCGGATGGTGCAGCCCGGTCAGGTCTCCATTACATCTGCTTAATTCAAATCCGCCGCCGCCCGGGAGATCGGTGTACTTCACCACCAGATCCTTGAACACGACGCGTGGCAGGTTCAGTTCGTGGGCCACGCGCCTGGTGTCGACGGTCTTTTCATAGTTGTAGTGCCCCGCGGCATCCCGCTGGAGGCTTATCTGCGCCCCGCGCAGCGTGATGTCGCTGTAGCGCAGCTCGCCGCGCAACAGCGACAGCGGCGCCACCGCCAGTTCCGCCTGTTGAATCAACGCCAGATCGGTGTCGCGGTTACGAACGGTGACCCGGTCCATCGCCAGTCGCAGCGGCGAGCCGGGCTGGTAGCGCAACTGCCCGTCGATGCGCACGGACATGCCCAGGGCTTCGGAGGCCGCCGCCTCGATCGCTGGCTTGTAGGAGTTCGGATTCACGAACAACAATCCCGCCAGCACTGCCAGCAGGCAGCAGGCGAGGATCGCGCCGACGATATAGAGCAGAATTTTCAATGCCGTTGCCGTGCGCTCCGGGCGTATGATTGGACAGTACTACTCTATGGGAGCCGCTATGAAGCCATTTATGTTGCTGGCCGCCGTCGCGCTGTCAGTCAGCCCATTGCTCGCGCAGGCCACGACCCCGTCACCGGCCGGCGCCGAGGTCTACATCATCTCGCCCGCTGCGGGCGCCAAGGTCAGGAATCCCGTGACGGTGCGTTTCGGTCTCAAGGGGATGGGCGTCGCGCCCGCCGGCGTGCAGTTCGACAACACGGGTCATCACCATCTGCTGATCGACACCGATTTGCCCGCCGACCTGACGCAGCCGCTGCCGGTGGTGGAGAACAAGATCCTGCACTTCGGCAAGGGCCAGACTGAAACCACGCTGACGCTGGCGCCCGGCAAGCACACGCTGCAGCTGGTGCTGGGCGACTACCTGCACACCCCGTTCAATCCGCCAGTGGTGTCGAAGAAGATCACCATCACGGTCGAAAAGTAGCCGGACGCGGATCCGACGTCAGTCGCGCCGGCGGCCGAGCGCCAGCCAGGCCAGGACCGTGGTGATCGCAGCCAGCGTGCTGACGATCACCACGAAGCCGTGCGGGTGGGAAGTCAGGGGAATGCCGCCCACGTTCATGCCGAACAGCCCGGCCACCAGGTTGATGGGCAGCGCCAATACCGTGACCACCGTCAGCACGAACAGCGTGCGCGACGTGCGTTCGTTGATGAGCGCGGAAAATTCTTCCTGCAGCAGCCGGACGCGTTCCACCAGCGCGCCCGAATCCACGATGGCCGCGGAGAATTCCTCGGCGGCCTGACGCAGTTCCTGCAGGTCGCTGTCGCCGACCCAGGCCGGTGGCCGGTTCAGCAACCGGAACAGTGCGGCGGGCTCGGGCGCGAGCAGTCGCTGCAAGCGGACCAGTGTGCGACGCAGGGTTCCCAATTCGCGCCGGCTGAAGGAGATGCGCGCCGCGAGCAGCTTGTCCTCGATCTCGTCCACGCGCACCGTGGAACGTCGCGTGATGTCCACCAGCACGTCAGCCTGGTCGTGCAGCAGGTGTCCCAGCAGCTCACCGGGAGAGCGGAACACGCGGCCGGCGCGCACCGCTTCGCGCAGCCGGTCGACGGATCGCAGCGGTCGACGTCGTGCGGTGATCATCAGGTGCGGCGTGATGCACAGGCTGACCGTGGAGATATTCGAAGAGTCGAGGCCCGAATCGAACAGCACATCGTGGGCGACGGCGATCAAAGCGCTGCCATCCTGCTCGACGCGCGTCGAAACCTGGTCGTCGCGCAGCGATTCGTAGAAGGCCTCCGGCAACGCGAGATGCGTGCGCAGCCAGCGTTCGGAGGCCGTGTTGGACAGGGACCAGTGCAACCAGAGAAAACCGCCGTCCGTGTCCGTGGGCGACGCCTGCAGCAGCGCGGCGGCTGTGTCCGAGTTGATCTCGAGGGCGGCGGCGCCCGGCGCGAAGCGGTAGGCCCAGACCAGGCCGTGCCGGTCGGAACCCCAGACCGGTTCCAATCAATAGATCTCGGGCACGAGCATGGAATCCGGCACGGCCTTGCGGTTGTAATCCTTGTTGCGGATGCGCGCCGGCAGCTCGATCGTGGCGTGTTCGATCTCGTGGTAGGGAATCTGCGACAGCAGGTGCGCCATGCAGTTCAGGCGCGCCTTCTTCTTGTCGACCGCCTGCACCACCCACCACGGCGCCTCGGGAATGTGCGTGCGTTCGACCATGATTTCCTTCGCGCGCGTGTAGGCCTCCCAGCGACGGCGCGATTCGAGGTCCATCGGGCTCAGTTTCCACTGCTTGAGCGGATCGTGGATGCGGCCGAGGAAGCGCGCGTGCTGTTCGGCGTCGGTGATCGAGAACCAGTACTTGTGCAGCCGGATCCCCGAGCGCACCAGCATCTTCTCGAATTCGGGCACCGAGCGGAAGAACTCCTCGTACTCGTCGTCGGTGCAGAAGCCCATCACGCGCTCCACGCCCGCGCGGTTGTACCAGCTGCGGTCGAACAGCACGATCTCGCCGGCGGCCGGCAGGTGCGCGACGTAGCGCTGGAAATACCACTGGCTGCGTTCGCGCTCGCTCGGGGCGGGCAGGGCCGCCACCCGGCAGACGCGCGGGTTCAAGCGCTGCGTGATGCGCTTGATCACGCTGCCCTTGCCCGCGGCGTCGCGGCCCTCGAACACCACCACCAGTTTCTGCCGCGCGTTGACCACCCAGTCCTGCAGTTTCACCAGTTCGGCTTGCAGGCGGAACAGCTCGCGGAAATAGATGCGGCGCTCGGCGCGCTCGTGTTCGTCGTAGCGGGGCATGCCATCGGCGTCGGTGTGGGTGAAGTCACCCTCGCCGAATTCCATTTCCAGCTCTTCGTCGTAACCGTCGATGAGGTCGCGGCGGATGCCCCGCACCAGCTCATCGGAATCTTCCGCAAAACCCATGGCACATGCCCCCGGCAAAAAATCGGCGAATCCCTGAATCTGCCCTTCGAATATGACAAACAGGTGACAGACGCCGGCGCTGGCCCGCACGCGCCGGGTCGGGTCGGCCGGCGGACACGGAACCGCAACATTTCCTAGCGCACCGACTGCAGGTCGTGGATGCGGTACGTCAGATAGTCGCTGACCAGCTCGCGATCGGCGCAGTCGAGCAGCAGCTTGTGGCAGCGCGCGGCGACGAAGCTCGTGGCGCGCGCGCCCGCGTCGAGCGGGATGCCCGCGAATTCGAGCAATTCCGTGGGCAGGAACGGAACGTCCAGCGCTTCGGTGGACGTCGTCACTCCGGGCGTGCCGAAGTTGGCGCTGAGCTGGTGGTAGGTCAGGTATTTGAGCTGCGCTTCGCCGACGTTGGTGGCCAGCCGCGAGGGGTTGATGTCGCTCATCCGGTCGATGAAATCCCAGGCGAACTCGGGCTCGTGGTCGCCGAACCAGCCCAGCACCCGCGGACGGGGCGAGGCCAGCCAGCTGCGGCGCAACGCATCGATCTCACGCGCCGAATCATCCAGCCGCGCGAGGTAATCGGCCATCGGTCGCCCCAGGGACTTCTCCACCGCGGTGACGCGCGCTGGCAATGCACCCCGGGTATCCCCGTGCGGGCCGTGATTGCGGATCGTGAGGATGAACACGAACACCGGTCGCGGATCCTTGCTCGCATTGACGATGGCCAGTGCCTTGTCGAACACCTGTCCGTCGTGCACGGCGTGCCAGTCGCTCGAGAGCTTGAGATCCTGCGAAGCATAGAACTCATCGAAGCCGTAGTACCCGTACGCCGAGCGGGCCCGCAGGAAATCCGCGCCCACCGCCGAGACGACGACGGTGTGATAGCCCAGCGTGCGCAGGTATTGCGGCAGCGAGCGATGCAGCCGCGGCGCGAGCGAGATGGGTGCATAGGCGCCACCGCGGCCGAAGGTGCGCCAGTCGAAACCCGACAGGAAGCCGAATTCCGTGAGCCAGGTGCCCCCGCCGGTGGTGTGGACCAGGAACGGGCCCTGCAAGGTGCGCAGGGCGCCGGCGGGCGCCTGGAACATGGGGCTGTCGCAGGCGGGAAACGTGCAGCGCGCGACCAGTTTCGGATCGAAGGTGCTCTCCTCCAGCACCATGAGCACGTCGGGCAGGTGCGCGACGGCATCCGGCGCGGGGAGATCGTCGGGCGGTTGGGGGAAGCGCGTCTGCGCGTGCGCGGGCGGGAGCGTGGCCAGCATGTCGCGGTTGTCGAAGAACACGTTGAGCCGTTCCATCCAGTGGTCGGCCAGCTCCAGCCGGCGCAAGGCCAGGAACGCGCTCCACGCGTCGCGATCGTCGACGGTACCGGTGTGCGCCATCGGGGGCGCGGCTTCATAGCCCCAACACAGCACGCCGACCAGGACGGCGGCGAGCGCGAAGCGCAGCACCTGCAGCCACAGCGGCAACGTCACGCGCCAGCGCTCGCGGCGATAGCCGAACACCAGCAGCAACACGGCGCCGGCGATGACGCCGACAAAACTGCAGCCCAGCGCGGGATAGTTGACGAACAGTTCCAGGTCGTCGATCGGGTCGCGGAAGAAAAACTGCACGTCCGCCAGCGTGAGCGGCATGCCAAGGTAGGACTGCATGACCGCGGAGCTGATGAGGATCGCAGCCAGCAGGTACAGGCACAGCAGCAGTGCCATGATCGGTCGCCGCGTGAGGCATGCCAGGATGCCGAACGCGCAGCCGGTGGCCAGCAGGGTGGCGGTGTTGGGCATGGGCTCAGCCGGGATCGCGCCAGACGCGCTGGCCATCGGCGAGTTCGAGCAGCCCGGTGGCGGGCAGGCGGGCCGAGCTGCGCACCATCAGCTCGCCCGGTATGACTTCGTGGACATCGCGGGGCAACTGCTGCGCCAGCGACAGGCTGACCAGTTCGACGATGCGCGCCACCAGCCGCTCGGTGGGCTGTGAATAACTGGTCAGTCCGAAGCTGGGCCAGGCGCCGATCGGGGCGCTGTCGAAGCCCACGATGGAAAGGTCCGTGCCCGGCTGCAGCGCGAATTCATGCCGCGCCACCTGCAGCGCCGCGAACGCCATCTGATCGTTGATGCAGAAGATGGCATCGGGCGCGTCCGGCTGGCGCAGCAGCGTGCGCGTGGCCTCGCAGGCCCCATCAAAACTGAAATTGCCGGCGGCGCGCGCGGGCGCAGGCAGGCCGGCGCCAATGAGGGTATCGGTGAATACGGTGCCGCGGACGTAGCTGGATGAGTCCGCGTCCATTCCGCTGATGTAGCCGAAGCGCCGGTGGCCGGCCGCCATCAGGAAGCGGGCGATGGTGCGCGCTCCCAGGGCATCCGCGCTGGTGACGGTGGTGATGTTGCTGTCCGGATCGACGTTGTTGAACATCACCACCGGCACGCCGGCATCGCGACATTCTTCGGCCAGCTTCGACGACACCGAGCTGGAGGCGAGGATCAGCGCATCGAGCCGGTACTTCAGCAGCTCCTCGAGCAACGGGTCGGGACCCTCGATGCCGTGGGTGATGAACAGCAGCAGCCGGTAGCCCGCGGTGCTCGCCACTTCCGACATGCGCTGCACGAATCCGGGGTAGAACTGGTTGTCCAGCGCGGTGACCGCGAGGCCCACGATGTTCGAGCGCCGCGTCTTGAGCGAGCGCGCGAACAGGTTCGGCCGGTAGCCGAGCTTGCGTGCGGCCCGGGACACCTTGGCGCGCGTCGCCGGCGAGATACTCGCGCCCTCGGTGAACGCGCGCGACACCGCCGAACGCGACACGCCCGCCAGCCGCGCGACCTGCTCGGCGGTCGCCGCCCGCTTCTGACTCACAGAGCCTCCCCCTTCCGGTAGCGACCGGTCGGCGCCAGTTTGGCGCTGTTGCTATCTGCGCCGCAACATCGCATGCGTTGCACACGTGTGCAGTGACGTGCTAGGGTAATCGCAGGGGTGGCAAAAGCCAGCACTTTTCGACGGCGGGGGAAATCACATGTCGGGACGGAACCAGTGGGGCCTTGCGGCCCTGGGCGGGGCCTTGTCACTGTTTGGCGCAGGCCTGTTCAGTGTGGCGCAGGCAGCAGACAGCAGTGCACCGAGCGATACGCTCGAGGAAGTGATCGTGACGGCGCAGAAGCGTCCCGAGAACGTGCAGAAGACCGCGATCTCGATCACCACGATCTCGGGCGAAGACATCCAGCAGAAGGGCGAGGACCAGCTCGACACGCTGCTGCGTGACGTGCCATCGCTGCAGATCGAGGCCACGCCGCAGGGCGGCGCGGTCTATCTGCGCGGCGTGGGCACCAATGGCGATTCGAACTTCATCGATCCCTCGGTGGCGCTCAACATCGACGGCGTCTACTCGGGCCGCTCCGAGCGCCTGTCCGCCGGCCTCTATGACGTGTCGCGCGTGGAAGTCGCGCGCGGTCCGCAGGGCACGCTGATCGGCCGCAACGCCGACGGCGGCAGCATCAACCTCGTCACCAACTCGCCGGTCATCGGCAGCAACGAGACGCGCATCAACCTGCAGGCCGGCGATTACAGCCTCTACCATGGCGACATCGCGCAGAACATCGCCTTGGGCGACAAGCTGGCGCTGCGCCTGGCGGCGATGAAGGAAGACCGCAACGGCTATTTCACCAATGACGGTTCCGCCTCGCACGTGCAGGCTGGCCGCGCCAAGCTGCTGTACCAGGCGACCAGCAACTGGACGCTGAACGCATTGCTCGATTATTCACACCAGACCGGTCATGCGACGACCACGGTCCCGGTGCCGAATCCGTTCCAGGGCCCTCCCGCGGCGCTGTTCAACAGCTCTAAGGACTTCTGCGCCGGCCCGAACGGCGGCTGGCTCAACACCGATCCCGGCAACCCCTGGTACGTCGATCCCTGCCACCCGGCGGACACGATCAACTACAAGTTCCTGACCGCGGCGCTGCAGAGCGACACGGTGATGAGCTGGGGTACGTTGACGTTCATCCCGACCTGGACGCGCAGCAGCCGCACTGTGACCACCAACCTGGTGGTCGGTGACGATCCGTTCTTCGGCGGTTCGCTCAACACGGGGAAGGACACGGAGACACAGAAGACCGGCGAACTGCGACTGACGTCGCCGGACAGCTCGTCGGTGAAATGGGTGGTGGGTTACTACTACCTGTGGAGCAACAACGGCAGCACATTCGGCAACGGCTTGACGGCCACGACGGCCAACATCGCGCCGCCAGGTCCGCCCGGCAGCCCGACCGACATCGTGACCCTCTACAACACCAGCTCGGCCGGTGCCAGCCCGACCGAGTCGAAGGCGCCGTACGCGCAGATCACGTTCCCGCTCACCAGCACCTTCCGCCTCACGGGCGGCGCGCGTTACACGCAGGATTCCAAGTCGCAGGCCACGGAAATCACCAGCGTCTACTGCCCGAGCGCGGGATGTCCCACCACCACGGGTGCGCCCTACGATACGGGCCTGATCGTGGAGAAGGCCAACTACAGCGCGTTCACCTACAAGGCCGGCATCGAGTACGACCTCGCTCCGGAGTCGATGCTGTACGTGCAGACCACCAAGGGCTACAAGGCCGGCGGCTTCGACACCACGGCGAACCCGCCGCGTTCCTACAAGCCCGAGTACGTGACGGCGTACGAAATCGGGGCGAAGAACCGCTTCCTGAACGACTCGCTGCAGATCAACGGCGCGCTGTTCTACTACAAGTACGACCAGCTGCAGGTGCAGTACTCGTTCCAGGCCGGTTATCCGCTGCCCGCGGACTACCTGCCGACCGGCTTCACCAACAGCGGCGTGAACTTCCAGCAGTACGTCGCCAATGCGGCCACCGGTGTCAACAAGGGTGGTGAGGTTGAGATGAAGTACCGCGTGACGGCCAGCGACGAGCTGGACCTGAGCGGCACTTATGTCGACGCGCACTACGGCAACTTCAATCCGGTGACGGACCCGGGCCTCGTCAATCCCGGCACCGGCACCATCCCGCTCAATGGCGCGGTGATGGCGAACACGCCGAAGACCACCGGCATCGTGGGTTACGAACATGACTGGTTCGTGACCGGCGGCGGCAAGTTCTCGGCGCGGCTGGACTCCAAGCTGTCGTCCTCGTACATCAGCTCGGTCAATAACCGCGGTTCGCGGCCGGGTTCCAACCAGGCTGGCTACACACGCAGCGATGTGACCCTCGGCTATGAAGCGCCCAAGGTCTGGCAGCTGTCGCTGTGGGTCAAGAACATCGAGAACAAGGCGCAGGTGCAGTTCGGCGACTTCCCGCTGAACCGCAATGTGATCAACGGTCCGCGCACCTTCGGTGTCAACGCCGGGTTCACGTTCTGACGTCCAGCGCGCCCGCCAGCGGTGCGGGCCTCAGGAAGGTGCGATGGTGACATCTGCACGTCGCGCCGTGCGCCGTTTTCGGGCGTAGGCGCGAACCGGACCAGCCCGGGCAGCGATGCCCGGGCTTTTCTGCTAAATACGACGGGTGAACCGTCCGGCTTCCATCGCCAGTCTCTGGCCGTTCGTCGCGGCGCCGCTGATCTTCGCGGCCACCGCATTGCTGCTGGGGAAAGCCACGGGCTGGGACCTGGAGAACTACCACTGGTACAACCCCTACGCGCTGTTGCACGGCCGGCTGGGTTTCGATGTGGCGGTGGGCCACGTCGCCACCTACTACAACCCGCTCGCGGATCTGCCGCTGTACTGGTTCGGCACGCACGCGCCCGCGTGGGTCACGGGTGCGGTGCTGGGTGCGCTGTTCGGTCTTGCCGTCGCGCTCGTGGGCGCGATCGCGTGGGAGATGATGGACCAGGTCGAGCCGCGCTGGCGGTTGTCGCTCGCGATGCTGCTTGCCGCGGCGGGCGCGATCGGAGGCGGCGCGTTCCCGGCGCTGGGTGACGTCGCCAACGACGTGCCGGTGGCCATCGGCATCTTCGCCGCGCTGTGGATCCTGCTGCGCCACTATCCGGCGCTGCGGTCGGCGCGGCCCACGCCGACGCTGTGGCGCGTCCTGCTGCTGGCCGGATGCTGCGCCGGCATCTCGGTCGGCCTGAAGCTGACCATGGCAGTGTTCGCCCTGGGACTGCTGGTGGCGGTGCTGCTGCCGCCGCCCGACTGGCGCGCGCGGTCGCGCGCAGTGCTGGCGCTTGGCGCCGGCATGGGCGCCGGCTTCCTGGCCTGCGCCGGCCCGTGGCTGTGGCGCATGTGGCGCTTCAGCGGCAATCCGCTGTTCCCGTATTTCAACCACTGGTTCCACTCACGGCTGGCCGCGGACTCGGCCTACCGCGACGTGACCTACCTCAACCACGACCTGCGCACGCAGCTGCTGTTCCCCTGGCTGTTCACGCACGATTCGCACCGCGCGGCGGAATGGGCGTTCCGCGACGCGCATGTGCTGGCCGCTTATGTGCTGGT
>Ga0335083_10008253_pt1 | contig 12735 bp, 6 predicted proteins | sample Lox_Sample_42_FD_206716 | JGI IMG/M metagenome (GOLD analysis project Ga0335083, IMG submission 206716) | Soil microbial communities from Loxahatchee National Wildlife Refuge, Florida, United States - Lox_Sample_4.2 | ecosystem: Environmental > Terrestrial > Soil > Wetlands | place: USA: Florida...
GCCGCGTGGCAGCCGGACTGGCCGCACGTCTGCGCGGCAACTCGAAGATCTCCGGGATTGGCGAAACGGATGAATTCGTAGCTCTCCCGGAGCCATTTCGTATAGGGCCGCTGGACGCGGCCCGCGCCCGGCGCGAATTCCGCGTCGTGCGGCGAGACATGCGCCCTGGCCTTCACCTGCTCGTATTCCAGCGAGCCTTTGGCCGCGCCCGCCGCCACGCTCGCCGTCGCGTCGCCGCCGTGACAGTCCGTGCAGCCCAGCCGCACCGTGCGCGTCGGATGCATCGTCGGCTCGTCGATTCCGTTGTGGCAGCTGAGGCAACCCGCGCTCTTTCGGTCCGCGTCGGATTGCGTTTGCGTCAGCAAGGTGGGCTGCGACTGCGCGCCCAAGCGGTGCTCGAGCGCGAATAGAGCGACGAGCGCCACGAGCGCGGCCGATGCCACCGCGTAACGCTTCTTCACACGCGCCGGTTTGCCCTGTTCGTGCAACGAGCTCCTCAAAATTGAAACCGCACATTCGTGAACAGCGAAAACATCGTCTTGCCCGTGTAGATGTCGCGTAGTCCCTGGCCCGGCACGAGCGTCGCCGCCCCGGCCGTGATGGAAATGTTCTCGGTCAGTGGCGGACGGTATTTCACGCCGATGCTCGAATCGACGCCGATGGTGTGATGAATCGGCGCCTGAAACAGCAGCAGCTCCAGCGGCTGGGTGTCGTTGAATCGCATGTAGTTCACGTTCACGAAGCCGCGCAACTTTGGCGTGATATCGAAATCCGACCCCGCGTTCGCCAGAAAAATTCCTGGATTGACGAAATTCGCCTGCCCTTCATCCTTGCTCGAACGCAGGCTGGGCAGCAGGCTATTCGGCGACGTCAGAGCGACGCCCGAGCCGGTGAGCCGGATGCCTTCGCGGTTCCAAAGGCTGAAGATCCCGCCCGCGAATTCTGGGAAATCCTCGATGGCGTCGAATCCGCGAGCGCGGCCGCTGCGCGGATCGGCGTCGCCGGAGGCGTAAAAGATCGAGCCCTTGAAGCGCGCCCAGTCCTTGTCCACCGAAAGTTCGGCGGCCGCCATCTGCGCGTTGATCGTCACGGAGCGCCCGGCGATGGTGTTGAAGCTGTCCCGGCCGAGCGCCTGGTAGAACGCGTGGCTCAAGTTCAGCCAGCCGATGTGTCCGTCGCCGGTCCAACCGAGATACGCGGCGTAAATGCTGTGGGGCTGGATCGAGCCGTTCGAAAAAACGGCGCCGACGGGCGCGGGCCGCACCAGAAAACCGTTATCGTCGTAGTGAACCGTAGGCGCGTCGTCGTTGTAATCCAAGCTGAACTGCGCCGTGTATCCCTGAAACAGGAAATCCTGCTTGTAGACGTTGGCGACGAAAACCTGCTGGTGCCGCAGCGCGAACGAATTCAAGCCGCTGTTCGTGTTCTTCTCCAGCATGTTGAAGTACGCGAGGTTGTACTGCCAACGGTTCGAGCCAAGATCGCCGAAGAAGCGCACGCCCGGCTGCTCGTCCACGAACAGAAATCCGCGGAAGTCGGCGTTGAACTGCTGAATGCCCGCGCGCACGGAAATGAAATCGTAATTCGAGCTGAGATCGTGCAGCTTCACCTCTCCGAACGCCTCCTGGAAGCCCAGATGCGAAGCCAGGCGCGTGGTTCCGGCGCGCACATCGACATTCACGATGCCGCGCTCCTGCACATCGAGATAGTTGAGGCTCACGGCGGGGGTGACACGAATCCGCCAGTCCACGGGCTTGAACGACGTGTCGCCGTGAAACAGGTCGAACGAGAACAGAAAAACCTGATCCAAGAACAACTGCTCGCCTTTGCCGAAGAATTCGCTGCTGCCGGGGCGCGCCGAGCTGACGTTGCTCGGCGTCGGCAGCCGGCGGCCGTCGAGAAGCGTGTCGCTCACTCCGGTGAAATTGAAGAAAGTCTGCTGGCCGATGATCGGAACGTCGCCCTTGAGTTTGTTTCGGTCGAACGGATCCCACGTTCGCCCCTTCACATAGGGATGCTCGCCCCCATTGCCGTAGCGATCCCATTCCGGCATGGCCACGAGCCAACGATCGGATTGCGCCTGATACACGTCGCCTGCCGGAGGCAGAGGTTGCGGCGCAGGCTGGGGCGCGCCCGGCTGCGCCATTCGTTGCTGGGCCCCGTTGTAGACAGGCTGCGATTCCTCAGCTGGAGGTGACGGCCTGGCCTGCGGCACCTGCGGAACGCCCGGCGCGGGCGGAGCGCCCGCGGGGCGCGGTGCGAGCTTGATTTCGCGCACGAGCGCTTCGCCGGCGGAAATCGCGACGCCGGCTTCCGCGAATCTTTCGTATCCGTCGGATGTGATGGCGAGATCGTATTTTCCAGGCGGCAGGTCGAGAACGCGGAAGACGCCTTCGGCATCTGTCGCCGTCTTGCGAATCTCTCCCGTGGCGATGTTTCGCAGCGTGACGATCGCACCGCCGACGGGACCGCCGTTCACGTCGCGAACGATTCCCTGGAACGCGCCCAGCCTGCGGGGAGTCTGACCTGGAATCTGTTGCTCCTGCCGGCCTGAGGCGTGCCTGGCGGCGAAAGCAGGAGCTGACAAGGGCAGGGACACCGACGCGAGAGGAAGCAGCAGAAGAAGCGGCAGGGTCGAAGTGTTCAGCATCCTCAGGGTCGCAAGAACCTCTCGGCTGGCCTCGGCTCGCGAACTCGCTCGATCTAACTAACACGGTTTTTTTGGCCCGAGCAAGCCCAAATCGGGCGGAGTTTCGCGATCCGTAGCGACGGAGTCGTGAACTGTTGCGATGTCGCGCTCTCGCAGCGGCGTTGCTGACGGCTTCAGGCTGTGATACCAATGACTCGAATCGGATGATTCGGCGCGCCCATCGCAATTCAATCCTTTCCTCTCTGCGATTTCTCACGGCCACTGCTTCCCTTTGCGTCCTGCTGAGCGGCTGCGGAGGGAGCACGAGCGTGGGGGGACCGCCGCCACCACCGCCGCCGACGCCGCAGGTGCTGACCTCGAGCGATGTCAGTGCCGTCGTGCAGGCGGCCGCCACCGCGGCGCAATCCGACACGATGGTCATCGCCGTGGTCGATCGCATGGGGAACATTCTGGCGGTTTACAAAGGCGCGTCGGCTCCGGCGACCGCGACCGGGAACTTCGGCAATCCGGTGCCGACGGACGATTTGGCCGTGGCGCTGGCTCGGACGGGAGCGTTTTTCAGCAACGATCAGGCGCCGCTCTCGTCGCGAACCGTGCGCTTCATCAGCGGGGTTCATTTCCCGCCGGGCGTGACGAACGCCGCAAACGCCGCTCTTTACGGCATCGAGAATACGAATCGCGGCTGCACGCTCTCGCCCGCTCTCGCCACGACGGTCCCGCCCGCCAAGACGATTGCCGGAATGAGTCCGGGGCTCGGAATCATCACGGGCAAAGCCGATGCGGTGGATAGCGACCCGACAGCCGTCAATCCCGGCGGCGTGCCGATCTTCAAGAACGGCCAAGTGGTGGGCGGAGTCGGCGTCGCGGGCGTTTCATCGGACGTCGCCGAATACTCCGCCTTCAAGGCCGCGACCGTTGGCACGGACGGAATCACGATCCCGAGTTTTCCCGCGCCGGGCGAAGTGGTGATCGACGGAGTGTCACTGCCGTTCGTCAACCAGACCACGGCGCCGGCCGGCGTGACGCCGGGGACCTTCAGCGCCGCGCTTTTCACGCTCGGCCCGATCGCAGGTCCGGGGCCCGATCCTTCGGGCGCGCTGATCGCGGCGACGAATGGCCCCCTCGGCGGGCTGACGACAGCGCAAGTGACGCAAATCATCGACAACGCGATCACGACGGCGGAACAAACGCGAGCACTGATTCGCCTGCCGCTCGGCTCGAAGGCGCGGATGGCGATCGCGGTGAGCGACCTCGACGGGACGATCATCGGACTTTACCGAATGCCGGACGCGACGGTCTTCAGCATCGACGTGGCCGCCACGAAGGCGCGCAACGTGATCTATTTCAGCGGCACGACTCGCCAGGCCGCGGATCTGAATGGCGTGCCCATTGGCACGGCGGTGACGAATCGCACGATCGGTTTTGGAGCGCAGCCTTTCTTCCCGCCGGGAATCGACGGCACCTCGCCGGGCCCGTTCTTCGACATTTTCTTGCAGGACGTGGCGAATCCCTGCACCCAGGGCTTTCAGGCGCCGGGGCCGTCGTGGCCGGCGGTCAACCAGAGCGGCATCATCTTCTTCCCCGGATCCGAACCGCTCTACATCAATGGAGTGCTGGTCGGCGGGCTGGGCGTCAGCGGCGACGGAGTCGACCAGGATGATTACGTCACGGCGGGCGGCGCAGCGGGGTTCGAGCCCGATCCTTCGATTCGCGCCGATCAGATCGTGATCAACGGAGTTCGCCTGCCCTACCTGAAGTTCCCGCGCAACCCCACGCAGTGAGGTTTAAATGTGGCGCCGGCTTGTCCTGAGCGAAGTCGAAGGGGTTCTTCTTGCCCTGAGCAAAGCCGAAGGGTCGCGGTTTGTGCGTCTCCGGTTTTCGGAGTCCGGTGGACTCCACCGGAGTGCTGACACCGGACCCGATGCTTTTGGTCGGGAAGCCCGGCAGGGTTTCTCCGTCGTCGGGGCATCGAAAAAGTGTCCCACTTTGTGGGTGCCCCTTTTCTTTGTTTTCAGCAAGTTGCAAGCGAAAAGAAGTGCGATGGTGTCCCACTTCTTTTGGCGTGAGTGGCGAGTGACGAGCGGCTGGTGGCTAGCCAGCGAGATGCTCTAGCCGGGAGTCTCCTGGCTCGGATCGTCGTATTCAGTTGTCAAAGAGCAAAAGCGCCCCGGCACTTCGGCTTCGTTCGGTGCGAGCCGGCACCGCGTGCCACAGGCGGCTCCGTTGGCGGAGCGAAAAACAAGCCATGTTACTATATTTCGAACTGATTGTACAGTGGTAAACAAGGGCGATAGGCGGGCGTCATCGACCCGCCGCGCCGGTCCCGCAGAATCATCCGGGACGCACTTTTCCGAGTCAGCCTTCGAACTTCATTTCGTCCTGGCGGGCTCTTTCGTCCGCCTGTCGAGCGCTTTCAGTCCACGTTTCGGACAATCGCAGGAGCATCGACTGCGCGCGGGGCCACTGGGCGGCCGCTTTGGCCCAGTCTGCAGCCTGCGCAGCCAGCCCGCGCTCTTGGCCTCCGCCTTCGTACATCGCCTTTGTGAAGGCCCCGCGCATATTGAACCGCTCGATCTCCATTCCCCGCTCGATCCAATCGGACTTAACGTCCTCTAGAATTTGGCAGATCGCTGGATGGGGCCAAGCTCCATTGGCGCCGAAGGGCGCGTGCGCGAGAACGTGGCCGATGTATTCCTCCGCGATCTTGACACGATCTTTTTCCGCCGCGCCCTTCTGGACGCCATCGATCCAATTTTTTAGGGTCGCCGCGTCGATCTCGGCCCCTTTCACCCCGGGCACCGTGTCTAGCCCGCTCAAAAGTTGATATCCCGCCCTGGCGCGCCTGCGCTGTTGTTCATCGGGCTTCGCTGTCTCGCTGGCGGCTGGTTTGAAGACGTCGCAAATGACCGAGACAAACAGGGCTGGATCACGCGCCATTATGTCGTGTAGAACTAGCTGCAGATCGCTGTGTGCCAGCAGGGGAAGATAGGCGTACTCGCGCTGCGCAAGCTGGACCATGTCTACATCAGTTCTCTGCGCGAGGGCTCTGAAGATCGTCTCCAATTCATAGATCACCATGTTTGAAACTTGGCCCTTGGACGCGTTGATTTCGGGCACGGCAGAGTCAAGCGCACGGAATATGGTTTCAAGGGAGAGCCTGTTGGCTGCTGGATGCAGGATGCTGATCGCGGCAATTGCGCGGCCGACATCGAGATATTTTCGCGCTGCGGTTCCGAGCGCAGCGTCCCCATCGCGGATTCCCCAGACTGGCTTATTCATCCAGTAGTACCGCTCAATCTCAGCTCCCAACGAGGCCACGAAAGTCCACGTGTCCGGATCATCGTTCCACCACAGAAGAAGCCTGCCAGCCTGTTCCGGCGTCCGCCCTTTTTCCTTGACGCGCTGAGTTATCACGGCCTTCCAAGCTTCTCTATGCCGGCGGGCTGACTCCGCGCTGAGCGCCATTGCGAACTCGTCGAGCCCCTCGCTCTTACCGACAGCCAGGTCGACAAGGTCGGCTAAAGTTTGCACTTCCCCGACGGCCCCGACGACCGCGAATCCGAGAAACCTTGGCAACTTCACCGAGTCCGCCATCGCAATCACTGCGGAGGCTCCGCCGTTCTCATAAACTTGCCGCGCCGCAGCCTGACGGGCCTTTTCGAGGGCCTCAAGGGAATCAGCCGGGTCTGCGTCGGGTAGATCAGGGTGATGGTCGTTGAATAACCAGACGAGCTTGTCACTCAGATCCTCAGGTTCCAGCTGCTTAACAAGCGCCTCCAACTTTTCAAGCTCCCCGCCTTTCATCGACCACGGTGCGTCGTGGAATGTCCTGTGTCGATTCACCAGCTCTTGGAGTGCCGTCCAGACAACGGTGCGCTGCTCGGCTTCGGCACGCGCACCAAAGCGCTCAAGGAGGTCATGAGCTCGTTGGCGATCGTTTCGACTGAAAGTCGGCAGCAGGGGAATGATCGCGGTCCAGCGTTGCGGGTCGTCGCCGGCCAGCTTGAGCGCTCGGTCGGCTATCTGGCTGTAGGTCTCCCAGACAGTTCGGTTCGTTACAGCCTCCCTGTCCGAATCGCCTGCCTCACGGAAACGTGGCATCGCTGTCCGGTGACCAATGCTGTGATATTCAGGGAGGAGCTTGAGGGTAAGTTGCCACCCGATCGCCGGCTCGTTCGCGATGATAGAGTCCAGTGCCGCGAGCCGCTGGGCTGGCCTAGCGTTCGTGTTTGGGAGCCAGGGCAGAAAGATTTGTCGAAGGCTATCGATCGGGCGATTCGTGAGTTTTCCGCCGGGATCAACTCGAGCGAGTCCGGCTAAGACGAGGCTCGCGCGGGGGAGATACTCCGGGTCCCAGGCCGCGACCTCGAGGGCCCACAGAAGCCCCGTATGCGGGCTGCTCGAAAAGATGGCATCCGTGTCCCGGAAGACCGGCCGAATCGTCTCTCCGCTGCCCCCGAGCATCTGCTCGAGGGCCTCAAGCAAAGGGCGCGGAGCCGCCTCCATGAGGAGCGGCAGTTGGTGTGCTAGGCTCGCGATCACGCGCCAATCCTGGTTCAGACCGGGCAGCGAACGAACCAGCCCGTTGACGTAGTTTTGGGCCCCGCCGGGAATCCTCAAGTCAGAGCCTTCTTCGTCGGACGCGAAGAGCAAGAGAGTTGTCGCAAGACCATCGCGCAGCCAACCGGAGTGTTTTAGCTTCTTGCCGGTTACTAGGGAGTAGGGCCGCTCCTCGGGCGCGAGTTCGAGGGATGGATCGCGCTCGGCGAATGCTTGTTGGAAAACAGCTCTGAGTCGGTCGAAATGCTCCGCGCCAACCAGATACGCGAGATGCGCGAAAGCATCGACCGGGGCTAGGACGTGCCATACCGCGCCTTCTCGTTCGAGTGGGCTGTCGCCCATCTTCAGGTACTTCCGAATTTGGGCCTCATATTGCTCATATTTTGAAACCCCGGCAACTTCGCACACGATTTTTTGATCCTCGGCCGCGTCCGCATTCCAACCCCCGAGCAACATTGCGGGCACTAGGTTTGCGTCCTCAGCCCAGTCGGGTACCGGCGCGGACGGATTCGGGATCCTCCTAGCCAGCACAGTCACGCTTCGAGCAGCCTTCCTTGCTAGTTGGATTGCGCCATCCTGCGATAAACCCATCGTCCGAAGCGCCTCGCCCATTTCGTATGCTGTAGGGCGCTTGAGGACAACTGAGCCGTCGCGCCTCGAATCTTCCCGCCCCAGCGGCACCAAGACGGGGTTCCCCCTCGAAAGCAGGCCAGCTGATTCAACGACGGATGGATAGATCAAGAAGCAAAGGTTCTTGCGTCCGGCGAGACTCTGCGCGGCGTCGCGGCTTTCCACAATGAGCGTGCGGGACTCAAGATATTTCCGGATACTGTCCTCGGCCTTTCGGATGCTCGCGACTGCAAAGGCAATGACCTCCTCGGCGGAATCACCTCTCACCGGATAGCTTCCGGCTTGGCCAGCAAGTTGAGGAAGCAGCTGCGCTGATTCCTTTTCGCGCCCACAGAGCAGGACCTGTTCGGTTAGCTCGGGCCTGAACCGCGATGCGAATTCCTTCCAGAACTCATCGGTGCTGCGCGTCCCCGTCTGCGGCAGCAGCGGTAGCATCTCCCGAGCGATTCGGGAAGCGACGGCCGGACAATCGTCAAGCCAAGCCTCCAACGCGACACCGTCGATCACTCTAACGCTGCGCCACGGTCCGGTCTTCGTCTTCTCCTTCTCCCATTCAGTGAGGGTTACTTGTTTCCCGTTCTTTCCCTTCTTTTTGACCCTGGCAGTCTTCCCCCCTTTTCTAAGCTTTCTTTTAGGCTTTTTCTTGCTCTTACTCTTCCACGTTCTCGGGGTAACGAACACAAATGTCGTTTCCGACGGGTCGAACGCGCCGGGTGCCTCAGATCGACGCTTGAATTCTTCATTCGCCTTTCGCAAATAGCGAGAGTCTGTTCCCACTTCCCAGACGGATTGCCCATCGGGAACGTACGGTGGCGCACCTGGCGCAACGAGGCTACCGTCATAATCGGGGATCTCTGCTGAGTCGCCTGTCGGAAATCGTATGTAGCTGGGTTCGGAGATGGATGCCCTTATCAGCGCGCTGACCATTTCTGAAAGGGCGGCCCTGGACCCATGCGTCTTGGCCCACGTGTCGAGATCAGTGGCGCGAATCAATTTCATGATGCAATGACCAACCGCATCGCGGGATGTTGCAATCTTATCAATATCACATCGCTCGTCAACCCTAGGAAGCGATCGGCGAGGACACGGGTCGTCAGCAAAGGCCGCGTGCCGGAACTCATCGCGGTTGCCGAAGCTGAGGCGGGGCGCGAATCAAGTGTCAACTTTTTGCGATGGATTCTTTCGCCACGGTCCAAAGCGAAATCTGCCAGGCTTCCCGACCAAAAGCATCGGGTCCGGTGTCAGGACTCCGGTGGAGTCCACCGGACTCCGAAAACCGGAGACGCACAAACCGCGACCCTTCGGCTTTGCTCAGGGCAAGAAGTCCCCCTTCGACTTCGCTCAGGGCAAGCCGGCGCTACGTCCAAACCTTTGTACCGCTTCGGGTTGCAGCCGCCCGCGCTAGCCCTGGCGGAGTTTGTGGCCGGAGAGGTTGCCGAGGCCGTCGTAGGCGGCGTATTTGTACATTTCGGAGAGCGTCGGATAGTTGAAGACGAAATCGATGAAGCGGTCGATCGTGCCGCCCGATTCGAGGACCATCATGCCGAGGTGGATCAGCTCGGTGGCGTTTTCGCCGATGATGTGGACGCCGAGGAGCTGGCGGTTGTCGCGCCGGAAAATGAGCTTCAGCATTCCGGAAGGATCGTTGGCAATCAGGCCGCGGGCGTTGTTGGCGTAGCGCGCGCGGCCGACTTCGTAGGCAATTCCCTTCTCCTTGCAGCTTTCCTCGGATTCACCGACAGCAGAAATTTCGGGAATCGTGTAGATGCCCATCGGGAGCAAAGACGCCACGCGCTGCTTGTATTGAAAGCCGAACGCGTGGCAGACGGCGACGCGACCCTGCTCCATCGAGGTCGAGGCCAGCGCGGGGAAGCCGATGACGTCGCCCGCCGCGTAGATCGAGGGCACGGCCGTCTGATAGGACGCATTCACCTCGATGTAGCCGCGCTTGTTCACGCCGAGGCCGGCCTTTTCCAGCGCCAGTCCGTCGACCGCGCCGCGACGCCCCGCCGCGAAGAGAGCCGCTTCCGTCTCGATCACTCTTCCCGATGGCAGTTCGATGCGGACGCCTTGTTTGGTGCGGCCGATGGGTCCCATTCGCTCGCCGAGGCAGAATTTGACGCCGAGGCCGGCGAGGCGGTCGCGCAATCGCTCGGAAATCTCCGCATCCAGAAACGGCAGAACCCGGTCGCGGCCATCGACGAGCACGACCTCCACTCCGAGCGCCGTGAAGATCGACGCGTATTCGCAGCCGATCACGCCGCCGCCGACGACGGCCAGTCCGCGCGGGATGCGCTCCATCCGCAGAATCGAATCGGAATCGAAAACCACCTTGTCGTCGAATGGAATTTCGGGCGCTCGGTGGGGATACGACCCGGTGGCAATCAAGATCACATCGCCCCGCAGGTGAATCTTTTCCGTCGGTGTGTTTACGAGCACGGTGCGAGCGTCCTCAAAAGAGGCCGAGCCACGAACCAGATCGACCTTGTGCGCCGCGAGATTCTCGCGAATCTTTCCGCGCTCCATATCGACCAGGACATCCTTGCGGTGCATGAAATTCGCGACGGTCAGGCCTTCTTTGAGCGAGTAATCGACGCCGTAGAGGCCGCGCTGCCGCAAGCCGGAAAAGTAGAGCGCGGATTCGCGCAGAATCTTGCTGGGCAGCGTGCCGGTGTTGATGCAGGCGCCGCCGACATCGGAGCCGTACTCGACAACGGCGACCTTCTTCCCGAAATAGGCAGCCTGGGCGGCGCCTTTCTCGCCTGCCGGGCCGGAGCCGATCACGACCAAGTCGTATGGCTGCACCTGTTTCTCCTGAAAGCTCAGCGCAAGAGCGCGTTCACGCGCCGCATCTGTTCCGCGAACCGCGCGGGGTCGTACGCGGACAGGTTCTGCAACTGCTCGAAGAGGCCGGTGATCGCCGCACGCACTTCCGCCGAATTCTGCGGCTTCTGGTCGCGGTCGTAGGCGACGTAGAGCGACTGGAGCGCCATCGCCGCCTGCGCGGCGGATTGTTCGCCCTGCGCGGAAATCTCGTCGGCATCGCCGGAGATTCGCTGCAGGAGCCGCATGGCAAGCGCCGGATCGTAGGAAGCCGCTCGCATCCTGGCGGAGAGATCGTCGGCCAATCGCGCCGAATCCGTTGCCGCGCCGGCGACGGCGTCGCGGTCCGGATTCAGCTGGCTCATCAGCTGCGTGACTTGCGCGAGGCTGCGATCGAGCTGGTCCGCCTGGTCGCCATCAAGCTGGCGAGCCACATCGCGAAACACGGTGTAGCGGGACGCATTCCACGGCGGATCGCCGGGCCGCCTGCCGGGATAGCCGCGCGCCTGCCGCCAGCTCTGCTCCGGCGGCGAGAGGCTGTGGTGGCACGCCTCGCACTGCAGTTCGGAATACTCCGGCCAGACTTTCCCGTGCGCGCGCGACGCGAGCCGAAGCAGCGATTGACGCAGTTGGACGGCCTGGCCAACCGCCATTTCGCGCACGTCGAAGAGCGGATCGTTGCGCTGCGGATCGAGCGAAGTCGCCGAGTCTTTCCAGTGTCGCGGCATCACCGCAGAAAACGAATCGAGCTCGAATTGGAGCATCGGGTGGCCCGCCGCGATCAGCTCGTGATCGACGTATTTGTCTTCGGCGCCGAGATGGCAGCCGAGGCATTTCTCGGTGCGGCTGACGATGTCGCGCGTGTCGTACATGCCCAGCGCGACGGATTTTTCGTGGGTCCAGTCGCGCTCGGTGTGCGGCCCGAGCCAGCCGGACGCAGGGCCGTGGCACGTTTCGCAGCTGACGCCTTCGCTGACGTCGAAAGTTCGCGAGCGCTGTTCCTGCGGCGGATTCAGCGCGTGGCACGCCAGACAACGCGGCGCTGTTTCCGCTTTGCCCAGATTCAGGATGCCGGCGATGCGCTCGCCGACGGGTCCGGTGAGAGCGCTATATGCCTTCGAGTGTTTGTCCTTGACGATCCAAACGCTGTACTCGTTTTGCAGGACATCGTTTTCCGCACGCGGCAGGATGCTGCCGTGGCAGCTCGTCGAAGCACACGAGCCCGGGCCGGTGTATTTGCCGACACCATCGGGAGCAGTGGCGCGCGTTTGCGAGAACGCCGGCAGGAGAAAAATGACGGAAAGCAGGAAGGCAGCCGCGATCACCCGGAACGATCCCAAGGATCTTGTGTCGAGGTTGGTGTTCATGTGCCGATTGGCAGGAGTACTCTACCGCAAATCGGGTGGCGAGGAGTCCGGAACTGGGAGCGGTAATCGTATCCGTCACCGCCGGAGACGTTCGAAGCGCCTTCGCGCCCGCGCCGATCTGGAAACTCCCGCGCACATTTCAACGCGGGATTCTGGACTTGCCAGAGTGGATTTGCTATATCACTTGTGATTCGCGCAGGCGCATTGCCGCGCCTGCTTCTCCACGCAAGGATTCACTGACCTCCCGGCACGGGGGAGAGTGACGTTGATTTTCGACGAGCTGAGGGGAATTCAGCGTCAGTTCGGATATCTGCCCGCCGAGCAACTGAGGGACCTGGCGAAACGAATCGACGTTCCCCTGTATCGCCTTCACGGAGTCGCCAGTTTCTATCCGCATTTCCGTCTCACGCCGCCGCCGAAGGCGGACGTGTGCGTCTGTCAGGACATGTCGTGCCATCTTCGCGGGGCGGATGGGCTGCGCGCTCGGCTTGAGGAGAGCCTGAGCGGACAGGACGCTATCGTTCGCGGAATTTCGTGCCTGGGGCGCTGCGACCAGGGACCGGCGCTGGCGATCAACGACCGCATCTACACGCGCGTGACCGAAGCGGAAGCGGAGAAGATGGCTCACGAAGCGGCGTCGCTCGGCGAGCTGCCGGAGCCGCCGCACACGAAGCGCGGCGTGCAGTGCAAGTCCGACCCGTACGC